>FLOH01000061.1_pt1 | contig 346228 bp, 348 predicted proteins | sample 756751 | NCBI WGS metagenome assembly FLOH01 (sample SAMEA4026879, study PRJEB14308) | marine metagenome | biome: coastal water; material: water | depth 74 m | reverse complement strand
ACAGCGGGCATAAGAACCATCATGATTACAGGTGATAATGAAAAGACTGCGGCAGCCATCGGACGCGGCATTGGACTTAAGTTTGATGGTGTTTTAACCGGTTCAGATGTTGCAAAACTCAGTGAGGAAGAGCTTCAGGAGATGCTCGTAAATAAAACCTATATTTTTGCAAGGATGGCGAGCAGCCAAAAACTTAAAATTGCAGATGCCCTGCAAAGCAACGGCGAGATTATAGCAATGACGGGAGATGGCGTAAATGATGCTCCCTCACTTAAAAAAGCTGACATCGGCATCTCTATGGGGAGCGGAACGGATGTGGCAAAAGAAGCAAGCGACATGATACTTCTAGATGATAATTTCAACTCAATCGTCTCAGCTATAGAGGAGGGGAGAACTGTTTATTTCAACATCAAAAAATTTGTTACCTACATTTTGTCTTCAAATGTGCCCGAGATAGTGCCTTATATTCTTTCGTTTTTTTTAAAAATCCCAAATCCCTTGTCTGTTATCCAGATTTTATCCATCGACCTTGGCTCAGACATGCTCCCCGGTCTTGCACTTGGAAGTGAAGCACCTGAAAAAAACATCATGAAAAGAGCACCTGTCGGCAAAGATGAAAAAATATTGGATTTTGAAGTGTTTAAGCGGGGATATTTTCTCATTGGTGTTATCGAAGCAAGTGCTGCCATGTTCGCGTTCATAACCTTTCTTTTAAGTCATGGCTGGCAATATGGTCAGGTAGATTTAGGAGACCCTGTTTTTCAATCACAAGCCATGACTATGACGCTTCTTGGAGCGATTACAAGCCAGCTTGCAAATGCATGGACTATGAGAAGCTGGGACTTCAATATCTGGACACTGCGCTGGAACTCCAACAAGACTTTGCTCTTTTCTATGGCGGCAGTTTTGGCATGGATATGGGCGCTATTGAATGTAGAATCAGTTCAAAAAGTTTTCAACACAGCACATGTACCGCTTGGAGATTTATGGATTTTAGTGCCGTTTCCAATAATTATTCTGGTTTTCCATGAGAGTTACAAATATTTTAGATTAAAAAAAATGGATAGTGTAATTTTATAATACATATTCTTATAAATTATGCTATTATAGAAGTATATTTACATTAGGAATTTTATGTCATTTAGCACACTGGGTTTATCCGCTCCTTTATTAAAAGCGATTCAAGAACAAGGCTATACAGAGCCTACACCAATACAAAAACAGGCTATTCCTGTCATTTTAGCGAGAAAAGATATTTTAGCAGGCGCTCAAACCGGTACTGGAAAAACAGCGGGATTTACATTGCCTTTACTGGAACTTCTAAGCCGTGCCAAGCCTGAAAAACAAAAACAGCATCATGTACGCGCACTTATTTTGACTCCGACACGGGAGCTGGCTGCTCAAGTCGGCGAGAGTGTGGCTGTTTATGGAAAACACCTTCCTTTCAAATCTACTATCATTTTTGGCGGTGTGAAAATAAACCCTCAAATTATTCAGCTTCGCAAAGGGGTAGACATCGTAATTGCAACACCCGGCAGATTGCTTGACCTTATGAACCAGAAAGTTGTCGATTTATCAAAAGTTGAGTTTTTAATTTTAGATGAAGCAGACAGAATGTTGGATATGGGCTTTATAAATGATATCAAAAAAATACTGGCTATTTTGCCAAAACAGAGACAAAACTTACTCTTTTCAGCGACTTACTCAGAGGAGATAAAACAACTCTCAGACCGTTTGCTAAACTCGCCGACACTCATAGAAGTGGCGCGTAGAAATACCGCAACTGAAACTGTAAAGCAGACTGTTTACCCTGTTGATAAAGAGCGTAAAAAAGAGTTGCTTATCCACCTCATAAAAGAGGGTGATTGGAAGCAGATACTTGTGTTTACAAGAACCAAGCATGGAGCGAATCGTCTCTCAGAACAACTTGAAAAAGAGGGGATTTCATCTGCCGCTATTCATGGAAATAAAAGCCAGAATGCAAGAACAAAAGCGCTGGATGATTTTAAGAAAGGGGAAGTTGCAGTTTTGGTTGCAACTGATATCGCAGCACGCGGGATAGATATAGACCAGCTTCCACATGTTGTAAACTATGAGCTGCCTAATGTTTCTGAGGATTATGTACACCGCATAGGAAGAACAGGTCGTGCAGGTCGCGGGGGTGAGGCAATCTCTTTGGTTTGCGTGGACGAACTTGAATATCTGCAAAATATAGAAAAATTGATAAAAATCGATATCCAAAAAATCGCTCTCAAAGGTTTTAAACCAGACCCGTCCATAAAAGCCGAACCGATTAACATGGGCGGAAACAGAGGTGCTAGAAACAAGCCAAGAGGCGGCAGCGGCGGCGGACAAGCCCGTGCTAAAACACCTAGAAGTTCATCCAGAGGTTCTTCAGGCGGAAGAAGATAGTTATCATATAAATTTTTAAAAGGGAAAAAAATGAAGAAGATTTTTATATTGCTTTTTATATTTTCATCCCTTTTGCTCTCTGATGAAGCTCATGACATCATCAATAAACTAGATGAAAATATGCGCGGTAAAAATATCTACATTATGATGAGTATGAAGGTAGTCTCTATGGGACATCAAAGAGAGATGAAAATAGAGAGTTATTCACAGGGAACTAAAAAAAGTTTTGTAAAAGTTCTCTATCCTCCAAAAGATAAAGGGATAACATTTCTGAGTTTAGATAACCAGATGTGGCAGTATGTCCCCAAAATAGAGCGAATCATAAAAATCCCACCATCCATGATGCTCCAAAACTGGATGGGAAGCAACATAACTAACGATGACATGGTAAAACAGAGTTCCATCATAGAAGACTATAACCCCCGCATCCTCGAAAAAAATGGTACAGTTGTGACCATAGAACTCATGCCAAAAGAAGATGCCGCAGTTGTCTGGGGAAAAATCATCATCAACATAGACACTGCAACCTACACCTCAAACAAAGATATTTTTTACGATGAAGAGGGCAAAGAAGTCAGAGTTTTTTTATATGACAAAGTCCAAAAACATGGAAAATACTACATCCCGACATACTGGAAAATCCAGCCAAGCGACAATAAAAACAGCTTTACAGAAATAATCCTAGAAGATGTAAAATACGATACAGATATTTCAGAGCAGTATTTTCAGAAAAGTGCTTTGCAGAGGTTTTCTAGGTAGGTAAGTGCCTAATCTTTTGCTATTAATAAAAATATTTATGATATACTTCGGATATACATAAAGGAGTTTAAAATGACTGCTGTTATTTCAAAATGGGGAAATTCTCAAGGGCTTAGGTTTCCAAAAGATGTCATGCAAAGTTTGCATTTGTCTGTTGGTGATAAAGTAAATATTTTTATTGAAGACGATAGAGCGATTATAGAGCCTATAAAAAAAGAGAAAATCAAATACGATATTAATGAGCTTGTTGCAAAGATTCCAAAGGATTATAAAGCGCAAGAAGAGTTCAGTTCATCGGCTGGACTGGAAGAATGGTAGAAGCTGAGTATATTCCACAAAAAGGGGACTTGGTTATACTCACTTTTGACCCCTCAGCCGGACATGAACAGCAAGGCAGAAGACCGGCTCTTATAATCTCAAACCAAGTTTTTAATAAGAATGTAGGTTTGGCGATAGCCTGCCCCATAACAAATACCGATAGAAATTTCCCATTTCATGTAGAAGTAGCTAGTGATAAACTAACAGGCTTCATCATGACAGAGCAGATAAAATCTATAGACTTTAACGCAAGAAAAGTTAAGTTTGTTGAGAAAGTCAGTGATGATGTTTTAGAAAAGGTTTTGGGAATTTTAGAAAGTGTTGTATTTTGAGTTTGCGATAGAATAAGTCCAAAAATTGCCTTAAATAGAATAACCCCAACCAAAGAAAACAAAGAGTAAAATAAATAAAACCTATATTCAGGCTGATTAATGTTTTCTCTAGCACTTAAAAACATTCTTTTTTACAAAGGCCGTTCGATTACTACCTTTGTTTTGACATTTCTTTCAACCATCCTTTTTGTGGTGTATGTCTCCATGATGGATGGCTCGCATAAGTCTATGCTTGAAAATACTCTTAAAATTTATACCGGTGCTATTGAGATTTATCATAAAGATTATCGTGATATCGGGGGGAATGAGTATCTTATCCAAGATGTGAAAACCATTACAGATAAACTTTTACATGTAGAGGGCATAGAGGCTTTTACTGCGCGTTATGAGACTTATGGACTGCTATCCTCAGCTGAAAATTCTGCGGCTTCTATGGTGGCTGGGATTGAGCCTGATAAAGAAAAGGCGATTAGCTCTATCTCTTTGGCTTTGAAAGAGGGTGCTTTTTTGTCTGATGATTCCGGTAGCTGCCTTTACATGGGAGAGGGTTTGGTGCAGAAGCTGAAGCTCAAACTTGGCGGTGAGGTGGCTTTTGTCGGCGGTGCGAGTGACAACTCTTTTGCTGCAGATATTTTCAAAGTTTGCGGTATTTTCAAAACAGGTTCGTTTGAATTTGATTTGAGCACATCCTTTGTCAGCAGAAGCTATTTTGACAAACTGATGCTCTCACAAAACAAGGCTTCATACATAACTGTAAAAGTGGATAATTTAGAACATGTGGATACGATAAACAAAAAAATAGTCCAAACACTCGATAGTGAGAAGTTGGAATCTCTTACATGGAAAACCTTGATGAAGACTATGGTTGAGGCGATGGAGGTTGACAGCATTTTTGGCTATATTTCACTCTCCTTATTTTTGATAGTAATCTTTTTTGTCATCATGATTTACGGGTTTATAAATGTCAGCTCACGCATAAAAGAGTTTGGCGTTTTACGCTGCATCGGGCTTTGCAATTCAAATATCTTTTCACTTCTGTTTTACGAGATATTTATACTCTCCACGTTAGCTATTTTACTTGCAACTCCTATAGCCGGAACTATCTGCTATTACTACAGTTTAAATCCTATCGTCATTGAAGGGATTGCAGAGATGTATAAGGATTATGGGATTGTCTCAGATGAGATACCGTTTGACTTTGATATTTTTACCATCACTTGGAATCTTGCGGTTATATATGGGCTGAATTTTTTGAGCATTTTGTATCCGTACGTTTACATAAACTCATTCAGACCCATAGAGGCGACAAAACATGTTTAGACTCATACTGAAAATGGCTTGGAAAAACTCTTTTGCAAGACCTTCTCGAACTCTCTTGCTAGTTGTTATGATAGCTGTCAGTATGAGTATGATGCTTGGGATTCAGGGGCTTTATGACGGTATGGCTATGAACATGGCAGATAAAAACAAAAGAAGTGACAGCGGAGATATCAGCATCTTTGCAAAAGACTACAGGATAAACAGAGATATAAGTTACCGTATAAAAAATGCGGATGAGATACGGGGGGAGCTAAATAACACACCAGAAGTGGAAGCAGTTGTTTTAAGAGTCAGTGCAGACGGACTTGCCTCAACTGCCAGAAAATCATCCTTTGCCCAGATACGGGGTATAGACTTACAGGAGGAAGAAAATTTTGGTGCATTTAGTGAATTCTTGAAGCAAGGCAAGATGGAGTTTGGCAAGCGCGGCGCTATCGTAGGGATAGAGTTGGCAAAAACACTGAAGCTGAAAGTCGGCTCCAAAGTGGTTTTTTCAACGCAGGACAGCAACGGTGAGATAAACTCTATGGCGCTTAAAGTGGATGCGATAGTTCAGACTACAAACATAGTTCTCGACACTAGCGCAATCTACATAGACTTAGAAAAACTGCGTACTTTTTTAGGGTTGATGTCGCATGAAGCTACACAAATAGTGATAAAAACTGAGAATATTAAACTCTATGAAAGATTAAAATCAAGATATTCCTCTCTTGATGTAAAGAGTTTTTTTGAGTTGCAGCCCATGATGAAGATGATGGAAGAGATGATGGTGATTTTTAATTCCATAACTTTTTTTATAGTGATGAGTGTTGTTTTTGTGGGGATTTTTGGAGTCATGTATGTCTCAGTTTTGGACAGAATTCGTGAGTTTGGGATAATGCTCTCAATCGGGATGCAGTATAAATATATAAGATTACAGATATTTTTAGAAGCGATAGTTGTAGGATTGCTTGGATTTTTAAGTGGAGCTGTTTTAGGGCTGTTTTTACTGATATATTTAAAAGATTACGGTTTGGATTTCAGCGCATTTGCCGATGCTTTGGAGATGTGGGGCTATGAGACAATCATCCATGGAACTATCAAACTGTCCTATTTTACCACCACCTTTTTGGCTATTATGAGCGCATCTGTGCTTAGTGTATTGATTCCCCTTAGAAAGATAAAAAAATTAAATCCTATAGAAGTGATAAAGGCTGACAAATGATAAAACTGCAAAATGTTCATAAGTATTTTTTCAAAGATGAGCCAAGAGAAGTTCATGCTCTTAATGACATAAATCTAACCATAGAAGATGGCGAGTTTACACTCTTTAGCGGACCATCCGGCTGCGGTAAAACGACACTTTTGAATGCCATAGGGGCACTTGACAGTATTGACAGCGGTAAGATTTTTTTGGATGACAAAGAGATAGGTTCTTTGAGCGAGCATGAAAGAACTGCTATAAGATTACATGAAATGGGATTTGTTTTTCAGGCTTATAACCTCATTCCAGTGCTCAGCGTAGAAGAAAATATAGGGTTTATTATGAAGCTTCGTGGATTTCGTGAAAGTGAGATAAAGCAGAGAGTTTTAGAGGTATCTTCAATGCTGGAGATAGACAACAAGCTCAGTTCTCTTCCTCATGCCCTAAGTGGCGGGCAGCAGCAACGCGTCGCAGTAGCCCGCGCAGTAGCCTCAAAACCAAAAATAATTTTGGCAGATGAACCAACTGCAAATCTGGACTCAAAAAACTCCCAAAAACTTATGGATATGATGAGAGAACTAAACGAGAAAGAGGGTGTGAGTATCTTGTTCGCTTCCCATGATGATCTCATCAGAGAGAGTGTGAGACGGATTATAAAGCTTAATGACGGTGCTTTGGTAGATGCTTAGAAAAGCTGTTTTTCTTTTACTTTTGTTTGCACATGTGCTGATGGCGGATTTTGACTACAGTGTAAACAACAGTAACTTTACAATCTCTCAAGGCTCAGAAGTACTAAACAGCAATAAGACCACCATGTATAACTATGATAGATTGAGATTTCGCGGAGACTACACAAATGACGGATTTTTTGTTACCGTAATCGCTGATGGCGTGAACTACTATGGAGAAGATTATACAAACTCAACCACATTCGATTACCTGAAGCTACAAAAATCAGACACACCTTTTTCTACGCAAACTACATTCCATGATTACCATGAAGGGAGTGCTTATGCAAAACTCTATAGACTTTACGGTGGTTATGAGGATGAGAAAAACAGAGTTGTAGCGGGAGTTCAAAATATCTCCATGGGAGTAGGGCGTATTTGGACGCCGACAAATCTGTTCAATCCGAAGAACAGTTATGCTTTGGAGCCTGATGAAGTCTTCGGTGTGGCGGCTGTTTCGTACACAAGACATCTTGATGACACCTCACATGTAAGTGTTGTTGCGAGTCAAAAAAATGATGACAGCTATAAGTATGCTCTAAGATACAAAGCATTTTTAGGTTTCGCAGATTTTGCTGTGGACGGAGTGAGCTCTAATGATACAAAGATGCTCGGTTTCGAGGTGGAGGGAAATCTGGCGGACACAGGCGTGGAGCTTAGAAGTGAGGGTGCATATATAAAAAACAGTCTTTATACATCTCTGAGTACAAAAGAAGAGAAAGAATTTTATCAGGCCATTGTTGGAGCCGACTACGGTTTTGTAAATGGTGTCACTGCGGTCATTGAAGCATTTTACTCTTCTCAAAAGTTTTCAAATAACGAACTTCTGTTAAATCTTGATTCTGAGATTTTATCTAATCTGGTCTACTCAAAGCTATACACAGGGCTGACCCTTTCATACAGTTTCAACATATTTTTAGATGGCTCACTTTTGTATATAGAGAGTTTTAACGACAAAAATTCCCGCTTTATCTCGCCAAGCCTAACATATACGCTCAATGATTACAATTTATTTTCTATAGGTGCGATGGTACAAAACGGAAACAGTGAGAGTGAATTTGGAAGATTTGAGAATACATACTATTTGAAGTATGTATTCTCGTTTTAGTTAAAAGTAGTACCCAACACTGACTGTGATATCGTTATCACTGGCACTGTCACTTAAGCCATAAGCATAATTAAAAATTGTAAACCAGTTTTTATCGATAGTATAAAAAGCATTAACAGAAGCAGTATCGATGGACTCAACGCCTTTATAAATACTGTCACTGCTGTTGTACGCACCGCTTACATAAAGTTTGGATGTTGGATAAAACCCTAAGCCGAGATTATATGCGTTTGTATTTTGATACTCAACTGTCATAGCAGTTGTATGAACATCATCATCATTGATTATTGTGTAGCTATATCCACCAAATAAATTGATATTTTTGAGCATATAGCTAAGATTTAATGATGCGGTGTAATCTGTATTGTTATTTTTTAAGTCAGAATCATAGCTTGGAAAAATTATCCCACCGCCTAAACGAATAGTTGCACTGTCAATTGGTTCTAGCTTATAGTAAGCACCGAGAAACGAGTCGTTCATTCCGCTATCGTTATATGTATTACTATCAGAATTGTAATGTGCAGTATTCGCCTGTATTGAAAAGTCTTTATAATAGTAATCTAGTTGTACACTTTTTGTGAAAGTATCTGTCTTTTCATTAGTCTCATAATTAGTTTGAGAATAGTTCAGACCTACTATAACATCAAAATGATGCGGATACTCCAAGCTTTCAATACTACATCCATTTATATCAACTAGTTCAGTAAAGGAAGTATTTGGGCACTGATCTGTTTTATCTTCAACACCATCCATATCGGAGTCACTATATGCAAAGAGACTAAGTGATGTAAGGGTTAAAGCTAAAAATATATTTTTGATCATTTTATATCCTTTATTATATATATTTTGTCGGTTTATTATTTACCGCGCATAAATTGCTTTGGAGTTGTATTTCCCGTACTGCCTGCTTGCTGCATTACCTGTGTGGCAGTTTGATGTTGACTCATCTGCTGTAATCTCTGCATGTTCTCAGTCTGTTCCATTTGTTTCACACGACTTCTTTCTCTTTGCATAGTTTGGGTCTGAGTGCGTGTTTGAGTTTCATCATCTGTCTGCATTTGAGAACGCAACTGAGTAATAGCCCTTGCTCTTTCTTGATCACTGAGAGTGGATAATGTTTTTTTAAACTCATTTACAAGTTCTACTCTCTTTTGAGGTGTTGCAGTTCCTATCGCAGCTATCTGCTCGTCTATGCTTACCTCGGCTATAGCCGAAGTTAGACTTCCAAGAAGTAATAAAACGATACTTAATTTAAATGATTTCATAGTATATCCTTTGTTGTTTTTTCTGAATAATTATCTTGCCTTGAAAAGCCGAACGCTTAATGACGTCCACCGCCACCGCCGCCTCCATGACCGCCAAATCCCCCGCTGCTATTCATCGAACCATTTGATTTATACATACTGCCATTTTTCTTATCCTGTGAGCTGTTCGGATTTGTGCCTTTGTATTCGTACTGATACTTATTTTGGTTCTGATTTTTCATCTGTTCACCGTCACCGCTTCCATCCTGCAGCCTCGACTGCGTTTGATCTTGCAATCTCTCCCGCTTTTGATCCATATCTGCCGCCATTGCATAAACATTTAAAATAAAGAGTGCCGAAACACCGAGTAAAAGTTTAGTTTTCATTTTTAATCCTTTTGTTTTGATAGTGTAAGTATTGCTAAAGTGTGTTAGCTGAGTGTTAGCTTGGATAGGTTGAGAGTGAAAGTAGTTCCATGATTTATTTCGCTTTTTACATTGATTGTAATACCTAGCTCTTCACATAGCTTTTTCACTATATGCAGACCGATGCCTATGCCTCTTTCTTGTTCTTTGTAAAATCTGTCAAAAATTCGTTTAGGATTTTTTATCCCTTTACCTGTATCTATGATATGCAAGTTCTTGCTCTCATGTTCATATACTATACTGATTGAGCCATTTTTCTTATTGTATTTTGCTGCATTTGTTATAATATTGTCAATAACACGGGTAAAAGCTTTTTTATTTGCTAAAAGAGTTGTACTTTTGACCTCAAGTTTAAAGTTTATATCAGGGTAGTTTTTTTCTAAGAGAGATATCTGCTCTTCGAACAAGCTTTTTAAATCAAACTGCTCTTTTTGCATAGTATGGTTTTCTAGATATGAGCGGAGATGTTGCTGTAGATTTAGAATGTTTTCTACACTTTGCTCAATTCTGTTTACCTTTTCATTTTCTCCTATCTCTCTTTTTAGCATAGAGCTGTTTAGGCGAAGCGAAGCCAGAGGAGTGTTAAAGTCATGCAATATATCTTTTATAAACTCCTGAGTGAGCATAAGTGCGTTTCTGAGTGGATAAAGTGCATAAAATGAAAAGAGAATTGAGAGTACAAAGACTACTCCTAAAACAGTTGCAAATTGAACAAGTGCATCACTTTTGAGTGTTTGAAGTTCTTTATTGTATTGCTCTGAACTAAATCGTAACAGCATAATGTTTTTTGTAGAGTTAGGGATAGGATAGTAGCTGCTTAAGCCATTTTCATCTCTGTATAAAGTATAGAGTTTTTGTTTTTTATGCTCTATAAAATCCATGTGAAACTGGTCACATTTGAAATCATAACTACAGACTCTCATCTCTGAAAAGATTGTTTCGTTAAGCGTTTGAATCTCTTTTGTATTGTTTATATAAAAAAGTGTTGCAATTAAAAGTCCAAGAGAACTGAAAAAAAGTATAAAACTTTTTAAAAATGATTCTAACTCTACTTTAGTCAAGTATATATCCTATACCTCTGAGGTTTCTGATATCTAGGCCTGTTGTCTGTTTTAATTTCGTAATGGCAACTCTAAGAGCAGTAGAAGAAGGCTTTTCTAAGCAGTCCAAGAGTATATCTTTATCGAGAACCTGTCCTGTATTGTTTATAAAAAGATCAAAGAGTCTTTCTTGTACCTCTCCGAGAGAAATCACATGTCCATCTTTCTTGAGTATTTTTGCTTGATTGTCATATTCTAAATTGTTTCGTATTATTGTAGGAGTTTTATTTGCAAGTTTTGCATTGACTCTTATAAGCAGTTCTTCGGGAAAAAATGGCTTTTTGATATAATCCTCTCCACCAACTTGAAAGGCTTTTGCAATAGAGGTTAAATCAACTAAGGCACTGATGAAAATGGTTGGAGTCTTGTCTTCCGCCTCTCTTAAACTTTTTAACAACTCGAGCCCATTTATATCCGGTACATTTATATCAAATATATAAAGATTAAACTTTTCTTCATAGGTAACGTCAATAGCCTCATTCCCATTGACTGCCAAGGTCACGTCATAACCCTCAGAAGTTAACAGTTCTTCTATCGTTTGTGCAAGAAGAACATCATCTTCGAGTAATAATATTTTTTTATTCATATGTCATTATACTATTTTTGGTTAAATACTAATACTACAGAACATCTTCTAAAAGAAGAACCTAGGGCCATTTATTCTGTACAAATAGGTATAATAACAAGAAAACAGATGAGGTTATGCATGAAAGTATTTTTTACCTTTTTACTTTTAGTGTCTTTTGCTTTTGCAGGAGAAGTATTTGAAAAATCGTTGATTAGTTTTGGCGGTACAACAGTTTCAATATTTACGCTTACAAAGTTTGTTTCTATTTTTACTATTGGTTTTTTAATTGGTTGGATATATAAAAACAAGATTATGAAATCAGAAAAGATTAAATTAAAACTTTCAAGTTCCAATCGAACACTTTTGGCAAATTTGGGTTACTACTTTATTATCTTTTTAACTATCATAACTTCGTTTAATTCTATAGGTTTAAATCTGTCTTCTCTTACAGTCGTTGCCGGAGCACTCTCTGTAGGTATAGGTTTTGGTCTGCAAAACATAGTCTCAAACTTCATCTCAGGTATCATCCTGATGTTTGAAAAATCCATAGAAGTTGGACACTATATAGAGCTTGAAAACGGTGTAAGAGGTGTTGTCTCTGATATTAAACTTCGTGCTACAACTATCACGACAGGAGACCATATTGATATTTTAGTTCCAAATTCTCATTTTATTCAAAACAATGTTATAAACCTTACACTAAGTGATGATTATTTAAGATTAAAAATCCCTTTTGGGGTAGCATATGGAACGGATATTACACAGGTTGAAAAAGTCATATATGAGGCTATTGATAAAAACAAAAAATTACCGCATATAAGAGATATGGAAGATAAAGTACCTAAGGTATGGATGCTTAATATGAACTCCAGCAGTCTGGATTTCAACCTGATAATATGGATAAAAGGTGATAATACACAAAAAGGCTTGGGCATTACATCAACTTATTTGATTGAAATATATAATGCACTCAATAAGAGCGGAATTGTCATACCTTTCCCTCAGCTTGATCTTCATATCAAAGAGATGCCAAATAAAGGAATATAAATGCAAGAATCATCACTCAATAAACTACATCTAGAAGATATTAAAAATCCAAATCATCCATCCGTATTTTTTAATCATGTAGAATACAAAATATTAATCTACAGACTTTTTGAAAATTTAGATGATATTTTGGATGTTAAATCACACTCCTTTGTTTTAGATGAAGATGAAAATATTTACAGCTATAACAAAGAAAATGGGCAACTGAGTAAAATGGGTGATTATAATGCCTTTTACGATTTACTTGATTCCATGGTAGATAAGGGTATGAAGAAAGTTGAGATGAATGTTGAGCAGATAGAAGAACTTGAAGAGAATATATATGATGACAGTGATGCAATTCAAACATGGTTTGCGCTCAAAAAAGAGATGGTAAGGATTGAGAGAATCTTATCTCAAGCAATTAAAACTCATTCAGAATTTATTAAAAATTCAACAATTATCCAAAATGACTCAAAACTTCTAACTGGCTTTGAAGATATAGAAGAACACTTAAACCGTATATTTAGAAGCTGCTCGGTAAATATCTCCAAGCTAGATAGTATTTACAGTCTTTACACGACACTTGCAAGTGAGAAAATGAACAAAACTATGTTTTCACTTACTGTTATATCTGCAATCTTTTTACCAATAAACCTGATAGTCGGATTTTTTGGTATGAATACAGAAGGTTTGTATTTTAGCGGAAATCCAAATGGTACTATCTTCGTTACTACAATCATGGCTACAATACTTGTAAGTCTAAGTGTTATATTCTTTTTAAAAAGAAAAAGTTTTTATTAACTTTATTTATATTTTTTCATAGTTTCTTCATACTTTTTATATATAATCAATCAATTAAGACAATTAATCTTAAAGGATAATAATTTTCCTTTAAGATTAATTGTCTTATACTCACAGTTCAAAAGGAGTAGAAAATGGCAAAAGTTGGTAATTCAATAATTAAAGGTTTAGAGGTTAAAGATATTATAAATATGCTTAACAAAGCGTATGCGGATGAGTGGCTCGCATATTATCAGTATTTTATAGAGGCTAAAGTTGTAAAAGGGCTTATGAAAGATGCGGCTATATCTGAGCTGACTCTTCATGCGGCAGATGAGCTTCGACATGCAAATTTGGTAGCAGGCAGGATTATACAGCTAGGCGGAACACCGCTTCTTCATCCAAAAGAGTGGACAAAACAATCAAATTGCGGCTATGATGCTCCAAATGATTTTGATGTTGTAAGCATTTTAAAAGATGCTATAAAAGGTGAACAGTGCGCTATTAAAACATATAGTGAGATTATTGACATAACAAGAAATAAAGATATTGTAACCTATGACATGGTGAGCCAAATACTGGCTGATGAGGTTGAACATGAAGAAGATTTGCAGGCTTTGCATGATGATATTTCAGAATTTGTAAAAGAGATAAAGAAAAGTTTGAAATAGCATAAATCATATTATTCCAAGGAGGATGTCATGTTTGATAACAAAGAATTTTTACAACACACTTCAGGCGGCGGAACGTCGAATCAGGATTGGTGGCCAAACCAGTTAAAGCTCGATATTCTGCACCAGCACTCTGCCTTATCCAATCCTTTGGGTGAGGATTTTAACTACGCTGAGGCATTTAAAAGTCTTGATCTAAAAGCTCTAAAGAAGGATCTCACTGCAGTGATGAAAGACTCACAGGATTGGTGGCCGGCGGACTTTGGGCACTATGGACCGTTTTTCATCCGTATGGCATGGCACAGTGCCGGTACTTATCGAACTGGTGACGGCCGCGGCGGTGGAGGAAGCGGAAATCAACGCTTCGCTCCTCTTAACAGCTGGCCTGATAATGTAAATCTCGATAAAGCGCGTAGACTTATTTGGCCAGTTAAACAAAAATATGGGCAGAAAATTTCCTGGGCTGATTTGATGATTCTTGCCGGTAATGTAGCGTTGGAATCAATGGGCTTTAAGACCTTCGGTTTCGCTGGTGGACGTGAGGATATTTGGGAGAGTGAAAAAGATATTTACTGGGGTCTTGAAAATACATGGCTGGAGGACAAGCGTTTCTCCGACAAGCATGGGGAGTTGGAAAATCCTCTTGCGGCGGTACAAATGGGACTTATTTATGTGAATCCGGAAGGTCCTAACGGTGTTCCTGACCCACTTGCAGCAGCTAAAGATATTCGTGAGACATTCGCACGAATGGCGATGAATGACGAAGAAACGGTTGCACTGATTGCTGGTGGTCACAGCTTTGGAAAAACTCATGGTGCAGGTGATGCTTCACATGTAGGCCCTGAGCCCGAAGCAGCCGGCATTGAGGAGCAGGGGCTAGGCTGGAAGAGCAGTTTTGGCACAGGTAAAGGTGCTGATACAATCTCCAGCGGTCTGGAAGTCACATGGACTTCAACACCGACAAAGTGGAGCAGTAACTTCTTATGGAACCTCTTTGGTTATGATTGGGAACTGACAAAAAGCCCGGCCGGTGCGCATCAATGGACACCCAAATATGGAGCAGGTGCAGGAAGCATACCTGATGCGCATGACCCCTCAAAACGTCATGCGCCGACTATGCTGACTACGGACCTTTCTTTGCGCTTTGATCCAGCATACGAAAAAATTGCAAGACGTTTCTTTGAAAACCCAGATGCGTTCGCAGATGCGTTCGCTAGAGCATGGTTTAAGCTGACCCACCGTGACATGGGTCCTCGTACACGCTATCTTGGTTCGGATGTTCCTGATGAGGAACTCATCTGGCAAGATCCAATCCCTGCCGTTAATCATGAACTGATTGATGAAGCAGATATCGCTTCACTAAAAGCTAAGATTCTTGATTCGGGACTCACAGTGAGCGAACTGGTTTCCACTGCTTGGGCATCCGCTTCTACCTTCCGTGGTTCTGACAAGCGCGGCGGCGCGAACGGTGCACGTATCCGTTTGGCACCGCAGAAGGATTGGGAGGTGAATCAGCCTGATCAACTCTCAAAAGTACTCGCTACACTTGAAGGAATTCAAGGTGAGTTTAACGATGCTCACGCTGGAGGTAAGAAAGTCTCACTCGCTGATCTGATTGTTTTAGCGGGTTGTACTGGTGTTGAACAAGCGGCAAAAAATGCCGGACATAAAGTGACAGTGCCATTTACTCCAGGCCGCATGGACGCTTCGCAGGAACAAACTGATTCCGTATCTTTTGGCGTACTAGAACCTGTTGCGGATGGTTTTCGTAACTACATGAAAACCAAATACTCTGTCTCTGCAGAAGAACTGCTGGTTGACCATGCACAACAGCTTACACTTACTGCACCGGAGATGACGGTTCTTATCGGCGGTATGCGCGTTTTGAACACTAATGTTGGTCAGAGCCAGCATGGTGTCTTTACTAAGCAACAGGAAGCTCTAACAAATGACTTTTTTGTCAACCTGCTTGATATGGGCACGACATGGAAAGCAGTTTCTCAAGATAAAGATTTGTTTGAGGGGAATGACCGCGTGAGTGGTGAACTCAAGTGGACAGCGTCGCGTGTCGATTTGATTTTTGGTTCAAATTCCCAACTGCGTGCACTGGCCGAAGTCTATGGTAGTTCGGACGCACAAAAGCGCTTTGTCCATGATTTTGTAGCTGCATGGAGCAAGGTGATGAATCTGGATCGGTTCGATTTGGCTCAGATGCTAAACTAGCATCTTTTATCTCGTTACAGAGCGTTTAACTAAAACGCTCTGTTGAGTGCAGAAAACAAAGCCTTAATAGAAGCAGTCGCAATAGAAGTATCCGATCCTACTCCAAAACATGAAATAGTCTCAGCAGTCTGAACTTCTATGTATGCTATAGCTTTTGCAGAACTTTTAACCCCACAAGAATGTTCGTAGTAAGAGTTGATGCTAAATTTGTTTTTATATTTTTTTCTTAGAGCATTTCTGCAAGCATCTATAGGGCCATTTCCCTCACCGGTTGCAACTATTTCTTTAGCATTATATGTATAAGTTAATGTGCATTCCGTTTTACCTTTATGTGCCGATACATCAAAGTCAACAAAAGAGATATGCTCTTTTGGATGAAAATATGTGTTTGTAAATATTTCCAAAATTTCTTTGGCTTCAAGCTCTCTGCCTTTTTCGTCAGTTACTGTTTGGACAACGCGGCCAATCTCAGGATGCATAGCTTTTGGAAGCTGATAGCCATAGTTTTTTTCCAAAATATAAGCTATCCCACCTTTGCCGGATTGTGAATTTATTCTTATGACACTTTCATAAGTTCTGCCCACATCTTTTGGATCTATCGGCAAATATGGAACTTCCCAAAAAGGATCTTTTTTAGATTTCTGGTATGCTAAACCTTTATTTATTGCATCTTGGTGTGAGCCTGAAAATGCTGTATAAACCAATTCACCGACATAAGGATGACGAGGGTGTGTAGGTAACTCAGTACATCTCTCAACTATCTCCAACACTTCATTCACATTTGAAAAATCAAGTCCGGATTTAACCCCCTGCGATGTCATGTTGAGTGCTAAAGTGATAATATCAACATTTCCTGTTCTTTCGCCATTGCTTAAAAGTGTACCTTCAACTCTGTCTGCACCTGCCAACAATGCCAACTCTGTAGCTGCGACTGATGTTCCTCTGTCATTATGAGTGTGAGTAGAGATTAAAACATTCTCACGGTTATCTAAATGCTCGCTCATCCACTCTATCTGGTCAGCATAGATATTTGGGGTTGACATCTCTACCGTAGCCGGTAAATTTATGATAACTTTTCGCTTATTGCTGATGCCCCATCTTGCAGTCACTGCATTTGAGATTTCCGCTGCAAACTCCAGCTCAGTGCCTGTAAAACTCTCAGGAGAATATTCTAAGAAAATCTCCCCATCATGTCCTTTTTCATACTTCTTAACCAGGTCAACACCTTCTAAAGCAAGGGCAATAATCTCTTCCTTAGATTTGCCAAATACTATCTTTCTTTGCGCTACTGAAGTTGAGTTGTAAATATGCACAGTCGCTTTTTTAACACCTTTAAGTGCCTCAAAAGTTTTAGCAATTAGATGCTCTCTTGCTTGAACAAGAACTTGTATTTTTACATCATCAGGTATTAACCTGTCATCAACCAAACGGCGTAAAAAGTCAAATTCAATTTTAGACGCAGATGGAAATCCAACCTCTATTTCTTTAAATCCGAGTTTTAGTAAGAGTGTAAAAAGTTCAAGTTTTTTTTCCATATTCATAGGGTTGATTAGTGCTTGATTACCATCGCGTAAATCTACACTGCACCATGTTGGAGCTTTTGTAATGCTGTTGTTTGGCCATTTTCTATTTGGCATATCTATTTTTGGATAAGGTTTGTACTTGCCCTGTGGAATTCGATTCATAATGAATCCTTTAAACTTGAAATTTTTAATAACACACTCTTACATTTGTTATTAAGTTCGGAATTATATCAAATTTATAGTTATAGGGTTAGTTGAGATTATAATTTAGTTGTCTGTCGTAAAGTAATTGTAAAGAAAGCACCAGTTTCTGTGTTATGCACATTTATAGTACCGTTATTCTTTTTTACTATTTGTGAACACATGTAGAGACCAATACCCGTACCTTTTCCTTCGGGCTTGGTTGTAACGTTTGGTTTAAATATTTCATGAAGCACATCAAGACTTATTCCTTGGGCATTGTCTTCTACCTCAATATAGATATTACTGTTTTCGCGATAACATCTAATAAAAATTTTTCTTTCAGTTATCTTTTTTTCATTAAAGGCATCGATGGAGTTGTTGATTAGATTTATAAAGAGATGCTTGAATTCATTCTTGTTTGCATTTATTTTTATGGTTTTGTCTATGTCAAGGTCTAAATATATATTTTGAGAAAGAAGTTCATCTTTCATAAGTATTTGTACGCTGCTTAAGACATCTTGCATGTAACAAAGTTCATCTTGAGTTGAGGGGCGAAAAAAAGTTCTAAATTCACTCAAGGTGTTTACCATGAAATCAATCTGCAGATGAAATGTGTCGTCTAGCTCATCAATGTATTGCTGGTCAACTATGCCAAGTTTAAAGTCTTCCCTGAGCATATCGCTCATCATGCTCAAAGAGTTTAACGGTTGTTTCCACTGATGAGCAATAGCATCTATAATCTCGCCCATAGATGCCAATCTTGACTGTTGTTCTAGCATTTTGTCTTTTTTAAGATCTTTTTCTTGAGTTAAAATATTTCGCTTATCCCATTGTTTTACAAAAAAATCATTTTGTTTCTGTACCTGTTGAATTTCTCTTTTTTGTTCTTCATAAATTTCAATGAATTCAAGTATCTTCCAATTTAATTTTTCATCCTGCTCACTAGATAGAGCGACAATTTCATTAATCAAATCTTGATTCATATCTTTTTTCATTTATACTCAATTTATTTGAAATTTAGTTTATTATATCAAAAAACATATAAAAGAGGATTATAAAAAAAAAGAATATTACAGAAGAAGACTTTTCCCGCATGAAGCAGGAAAAGAAAGTTGAATTATTTAAGCGATTAGCACTGATAAGTAGTTTTAAACTCATAAGCAGTTGGACGACCTTCATCCGGCCATACATCACGCTCAAATCTATAGTGCTGATAAGCATTGATAAATTCATCCGTAAATACCGGTTTAAGATAGTCGTTATCTCTTATAAGAGCTTCTAATGAACCACGAAGTGTATGAGGCATTTGAGGAATGCCTTTTTCACGAATCTCGTCTAAAGAAAGTTCATATAAATCTTCATCCATTGGACCGATTGGAATCTCTTTGTTTTTGATACCGTCAAGTCCAGCCATCATCATAACAGCAAATGCTAAGTATGGACAAGCAGAACTATCTGGGAATCTCATCTCAACACGAGTTGCTTTTTCACCGGCACCATAAGGGATACGGCAAGATGCAGAACGGTTTTGAGAAGAGTAAGTCAATACACTTGGAGCTTCAAATCCTGGTAATAATCTTTTGTATGAGTTTGTTGAAGGGTTAGTAAATGCTGCAACTGAACGGGCATGTTTAAAAATACCGCCAACATAGTTAAGACCCATTTCAGAAATATTTGCATAATTTCCTTGCTTGTAGAAAAGGTTTTTACCATCTTTCCATAATGATTGGTGAACGTGCATACCGTTACCGTTATCACCAAACATTGGTTTTGGCATAAATGTAGCTGTTTTACCGTTTAGGTGAGCTACCATTTTTACAACATATTTATACTTCTGAACATTATCAGCAGCAGTAATAATATCTGAAAAAACAATACCTATTTCATGCTGACCTTGTGCAACTTCGTGGTGACCCAGGATAACTTCAAGACCAACCTGTTCTAAAATTTGCATCATTTCAGCTCTCATATCAACTGCGGAGTCTGTTGGAGCTACCGGAAAATAACCGCCTTTAGTTCCTGGACGGTGACCTGTGTTGTACATGTCTGGGTAAGTAGTGCCGGAGTTCCATCCACCTTCTTCGGTGTCTATTTTATATCCAGCTTCATTTATATTATCTACGAATTTGATATCATCAAAAACAAAGAATTCATTTTCAGGTCCAAAGTACGCAGCATCTGCTATACCTAAAGAATCTGCATGCGCAAGTGCTGCTTTAGCAATTGAACGAGGGCATCTTTCATATGCTTGATTTTTATAGATATCGTAAACATCACAGAAAAGTATTACTGTTGGATCAGCAGTAAATGGATCTAAAAATGCAGTTGTTGCATCTGCTTTTAAAAGCATGTCTGATTTGTTGATTGGCTGCCACGCATCTACAGAAGAGCCATCAAATGGAAAACCAGCTTCTAAAATACCAGTATTTATAGCACTCATTCTGTAAGTAACATGGTGCCATGTACCTTTAATATCTGTAAATCTTAAATCTACGAATTGAACATCATTTTCTTCACAAAAAGTAAAAAACTCTTCTACATTATTAACAAATTTTCCCATTCATCTCTCCTGAATTTTAATTAATGTTTAGTATAGCTTATTTAATTGGAATCGAGAACTTAAATATGATTAAAATTTAATCATATTTAAGGATTTGTTTCTAAAAGTTATGTTTTGAAAGGGATTTAACTATGAAAGTTTATTTCTCCGCCTTGTTTAGCATACAACATTAAGTTTGCTATATTTACAGAGCGGTCGCATGAGCGTTCAAGCTTACGAAGAGTACTTAAAATTCTTACATATTCTGAAGCAAGTTCTTTTTCTCTTATGATAATACTCATGATATCTTTTTCGAGTATAGCGAAGAAGTCATCATTTTTACTCTCTTCAACCATCACTTTTCTATAAAAGTCATCGATTGCACAGGAGTCTAAATTTTTAAAGCATTCTAGAGTATAGTCAAGAGCATTTATCGTACTTTTATGAAGTTGAATAATAGTACCGTTAAGCTCATCTAAGTTACACTCGCTTTGAGAGTGCTCTTGCATTCTGCGGGAATATTTTTTTATTCCCTCTCCTATACGAACGATTTCATTTGTCATTTTTAGGAATGCAATTAAAGTTCGAAGTTCAGTAGCCTCAGGACCATACAGTGCAAAAGTCTTGATTATTTCATTATCAATTGTATCCGCTTGTGCTTGTATATTTTTTAGTTTCTCTTGCGATTCGCTAAATAACTTCAAATCCTTTGCTGTGTATGCTTTTAACGAAAGTTTACTAGACTCTGTTACATCTTCTAAAAGATTTAACATCTTATTCCTAATGTCTTCTATTTGTTTGTTATATTTTATTGACACATTTTTTCCTCTTATTAAATTATTGTCAGGTTTCTTTTAAGAATAAATCAACCAAATTTACCGGTTATATACTCTTCAGTTAGTCTTTCTTTAGGCGTTACAAACATCTCTTCTGTAATCCCAAGTTCTATAAGTTCACCAAGGTACATGAAACCTGTATAGTCACTGACGCGGGCCGCTTGCTGCATGTTGTGTGTAACTATAATAATTGAAACTCTCTCTTTAAGTTCAACTACCAATTCTTCTATGCCTGAAGTTGAAATCGGATCGAGTGCAGATGTCGGTTCGTCAAAAAGTAAAACTTCCGGTTCAACTGCAATAGCACGGGCGATACAAAGTCTTTGCTGTTGCCCGCCCGAGAGGCCGTTTGCATCATGTTTGAGTCTGTCTTTTACCTCTTTCCAAATAGCCGCATCCTGCAGAGATTTTTCAACTCTATCCTGAAGTTCAGTTTTATTTTTTATTCCTTGAAGTCTCAAGCCATAAGCAACATTATCAAAAATGCTCATAGGAAAAGCTGTCGGTTTTTGAAAAATCATCCCTATTTGTGTTCTTAAGTGAATTAAATCTTCATTTTTATTTAATATATTTTTTTCTTTAAATAAAATCTCGCCATTATACTTATTCCCAGGATACAAGTCATGCATACGGTTAAAACTTCTTAAAAGTGTCGTCTTTCCACATCCGGACGGTCCAATGAGTGCCGTAATACTGTTTTTTGCAATAGGCATAGTCAATTTCTTTATGCTCGGCTCATCATTGCCAGCATAGGTAAACTCAAAATTCTTAACTTCAAGTGCTTTTTCTTCTTTTATAGTAACGATAGTTGCCATTATTTATTTGCCTCTCTTTTTTAGTAAAAATAGTCTTCCCAGAATGTTCAGACCCAATATAAACATACTCAATATAAATGCAGCAGCCCATCCAAGTTTTTGCCAATCATCATATGGGGAAGTCGCATAGTTGAACATGGTAACCGTAAGTGATGCCATGGGCTCATTCATGTCCGTATTTAAAAAATTATCATTAAATGATGTGAAAAGAAGCGGAGCAGTTTCTCCTGCCACACGAGCAATTCCAAGGAGTATTCCTGTCAATATTCCGGCTTTTGCGCCACGGTACACAACTTGTATAATCACCTTGTATTTAGGTGCACCAAGAGCAAAAGCAGCCTCACGCAAGGTTGATGGAACAAGATGAAGCATATCGTCTGTAGTTCTTAGAATAATCGGCAGCATGATTATAGTGAGCGCGATTGAGCCGGCCCAGCCGCTAAAATGTCCCATAGGCATAACTACGACAGCATAAACAAATGCACCGATTACAATGCTTGGAGCACTCATCATAATATCCGAAATATCACGAATTGTTTCAGCAAGTTTAGACTTCTGACCATATTCACTAAGGTATGTTCCTGCAAGCACTCCAAAGGGAACACCAAAAAGTGTTGCAACACCTACAATATAAAGTTGACCTATGAGTGCATGTTTCAATCCACCATCAGCATAACCTGGAGGAGCACCTTCATTTGTAAAAATAGTCCAACTTAGCGCATCAACACCATTTAAAATTAAAATTCCTAAAATCCAAAATAAAAATCCCATGCCTATCACCGCTGAGAGACTTGAGAGCGTCATAACTATAGCGTTTGTGATTATTCTTTTACGAGTATGAGTCATTATAGTGCCCTTTTTCTTCGTAAGAAGTAAAATTTAGCGATTGAGATAATTGCAAAACTAATTACTAGCAAGATGAGTGATAATTCAAAAAGAGATGAATAATAAAGATCGCCGTCCGCTTCTGTAAATTCATTTGCGAGTGCAACCGGTATAGACGTAGCCGGTGCAGTGAGGTCCAAAGAAATCTTGTGAACATTACCCATGACAAAAGTAACGGCCATAGTCTCACCGATAGCGCGACCAAGCGCTAAAATAACCGAGCCTATGATTCCGGCTTTGGCATAAGGGATGATGACATCTTTTATAACATCCCATTTAGTTCCGCCAAGTGCATATGCTGATTCTTTGAGTATATCAGGAGTTGTGTTCATGGCATCACGTGTTACGGCCGCCATAAATGGAAGTACCATAATTGATAAAACAATTCCAGCCGTTAGCATACTGATACCAATGCCGCCAAATGTATCGCGTATAATAGGCACAAAATAAAAAAGTCCCCACATACCGTAAATAACTGACGGAATAGCTGCCAACAGCTCAATAGAAACACCAACCGGTGTTTTGAGTTTTGCGGGTGCTAGTTCACTTAAAAATATTGCAACTCCAATGGCAACCGGGATAGCTAATAACATGGCAATAAAAGTTGATACAACAGAACCATAAATAGCAGGGAGCGCCCCGAATTTTTCTAAGTTAGGTGCCCATACATCTGTAGTTAAAAAATCAAATCCAAAAGCATTTATGGCTTCCATTGAATGTTGAACAAGTACAGTAAAAATCCAAGCAACTATAAATAGGATAGTAAGAGCTATGAGTTTTGTTGCATGAGCAAAGAGTTTGTCTAAAAAAATACTCAAATTTTATCTCCTGTTTAAAAAGTCTGCAATTATAGAGAAATTTGGTTACGAAGAGGTTACTATTATACATAGCTGCTTTTGTTTAGTTGTGTGTTTAAACCAACATTTATAAATAAATATTATGAATTAAAGAGTTTCTTAACTATAAGAGTAGTAGACTCCTTACATGTACTTACATGTAATAAAAAAAGGGATGGTTCAATGGAAATTCTCGCAGTGAAAAAAATGGAAAAAGAGGCTTTAAAGAGTAGCGGGATTGATTTTATGAGACTTGGTTTTTCACTCTTTTTCATGGTTGCTGTACTGGTTTACAGTTTTTTGAGTTCAGGAGGCGTGCCAAATAATATGTTTTTGGCTATTGCTGCTGTATTTGGCGCATACATGGCTATGAACATAGGAGCGAATGATGTTGCAAACAATGTAGGACCAGCTGTCGGCTCAAAGGCTTTAACTATGGGCGGTGCTATTATAATTGCCGCAATATTTGAAGCTGGCGGTGCATTTATAGCAGGTGGAGAGGTTGTACAAACAATCAAAAAAGGGATTATCGATATAAATGCTTTTGGCGGTAATACAAATTCTTTTATTTGGGCCATGATGTCTGCGCTTTTGGCGGCAGCTACATGGTTGAACTTTGCAACCGCTGTTAAAGCGCCAGTATCAACAACACACTCAATTGTCGGCGGTGTCATGGGTGCAGGCATCGCAGCGGCTGGGTTTTCGATTGTCGCATGGGGGACCATGGGTGCAATCGCAGCTTCATGGGTTATATCTCCAGTGTTAGGGGGGATCATAGCAGCAGCTTTCCTTTTTGCAATCAAAAAAACAATTATTTACAGAGAAAATAAAGCCGAGGCTGCAATGAAATGGGTACCTGTCTTTGTGGCGATTATGGCATGGGCTTTCATTACCTATTTAACTCTCAAAGGTTTAAAGCAGATTTGGCCTTTAATAGTAGATGTTTTAGTTTTTCTACCAGATGAGAAAAAACCATCTTTTATGATTGCAGCAACCTTTGGGTTTATTATTGCCGTAATCGTTTATCTCCTTGGTAAAAGAAGTGTTAGTAAAAAAAAGGATAAAATTGAAAATACCAGAGCCGGCGTTAATCTTCTTTTTACTGTTCCTCTCATCTTTGCAGCCGCTCTGCTGAGTTTTGCGCATGGGGCGAATGATGTTGCGAATGCTATCGGACCATTAGCTGCGATTAATGATGCAGTAGTAAGCGGCGGTATCTCTGCTAAAGCAGGTATCCCTCTTTGGGTCATGGCAGTTGGAGCTCTTGGTATTGCTCTTGGACTTGCGCTGTACGGACCTAAGCTTATTAAAACTGTCGGTGGTGAAATAACTGAACTTGACCAGATGAGAGCATTTTCAGTTGCCATGGCAGCTTCTATTACTGTTATTATAGCTTCTCAATTAGGGCTTCCTGTATCTTCAACGCATATAGCGATTGGTGGTATTTTTGGAGTTGGTTTTTTAAGAGAGTATCTTGAACCGAGCAATATGAAAAGAACAATAACAAATGAGCAAGAAACGCTTCATAATGAGAAAGAGTCTTTAAGAGCATTTGAGAGTGAACGTAAAACATTGGAAGCTAAACAAGACAAACAAAAAGAAGACTACGAAAGAATTGTTGAATTATATAAGATGATCGATGTTGAAGAAGATAAAATAAAAAGTTCTAAAAAGCAGTTGAAAAGTGCAGAAAAAGTGAAATATGTTAAAAGAGATGCAATTAAAAGAATTATTGCTGCTTGGCTCATTACCGTTCCAGCGGCCGCTGTACTCTCTGCTCTAATATATTTTATGATAAGAGGCATCGTAATTTAATGATGAATAAAATAATAGTAAAAGGAGTGTTGGCTAAGTGTTAAAAAATATATTATTACCTACGATATTAGCAGTATTGGCTTATGGATTTTGGATAAGTCCGGATTTTAAGGAAATAGCGGCTGGAGTTGCTATCTTTTTATTCGGTATGCTATCTCTTGAAGAGGGATTCAAAAGTTTTTCCGGTGGAACATTGGAAAGGATTTTACAAAAATCTACGGACAAGCTTTATAAAAGTATCGCCTTTGGTGTGATTACAACCACTTTTATGCAGTCTAGTTCTTTAGTATCAGTATTAACAATCTCATTTTTAGGAGCAGGGTTGATTGGCCTTTCTCAGGGGATAGGGATAGTCTTTGGAGCAAATATCGGTACAACAACCGGAGCATGGCTTGTTGCAGGTTTTGGTCTTAAGGTGAACATAGCTTCCTATGCTATGCCTATGCTTGTATTTGGTGTTATCCTGATTTTTCAAAAATCAAAATCTCTCAAAGGGATGGGTTATATTCTTGCAGGTCTTGGATTTTTGTTTCTTGGAATCCACTACATGAAAGATGGGTTTGAAGCATTTAAAAGTGCTATAGATTTATCAAGTTATGCGGTCGGAGGATTAAAAGGGCTCTTTATATTTACAGGTATCGGCATCTTCGCAACGGTTGTCATGCAGTCTTCACATGCTACTTTGGTACTTATCATAACCGCACTAGCTGCGGGGCAGATCAGTTATGAAAATGCATTGGCACTTGCGATAGGTGCAAATGTGGGTACAACAATTACTGCAATTATAGGGGCTATGAGCTCAAACATAGTAGGGAAACAATTAGCCGGAGCACATTTGATTTTTAATGTAGTCACTGGTCTGATTGCTATAATATTCATGCACCAAATCATGTCTTCAGTTGATTTTTTCTCTAATATAGTTGGGATAGCAAATGATGATTACAGTTTAAAATTAGCAGTTTTTCATACTATCTTTAATGTGATAGGTGTTGTTGTCATGGTCCCGTTTATAGATAAACTTGTGACTTTTCTTGAATCGGTACTTAAGACAGATGTCTCAAAATCAGTTGCAGGTTTTGATAGTGCCAGATACCTGAATGATTCCGTATTAGAACTTCCTGCAACTTCTATGGCAGCTATAGTTAGAGAGACTAAACATCTCTATGACAATGCATTTGAGATTATCACACATGGCTTAAATATCAAACGAACGAACATCATTTCGTCTATGTCTTTAGACGAAGTCATAAAAGATTCCTACAGTCAAAGTGCCATAAACATTGATGAGTTTTATAATAACAAAATAAAAGGGATCTATGGTCAAATTATAGATTTCGCTACAAAGGCGCAGTCACAAATGGCACCAGGCGATATAGAGATTCTATATAGATTAAAGCTTGCAAATAGAGATTTGGTAGAGGCTGTTAAAGATACGAAACATCTTCAAAAAAATTTAGTGAAATATGCGAATAGTACCAATGAACATATAAAAGAGGAGTATAACACTCTTAGAAGAGGTTTGGCTGAGCTTTTAAGAAATATAAACATCATTGCAACTACCGATGAAGATGATGTAATTTTACTCTTACTTGCAAAAGCAAAAGTACATACTGAAAAATATGATATTTTGGCAAATGGTACGCTGGATAAGCTTATTAGACAAGGTCTGGTTACAAACGAGATGGCAACATCACTCATGAATGACAGTGCGTATGCTTATGATATCAGTAAAAATCTTATAGCTATGGCAGAAATTACATTTGCCAGTGTTGCCAGAGCTAGTAACAATTTAAATGAAGAGATGTCCATGAGTCCTGACGACATTCAATCGATATTACATACAAAGGATAATGCATGAAGATTAAGAAATTTATTAAAAGTGTCACAAACTATTTAGGGCTGGGAGACTATAAAATTGAGGGCAAGAAAAGATCTTTAAAAGATCTTATAAAGAAGCTAAATGAAAGAAAAAGTGATATTAAAAAAAAGCTAAAAGAATCTTCAGCAAAAAAAGAAAAAAAAGAATTGGAGGAAGAATTTGAAATTGTTTCTTTGGAGATAAAAAAAGGCAAAGAGATCTTGTATAAGCTCTATCCTAAAAAGAAATAAAAAAAAAGGTAATTAATATGGAAGAAAATACTCAAAATTCATTTGAAATAGATGGCGATGTTGTCTCATTAGATGAGTTGATAAAGATATATAAAAAGTCAAAAGAAAGTAAGAAGTCTTTAAATAAAGCTGAACAAAAACGAGATGATGAACAAAAGTTAAAGCCTTATCAAGCTGAGCTAATAAAACTTCAAAAACATCTTGAAAATACAGACCAGAAAATGATAATTCTTTTTGAAGGTCGTGATGCAGCCGGTAAAGGTGGAACAATAAGACGAGTTACTAGATATATGGATGAAAAACATTATCGGGTAGTTGCTCTTGGCAAGCCAACACAAGAACAAAAAACACAATGGTTCTACCAAAAATATATACAGCATTTTCCAAGAGGCGGCGAAATAGTTCTTTTTGACAGAAGTTGGTATAATCGAGCTATGGTTGAATCTGTATTTAATTTTTGTACACAAAAAGAGTATGAAGATTTTATGAATGGAGTTAAAGGGTTTGAAAATGACCTCTCTCGTCAAGGTATTATAATCATAAAATTATATTTCAGTGTTACAAAAGATGAACAAGCTAGAAGATTTGAGCGACGAAAAAATGACCCTCTCAGACAGTGGAAACTAAGTGAGATAGACTTGCAGGCTCAAGAGAAATGGGATGATTTTACAAATACAAAATACAATATGATAAAGCAGACTCATTCTCACAATGCTCCTTGGACTATTATCAGATCAAAAGATAAACAAAAAGCAAGGCTTGAATCGTTAAAAGTGATTTTAAAGTCGATAGATTACGAAGGCAGAGATGCTAGTCTTAATTATGCTTTAGACCCAGCGATAGTGATTTCCGGTGCTAGAGAAGTTGAGATAATGGACGCACAAATAGCGAGTAGCGGTAAGTTTATAGGTTAATAAGCAAAAAAAAGGAATACACATGAAAAAAAATACTACAAAGAATGAGACAGTAAAAAAGAAGTCAAAGGTCAAAAGTAGAAAAGATAAAATGCAGATTTGGGTTAAAAAAGAGACTGTAGCTTATGAAAAAGAGTTGGCTAGATTACAGGTTGAACTTTTAAAATTTCAAAATCATGTCAAAGATCAAGGTCTTAAAATTTTAATGATTTTTGAAGGTCGTGATGCTGCCGGAAAAGGTGGGACTATCAAAAGAATCACGGAACACCTTAATCCAAGGGGTGCAAGAGTAGTGGCATTGGAAAAACCAAGTGACATCGAAAGATCACAATGGTATTTTCAAAGATATGTAAAACATTTGCCAAGTGCAGGTGAGATAGTGATGTTTGACAGAAGTTGGTATAACAGATCTATGGTTGAACCTGTTATGGGATTTTGTACAGAGAGAGAGCACCATAAATTTTTAAAAGATGCACCTGAATTTGAAGACATGATTGTTGATGAAAATATAAAAATATTCAAATTTTACTTTTCAGTATCTAAAGAAGAACAGGCTAGAAGGTTTAATGAAAGAGAGAATGATCCTCTAAAACAGTACAAATTATCTCCGGTAGATAAAGAGTCACAAAAATTATGGAACGAGTACTCACTTGCAAAGTTTATGATGTTAAGTGCTACTCATACCGAAGTTGCACCTTGGACAATTGTAAAAAGCGACGATAAGAAAAAAGCCAGAATCAATTGTATAAAACATATATTAAATTATGTAGATTACCCGGATAAAATTAAAGATAAAGATATTGTTGTAGATAAGGACATTATCGTTTTTGGACGAGATGAAGCCATTGAAATGGAGAAAAACTTTCAGTTTTCGCTTAAATAATCGTTAAATTAGCGTTGTTTACTATAGTGTTTTACTTGTAATCTATCTGTAACATAGGCGTTTTATAATTTCGTATCTTAAAAACTACATAAGGATACAAAATGTTAAAACAAATCGCTTCTGTTGCGTTAATCGCTGCTGTTACTCTGACTTCATCATTTGCAGGTGATAAAATCAATGGTGCGGGTGCATCTTTCCCAGCTCCACTTTATTACGATTGGGCGTATAACTACAAGAAAGACACTAAGAATGTTATCAATTACCAATCAATCGGTTCAGGCGGCGGTATTAAACAAATCACAGAAAGAATCGTAGATTTTGGTGCAACAGATGCTCCGCTTACTACAAAACAATTAGCAGAAGCTAAGCTTATACAGTTTCCGGCAGTAATCGGTTCTATCGTAGTTGTATTTAATGTTGCTGGTATCGCAGATGAGACACTAAAACTTAAGAACAGCGTTGTTGCTGACATTTTTGCCGGTAAAATCACTATGTGGAATGATGCTGCAATCGTAGCTGATAACAAAGACTTAAAACTTCCAAACGAAAAAATCGTAGTTGCTCACCGTTCAGACGGCTCAGGTACAACTTATAACTTTACTTATTACCTAAGCGGAAGCTCAGAGAGCTGGAAAAACACATACGGAATAGGCAAGGCTATTAACTGGGCTGTTGGTATCGGCGGAAAAGGTAACGAGGGTGTTTCTAGTCTTATCAAACAAACTCCAAACTCTATCGGTTATGTAGAAAGCGCATTTAAAGAACAAAATCATTTCTCAGCTGCTGTTCTTGCAACTGCAAGCGGTAAATGGGTAAAAGCTACAGATGAAAACTTCAAAGCTGCTGCAAAATATGCAAGCTGGACTAAAGAAGATAATTTCTATGCAATGTTGGCATTACAACCGGGTGATACTTCATACCCAATCGTTGCTGCAACATTTATTTTACTTCCGGTAGAAAAACCAGAGATGAACAAAAAAATTCTTAAGTTTTTTGACTATGCTTTCAAATCAGGAGACGCTTCAGCTAAGAAATTAGGTTATGTTGCACTTCCAGAAGCTACTAAAAATACGATTAGAGAATATTGGGCAACTAATATTAAATAATTAAGATAGGTTTCTTGCAAACTGTAAGAAACCTATCTCTATTTTCACGCTATAAATTCATTCTATTCCTTCCTAAATACGATTCTCAACCCTTGACATGTGAGGATCGTATCTCCCTTAACATGTAACTCTAAAAAATGTTCCGAATATAATTATATAAGCAATTTTTATATAAATACTTTGTAATCTTTATGTAACCAAAGCATTTTATAATTCTCCAAACAAAAAAAGGAAATCAACAAATGAGAAAAATCGTTTTATCAGCTATCACTGCTTTAACCCTTGGTACAGTTGCTTCGGCAAGTGGAACACAACTTTATTCAGACGCTAATGGTCAAGTATTTACAACAGCCGGTGAAGGTCGTACTGCAATAGTTTCTGAAGATACTTCAGTTTTTGCTAAAACTTCTAAACTTCAATTTAGCGGTCTTCATTATTTAGGTTATACATTTAAAGGTACAGAAGACTTAAAAACTACTGACGTTACTGCAAATGGACTTACTGTTCCAGCTGCTAATGCCGATGGTGAAAACACTGGTAAATTTGAAATGCGTCGTAACTACGTACAGGTAAAAGCATATTTATTTGAAGATCCAAAAAGTTATGCTCGTGTAACTATGGACTTTACAAAATACGGTGGATACAATGATGTAATTGTGAAATATGCTTACCTTTATTTAAATGAAGTTTTACCATTTACAGGTGTTGAATTTGGTCAAGTTCACCGTCCTTGGATTGATTATGAAGAGCACAACTCATGGTTCTACCGTTCAATTTCTAAAGTTTTAGTTGAAGCAAAAGAAGCTGGTGATTTAACAAACTCTGCAGACTTAGGTATTAACTTTAAAACTAAAACTGAGTATTTTACATCTGAAGCAGGTATTTTTAATGGTGAAGGTTACCACGGTGCCTCAGAAGGACTTGATAACACATCTTCAAGTACAAATACAGGTACTGGTAACTCTTTAGAGTGGAGAGCAACCGCTGCACTTATGGGTGATGGCAAAGAGAAGCGTCATGAAACAAAAAATACTTGGTTTGATGTATCTTTCTGGGGTCAATTAAACGCTAAAAATGCTTCAAATACTGATGCACAAGGTAATACTCAAACTTATAAAATCTATGGTTTACATACAGTTTACAATATGCCGTCATTATTATTATCTGCTCAGTATGTTAAGGCTGATAATGACAATAAAGATACTTATAAGAAAAATGGTACAGGTTACTCTGCAAATGCAACTTTTCGTTTTGGTGACAAATATGAGTATGAAGTATTGGCTCGTGCTGATTCATGGACTGCAGAAAAAGACAACAATGATGATTTAACAACAAACAACTTTATTTATGGTGTTGCTTGGGAACAAAATAAAAATGTAAAATGGCTTTTAACTGGTCAAACTTATAAAGCAACAGACCACGGAAGTTATTCTGGTTCAGTTGTTCAAGATTACAATGCTGCTATGCTAACTGCTCAAGTTGAGTGGTAAGCCTTATAATCTAAGTTAATTTTTTTTTATTCTATTTTCCTTACATGTAAAGCCTCTTGCGGCTTTACATGTTCTTCTGTATTCCAACTTCACAACGCTACATGTAAAACAACTCTAACTAACTTCTTGGATGATTTTAAAAAACAAAAGCTATAATTTGCGTAAATTTTTCTTAGGTTATTATTTATGACTACAACCATTTTTCCTGATATATTTGATGAGTTAAAAGCTGAGGTACGTAAAGCAGGTCTTTTAGCTCGTGTGCCAATTCGTGGAAGTATTGAAATGATTGCTATTCTTATTTCAATGGGTATGATTTTTACTATTGTCTACTATTGGGAGATGTTAGCTCCACCTGTTTGGGGAGCAGTGGCTTTGGGACTTTTTATGACAGTGGTGTTTACCCGTGCAGTTTTTGTCTCACATGACATACTTCATACTCAGTATTTTAAAAATAAATCACTTTCAATGAAACTCAGCTATCCTTTTTCCGCTTTTATTTTAAGCAACTCTTCCTCATGGTGGGATTTTAAGCACAATGTAAATCATCATACTTGGTGTAATGTTATAGAAAAAGATGAAGATATCATGGCTCTAGATGGTGCCTTTACACCAAACAATAAAGGCAAAAACTCATTCTATAAAAAATATAAACATATCATTTTTTGGGGTGCTATGTTTTTTATGTATCCTGCTTTTATAATTCAGTCCTATAACTTTGCACTTAAGAGAAAAAAATATGGTGAATTTATTTTAATGCTTATGCATTGGCCGATAGTATGGGGAACAATATTTTATTTTTTACCGCTGAGTGATGCAATCATTGTTCTTTTAACACTCAATTTTACTCTTTCTCCTTGGCTCGCATTTGGATTTATAACCAACCATCTAGGCTGTGAAGTTTTTGATTTGGAAGACGCAAAAAAAATGTCATGGATGGAGCTTCAGATGAGAACAAGCCGTTCTTTAATCGGTGGAAAATTTGTTCACTGGTTTTATGGCGGACTTAACACACAGATAGAACATCATCTATTCCCAAAAGCACCCCGTTTCAATCTTTTAAAAGTGCAACAAATGACTAGAGATTTCGCAAAAAAACATAATTTACGCTATTTTGAGAGTACGCCGATACAAGCATATGTCCAAATAAACAGTGCTATAAAAGAGTATTAAATACTCCTTATATAGCACTTTCCTTTGCGTAAAAATAATCATAATAACATTAGTTAATACAAGATAAACCTCCTTTTAGATAGAATACAAAACTTTTATATGTAATTATTCTTGGAGAATTTTAATGAACGTAGCTAAATATATTTGGATGAATGGAAAGTTTGTAGCTTGGGATGATGCTAAGGTACATGTACTATCACATACTATCCATTATGGAAATGGTGTTATTGAGGGCACAAAGGCTTATAAAACTGATAAAGGTTATGCGATATTTCGTTTAAATGACCACACAAAACGGCTTATAGATTCAGCCAAAATGACTTTAATTAAAATCCCTTACAGTGTTGAGGAAATGAATCAGGCGCAAATAGAACTTATCAAAAAAAATGAGTTTACCGGGGATAATGTATATCTCCGTCCATTTGCATTTTTGGGTTACGGTGTTATGGGAATTTATCATAAAGATGCTCCTGTTGAGACTGTTATGTCAGCTTGGGAGTGGGGTGCTTATCTTGGTGAAGAGGGGATGCGCAAAGGAATTAAACTTAAAATAGTTTCTATGACACGTCCGGCAAACACCTCAAATATGGGAAAAGCAAAAGCAACAGGAAATTATTTAAACTCTCAAATGGCAAAATATGAAGCGATTGATTGTGGATATGATGAAGCCCTTTTACTTGATGACCAAGGTTATGTGGCAGAAGCAAGCGGAGCCAGTTTCTTCATGGTAAGAGACGGTGAACTTATCACTCCTCCAAGTGACAATGCCCTAGAATCCATTACTCAAAAAACAGTTATAGAAATGGCTGAGGATATGGGGATAAAAGTAGTTCGCAGAAGAATTACAAGAGAGGAGATCTATATTGCAGATGAAGCATTTTTAACTGGAACAGCAGCTGAGATAACCCCTGTCCGTTTGGTAGATGCAAGAGAGATAGGAAAAGGCGAGAGAGGTGAAATGACAGAAAAAATTCAAAGTGCTTATTTTGATATAGTTTTTGGTCGTGATAAAAGATATGAGCATTATCTCACATATGTAAACTAGTTGTAAACTACTAGAAAATAAATAAAAATAAATTAAGGAATATAAATATGGCATCAGATATGAATGACTATTTCAACAAGAAAAAAAGCGAAGATAGTGAGTTTGGTAAAAAACCTAGTGGCGGCGGCGGCGGCGGAAACGGTCCAAAAATGCCAAATATAGATTTAAATTTTGGTGGCAGTAAGGCTGGTTTGGTTTACTTTTTGATTGCCGTTGTTGTTATGTTGGTTTTAGCAAAACCTTTTACAATCATCCAAGAGGGTGAGCGCGGTATTTTAAGTACTAATGGTAAATATCAAGATCAAGCCTTGCTTCCAGGACTTCACTTTATTGTTCCGGTTATTCAAAAAGTATACATCGTAGATACTAAAGTTCGTATTATTAACTATGCTTCAAAGATAGAGGCAAGTGGTGGAAATGCAGCGGGTATCAACGTGAAACCTGCAATTACAGTCCTTGATAAACGTGGTCTTCCTGTTTCTATTGAGCTTACAGTTCAGTACAGACTTAACTCTCAGTTTGCTGCTCAAACAATCTCTAACTGGGGATTTAGCTGGGAAGATAAAATTATTAATCCTGTTGTAAGGGATGTTGTTCGTAATGTTGTTGGTAAGTATGATGCTGAATCACTTCCTCAGATGAGAAATACTATAGCTCAAGAGATAGATAAAAGTGTAAGAGAGAGTGTAACAGGTCTTAAAAACTCACCTGCAGACCTTCAGTCAGTTCAGTTACGTGAAATTGGTTTACCACAAAAAGTAAAAGAACAGATTGAGCGTGTTCAAGTTGCTAAACAAGAAGTTCAAAAAGCTGAACAAGATGTACAACGTGCAAAACAAGAGGCTTTTAAGCGTGCTGCAGAAGCAGAAGGTATGGCTCAAAAAGCTAGAATTGAAGCGCAAGGTATAGCAGATGCTGTTACAATTGAAGCAGATGCAAAAGCAAAAGCAAATTTACTTATCGCAAAATCATTAACGACTCAACTACTTCAGTTGGAGCAGATGAAAGTGCAAGGTCAATTTAACGATGCTCTTCGCGAGAACAAAGATGCTAAGATTTTCTTAACACCTGGCGGTTCAACTCCAAATATCTGGGTTGATATGAAAGATGCTCAACAAAGAACAACAGCTCAATAGTTCAAGATATGAAAGATACAATAAATAAAATTGACTGGCAAAAGATAGACCTTTTGCCGGTAATCGTTCAAGATGTAAACAACAATGAAGTGCTCATGATGGCTTACATGGATAAAGAAGCTCTTGAGCTCTCACTTACTACAAAAATAGCTCACTACTTTTCCCGTTCAAAACAACGTATTTGGAAAAAGGGTGAGACAAGCGGACACACTCAGCAAATTCACTCCTTTAACATAGACTGTGATAATGACACTCTTTTAATAAAAGTAACTCAAGAAGGTGTTGCATGTCACACAGGTCGTCGCTCATGTTTCTTTACAGAGCTGGAGAGCGGAGATGTGACATCTGATGTAGAAGTGAATTCTGAGGCGATGTATGGAGTGATAGATGCCCTTTATCATACAATACAAGAGAGAAAACATGCGGATCCGGAATCTTCATGGACTGCAAAACTTTTTGCTAAGGGTGACAATACAATACTTAAAAAAGTTGTGGAAGAAGCGGGTGAATTTTCTTTTGCATATAAAGATAATGATGAAGGTGAGATGATATATGAAGCAGCAGACCTAACGTATCACATGTTGGTAGCACTTGCCGCAAAAAATATCTCTCCAGATCGCATTAAACAAGAGCTTGCACGCCGTTTCAACATGAGCGGTATTACAGAAAAGAATTCAAGAGAATCATGAAAGAAAAAATAGATGCATTTATTCAAGGTTTAATTGTCTATGATTACATCTTATTCGGTAGTGTATTTATACTTTTTATTTTATTTATTGTTTTAAGTCTCTTATCAAAACGAAAAGTAGGAATATCAGTTTTCTTTGTACTTTTATCTTTTAGCATTTTATTGCTTGGGCCAACACTTGGTTACATTAAGATGCATCAGTTTTTATTTAAAAATTCTGTTGAACTTATAAGTCAAAAAAAATTAACTTTTGTGAAGGCTATTGTAGTTAAAGGAACCTTGAAAAATGAGTCAAAGCTTGATTTTAAAAGCTGTAAGATAACGGCTAATGCTTATAAAGTGACTGGAAATTCCCTTAAAGATTTCATATATCAGTTTAAGCCATTGAGTAATATGTCGATTTTAGAGGATAGTATACATAAAGGTGAGTCAAGAGAGTTTAAAATCATAATTGAGCCTTTTACTTATGCAAAAGATTATAATATCTCAATAGGAGCAAAGTGCAAATGATGACTTTATTTACTATTTGGCACTACCTTATTATTGTTATGATGGTGTTGTTTTTTGCAGGGGGTGTGTATATATCATTGACACAGCCAAATAAAAAACTAAGATTTCCTATGATTATATCTTTTACATTAATCATATTACTTGTAGGTGTATTTTCTTTGATAGTTCTAGATAAATACACCAAAGTGGTAAGTTTATACAAGATGCAAAGCAAAAGGCTGCTCAATATCGAAAAAATCGTGTATACAGGCATAGTAAAAAATGAAGGCAATTATGAGATAGGTGAAGTTACTTTTGAACTAAAACTTGTAAACAAAGGGCATGTGACAGGCAATGTTAAAGCCGGTTCTTTTTTCAGCCCTAGTGGTTTTGCGGAATTTTTTGGCGGGGGAGCCGGTGTTTTGTATAAGCCTCAAACGATTATAAAAAAGTTTGTTGTTGCTGAAAATTTAAAACCAGGCGATGCTCAATCTTTTAGAGTGCATTTTGATTATCCGCCATATTTCAGAAGTGTTGCAGAATTTGCAAAGGTTTATGGACATTAAACTATTATTAGTATTTTAGTCCGATAGATTTTAAAGCTTGATTGATATTTTTAATCTGAGTATTTTTATCTCTACACCATGATGGCCCCAGTAATGAATCATTATTTATCCCGGCAGTTACTCTTTGGACATGGGTGTTTTTTGGTTTTATTTGAAGTGACTTCACTAAAACATCAATGTAATCTTCTTCACTGATGGGGATAAAACTCCCTTTGGTAAAATCATTTGCTAAAGCAGTTTTCTTTACGACATAAAGAGGGTGATACTTAACAGAGTCTATTCCCCACTTGTAAGCTTCTGTAGCAGTTGCTAACATCATTTCCTTAGTCTCGCCAGGTAAGCCAAAGATAAGATGCCCACACACATTTAAACCAGCTTCTTTTGATTTTAAAATCCACTCTTTGACATTAGCACTGTCATGACCTCTATTTATTCTTTGGAGAGTTTCATCATAGATTGATTGTATCCCGAATTCTATCCAAATCTCTTTTTCTTTGCCGAGTGCTGATAAATATTCAAGTGTTTCTTCTGTAATACTGTCAGAACGAGTACCAATGCTGAGCCCAACTACATTGGGAAAGGACAATGCTTTTTCATAAAGAGCTTTGAGAGTTTCAAATGGTGCATAAGTATTTGTAAAAGATTGAAAATAGACTAAAAATTTTTCGGCTCCATACTCTTTTGTTTGTCTTTTGCTGATAGCATTAAATTGAAGTTCTAATTGTTCTAATTGTTTATCTAAATATGGATTTTCTTTAGAGGAAAGATTGAGATGAAAAGATTTTAGCTCTTGAGCTTTACCTGTACTAGCACTAAAAGAGTCATTTTCACAAAAGGTACATCCACCCTTTGCTACTGTTCCATCAATATTTGGACAGGTGAATCCTGATATATTTATGCCTACTTTATAGACTTTACAGCCAAATTTATTTTTTAAATAGCTGCCGTAAGTATAAATTTGTTCCAAAATAATCCTGTTAAACTATGTATTTACCGGTAAAACATGCCGTACAGTATTTGTCATCTTCTGCATGTACACTTCGTAATAGACCTGCTTCATCTAAATAAGCTAAAGAATCTGCTTCAATAAATTTACAGATTTCATCTACACTCATATTTGCTGCTATCAATTTGTCTTTATTTGGAGTGTCAACACCATAAAAACATGGATCTGTTGTCGGTGGTGAAGATATTCTCATGTGAACCTCTGCTGCACCTGCTTCTTTTAGCATCTTAACAATTCTTCTTGATGTAGTTCCACGAACAATCGAGTCATCAATCACGATAACTTTTTTGCCTTTGATAATATCTGTCATTGGTGAGAGTTTCATCTTAACTTTTAGGTCACGCATCTCTTGGGTCGGTTCTATAAAAGTTCTACCGATGTAATGATTACGCATGATTCCAAGTTCATAAGGAATACCGCTCTCTTGAGCATAACCGATTGCTGCAGGAACTCCGCCGTCAGGCACAGGAATAACAATATCTGCTTCGACAGGTTGAATGTGTGCTAACTCTTTACCCATATTTTTTCTTGTTTGATATACAGATTGTCCAAATACTTTTGAATCCGGTCTTGCAAAATAAACATATTCAAAAATACAGTGCTTAGGAGTTGGTTCAAAAACTTTAATACTTATAGGTTCTTTGCCTTCTTCAAATATTAGAAGTTCACCAGGTTCCACATCGCGGATATACTCTGCGCTCACAAGGTCAAATGCACATGTTTCACTTGCAACTATATAGCCGCCATTTGGTAATCGTCCCAGACTAAGCGGGCGAAATCCAAAACGGTCGCGCATTGCAAACATTTTTGTTCTGCTTAAAAATACTAATGAAAAAGCACCTTCAATTTTTTTCACAGCATCTATGATTCTATCTGTAAGTTTTTCTTTTTCACTTTTTGCAATAAGATGAATAAGGTTTTCTGTATCCATAAATGTCTGAAAAATGGCACCTTTTTTTATAAGAGCGTTTCTAACTTCTTCTGCATTAGTAAGGTTCCCGTTGTGTACTATTGCCATTTCACCTAAGTCATATCTGGCAAAGACCGGCTGGGCGTCTAAAATAGAATCATCACCTGCTGTAGAGTATCGTGTGTGACCTATGGCACTTGCTCCACTGAGCGTAGTGAGTTTATGTTCATCAAACACTTTCATAACCAGACCGCGGTCTTTAATTGTATGAAGTTTCAATCCATCAGAAGAGCTTATACCAGCTGCTTCCTGACCACGGTGTTGAAGCGCATGCAAAGAAAAATAAGCTAATTTAGAAGCCTCTTTATGACCATATATTCCAACAACAGCACACTTTTCATTCATATTTTCTAACAAAACAGTTTCCTTCTAAAAAACTTCATAAAATTATTTTGGAATTATACTAGAAACAAAGTAAAACAAAGTTTATATTTATTATAACTCTAGGCAATCACTGATACTGTATAGACCTTTTTCTTGAATGGATAGCCAACTTGCGGCCTTTAAGGCACCTTTGCTAAATGTATTTCTTGATGTTGCCGTATGATTAAGTTCTAAGAATTCGCCATCATTGTAGAAGCCGACTGTATGGCGACCTACAATGTCTCCGCCTCTTAATGCCATTACAGCAATTTCATCTTTTGTTCTTTCACCAATGTTTCCATCCCTGCCACTTACTCTGACTTTATCTAAATCAAGTCCACGACCTTTCGCAGCTGATTCACTTAATGTAAGTGCAGTTCCGCTTGGTGCATCTTTTTTATGCCTATGGTGCATCTCTACTATCTCTATATCGAAGCCTTCCAGTGCAGCGGATGCTTGATAGACAAGTTTGTTTAAAAGTGCTACACCTAAAGACATATTTGTAGCATATAATACCGGCATAAGTTCACTTGCATTTTTAAGCAGGTTTAATTGATGTTGGCTTAAGCCAGTAGTACCGATGACTAAAGGTTTTGGGGTTTTTATAGCGTATTCCAGTAAAGTTTCACAAGCTTCAGGAAGTGAAAAATCAACAATGACATCACATGCATTAAGAAAAGATTTCATATCAGAAGTTACTAATACAGAAGGGTCTATCGAAAAATCCAGGCTGGAACGAACATAAACGCTGCTAAGGCTCATATCATCTGTAATTTTTAAATCTTCAAGCAAAAGTTTGCCAACTCTCCCACTCGCTCCAAATACACCAACTCTAATCATTTTATATATCCTTAATTTATTTACGCGTTTAACAATTCATCGACATAAGAAATAGCCTGAAGAGCTGCTACAGCACCATCTCCAGCTGCACTGACAACTTGTTTAGGAGCTGCGATACGCATATCTCCAGTTGCAAACAATCCGGCAACTGATGTTTTCATACTGATATCAACTATAACTTCACCAGATTTAGTCATCTCACATAAAAAACTGCCGTCTTCTTGGATAAGAGTTTGGTTGTTTACATTGTTTCCTACAAAAGTGAATACTCCCGGAACAGCAATATCACGGATTTCACCATCTTTATTTTTAACTTTTAGCCCGTTTACACCCATCTTATCGCCATAAACTTCATCAGGAACAGAATTTAAGATAAGTTCTATGTTTTCAGTTCTTTTGATTCTAGCAACTGTATTTGGAGCTGAACGAAAAGTGTCACGTCTGTGTATTAGGTAAACTTTTTTACATATTTTAGCAAGATAAAGTGCTTCTTCTAAAGCTGTATCTCCACCGCCAACGACAGCAACCTCTTTGCCTTTGTAGAAAAAACCGTCACATGTAGCACATGTGCTTACACCGCGACCAAAAAATTCATCTTCTCCAGCAAAACCTGCCCGACGAGGAGAAGAGCCAGTACCGATGATGACACTGTAAGCTTCGGAGACTGTTCCATCACCTTTATATATTTTAAAGATATCACCATCTTTACTAACCCTAGTTACCTCAACCATGTCATGTTTAAGACCAAATTTTTGGCATTGTTCGGGCCAAGGTATCATCAAATCCATACCAGTGATTTCACCGGTTACACCAGGATAATTTTCTATCTCAGAGCTTTGAGTGATTTGCCCGCCAGGCATCCCTTTCTCAAACATAGTTACATTTTCTAAGCCACCGCGAGTAGTATAAAGTCCAGCAGTAAGGCCAGCCGGTCCACCACCTACAATTGCACAATCTAATATCATAATAATTTCTCCTATAATTGTTCTATCTGTTTTGATAACTCTTTCAAATTATCTAGTTTTCGTATCATACTATCTTGTTTATAAAGAGAGTCTTTTGATTTCTTTATAAAAAAAATAGATGGGGATTCGTAGATATTGAATCTTTGAATAAAAGAGAGAGAATTTTTTGTTCCACTTCTTAAAAAAGTTGTATCTGGAGTATTTTCCCGCACTTGATTATAATAGTCTATTGCTAGCATAGGAAGGTTAAGGTGAGTGTTGGCAAGTTCTTCCATAGTATCATTGTCTTTAGAACTATAAAATACAACTACATATTTATCTGCATGTGGAATAAAAATATCTTTTTTTTCGTAAAAAATCCACTCTTTAAAATCAATAAATTTATATTCTGAAAATTTGTAGTTAAAGTAGGCAAATGCTGCAGCTACCATAACTGCACCAAAAAATGAAGCGAGAAGTGTAGATAAAGAGAAGAGGCTTTTGCCCCCTTTTCCTACCATCACACTTCTCTTTTTGAGATTACGCTAAAAGAGCGTCTAATTTTGATGCTAGAGCATGTTTTGATTGCGCCCCAACAATTTGGTCTACCATTTCACCATTTTTGAAGAACATGATAGTTGGAATAGAACGAATACCAAATTTAACTGCAATGTCTTGCTCTTCATCTGTATTTACTTTACAAACATTTGCTTTGCCATCATAGTCTTCAGCTAACTCTTCGATTACTGGAGCTATCATACGACAAGGTCCACACCATGGTGCCCAAAAGTCTACTATAGATACACCCTCTGCAAGTGTTGCTTCAAAATTAGCACTAGTTAGTTCTACATATTTACTCATGTTTATTTCCTTATATATAATTAATGTGGGGTATTATACAAATGTAATCATTAAAAACTCTTTAGTAAATTTATTTTTAGGATTTTATTAATAATTATGACAAACAAAAGAGCACCGATACTCAACATAAATGCGCCTAGATAAAATATTTTTTCATTTGCAATAATCATTGAAAATGATGATATGATTAATCCAATCGTGGAGAAACCCCATTGAATATCTGCAAGTTTTTTTGGAAGCAGTTCATGAAGCATCGGTACAGGTCTCTCTTCAATTAGTGGAGAATACACCTGAAACCATACTAAAAATGGGATAATCTTGTAAAAATTCCCAATGATTAAAAAACCAAAAAATCCGATAAACATAATCCACATGCCAAGTTTTAAAGTGACTTCATTCTCATTATATAAATATGACATCAGTAAAGCAAAAGAGATAATGAAAGAGGTAAAACCAACATACATTGACCTCGCCCAAATGTCATGTACTATTTTTGCTCTTGATGAAGTCATTTTAAAAAGCTGATATAAATACAGAAAAATTGCGATTATTGTTATGAAATAAGCTGTGTTTAGTAAATAATTTGTTAAAAACAGAGGAGATAGCATCATGACTATAACTCCAAAGCTAAGGGTAATGAAACTGTTTGAGAATTCGTTATCACTAATTCGTTTTGCAAGCCCGAACATCGGGATTAGTATGATAGAAATTCCCATTATAAGGAGTATGACAAATCCAACTACAAGTCCAAATGTATGAGTGCTTAATATTGTCTTTGGATCTAAATCAATGAAGCCATTGAATCCAAGAGCCATTAAAATTCCGCTTATTATTCCAAGAAGTAAAAAGAAATTACTCATCTTCATCGCTTTTGTTATACTTGTTTTTCTCTTGGTATTTTTGAGTGTAAGTAAAAATTCTATGGCATATATGCTCATAGCTATCAAAACAAAAAATCCACCATACATCAAAAATTCTATATTGATATAAAAACCAACAAGCATTAAAATAAGACCTATGATATGAAAAATCCAAATATATTTAAATACATTGACATAATAGTGTTTAGTCTCTACAACTATAGGACCGAGTTGTGCCATGGCAGAAAAAATCGACATCATCACAAAACCAAGCATATACAGATGAACCCAGCCGATAAGATTAAAGTTTGAAATATCGGCATGTGGATTTATGAAAAAAAGTGCAAGCATACTAAATAAATAAAAAAATCCAGATAACAAAAAATATGTTTTCATGAGTTTTATAGATGGTGAAAAGCTTGGTGATACATTCATGTTTAACTGCTTCTTATAATAAATATCTTTGTATTTTATATGAATATAACAAATTTTCCTATAAAATTTAGTAGATATTTTAAGGATTTTAAATGAAGTTGACTATTACAGATGGTAAAATCGGTGTTAGACCGCCAGTTGCTAAGCCACATCCAGGGTTCTTGCATGAGGTTGGTGAAGAGAGATTTAAAAAGTTAGTTTATGATCATTATGAATTAATAAAAGACAGCGACATCGCATTTTTGTTTCCTATTTTTGATGAAGATGACTTTGCTGAGGCTAAAAAACATGCGTTTGACTTTTTGATAGAAATTTCAGGCGGACCTGATTACTTTACACAAACTCGTGGAGAACATCAAATGGTTGGAAGACATGCCCCTTTTCGTATAGATGAAGCAAGTAGAAAAAGTTGGCTGGCTCTTTATGCTCCGCTTTTGGAAGCTTTAGTCGATGAAGGAATCACACCTGAGTATATACAGTCTTTTTGGGATTATTTAGATATTTTTTCAATGTGGTTGGTTAATACAGAGAGCTAAACCTAAATCGGGTTAAAAGTCAATCAACTCTCTTTTTCTATTACGAAAAATGGCACACTGTGTATATCCTACGCTTTTTGCCATATCCACTACTCTATCGCTAAAGAGTGCGACTTGTTCAGGTTTGTGAGCATCCGAACTGAAAGTTATTGGAATGCTAAGTTCAAAAGCTTGTTTTAAAAGTGACAAAGATGGGTAAGCTTCAGCTATGGGCTTTCTAAAACCGGCTACATTGATTTCTAAAACCATATCTGCTTTTTTTATGGCTTGAAGAGCATTTTTAGCAATTTCGTTTATACTTGTATTTGGCAGAAATTTAAAAATTTTTATTAAATCTAAATGCCCGACAATATCAAATAAATTACTATTCGCCATATCTTCTATTGCTTTGAAATATTTTTTCCAAATCTCATCGATATTCTCATTCTCGTATTTTCCTATAAACTCAGGGTTGTCAAAACCCCATTCATCTATGAAATGGACAGAGCCTATAAGATAGTCAACATTAGCATTTAAAATTCTTTCATCCATGTGACCTACGAGAAAGTCAACTTCGTAGCCTAGTAATATTTCTATTTTATCTTTGTATTTTTCTTTTACACTCAGGATATCTTCTTCATATTTTTGTATATCATTAAAACTCATACGATAATGTTTGTCAAAGTCCATAGGCGCATGTTCTGAGAAGCCAAAATACTTAGTTCCTGCTTCTATGGCTTTTTCTATGTACTCTGAAATCTCACCTTGGGCATGATTACAAAGCGAAGTATGGTTGTGTAAATCTACAAGCAAATTTTCTCCCCTTTATATTTTTTATGATATTATAGCAAATAATTAGTTTAACGAATTTTACAAACGGAGTAGTTTTTATGACGCAAGAAGAATTAGATGCTTTAATGAATGGCGATATTGATGATATTGATGAAGTTGATGAGGAAGCTGCAGCAGAAGAAAGTTTTGAAGATGATGATGTTGGAGGTTTTCCAGAAGGGTATAATGATGATACATCACATCATTGGCCTTTGCCGGCAACAGATGAAAATAAAATGGTTCATCAGCTTGACGATGTTACAAAAGAGAGTGAAGCAAAAGCCAGCGAAATCTTTGACATTATAGAGGGCATCAGTAATGAGTTGATGGAAAAAGAAGAAAACCTTCAAAGAGTCATAGATACATTAACTGCCAATGTTGAACTTTTTACTACTTTAAGTACTAAATTTCCAGAAGTTGAAGCCTTTAAAACAAGTCTAGCTCAAAATGAAGAAGCATTAAATGATGCGAATGAGACTGTAGAAACACTTCAAGACAGTGGGAATTCCATTATGAGTGTTATGGACATTATGCAGTACCAAGATATTCATCGTCAAAAAATTGAGCGTGTTATAAATGTTATGCGAGCACTTTCTAAATATATGAACACCTTATTTGAAGGCAGAATTGAGGATGACAAGCGGGTCTCTTCTGCTACACACATCGCCGGTGACACACATAATGACCTTGCTTCAACAGATGACATAGAAGCACTTTTAGCTCAGTTTGGACAGTAGTTTTTATTTTTAAACCACGATACTAGCTCTTTTGGCTAAAATTTCATAAAATTTCGTCTAAAGCCTTTGGTGGCTTTGACATACAATGAGAATAAATATGAAAAAAGTAGAGCTTCTCTCTCCTGCAGGAAATCTAGAAAAATTAAAAATAGCAATCGACTTTGGCGCTGACGCCGTTTATGGCGGAGTAAGCCACTTCTCTCTTCGTATCCGCTCTGGCAAAGAGTTTAGCATGGAAGAGTTTAAAGAGGGAATTGAATATGCCCATGAACGAGGCAAAAAAGTTTATGTAACTATCAATGGTTTTCCATTTAATTCCCAACTTAATCTTCTAAAAAAACATATACTAGCAATGGCTGAATTAAAACCGGATGCTTTTATAGTAGCAACTCCAGGTGTCTTAAAACTCTGCCATGACCTTGCTCCTCAAATGCCACTCCATTTATCTACTCAGGCGAATGTTATGAATGTTTTGGATGCTCAAATCTATCATGACATGGGAGCGACTCGTATTATTACAGCTAGAGAGATTTCGCTAAGGGACCTTAAAGAGATAAAAAAAGAGATTCCTGATTTAGAGTTGGAAGTTTTTGTCCATGGCTCCATGTGTTTTGCCTATAGTGGCAGATGCCTTATCTCGACGCTTCAAAGCGGACGGGTTCCAAATCGTGGATCTTGTGCAAATGACTGCAGGTTTCCTTATGAGATGTACGCTGCAAACCCTGACACAGGAACACTTTTCAGACTTGAAGAGGAGGAAGGCGTAGGAACCTACATCATGAATTCAAAAGATTTAAATCTTGCTTCACATCTCAAAGAGATTTTAGACAGCGGCAGCGTTGACTCCATCAAGATAGAAGGGCGTACAAAAACGGCTTATTATGCCGCTACAACTGCTAAAGCTTATAGAATGGCGATTGATGATTATTATGAAGATAAAATCGATGTTGATAAATATCAGTATGAGTTGCAGTCTTTACAAAACCGCGGATATACGGATGCTTATTTGATTTCACGACCTTTTGAAAAACATGACACCCAAAGTTTAGACTTTACGATGCAGCTTGGAACACATCAGGTTAGTGGTGAAGTAACTGAGGATGGGATGTACTTTTTATGCAAATACAAAACTCTACCGAATGATGAACTGGAGGTTGTAGCACCTCTTGGTTCTAAAGTAGAGATAGTTGACAATGAGATTGGTACAACTTATGCAAAAGATGGAAGATTTTACTTGAAGCTCAAACAATTGCTTTCCCAAAAAGGAAAAGTTTGGGAGGAGGTTCATAGCGGTAATGTAAATCCTATTACTTTGCCGACTAAGTTTCCATCTTATACTTTTTTTCGTATACCAGCACATCCGGAGATGGGAACTTATCCAAAAAAATAAAAAAAGTGTATAATGATAAAATTATAAAAACAAGGAAAATAATTAAATGAAATTTGTATCTATCGTTATTGGAAGTAGAAGTGATTTTGAAGTAATGAAGTCTTGCTCAGACACACTAGAGGCGTTCGGCGTTAACTATGAACTGGTCATCTCCTCTGCTCACCGTTCACCAGAGAGAACAAAAGACTATATTCAAACTGCAGAAGCTAAAGGTGCGCAGGTATTTATTGCAGCTGCCGGCATGGCGGCACATTTAGCGGGTGTTTTATCTTCTAAAACAGTTAAGCCAATCATCGGTGTTCCTATGAGTGCTTCTGCGCTTGCGGGAATAGATGCCTTGCTTTCCACTGTTCAAATGCCAGCTGGAATGCCAGTTGCTACAGTTGCAATAGGAAAAGCTGGAGCAATCAATTCTGCTTACTTAGCAATGCAAATTTTGGCACTTGACAATGAAGAGTTATCAGTTAAGTTAAAAGAAGACCGAATAGCTAAAGCTAAAAAAGTTGAGATGGATTCTTTAGAAATAGAAACGATAATAGGCAAATAAAACTTTTTCCTAAATAAGGGTGGTATTATGAAGTGGATGAGTGATGAAGAGTATAGTGAGTTAACCGGTCTGGATATGTCAGCGATTGATGATTTGTGCGACCATGGGAAACTTACTGTAAAAGTTGAAGATGGCGTCAGATATATAGACCCTTCACGTGGAGCTGGAGAAGTAGTTCCTGCCCAATTAAGAGTACTCTCCGCTCATAATACAACTGAAATGCTGGTTCAGCCTCAGTTTATAGAAAAAACGATAGGCACTATCATAAACCTTCATGAAAAAGTTCTTGATGCAAAAGATGAGACTATTGTCTCTGTCAAAAATGAAAATACATTTCTAAGAGAAGCTCTCGCATCACTCCAAGAACTTTATGATGAAGACAGAAAAACAATAGCTACGCTCACAGAACAGTTGAGACTTTCTCAACAAGAAGTTGAATTCATGAGAAGAAAATACAAACTTATGTGGAATAAAGCGATAGAAGAACATACTAATTAATGTTTATTGAAGAAGCATGTGTTGGTTGCATCATCAATCAAAGTATGAAAGTTGCAAATGCCATTCATGCCTCAAAAGAACTTGAGTCTAAACTGACTTCAAGTGTCCAGACGATGAGTAAAAACTTTTCATTTTCTCAAACCCCGCCGGAAATTGCCTCCGATGTTTATGAAATGATGTCAGTGATTGCAAATAAAGCCGATCTTTATGATGAGGTCAAAGACCTCTCAACAAAAAAAGCCCTCTCGTTCATTCCGCTTTTAAAAGAAAAACTTCTCCTGAGTAAAGATAAACTGCTTACTGCCACAAAAATCGCAATTGCAGGAAATGTTATAGATTTAGCTGCTGAGGTAGAGTTTGATTTAGAAGAAGAACTGGATAAAATTTTTGATATGCACTTCTCTCATAATGACTTTGAAATACTGCAAAATCAGCTTTCACATGCCAAGAGTGTTCTCATAATCGGTGATAACGTAGGTGAGCATATCTTTGACTATCTGTTTATTGAAACCTTAAAAGAGTTATTTCCACATGGAGAGTATTCTTACATGGTAAGAGGCAATCCTATCATAAATGATGTGACAATGAAAGAAGCAAAATCTGCCGGATTTGATAAGCTATGCACTCTTGTAGACAGCGGAGTAAATACACCCGGTTTTACATACTATCGCGCAAATTCACATGCAAAAGAACTATTCGACAATACAGACCTGGTTATATCAAAGGGGATGGGAAATTATGAATGTTTAACTCCATCCCATAGAAACAATATATGCTTTTTACTCAAAGTAAAATGCGGTGTAGTCGCCAACTCTTTAGGCAAGGAAGTTGGAGATATAGTTTGTAAAATGGTTTAAAGAAAGGAAAATTATGCAAAAAAAAATAAAGTTATTAATCTTTATGTTCTTAATTGTAACTAGCTTGTACGGACAAAATTCAGCATTTACGACTTCTGTATCATTAGTCGGGATGAGTATGGACTATAAAGAATATGATAATAGCAGTACCCTTATAGATAGTGAAAAATCTGACTTTATGGAGCTTGGCGGAGTTGAAATAGGTTTAGGATATATGGTGTCTAAAGAGATGTCAGCATATACTCAAGTGAATATGAATTTTATGATGCTCACAGGAAGCAGCACATATAAAGGATCAGTGCTTGGAAGCGGTGATCCCTATGGAACAATAACCAGCACTACACAAAATACTATTATGGATATGGAGTTATCATATAAACGCGGGTACAGCCTTTCAAAATCTTTAGAATTAAACTATGGCTTAGGTTTTGGATACCGTTACTGGGAGCGCTCATTATCTGCTTCTCAAGTTGAGACGTATACATGGTATTCTCTTAGACCTATGATAGGAGTAGATTATGCTCTTAACAATAGAGTAAATATTGCTTTAGAGCTAGAATATCAGTACGGTATAAATCCTGTCATGGACGAATCTACTTATGGTGAATTTACATTAGGCGGAGCAGATATTATTGAACTTTCCTTGCCGATAAGCTATAAGTATAATGAAAAGTTAGACATGTTTTTTGAGTATGTATATCAGAAGCAGACAATTGAAAAATCAAATGTAGTTAGCGGATATATTGAACCAGACAGCATTGCAAATAACCAATATCTAAAATTGGGAATGAGATTTAAGTTTTAGACATCCACATCTAAGATATAATTTCGCAATTATTTAGCTTTAGTCGCCTCAGCGGCGCAAGCGAAGATAAAGGGACGTGTTCCTTTATCGGACTAACCAAGTGAAGGATTCCCTTCATTTTATAAAATAAAATTAAGGTAAACTATATGATAACTTTTAGCGAGATGTTACTAAAACTGCAAGAATTTTGGATGAAACAAGGGTGCAATATTGTACAGCCTTATGACATCCCAGCCGGAGCCGGAACTTTTCATCCGGCCACTTTTCTTCGCTCACTAGACTCTACCCCATGGTCGGTTGCTTATGTAGCTCCGTCTCGTCGTCCAACAGACGGAAGATATGGAGAAAATCCAAACAGACTTGGAAGTTACTATCAGTTTCAAGCGATTATAAAACCATCCCCTGACAACATTCAAGAGCTTTATCTGAAATCATTAGAATATCTTGGGCTTGATGTATCTCAACATGACATTCGTTTCATAGAAGACAACTGGGAATCTCCGACGCTTGGCGCATGGGGACTTGGCTGGGAAGTTTGGCTAAACGGCATGGAAGTAACTCAGTTTACATATTTTCAGCAAGTCGGCGGCATAGAATGTAAACCAGTAACTGCTGAAATCACTTACGGAACCGAAAGACTTGCGATGTACCTTCAAGGTGTTGACAACGTTTTTGATATCGTTTGGAATGAAAGCGCTCATGGAAAGACTTACTACAAAGATGTGCATAAAGAAAGTGAAATAGAGTTTTCAAAATACAATTTTGAAGTTGCAGATGTTGATATGCTATTTGCTGAATTTGAAGCAAAAAGTAATGAATGTTTAAAAACACTGGAAGCTGGACTGCCGCTTCCTGCTTATGATTTGTGCATGATGGCAGCAAATACTTTCAACGTGCTAGACGCTAGAAAAGCAATCTCTCAAACGGAGAGACAAAACTACATTTTAAAAATTCGTGAGCTTTCTCGTGGTTGTGCAGAACTGTATAAAGAACAAGAACCTGAGAGAATACAAAGAGTAAACGCTTAGTTTTATTGCATTTTGCCATCTTTTGGCAAAGAATTTAAAAGTTGTATTAAAGTGTAATTGTCAGTTGGCGATTGCATTTGTGAAGTTGTATTGTGAAGGAGAAGGTGGGACAGGGTCAGCCTTTAACTAAAGGATATAACTATGCAACTAACCCTTGTAATTGTTATACTTTTGCTTCTTTTGGAAGCAAGATTATATTAAAAGCTTTTAGAGAGTTCTCAGCTCTCTAACTGTCCCAACTGCCGAAATTATAGCATATTGATTGTACATAAAAGCAATATGTTATAAAAATTGTCTTAAAATAGCGTAAAATCAATGCAAGAGAAGTGAAATGACCGCACCAATAAACCAATCAAACCTTACAATGTATCAACCTTTTGTAAAAATGATTGGCGATAAAAGAGGGTTGTTGTCCCAAATTATTCTATTTCTAAGCAATAACTTCAAAGCTGCGTAATGAGCTTAAACCTCTACTCTTCAATTTCTGACTCGTACAATAGTAATTCGCAAAAAATTAGAGTGTTAACTGAGAGTTGGGTGAATAAATACATTTATTGTCCTAATTGTGGTCAAAACATTAGTGAATATGAAAACAATAAGCCTGTTGCTGATTTTTATTGTTCTACATGTAATGAAGATTATGAGCTTAAAAGTAAAAAAGACAAGATGGGTAAGAAAATTGTAGATGGTGCATATTCTACAATAATAGAACGATTACAAAGCGATTCTAATCCAAATTTTTTCTTTTTAAATTATGATAAGAATAGCTTTGATGTAACAAATTTCCTAGTTATACCAAAACATTTTTTTATACCCCAAATGATAGAAAAAAGAAAACCTTTATCTCCAACAGCAAGAAGAGCTGGCTGGGTTGGCTGTAATATACTACTGGACACAATTCCAAACAGCGGTAAAATATTTTATATTAAAGATGGCAAAAGACAAAGCAAAGATAAAATCTTAGAAGATTGGAATAAAACAAGTTTTTTAAAAGGGTCACATGATTTAAATTCTAAAAACTGGTTGTTGGATGTACTTACATGTATAGAAAAATTAAATAGGCAAAATTTTAATTTAAATGAGTTATATCAGTTTGAAAAAATATTAAAGATAAAACATCCAGACAACAATAATATTCAAGCAAAAATAAGACAGCAATTGCAAATTTTAAGAGATAAAAATTATTTAAAATTTGAAAGTCGCGGAAAATACAAACTAATATAATAGGCAATACATGAAAATAGATATAAAAATTACTGAAATTTTATCAAGAATCGTCAGCGTTGATGCAAAATCCATAGATGAGGCTATTGAGCATGTAAAAGAGATGTATAACAGGGAAGAGATTGTTTTAGATTATTCAGATTTCGATGGAAATGTTACGATAGACGAATATCGAGTAGATTATTCTAGTAGCGAAAAAGAGGAATAATTTTTGTCAAAACAACTTCAAAGTGCCCAAAAAAAACTTCTAGCATGGTATAACAAGTTTGGGCGCAAAGAACTTCCTTGGAGAAATACTGAGGATGTTTATCATATCTATGTGAGTGAGATTATGCTTCAGCAAACGCAGGTGAAGCGGGTTATGGAGGAGTATTATCCTCAGTTTTTGGAAAAGTTTCCGACACTTAAAGCGCTTGGCGATGCAAAAGAAGAAGAAGTTTTGGCTGCTTGGAGTGGGCTTGGGTATTACTCTAGGGCTAGAAATCTTCATGCGACCGCAAAGCTTTGTCCTCTTAGTCTGCCGGATAGTTTCTCAGAGTTACAAAAACTTCCAGGCATCGGGCGTTATACTGCGAGTGCGATTTGCAGTTTTGCGTATGGTCAAAAAGTGGGTGTTGTCGATACAAATATTGCACGGGTAATCAAACGGTTTTTTGCTCTTTTGGATGCGACAGAGGAACAGGTATATAAAAAGGCTGAAGCGTTTGTACATGTAGACTTTCCTACAACTCATAATCAAGCTTTGATGGATTTGGGCTCACTTGTTTGTGTGCCTAACAATCCTACATGTAAAGAATGTCCGCTTGACGCTACATGTAAAGGAAAAAACGAACCTGAAATTTATACAAAAAAACAAAAGAAAGTGTATGAAGCTCTTGAACTTTACTACGGAATATGGTTTCAAGATGGTAAAATAGCGCTCAAACAAAGTGTTGGCAGAATGTATAAAGGGATGCTCGAACTCCCGAGTGTTGAGCCGATTGAGGAAGATTTTATCTCTGAGTTTAAACATTCTTATACGAAGTACAGACTTACGGTGAAGTTGTACAGAGTTGAAAACGTCAAAGATGAAGTGTTTTGGTTTTCTCATGAAGAAGCAGAAAAAGCACATATCTCATCGCTTACAAAAAAAGCACTCAAAATTTTAAAGGAATTTACATGACACTGATAGGTCAAATCGATAAAATCCTTTTTGAAGATGAGGGCTTTTTTATCGCAGTTTTGAAAACCGGTGAGAAAATCAGCGGAACTTATTTTGAGAGTGATGTCTCAAATATAAAAGGCTCTGCTATAACCCTTAAAGGGGAATGGGAAGAGCATAAAAAATATGGAAAAACTTTTAAGTTCGACTCCATCAAAGTCAACCAGAATGAGCTTTTTTTCTTTTTAAATAAAATCATAAAAGGGTTTACAAAAAAACTCTCGGCTGAGCTTATTGAAAAGTTCGGCTCTGAAGAGTTGGTCAATATTTTAGATAACGACATCCAAAGACTTTTAGAATTTAACGGCATAAAAGAGAAGCGGCTCAAGAAGATTCAAGACTCTTGGAAAAAGTTTCGCTCAATGAGACGGCTTGGTGAGTTTTTAAGTCCTTATGATGTCTCTCCTGCACTTTTAACTACTATTGCGACTGCCATGAAAGACGTGGAAGAGCCTTGCACCAAGATAAAAGAAAATCCATATATTTTAACTTCCATAAATTCCATAGGATTTAAAAGAGCAGATGAACTTGCACTTAAAATGGGTGTGCAAAAAGAGAATGACGGGCGGATAAGTTCTGCTATGGATTATGTTCTTTTAAATTACTGCGAGCAACAGGGAAACAGCTGCGTAGCAAAAGAGATTTTATTTTCAGAGCTTGACGCACTTTTGTCTTTTAGCGGCAAAAATCATCTTTACGAAGCAGCGCTCATCGAGCGAGTGCACGAGCAAAGCATAGTGATTATGAAAAATGAGAGGGTTGCGCCTGCGAGACTTTATGACGCAGAAAAATATTTATATGACAGTTTTAAAGCTCGTGCAAAACTTGACAGCGGCGGATTTGTAAAAGATTTAGATGAGTTTTTAAAGAAGAGTGACTTACAGCTTGGCGAGCAGCAAAAAGAAGCTGTTGAGATGATAAACAAAGGGGCATCTCTACTCTTTTTGGTCGGTTATGCAGGAACCGGTAAAAGTACCACTTCAAAAACAATTTTAAATCTTTTAAATACAAAATATGATGACAAAGAGATTATGACATGTGCTCTAAGTGGGATAGCGTCACAGCGGATTGCAGATACGACCGGATATGAAAGTGCAACTATCCAGAGTTTGCTTATAAAATATGAGAAGATGGATACTTTCCCTTTTTCTGTGCTTCTGATAGACGAGGCGTCCATGATAAACTCATCTTTATTTGCGCGGCTCATGTCAAAAGTGAGAAAAAGTGCGATAGTGATTATCGTCGGGGATGACGCTCAGCTTCCCCCTATCGGTGCGGGAAATGTTTTGAGCGACGCTTTGACTTTGGAGATTGCGCCGATAGTAAAACTTACAAAGATTTACCGCCAAAGTGAAGAACAGGCCATAACACTTATAGCAAATGAGATAAGAACTGGTGTTGTTCCTGAATACAGAAAAAAATATGAAGATTTTGAATTTATAGATATTTCCATAGATAATTATTATTCCCTTAAAAATCAGCTCTCTCAAGATGAGCTTAAAAATCTAAGGGAAGACAACTCAACAGCGATTATTTCGGAGATTGTCCATAAAGTAGTTGAGAGCATTGACAAGGCCAGATACAGATTAAAAAATAAAGAGATAAAAGAGTATCTCAACTATTTTCAGGTGATAACTCCTATGAAAGGGGGAGCATTAGGTTCCAATAATCTAAACAAAGTTTTGCAGGAGTACTTTAATCCGAACCCTAAAAAGTGTGTAAAAAAAGGCGGATTGGAATTTCGGCTCATGGATAAGGTTGTTCATACAAAAAATGAGAACATGACTTCATGGAGCGGCGAGGGTTTTAAACTGGGTGAAGATTCTGCCCAAAGACGAATATTTAACGGCATGAGCGGCCTGCTTTTTAAGATAGAGGAGGAAGATGAGCAAGTGTTCGTTTTCTATCCAAATGAGGATGTGGTAGTTCGTTATGAGTATGAAGAATTGAAATCACATCTTATGCTCTCTTATGCGCTGACCATCCACAAAGTTCAGGGTATGGAGTATGATATAGTCGTAATTCCTATGAGTTTTACACATTTTATCATGCACAATACGAAGCTGATTTATACAGCTATAACAAGAGCAAAACATAAGTGTATTTTGATTGGTGAGGGCGGTGCTTTTGAGAGTGCATGTAAGAAGTTTGAAATAACACGGCGGGATACCGTGCTTTTAGAGTTGTAACTATTTAGCTTCTATAAGCATAGCTAAGTCAGTAATAGAGCTTATGCTTTTTATAGCAGTTATAATATTATTATTAAGGGATACTACTATAATTGTTTCTGTGTCTAGACCAGATTTATAACTTGCTGCTATCTTTTTATCGTCTATAACTAAGACAGTGTGTTTGAAGTCTTTCAAGCCAGGCATGATAAACATACTTCTGATTAAAGAGGGCGCACCACTGACATCTGCTATAAATATTACATTATTGTCCTCAAGATACGAGTCTGCTTTTGTTGCAAAGAAATCGTTACATGTATGACCAACTTCCTTAGAAAATGCAAAAACAACTGTTTTGGTGTTGGCAGTCATGGTATGTGGATTTTCGTTTTGATCGTTGAGTGTAAGAGCTTCTAAACTCTGGTTAAGCACGAGCTTTGGTGCTACATTTTGTTCGGAAGACTTTGCGCTGCAGCCTACAAACAGCATTGCTACTAAAAGACCTGTTAGAAATTTTATCATTACGACACTCCATATTTTTTTGTAATAATACATTAGATATATTTTTATAATAATCCAAAATAAATTTAATAATCAAGATTAATACCCGACTCAGTTAACCAACATAAATAAATTTATAGTAAAATTGCAAGATTAAACAAAAAGGAAGCATCATGGCTTATGCAACTGCAAGACATATATTAGTAGATACCGAAGAAGAATGTGAAGCTCTTAAAGCTGAAATAGAAAACGGAACTCCTTTTGAAGAGATAGCTAAGGAACGCTCAAATTGTCCATCTGGAAGAAAAGGCGGGGATTTAGGGAAATTTGGACCTGGACAGATGGTTCCGGAATTTGATAAAGCAGTATTTACCGGTGATGTGGGAGTTTTATATGGTCCTATAAAAACTCAGTTTGGTTTTCATCTTTTAGAAGTGACTAGCAGAGGTTAATATTTTGGCTTTGGAGAATGTAATGGTAAAAGTTAGTGCAATTCAGATGAGCATGAGTGAAGACAAAACAGTTAATGTTTCTAAAGCTGACAGATTAGTCAGAGAAGCTGCAAAAAACGGTGCACAAATTGTTCTTTTACCAGAACTTTTTGAAGGTTTATACTTTTGTAAAGATATGGATAAAAAGTATTTCGAGTGGGCTAATGAGAGGGTGGAAAATAAACTTATTTCACATTTCGCATCTTTGGCTAAAGAGCTGCATGTTGTGCTTTTAATCAGTTATTTTGAAAAAGCAGGTGACAAGGTAGAGGGTAGCCTGGACTATGAGTATTTCAACTCATTAGTTGTTGTTGACACAGATGGGACAGTTATGGATAACTACCGTAAAACCCACATCCCGGATGGTCCCGGTTATGAAGAAAAATTTTATTTTAAACCGGGCGACAGCGGCTTCAAAGTTTATGATACTGCATTTGGAAAAATCGGTGTAGGGATTTGCTGGGATCAGTGGTTTTGTGAAACAGCAAGAGCTTTAACACTTATGGGGGCTGAGATTATCTTTTACCCAACTGCGATAGGCAGTGAACCTGAGATAAAACTCGATTCAAAAGAGCACTGGCAAAGAGTACAAATGGGGCATTCTGCTACAAATACCGTTCCCGTTGTAGTTGCAAACAGATTTGGTGAGGAAGCTGGAGCGAGTTGTTCTTTAAACTTTTATGGTTCTTCGTTTATAACTGACTATACAGGTGCAAAAATTGCTGAAGCATCAAGAGATAAAGAAGAGATTCTTTATGCTGAATTTGATTTGGAAGAAAATGCAAAACAGAGAGAATATTGGGGATTACTTAGAGATAGAAGAGCTGAAGCATATGAGACTATTTGCAAATGATAATCTCATTTTTTCTGATTAAGTCTAGTTAGGATTTTTTCACCTTTTTTTATTTGTAATGCGATGATAGCTAACTCTTCTTGTAATTCTGTATCATCCTCATACGGTGCATTTCTAATGGATTCAAAGATTTTTAACCTACGTTTTTTCAATTTTTTTAAAAGATCTTTTATAGCCTTTTTTTTACCTGAGATAACAAAATTATCTAACTGTAAATATTCTGCTATGCTATCGATAAATTTTTTTACACTCATTTTAAGTCCTTTTTTGAAGATAGCTATATGACGGAGTATAGTATTTAGATATTACAACATGGTTACGTGCTAAAATATACTTGGTAACCTTCTGAAATAAGTATAAATGGAACTAAATTTGCTTAATTTTATAAAATATCCCAAAAAAAGGTAGGAAAGATGGACATTGTATTACGCAATAACCTTATTCTTATCACTACAGGATTTGATACGCTAAATACCAAGTGGATGAGAGATTTTTTAAATCATCATTCTCGAGGCATGCTCTTCTTGCCGAAGGCTGTTCTGGTCTTTAGAAATGAGACTTTAAAAGATATTAGGGACGCGTTTATACATCAGCTGAGTGAGTATCATGCGGTAGCAAATGATTTTTCGCATGAATTTTTTTTAAGATCTTTGTTGAAGTATGGAACTCAACCAATCAAAATAGAACTTGATAAGTTGTTGGAGCCTGAAATTGTAAAAGTAAATCTCTATGCATATGATAAAAATACTGTTTTAATATCTTTAGAACATCCAAATTCCTGGGTGCTAAGTTATATGCGCTCACAACTCGAAGTGTATGTTGAGAGAGGTACTGATATGTCGTTGGTAATAGATGTTTCAGACTACAAAGCAAAGGCCAGACTTGACAGAGCTTTAAATAAACGCCATATTTTGCATTATCAAATACAATACAATTATGATAATCATTTCATGAGTAAACTTTATTCAGATTTTGCGAATTTTAGTTTTGGTGATTTATGTAAAAATAAAAAAGAAGATGAAAATATTTATTTTTACACTGTCTTGGAATGCCCAATCGGAGCAAGTCAGGATGCTCTTAAAAAGAGTTATAAAAAACTCACAAAAGCGTACCATCCGGATAAGATTTTTCAGGAAAATCCATACATGATAAAGCATTACACTCAAAAATTTCAACTTTTGCAAGAAGCATATACTGCACTTAAAGTAGTCTCTTAGCTTATAATGAAATCTTCTATCAGCTCATCTTCTCTATTGCTCTTCAGCAGTGCTTTAAAATCCTCTGAAGAGTAGAGTGCGAGCTCTTTTCCCTGGCGATGCATCAACTTTTTGGAAAAACCTCTTTTTGAAAAAAACACTATTTGCGTTGGTTGGATATCGAGCTTTTCACATTTATCAAGAAGTTTATTTATCTCTTTTGTATTGACTTTGTGATTTGTCCATTTACACTCTGCTACATACACTTTGCCATTGTGGGTGATAGTAAGTATGTCTATTTCAATTTTTGCATCCCAATAGCTTCCAGAACTGAGTATCTGTGCATCTCTCAGGTTATAGTTTAACAGTAACTCTGAGAGTTCTTCAAAAACCAAACTTGTATAACTGTTTTGCCGAAGTTCAAAATCTTTTAAAAGGCTTTCGTAATTTTTCATCTTGATATCTTGGATATGCGGAGCTATGAAATAAAACCAAAATCTTACAAAAGGCTTTGTGAAAAGGACTTTGTGGGATATTCTCTGTCTTGCTTCTTCTCTTTTGAGTTTGCCGTAAGGATTTGCCTCTCTAGGTGATTTTTCTCTGGAGTATTCGATTTGGATAAGACCTTTTTCTTGTAAATAGTTGAGTGCCATTCCCCCATTTTGATTGTTAAGCCCAGCTCTGTTAAAGGCTGAAAAGATTCGCCTGTCACCTACAGCAAGCGCTCTTAAGAGTCTTTTGTTGATTGTGTCACCAAGAGTTAATTGCTCTATCTTTTCATGCAACATTTCAAAATTCTCAAGGATTAACTCTCTGATCAATGTGCTAATCGGTTTCGTTGTATCAACTTTCCATCCAAGCCCGCCAAAAACCGAAAAGTACTCTATCATGGTTTCCATATCATCGGGAAAATTTCTAAAATAAAAGGAACGAAATTGATTTAAAAGTTTAGGATTTGTCATAAATATATTCTATCATAATTACATTTCACTAGCCCATTTTATAGCATCTATTCCATATTTCTCTCTTAGGCTTTGAGCTGAGTCTGTTAGCTTTTTCATTTTCTGTTCATCACAAAAGCCAATCAAAGAGAGCTCTTTTTTGGAGTCACGCGTAAAACTTGAGCAGTTTATACTTAGCCTGATTACATGTAACCTTTTATGAACATCTGCCTCATGAAACAAGGAAATGCATAAAGAGTCAAACTTTTTTTCTGTAAATATCTCAGCTAAAGAGATGTTTTTATGGGATTTCTGGTTCATTTCATACGCTATGCTCAAATGAAAAACTGTAGGAATGACTTCAAGTTTTAAGATGGCAAAACTTAGATGACGCGCTAAAACATGCACTCTTCTTTTTAATTCTGTTCTGTCATGAAGCGGATCAAAGGTACGTGAAATCCCTATGGACTTCCTTTGCGAAGAGGTTACTATGGGTGCATCACTTGTTCCGTTGACTCTTTTGTACAACTCTTGTGCGTAAGGTCCCCAAGATTCCACCGTTCCACGCCTTTTTCTTAACTCTCCCAATGTATGAATTTGAGCGGCTCTCAGTCTCTCTTTCATACTTTTACCGATACCGGCAAATTTCTCTACATGTATAGGGTTTATAAATTTGTCAAATTCATAGGGATATATAGTTTTACATCCAAAAGGTTTTGCAGCCGATGTTGCCATTTTAGCGATATAGCGGGTGTGAGCAGATCCGATAGAAACCGGAAGTTTCAACTCCCTTTTTATCTCATGCCGGAGATTGTCTATAAACTGAGGAACATCCTCATCTTCAACCCAGCCGCTCAAATCTCCGTAAAACTCATCTATGCTGGCTTGTTCAATAAGCGGAATTTTTAGTTGCAAAAACTGATGAAGCGCATGGGAGAGTTTTTGATACAGCGACATATTAGGAGCTTTGATGATAAGCTGCGGACAAAGACTGAGAGCTTCACTAATGTTCATGGCAGTTTTTACCCCAAAGGCTCTCGCCTCATAACTTGAGGTTGTAAGGATGCCTCTGACTTTTCCGCTCTCATCTTTAAAAGCATCCAAATCATCATCTTTGTCTTCATAAGCCTTATAAAAAGTAGGTACAAAAGAGCCGGAGTTTTCAAGGTTGACAGTTTGGTTTTTCGCTTCTTTGTTAAATATCTTAGTGTCACTTCTCCCACCAATGGCTACAGCCTTATGTTCAAGTGAACTATCAATAATTCTGGCAGCGGAGACAAAAAAGCAGTCTATATCTATATGTATTTTCATGTTTTCATATTAGTCTATTTTGCATTAATATTTAAATTTTATGACAAATTGCCTAAAGATTGATTATAATTTCAAAAAAATATGGAGATAAAGATGGCACAAGTACCAGAAGATATAGGATGTCTAAACGAAGAATGTATAGCAAAAGATGATTGTAAGCGCCAAGAAATAGCAAAAAACAAGACAGCTCGCGAGATTCAGGAATTTGGCGGTTCACAAGCTAAAAAATGTGGTAAGTTTATACAAAAATAGAGATACTCAAGGATTATTGTATAAAATATTTATTACTTATTTTTATTATTTTTTTCACTGCATGCAGTACAAAAAACTACGAGCATACTCAAACAAAAATCATTTTAATTAAGTCTCCAAAACTCAAATTTGCAGATTTGGGGTTTGTACGAAATAGTGATAAAAGTATAGAACTTGAACTCTTCGTGGCTGGAAAATCTGTACAAAAGATTACTATAAATCATCTCATTTGCGTAGACGATGGCTGTATGAGTAAAAGCGGATTTAATGGAGATTATTTAAACAAATATTATCCTGATGACATACTCCAAAATATTCTTTTGGGGGATGTTCTTTATGATGGTATAGCTTTAGTTAAAACAGCAGATGGATTTGAGCAGCAAATCAAAGATGCTCATGTGGAAATCGCCTATAAAGTAACTCCACATGTAATAGAGTTTAAAGATAAAAAAAATAAGATAATTTTTGTAATAAAAGATACGGAGCAAAGATGACAAACAAAAAGTTCGTAGGAGCACATACTTCAGCAGCAGGCGGTGTTTTTAATGCAGTCAAAAATGCAGAGGCGATTGGGGCAAAAGCCTTTGCACTTTTTACTAAAAATCAAAAACGCTGGGATGCAAAACCGCTCGAGACGGCTACGATAGACAAGTTTCAAAAAGAACTTGATAAAAGTGGAATTTTAGCCAAACATGTTTTGCCTCATGACTCATACCTTATAAATCTAGGTCATCCAGAAGTAGAGAAACGTGAAAAATCAATGGACGCTTTTTTGGATGAAGTGCAAAGATGCGAGCTTTTAGGGCTTGACAAGCTCAATTTTCACCCAGGAAGTCATCTCAAACAAATAAGTGAAGATGAGTGTTTAGGTAAAATCGCAGGGGCAATGAATAGGACGCTTGACAAAACAAGCGGTGTGAGTTTAGTTCTTGAAAATACTGCAGGACAGGGAAGTAACCTTGGCTGGAGATTTGAGCATCTGGCAGCTATAATTGACAAGATAGAAGACAAATCACGTGTGGGTGTCTGCATAGATACCTGTCACATGTTTACGGCAGGTTATGACATAAGAACCAGAGATGTTTACGATAAAACATGGGCAGAATTTGAGCATATTGTAGGTTTTAAATACTTGATGGGGATGCACATAAACGATTCTAAGCCTGATTTAGGCTCACATGTAGACAGGCATCACTCTTTGGGTCTTGGAAAAATCGGCTTGGATGCTTTTAGATTTATTATGAATGATGAGAGGATGGATGATATTCCTCTTATCTTGGAGACAATTGATGAGAGTATTTGGAAAGAAGAGATAGAGCTTTTATATTCTTTCGTAGATTAAGCATATATTGTGTAACATAACTCAATGAAATTTTAAGGAATTATTACGAAAACATTAATCAACTTTTTACAAACAAAAGATATTGAAAACTCTACAATTTTTATACATTTAAAGTGCAGTATTGCAGAGGCTAGATTGCTTCAGAATTTAGCAAAAAAATATACAGAAGGTCAGGATGATGTCCTTGTGTTAGAACTTTTGCAGGAGTTGTATGATGGTAAAGGTTATGAGTATTTAAGCCATTTGAGTGAAGTGAAAATATTGCTGGAACTCGGTTGGCTTCATCAGCAAAGTTTTACGCCCATGAAAATATCTGAAGTCACTCCGCTCGAACTTTTAAATACAGCAGTCGGTTTATCTCCATCGTTTTTAAAGCTTTTGCAAGAGGGCACGCTTGATACAGAGTTGCCGGACATCAAGCCATATGCCGACCATTTAGAATATCTCCAAGACCAGTTTTTCAGAATAGAGCTTTACCAAAAAATGACGACTATCCGCCAAAATGTACATGAGCATTCTTTAGCAATAGACAGGGTGCAGCATAAGCTTCATCTCTTGGAAATACGTATAGAGGATAGAGTTGCGCAAACTTCTCAGGTGCTTGCATTAGACAAGTTTTTTAAACAAAGAAAGATGAATAAGAATGAGCAGGTTTTATTTATTGCTCTGCTTCGTGAAGAATACAGTGCTACAGATTCGTCACTTCGAGAGATGAATGCTCTCATAGATTTAATCTCATTTGATGAGTATGAGAGAATTAAAAACCGTTCCCTTTTGGAAGAAGGCTCGAACCTTATAAGTGAAGGGATTATCGACTACGAGGAGATGCTAAACCCTTTTGGCGGAATATCCCGTGCATTTTACATCGTCGATGAGATTCTCCAAAGCATCATCCATCCGCAAAAAAATAAAAAAGTGAGACGCCTAAAGCTAAATGCACTTATGAGTGAACAGGATATTTTTGAATTAGTTGAGCCTGAGACTTCGCTCACAGATGTCGTACTCAACAAAAAGACACAAGATACGCTTGAAAACTTAATGAGACAGGTTGATAAAGAGGTTATAAACAGACTCGTTGCATGGGGGATAAAAGATAAAAAAAGCGGCATAGATGCAAGAATCATTTTTTACGGAGCGGCTGGAACCGGTAAAACCATGACAGCTTACTCCTTAGCTAAATCTTTAAAAAGACAAGTTCTTGCCTTTGATTGTTCAAAAATTCTTTCCATGTATGTGGGTGAGAGTGAAAAAAATGTTCGTAAAATCTTTGATACATTTTATGACTTATGTGAAAAAACAAAAACTGAGCCAATACTTCTTTTAAATGAAGCAGATCAGTTTTTAAGTTCCCGCTCAAGCGGCATAAACTCAAGTGCAGACCAGATGCACAATCAGATGCAAAATATATTTTTGGAACAGATAGAGAATTTCAAAGGGATGCTGATAGCAACTACCAACCTGCTGGAAAATATAGACAAAGCTTTTTCAAGAAGATTTAACTATAAGATAGAGTTTAAAAAACCTGACGAGGCGCAAAGGGTAGAACTTTGGAAAAAGATGCTTCCAAAAGATGCTCCTTATGAAGAAAATTTTGATTCTTTGCCTTTGTCAAAATATTCTTTAACAGGCGGACAGATAAACTTGATAGTGAAAAACACAGCGTATAAAGTAGCCGTCAGAGAAAACCCTGTCTTTACTTTAAAAGATTTCACGGAAGAGATAAACAGAGAAAAAGATGCAAATTTTGACAGTGAAAAATCTATGGGATTTTTAAATACATAAATCTTTAAGACAGGTATGAATATTATTTAATGTAATACTCATGTAACCAAATAGTAATTCCTTTGTAACATTATATTTGCATAATTTCGGCATAAAATGTTTTTACAAAGGAACTTATGCCATGCAAGTTTTTTCTATCACTTTAACCAACTACCTGACCAAGCGTTATAATGTCAATATAGCAGATGCTATGATGATAATCGATGAAGAATGGGATTATATTGAGGAAGATTATAATATAAACAACAATTCTGTTGAGAATATTGCCAAAAATCTTATTGATATTTACATGGTAGCATAGTCATGGCAGTAAGTGTAGAGAGTTATTTTAATCATAATTATCCTTCATTTGAGAAGTTGCCGCAAATTGTCCGCGGAGGGATAGTCTCCTTATTTAAAAGAGTCTTTCATGAAGATGAAATCAATGGTTTCATCGCCGAGCATAAACATTTAGATTCTTTTAGTTTTATAGAAGCTGCGTTAGAATACTTTAACATTGACATAGCTATAAATAAAAATCAACTCTCACGAATACCCTCTTATGGCAAAGTTGTGATAATTGCGAATCATCCGCTTGGCGCACTTGATGGGCTGGCACTTTTAAATGTACTCAAAGAGGTAAGAAAAGATATAAAAATAGTTGCTTCAAACTTTTTGAGTGAATTTGAAAACATTAATGATTTGTTGATACCGATAGAAAATATCAGAGGAAAGATGGATAGAGCTTCCGTAGAATCTATCTATGAAGCTTTGAAAAAAGAGCAGGCTGTGATTATATTTCCCTCAGGAGAAGTGAGCCGCGCACGTCCAAACGGTGTAAAAGATACAAAATGGCAAAGCGGGTTTTTAAAAGTTGCACAGAAAATGCAAGCACCTATACTTCCTATCCATATAAATGCAAAAAATTCTAAAAGTTTTTATTTTTTATCCATGCTCAACAAGTCTTTGGCAACAGCGACTATTCCCCATGAAATGTTTAAATACAAAGATAAAAGAATTGCTTTTAATATAGGTAAAACTATCCCTTATGAGAGTTATCATCTTCCTTCGCTGTCTATCGCCGACAGAGTGAAGCTGCTTCGTAAACATTTTTATCTCTTTGCAAAAAAGCAAAAAGAGATTTTTAAAACCTATAATGCCATTGCGTTGGCGGAAAATAGACAAGAACTCAAGCATGAGCTTGAAAATGCACAGTCGCTTGGAGAGACTAAAGATGGAAAAAAAATTTATCTTTATTCTAACAGTGAAGACAATGTACTTATAAATGAGATAGGACGCTTAAGAGAAATAAGTTTTCGTCAGGTAAAAGAGGGAAGCGGAAAAAAGCGTGATATTGATGAGTTTGACTACCATTATGAACATATTATTCTCTGGGATGATAAAGACTTGGAAATTGTCGGCTCATACCGAGTAGTTAAAGCGCAGGATATTATTGATATATTTGAAGTGGAGGGACTTTATACATCAAGCTTGTTCAAGTATAAAGATGAATTTGCACAATACTTTGCAGAGGGGATAGAACTAGGCCGCAGTTTTGTACAGCCAAAATACTGGAACTCAAGAGCATTGGATTACCTGTGGCAGGGAATAGGCGCTTATCTAAGAGAAAATCCAAGTATCAGATATATGTTCGGAGGTGTCAGTATTTCACGCTCATATAACGATGATGCAGTGTCATTGCTTGTTTATTTTTATATGAATTATTTTGGTTCAAAGCAAAAAATAGTAGAGCACATGGATAGTTACCAAATCTCAAATGACAATTTGCGTAGATTTGAAACACTATTTTTGCATGACAGTTATGAAGAGGATCTTTTTACTTTAAAAAATGAGCTTCAGGCAAGCGGATATGCTATCCCGACGCTCTACAAGCAATATAGTGATTTGTGTGATGAAGACGGCGTTCAATTTATGGACTTTGGTGTAGATAAAGAGTTTGACAATTGTGTTGACGGATTTATAGTAGTAGACACACATAAGTTTAAGGCTCAAAAAAGAAAACGTTATATTGCCGCTTAGATAATATGCAACTCTATATGTCACAAATCCAGTGTTGCGATTTGTGACATCACCCACTACTTAATTGCCCACTTTCTTTTCTTTAATACTCTTTTTGTTATAGTGCAAGTAACTGTTTTTATAATAACGATGGAAGATAAATCAGTTTTGAACTGATATTTTCTAGTGTTTTAAAACAAAATATTAAAAAGCTTTATTTTAATAAATTAAAGCTTTTGAATTTAAAGGTAGGATTTTATGGAGCATATTAGTACTGCAAATCCGTATTTTGGGGTATTTGTACTTTTTGTGATTACATTTGGCGCATTTATTGGAACAACAATCATAGCTCGTTTAGCGAGTCGTGCTTTGGCTGCTAAAGATTCTGAAAAGATTAGACTTTCAGTTTATGAGTGTGGACCTGAAGTAACAAGACAGCCAAATAGAGTTTCACCACAGTTTTATTTATTTGCATTGTTATTTTTACTTTTTGATGTGGAAATAGTTTTTATGTTCCCATGGGCAGTAGATTTTAAACTTCTTGGCTGGTTTGGTTTTGCAGAGATGTTAATGTTTATCTTGTTATTGACAATTGGTTTTGTCTATGCATGGAAAAAAGGAGCGCTTGAATGGCACAACATAAAATAAATTATACTCAAAATGCTGGCTTACCTGTAGCCCTTACAAGTATCGATAAGATTGTAAACTGGGGTCGTTCAAACTCACTTTGGGCGCTTACATATGGTCTTGCATGTTGCGGTATTGAGATGATGGCTTCTGGAGCTTCAAGATATGACTTTGACCGTTTTGGAACAATATTCAGAGCTTCTCCTCGTCAAGCAGATGTTATGGTAGTCGCCGGAACACTTACTAAAAAACACGCTGAGTTTATTAAAAGACTTTATGACCAAATGACTGAGCCTAGATGGGTTATCTCCATGGGTTCATGTGCAAATACTGGCGGTATGTTTAACACGTATGCAACTGTGCAGGGTGTTGATAGAATTATTCCGGTTGATTTATATTTACCTGGTTGTGCTCCTCGTCCTGAGACACTTCAGTATGGTGTTATGTTACTGCAGCAAAAAATCCGTGCTAACAAAGCCGGCAATGCACAAAAGCCAAAAAGGTTGATGTAATGAGAGCCTACACACCAAAAGACAATGTTCAAGCAAAAGCATACTATACAGATAGATTTTATGTATCTCCGCAAGTAGCTAAACAAGATGTTGCAAGTGACGAAGTTTTTGCAGCGGATTTAGCGGCGATTAAAGCTAAATTTGAAGTAAGTGATGCTTTTATCCAAGTTGGACAGATGGTTGTTTACATTAAAGCTGAAGACAACTATGGCGTATTGGAGCTTATGAGAGATGAGCTTGAATACACACAACTCTCAGAGATGAGTGCTATTGACTGGCTGGCAAAAGACAATACTTTTGAAGTTTTTTATCAAATGCTAAGTATGAATAAAAGAAAAAGAATTCGTATTAAAATGTCTATCAAAAATGGGCATGCTGTAAACTCTGTGGAAAAACTTTTCCGCTCTGCTGATTGGTCTGAGAGAGAGATGTTTGACATGTTCGGCATCGAAGCTAATAACCATCCATTCATGAAGAGAATCCTTATGCCTTACGACTGGCAAGGACACCCTCTTCTTAAAACTTATCCGTTAGAGGGTGATGAATTTGCTGCTTGGTATGAAGTAGATAAAATTTATGGCAAAGAAGCTCGTGATATTATCGGGCCTGAACTTCGTGATACTTCCAGAGTTGACAGATATGATTCTACAAGATTTGCCCGTTTAGGACATGAAGTTCCTTTTGGAACTGAGATTACAGGTAATGAACCTGTGACAGAACAAAACTATCAGGAAGATAGTGGTGTTTTCTTGATTAAAAAACTTGATAAAAAGTCATCAGTAGTTATTGATGATCCTCAAAGATAGGGTGGTATAAATATGGCACAGATAAAAAATAGATTAACACCGTTTTTTGAAAATATTACTTTTGACAGAGATGATAATGAACTTATATTAAACTTCGGTCCTCAGCATCCATCTGCTCATGGTCAGCTTCGTTTGATGCTTCACCTTCAGCAAGAACAGATAGTAAAAGCGCATCCAGATATAGGATATCTTCACCGTGGTATGGAAAAAATGGCTGAAAACATGATTTACAATGAATTCATGCCAACAACAGACCGTATGGATTATATCGCTTCATCTTCAAACAACTATGGTTTTGCTTTAGCTGTTGAGAAACTTATAGGTTTAGAAGTTCCTCGTCGTGCAAAAGTTATCCGTATGATGCTTTTAGAGATAAACCGTTTAATGTCTCACCTATTCTGGTTAGCTACAACTGCACTTGACATTGGTGCTATGACAGTTTTCCTTTTTGCGTTCCGTGAGAGAGAATATTTGATGGATATTATTGAGGGATATTGTGGAGCGAGACTTACTCATGCTGCTATCCGTATCGGTGGTGTTCCTTTAGATATTCAGGATGGTTTTATCCTTCAGCTAAAAACTTTCTTAGATAAACTGCCTCAAAATATTAAAGATTATGAAGACCTTCTTGATACGAACCGTATTTGGCTCATGAGGATGGAAGAGGTTGGTACTATTTCTAAAGAGATGGCAATCTCTTGGGGTTGTACCGGTCCTATGCTTCGTGCTTCGGGTGTCGCTTGGGATATTCGTAAAGAAGAGCCTTATGAACTGTATGATGAAGTAGAATTTGAAGTTCCTTTTTCAGATAAAGGGGATAATTTTGCCCGTTACCGTATATACATGGAAGAGATGAGACAAACTGCTCGTATTCTTTATCAGACAATTGACATGTACAGAGATACTGTAAAAAACAATCAAACAGAGTTAATGGCGCATGCTCCAAAATATATCTCAGCTCCAAAGCTCGATATCATGACTCAAAATTACTCTTTGATGCAACACTTTGTTTTAGTAACTCAAGGGATGAGACCTCCTGTTGGAGAAGTTTATGTTGCAACTGAATCACCAAAAGGTGAACTTGGTTTCTTTATAAATTCTCAGGGTGGACCATATCCGTACAGACTGAAACTTCGTGCTCCGTCATTTTGGCATACAGGTATCTTAACAGACCTTTTACCGGGACATTATATTCCGGATGTTGTTTCGATTATTGGTACTACAAATATCGTATTTGGAGAGGTTGACAGATAATGAAAAGATATGATTTAAGACATTTAAAAAATGAATTTGAACCTCGAATGAAAGAGTTGCTGCACTCACATAAAAAAGGTGAAGTGGCAATTTTTTTATTTGAAATCGGTGATTTTACACCTATTCAAAGATCAGCGGATTTGGTAAAAGAGTGCGGGTATGAGTTGATGAACTCTTTAAAGTTTAACGAAGTCGACTGGACTATCGTAACAAAAAAATAGGAATTGAATTTTGAGTAAAGTCTATTTTTCTACTTGGAATGGTGAGCTGGTAAATAATGTTGGCAAACCTGAAGAAGAGTGGGAAGAATCAGCTTATAACCTACCGGCACAATATGATGATCATCGTGAGTCCAAAGCCTTCATAGGCTGGGATGGTGTATCACTGTTTAATGCAGATGTGGATGTAATCCGTTTAGCTATGGAATATGCTGCACAGTATCAAGAGTATTCTGAGGCATGTGGAAGATGTGCGCCCGGTCGTTGGGGTGGACGTATTTTATATGACCAACTAGATAAAATTGCTCGTGGTGAAGGGTGTGTTTCTGATTTGGATCATTTAAAAGAGATTGGTGCGAGTATGCAAGTTACATCTAAATGTGAGATTGGTAAAACAGTGCCAAATCCTATTTTAGATTTGATGGAGCATTTTGAGCATGAGTTTATGGCTTGTATAAATGAGCAAAAACCATCGAAGCACTATAATGAAAAAGTGGGATATATTGCAAAAATAACAGCACCTTGTACAGATGCTTGTCCTGCTCATGTTGATATTCCCGGATATATTGAGGGTGTTAGAGATTTAAGATTTGATGATTCCTTAGAAGCAACTCGTCAGACTATGCCGTTAGCTCATGTTTGCGGTCGTGTCTGTCCGCATCCATGTGAGGATGCATGTAGAAGAACAAACCTTGATGAACCTATTGCAATCATGGCACTTAAACGTCTTGGAGCTGATTGGGAAACTGATCATGGCTTGGACTTTTTCCATCCAATGGAAAAAGCACCAAGTACAGGTAAAAAAGTTGCTGTAATCGGAGCTGGTCCTGCTGGTCTGACTACAGCATATTATTTAGCTGCTGATGGTGTTGAAGTTGATGTTTATGAAGAACTTCCGGTTTTAGGCGGTGAAGTCGCAGTCGGTGTTCCGGAATATCGTATGCCGGTTGATAAATATAACCAAGATATTGAATGTGTTAGAGATATGGGTGTTAATTTCATCACTAATAGAAGAGTAAACGCTGATGATATGAGGGCGTTTGAAAAAGATTATGACGCTACTATGATTTCAACAGGAACTAGAATATCTAAAAAAGTTTATTGTGAAAATGAGCGAAAAGAGATAAAAGGGTACTGGTCTGCTATAGAGATGCTTGATGAGATTAATCTTTGGGAAAAATACGGGATTGGTCAGCCAGTTGATTTGACTGGTAAAACAGTTGTTTGTGTTGGTGGTGGTTTTACTTCTATGGACGTTGTAAGATGTGCCATAAGAGCAAATGCTAAAAAAGTCTACATGATTTATCGTCGTGATGAAAAAACAATCATCCGCAATACTACCTATGAAGAATACCATGAAGCGGTGGAAGAGGGTGTTGAATTTTTATTTCATTCAGCAGTTTCTGCTATGGTTGATGAAGAAGATGTACTAAAATCCTTAATGGTTGATAAGTTTGAATTGGTTCCAGATCCAAATGGCGGTCGTGCAGAACTTGTAAAGATTGAGGGTGCGTCTTATAGTATTGAGACTGACTTCTTAATTCCAGCAGTATCTCAAGCGGCTGATTTGAAGCATTTGCCGGAAGAATGGGAAATAGAAAAAACTTCTTGGGGAACCATTAAAACAAACGGTAAAGACTATATGACATCAAAGAAAGGTATTTTTGCCTCCGGAGATTGTGAATACGGTCCGATGACAATTGTAAATGCAGTCGGTCAAGCTAAGCGCGGGGCATCTGTTATGAGCAGATATTTACAAACAGGTGAAATAACTCTCAGTGATGATGAAATCATGGAAGACCATCTTCGTAAGTTAAAAGTCTATGATAAAAAAGAGAAAGTAACAGGTTGGCTTCCAGGTTTACCTCGCCAACATAGTGAAGTTCTTGACGTAGACATACGAAAGTTTAACAATAAAGAAGTTAACTTAGGTTTCACTCAAGAAGAAGCTTTAAGTGAAGCTGACCGCTGTATGCGTTGTTATTACATCGCTATGGTTCAAGCATAGAGGGGAGGGATATATGAATAATTTGATTAATTTTAAAATTGACGGTATCTCAGTAGAAGCTAAAAAAGGCGAGACTATTTTAACTGTAGCCCGCAGACATGATATCTACATACCTACTATGTGTTATATCTCAAAAACTACACCTTGTGCATCATGTCGCATGTGTGTTGTTGAGGCTAAGGGAGTCGAGGGTTTTGTACTTTCTTGTAACACTCCACCAACTCAAGGTATTGAGATTACAACCAACACGGCAGAGCTTGAAAAAGAACGAACAAATATCATGAAACTTTATGATGTCAACCATCCTTTGGAATGTGGTGTTTGTGACAAATCAGGCGAATGTGACTTACAAAATAAAACTTTAGAGTTCGGTGTATCAAGCCAAAATTTTACAGCTCGTGATCAATCTCGTAAAATAGAGGATTGGGGACTCATTAGTTATGACCCCTCTTTATGTATTTTATGTGAAAAATGTGTTCATGTATGTAATGAAGTGATTGGTGATGATGCCATAGATGTTAAATTTGGCGGATACAGTTCAACTATCATCCCTAAAAATGCTGACACTCTTGATTGTACTTTTTGTGGGGAATGTATAGCTGTTTGCCCTGTTGGCGCATTAATCAGTTCTGACTTTAAATATAGCGCAAATGCGTGGGAACTTACAAGTATACCGGCTACATGTGCTCATTGTTCTGCAGGCTGTCCACTGGAATATGAGACTAAATACTCCGGTATTGACAATGGCTCAGAGTCTATTTTTAGAGTGAAGAACAATTTTGAATTTACATCTTTATGCGGAGCAGGACGTTTTGGTTTTGACTTTGATAATCATGCTCCAAAAAGTGAGAACGCTTTCACTAATGCTGTAACGGCAGTTAAAGGGGCAAAAGCTATCCGTTTTTCTTCTATGATTACAAATGAAGAAGCACATACTTTAGAACTTTTAAAAGAGAAACTTGGAATCAAACTGTTCAACGAAGATGCAAGAAAATTTCAGGATTTTATGAACTCTTACAGCAGTATAAGCGGTAAAAAACATCATAGTGGTTCACTTGATGCAATCAAGCAAGCTGACGCAGTAATTGTGATAGGCAGTAGGATTTCTACTGATAATCCTGGTGTGAGATATGCAATAACGACTGCAAGAAAACATAATGGTGCCAAAATAGTTTATGCTCATCCAATAGAAGATACTTTACTTAAAAATACTGCAACACAGTTTTTAAAGTATGAAGTTGGAACGGAAGAGGGTGTTTTAGCACTTATAGCAGATGCGATTTTAAAAGAGGCTGATTTATCTGATAGAGAAAGAGCTTTCTTTAATGATTTAGATTTAGGTTATCTCGCAGCTGAGAGCAACATTGGTGACGAAGAGATAGCACTCATGATGAAATCATTTGCAAGAGCTAAAAATAAAGTGCTGGTAGTTGGAAATGATTTAATGGCGCATGAACGCTCACGCAATATTGCCAAACTCTCCGCTATGATTGAAAAATACAGCCCATTTTCATTGGTTGTTATACCAAGTGAAGTCAATACACTTGGAGTCTCTTTGATTAACAGCTTAGATGTTGATGAAGAGATGGCTGACAATGTTGTTGGCTATAATGAAAAAGGTAACTTTGTAATCTCATCTTTAGAGTTTGCAAATTTATCGATACCATCTTTAAATCAGCAGGAGGGAACTTTTGTCAGCATTGACAACAGAGTTCTTCCAACAAATGTTGCTCTTTCATTTGATGGCTATACACTCAATGATATTGCCTTGGCATGCGGTGTTAAGACAAAAAATACAGTTGAGTATACGAAAATGTTAAGCAGTGCTTCTGGATTTAAAAATAGAGAATTTGATTCTTTAGAAAACTTTTTATCTCCGTATGGTGATGACAACAGAGGCTACTTGCTTGATGAAGTCACATGTGCGATGAATGGTGAACTTGAAGAGATTGGAGATTTACCAGAATTTAACGGTACTGTTATCTATCATTCAAATCCGGTATTACAATTTAATGCATATACAAACAAAACAAAGCAGTTAGAAAAAGATAATACACTTAAGGGTTCAGCTCAATTTGCTGCAGCTGCGAGAATTTCTGATGGTGATAAAATCGAAATATCATTTGGTTCAAGAGTTATTCAAAGAGAATTTAAATTGGACAACAGCCTCAAAGGTACCGTTGCCTTGAATCCTACATTTGATAATAGAGTGGATGCAAGTAGATACAGATTTGAAAAATCCAAAATAGTGAGGGTAATACATGAATAAAATTACTGTAAATATTGATGGAAAAGATGTTCAAACGCAAGAGGGTGAGTATATATTAAATGCTGCCCGTGCGAATGATATTTTTATTCCAGCTATCTGTTATTTAACGAGATGTAGTCCTACGCTAGCGTGTCGTCTATGTCTTGTAGAAGCTGACGGTAAACAAGTGTATGCTTGTAATGCAAAAGCTAAAGATGGCATGAACATAACGACTACAACTGCAACGATTGAGTCTGAGAGACGGGCAATCATGGAAGTCTATGATGTAAATCATCCTCTTCAATGTGGTGTTTGTGATCAATCCGGTGAGTGTGAATTACAAAACTATACACTCGAGATAGGTGTAGATTCTCAAAATTATTCTATTAAAGATGTTGAGAGAAGCTCTCATGATTGGGGACATATTCAATATAACTCAGGTTTATGTATCGTATGTGAAAGATGTGTAACTGCTTGTAAAGATATGATTGGTGACAACTCTCTTAAAACTATAGCTCGTGGTGCAGATGCACTTGACGCTGGTTTTAAAGAAGCAATGCCAAAAGATGCCTATGCTATGTGGAATAAATTAAATAAGTCCCTAATAGGTCTTACTAATGGTACAGATGTACTCGATTGTACCTCTTGTGGAGAGTGTGCTTCTGTTTGTCCTGTTGGAGCTTTAGTCGATACTCATTTCGTATACAAATCAAATGCTTGGGAACTAAAGCAAATTCCGGCTACATGTGGGCATTGTTCTGCAGGATGTCAAATATCTTATGATGTGAAACACAACAGCATAGAAAATCCGGAAGATAAAATCTACCGTGTTATGAATGAATGGAACTATGTTTCACTTTGTGGTGCCGGCAGATACGGATTTGATTATCAAAATGCTGGTGTCAGTAAAAATGAAGAGTCCTTTAACAAAGCAATTGAAGCCTTTAAAAAAGCGGATACTATTAAATTTACTTCAACTATCACAAATGAAGAAGCACTAATTTTAGAGAAGTTAAAAGAGAAGTTTGGATATAAGTTAGTAAATAATGAAGCTTTTGCTTTCCAGAAATTCTTACACGATTATTCAGATATAAGCGCTACCCGTCTTTATGGAAGTGATTTAAAAGAGATGGCTGCGAGCAATTTTATAGTTTCAATTGGTTCAGCTTTAAAAAGTGATAATCCAAATGCAAGATACTCATTTAACAATTCTTTAACTGTAAATAAAGGTGCAGGTCTTTATTTCCACCCACTAGGTGATCCAATCATTGACGGTATGGGTAAAAGTATTATGAGTATTGCTCATAAGCCGCTTCAAGAAGAGGCAGTTTTATATCTAATCTTGGATTTATTTGCCGATAAAGAGAAATTACCATCGGAAATAAGTGATTATTTGGCATCTTTTCATACTAAGAAAATTATAAAAGTTGAAGAGACTATCAAAGAAAAAGTAGTTGAAATTGTTAAAGAGAAGAAAGTTAACGCGGAGACTGGTGAAGAAGAGGAAGTGGAAGTAGAGAAATCTAAAATGGTTCCTAAAATTATAACTAAAGAGGTAGAAGTTGATGATAACAGACTTCTATCTTTGGTTGGCGCACCTGAAAACTTCACAGAAAGCTTAGAAAAGTTTTTAGGTAAAAAAGACTCTTTCTGTTTAGTTGTCGGACCAGATTTATATACTCATCCAAACTCTAAAAACCTTGCAAGATTGGTTGCTTTAGTTGAAAAATACAGCGAGTTTAAACTTGTTATGATTCCAACTTTAACAAATTCTCTTGGAGTTTCTTTAATTAATGAGCTCTCTAAAGAAGATGGCAAGTACACTATAGGCTATAATACTAAAGGTGACTTCACATTATCAGCTTTAGGTGATGGAGATTTAGATATGCCGGCAATAAACCAGCAAGAAGGTACTCTTACCTCGATTAATAAAAGAGTAAACCCTACAAATGCTGCTATTGGGTATGGCGGATATGAGCTCAATGATATTGCAGTTGCGTTGGGATTACAAGCTGATAATACGATTGAATATACTAAAGAGTTGCCAACATCTAAAGGTTTTAAGGCTGAAGCGTTTGATTCTCTGCCTGATTACTACACAAATGCAGGTGAAGAGATGCGTGGATATCAACTGAAAAATATGGGCAGAAGAGTCTCCAGTGATGAGAGTGTTGAGAAAATTGATGAAGCACTAACAATTTCTGGAAACTTAATCTATCTTGCTAATCCAGTGAGACAGTTTAGTGAGTTTACAAATAAAGCTACAAACCTTGATGAGGTTAGCGGTATCTATATGAGTGAAGAGTTTTTAAGCAACTCTGAATTCAATGTAGGTGATAAAGTAAAAGTTAAGAGTGAGAATGGTGAGTTAATAGCTAATATAGTAAGTGATAATAAAATCACTGGAGATATAGCAGTAATTCCAACTTTTGATTCTAAATTAAATTCAGAGGCCCTGTTTAACGGTTATCGTTTTGCTTCAGCTTCGATAGAAAAGGTGTAATATATGGATACAGCATATTTAATTGAGACAATCATAAAAGTCGTTGTAGTTTTACTCATATTTTCTGCATTAGCGGGGATTGGGACTTATTTTGAAAGAAAAGTTCTTGCATTTATGCAACGTCGTTTAGGACCAATGTATGTTGGACCTTTTGGGCTGTTGCAAGTTGCGGCTGATGGTGTAAAACTATTCACAAAAGAGGATATTGTTCCTACCAATGTAGTAGCAAAAGTATTTAAAATTGCACCGGTAATCACTGCAGCAACTGCATTTATGGCTGCTGCTGCGATACCTTTTTTACCTCAGTTTACACTCTTTGGATATACAGTGCATCCAATAGTCGCTGATATCAACATCGGTATTCTTTATATTCTTGGTATTATGGGTATTGGTCTGTATGGTCCTCTTCTTGGCGGTATGGCTTCGGCAAATAAGTTTTCACTTCTTTCAGCTGCAAGAACTGCTGCTGTTTTCATCTCTTATGAAGTTGTGACTGGTTTGTCACTTTTAGCTCCTATTATGATGGTTGGTTCATTATCTCTGATTGATTTTAATGAGTATCAAGCTGGTGGAATAGGTGATTGGATTATTTGGTCTCAGCCTGTTGCTTTTGTTCTGTTTTGGATCGCTGCATTTGCTGAAACTGGTCGTACACCATTTCACTTAATTGCGAATGATCATGAGATCATTGATGGTTTTGGTACAGAGTACTCTGGTATGAGATGGGGTCTTTTCTTCATCGGTGAGTATGCCAACATGTTCTTTATCTCATTTGTTATCCCTTTAATTTTCTTAGGTGGATACGGAGATGGAAGTTTTCTCGGTGCTTTAGGACTGCTTGGAAAAATGGCATTTTTCTTTTTCTTTTTCTTATGGACAAGAGCTGCTTGGCCAGATGTAAGACCAGATCAGCTCATGTGGTTGTGTTGGAAAGTATTAATGCCATTAGCTGTGATAAATATTGTTATCACTGGCCTAGTGATGATGTTTTAAGGGGATATGAATGAAAAATGAGCAATTTAATAACAGAGATGTTAGTGATAGCTACTTCTTAGTAGATATACCAGACTATCCGACGGATGGCTGGGGTAAATTTACAAGAGTAGTTAAAAGAACTTTCAGAGGTGAACTTTTTGTCGGCCTTTGGGTTGTTTTAAGAGAGATGATTAAGTTTGACATTCATACTGTTCAATATCCTCTGGAAAAGATGCCGATTGGTCCAAGATACCGTGCTGTTCATGAGATGAAAAGATTATGGGAATCTGGAACTGAGAGATGTATCGGCTGTGGGTTATGCGAAAAGATTTGTATCTCTAACTGTATTCAAATGGATACTAAAATAGATGAAAATTCTCGTAAAGAAGTAAGCGAATATAGTATTAATCTAGGTCGTTGTATCTTTTGTGGTTACTGTGCTGAAGTTTGTCCGGAACTTGCTATTACTCATGGCGGTCGTTATGAGAATGGAAGTGAACAAAGAGAACACTTTGTCATGTATGAAGATATGTTAACACCAATTGACGCTCTTAAAGCTGGAAAGCAGTTAGAGTTTGAAGGTTTTGGTGCTATTACACCACATGAAGATGAGCGTGTTAAAAAAACACCTCTATCGTATTAAGGAGTTAGGTTATGTTTGAAGCAATTGCTTTTTATCTTTTCGCATTTTTAACAATTTCGATGTTTTATATAGCGGTTACAACATCTCAGGCACTCTATGCTTTATCAGCAATAGCCGCAGGCATGTTGTTTATATCGGCATTTTTCTTTATTCTGGGTGCTGACTTTTTGGGAGCAGTTCAGATAATTGTTTATTCTGGTGCTGTTATGGCTCTTTATGCATTTGGTATGATGTTCTTTGATACTACTCGAGAAGTAAAAGAGAAGCATGGTAACAGCATGATAGTTATTGGCTTAAGTTCATTGGCTGCAATTATGGTTGTTGTTATTTTTGCTGCTCCAATAGTATCTAGTAATATTACAGCTTTATATCCTGTTGTAGATGGTGTCGGTAATACACAAGCAGTCGGTATGGTATTGTTTACTAAATATCTTGTTCCGTTTGAAGTTGCCGCTGTTATGTTACTGGTCGCTATGATTGCCGGAATTGTTTTAGCTGGTAAAAAAATGGATCTTTCTTTAACACTTATGAGCGATGCTGAAATAAAAGATTTAAGAGAAGATCAAAACAAAAAGGTGCTTTCATGATGGAAATAGGACTTAATCACTACTTAGCACTTTCAGCTATCCTTTTTGCGATTGGTCTGATTGGTGTAATGCGTAGAAAAAATCTTCTTTTATTGTTCTTGGCAACAGAGATATTGCTAAATTCTGTAAATGTTGCTTTTGCTGCGATTTCGCATTACTACGGTGACTTAACTGGTCAGATGTTTGCATTTTTTGTTATTGCAATCGCTGCATCAGAGGTCGCTGTGGGACTTGGTTTACTTATTGTATGGCATAAACGCCACGGAAATATAGACTTAGATAATATGTCAACGATGAGAGGATAGGCACATGGAAGTATATTTATATATAGCATTATTTGCTCCACTTGTTGGTTCGTTGTTTGCAGCACTTTTTACTGCAACTCCAAAGAAGATGTTTACCGGTGTAATTGCCAGTTTATTGATAATATCAGCATTTGTAAGCAGCACTATACTTTTAATGTACATATTAAATGGTGGAGAGCCTGTTCAAGTTGAAATGATGACATGGATGGCTACGGGAGACCTTTATATACCATTTGGATTTGTTGTTGATCAAGTATCAGTAACAATGATGATGGTTGTTACTCTAGTATCATCTGTTGTACATGTATACTCTGTAGGTTATATGGATCACGATAAAGGCTTTAACAGATTCTTCTCTTACCTTTCAGCATTCGTATTTTCAATGATGGTTCTTGTTATGAGTGACAACTTTGCAGGTCTTTTCATTGGTTGGGAAGGTGTTGGTCTTTGTTCTTGGCTACTTATCGGATTTTGGTATCACAAAGAAAGTGCTACATGGGCAGCTAACGAAGCGTTTATAATGAACCGTATTGCTGACCTTGGAATGCTTATCGGACTATTCTTGATTTATTGGAATACAGGCACTCTTCAATATACAGAAGCTTTTGCAGCAATGCCAGGCTTAGATACTGAAATATTGGCATGGATGGGTATTTTCTTATTTATCGGTGCTATGGGTAAATCAGCTCAGTTTCCACTTCATACATGGCTTGCAGATGCAATGGAAGGTCCAACTCCTGTTTCCGCACTTATCCATGCGGCTACCATGGTAACTGCTGGTGTATATTTGGTTGTTCGCGCAAATCCTTTGTTTGATTTAATTCCACATGTAGGATTATTTATTGCCAGTCTTGGTGCATTTGTTGCGCTATTTGCAGCTTCTATGGCGCTTGTTAACCGTGATATGAAAAGAATTATTGCATACTCTACACTTTCACAGTTAGGTTACATGTTCGTAGCAGCTGGGCTTGGCGCTTACTGGGTTGCATTATTTCACCTTATGGCACACGCATTCTTTAAGGCACTTTTATTTCTTGGTGCAGGTAATGTTATGCATGCTATGCATGATGAGCTTGACCCATTTAAAATGGGTGGACTTAAAAAGCCTATGAAGTGGACATTTATTATGATGACTTTAGCTTCGGTAGCACTTGCCGGTATCTATCCTCTTGCAGGTTTCTTCTCGAAAGACTTGATTTTAGAAGTTGCTTTTGTTGATCATCATTATATTTTATATGCTGTATTGTTATTTACTGCAGGTTTAACAGCTTTCTATTCATTTAGATTAGTTGCTCTTATCTTCCATGGTGAAGAGAGATATAAACTGTTTGGTATTCATCCACATGAAGCATATAAGTACATGTTGATAGGAATGAGTCCATTACTGATACTTGCAATTATTGCAGGTTCGTTTAAGATGACATATTTTGAGATGGTAACGGCTCTTCTGCCGGCTACAGAATATCATATTCACTCTCATTTAACATTTTGGATTATGACAATTGGGACTCAGCTTTTTGTAGCTTCATCAATAGTATATGCATATAAAAAATATGCTAACAACAAAATAACTGTTCCAGACGGTACATCAAAAATGGAAAATAGTTTTGCATACAAACTACTATTTAACCAATACTATATTCCATATATTTATGAAGAGTACTTAGTTAAACCATACAGAGAACTATCAACGATTTTTTGGGAGCAGATTGACCTTAAAATTGTGGATGCAAGTGTGGATGGAATAGCTGGTATTGTTTATGGTACAGGTGAAAAAACAAGAGCGATGCAGAGTGGTAATTTATCTACTATGCTTAAATGGATGGTAGCTGGTACAGTTGGCTTATTATCATTAGCTGTAGTCTTTGGACTTGCAGCTAGATATTCTGATGAAATTATGGCAATTTTATCAGGTTTAGGAGTTTAATAGATGTTAGATCATATCTTATCGATTTTAATTTTCTTCCCGGCATTGGCAGCAATACTTGGATTTGCGATTCAAAAAGACAGTATTCGCTCTTATGGTATAGCGGTTGGGGCAATTGAGTTCTCTTTATCTTTATTGCTTTGGTTTATGTTTGATTCAAATGCTTCTGGCATGCAGTTTATGGAAGAACTTCCATTGGTTCCAGTATTTGGAATAAACTATATTCTGGGTGTAGATGGAATATCTTTATTTATTATCATCTTATCAACATTTTTTACATTGATTGGTATCGCGTCTTTAGGCGAGATGAAAAACATAAAATATATGATTATAACTTTATTGTTTTTGCAAATGACAATGACGGGTGTTTTCGCTGCTCTTGATGCAATTGTATTTTATGTCTTTTGGGAACTTTCACTTGTGCCAATGCTTTATATTATTGGCGCATGGGGCGGCCCTTTAAGAATATACGCTTCAATCAAGTTCTTCTTGTACACATTTACAGGTTCACTTGTAATGCTTGTAGGTATGTTGTTTATGGCATATTTTTACTATCAGGCAAGCGGAGTATGGAGTTTTGCGTTACTTGACTGGTACCGTCTGATTTTACCTGAGAATTTACAACTGTGGCTGTTTGCAGCATTCTTTGTTGGTTTTGCTATTAAAGTACCTATGTTTCCATTTCATACTTGGTTGCCATACGCTCACGGTCAGGCACCAACAATAGGTTCTGTAATGCTTGCGGCAATTTTACTTAAAATGGGTACATACGCATTTGTCAGATTTTCATTACCGTTGTTTCCGGATGCTTCAGTATTCTATATGATGCCTATCGCTGTTCTTGCGATTATTATGATTATATACACTGCTATGGTTGCTTATGCTCAAAAAGACATTAAGCAGGTTGTTGCATATAGTTCTGTGTCACACATGGGTGTAATTATCCTTGGAACATTTGCATTAAATGTTGAGGGAATCTCGGGTTCAGTTTTCTTGATGCTGGGTCATGGGGTAGTTGCCGGAGCACTGTTCTTCCTTGTAGGTGTTATTTATGATAGAAGACATACAAAGATGATGAGTGAATTCGGCGGTTTAGCCACTGTTATGCCAAGATATGCGACTATTTTTGGAATCATGATGATGGCATCAGTTGGGCTTCCTTTGACTATAAACTTTGTTGGTGAATTTTTAAGTTTCTTAGGTTTTTATCAGCAATCACATATTCTGACGTTGATAGCAGGTTCAGGTATAGTTGTTGGAGCTATTTACATGCTCGCAGCATTTAAAAAAGTATTTTTTGGTGAAGTTACGAAAGAAGAAAATAAGAATCTTCCAGATTTAAATAAAAAAGAATTAATCGCATTAGTTCCTTTATTGATTATAAGTATTTGGTTAGGTGTATATCCAAAACCTGTATTGGGACCAATCAACAATAGCGTAGAGTCTATTGTTCAGTTGATGCATGATAAAGCGATTACGTCAGAAGCGAAATCTAGAATTCCAAACCTTATGAAAGATGTAAAGAGTGCAGGAAATTCTGAAGAGGGGGCAAACTAATGTTAGAATCAGTAAATGTTTCGTTAGAGTCGTTAAATTTAATAACTCTTTTGCCAATGCTAATTCCTGTAATAGGTGCATTGTTAATTTTAGTCATAGATATGTTTAAAAGTGGACAGGACAAATCATTATATGTAATGATAGCTATTATCTTTTTATTTATGGATTTTGCATCATTGGTAGACTCAGCAGGTGCCTTTAGTCAAGATGGAACAGTTATGGGTGTGTTTAATGTTATGCTTATAGATGGTTTAGCAATATTGTCTCAGTTTATTATAGTTGGGGCATCTATAGTGTTTATACCACTTTCATTGACATCAAAAAGATTTCATGAGTTCTCTTATCCAGAGTTTTTTGCACTTTTCTTGTTTATGATTGCAGGCTTTCAGTTTATGGTTGCAACGGATAATTTAATTCTTATCTTTGTTGGATTAGAAACAGCATCTTTAGCACTTTATACTTTAATTGCTATGCATAATCGTGATAAATCATTTGAAGCGGCAGTGAAGTATTTTACAATGGGTGCTCTTGCAGCTGCATTTTTCAGTTTTGGTTCTATGGTATTTTATGCCCTTACCGGTTCTGTTGAGATTAACCAGATAGCAACAGTATTGGCAGGAAATGGATACGCTGACATAGCTTATGTATTAGTTGCTGTTACATTTATGCTTGCTTCACTTGGATTTAAATTATCACTTGTCCCATTTCATACATGGGCACCGGATGTTTACGAAGGTTCAAGTGCGTCTATGGCAGGATACATGTCAATTGTTCCAAAAATAGCAGGTTTTATTGTTGCTATGAGAATCTTTGAATTTTTAATTCATAGTGGTGTAGAATGGCTGGAAGTAGTTTTATATATCTTTGTGGTTGTAACTATGACAGCTGCAAACATGTGGGCATTGGTTCAAACAGATGTTAAAAGAATGCTTGCATACAGTTCAATCTCACATGCAGGTTTTGTTATGGCTGCTATACTCATAGGAACTACACAATCAAACAGTGCATTATTTTTATATTGGGTATTGTTTGCATTTACAAACCTTGGTTCTTTTGCGATGTTATGGATTTCTCGTCAAAAAAATATTCCATGGTATCAAACATCAGATCACAGCTATAATAAATTTGCCGGTATGATTAAAACATCACCGATAGCAGCAGTAATTATGGCTTTATTTATGTTGAGTCTAGCCGGCGTTCCTCCTTTTGCTCTGTTTTGGGGTAAATTATATATGATTTCTTCTGCTGTAAATGCGGGCTATAATGCCTTAGCATTGATTATGGCATTAAATTCAGCGATAGCAGGTTATTATTATTTGAAACTAATAATTTACATGTTTATGAAGGAACCAATAGTTGGAGCAGACGAGCAAGTGTTTACAAATAACTCTTCATTGCCTCTTCGCAGTATAATTGGTTTTGCAGCTATTGGAACTGTATTTGCTTTTATATTAGTAAATCCTTTATTGGAATTTATTACTTCGTTTGTATATAATAGCGGGTATTAATCACTCTATTTGCCTCGAAGGAGGCACCTTTAGTGCCATAGCGGCTAGCGTAGCTAAGTGGGCTTTGCTCAATTAGCGTTTAAATGAGTAAAAAGGAAGGAAATTTGTTTAAATGGATAATCCTTCCTCTACTCTGCTTTAATCTCGCAGCACTAGAAGTTTCGATGACTGGTGCTAAAGAGAACTTTCAAGATTATTCAACACTGCATATTAAAGAAAAAGATAAGTTTATTTGTGAAGAACGCAAAGATGATTTTGATGAAACAATTCAAATAATTTGTGCATTTTCAAAGCAACCGACACAAAATTTTAGAAAATTACAAAATGATTTTTTTGAGATAGACAGTGTGCTTAAGAATAAAATGTTTTTCTTAATAATCACACCAATGTATAAAATTAAACTATACCCTATGATTTTTGATTTATCCAGTGATGACAGTGTTTACCAAGCGCATGTTAAATTGTCAAATCATTGGATGGCTGTTGGTTATAAAGATCAATTACCGTACATGAAAAATGATAAAATCTCAGACAATGCAATCAATTTCCCTTTTTTCTTAAGCAAAGACAAGTTACCTTTTGTCGGTGGGCTAGATATCAAAGGTAATCCAATCCATATTAATAAAGTCAAAGATGTGACTGATTATTTAGAGATTAAAAAATATTATAAAGATAAAAGGTATGAAGAAGCCCTTCCTCTGATAACTGAAATTATCGAAAAATATCCAGATACATTATTTATGAGTGAATTGCTACTTTACAAAATAAGAGTATTTAATGAGCTTAAGAAGTATGATTCTTTAATCTCTGTGTCAAAAGAGTATTTAAGGGAGTACTCATCGGATGAAAATGTACCAGAAGTGTTGTCACTTACAGCAAGGGCATATGGAAAAAATGGATTGGATATTGATGCTGATTATTTTTATGACAGACTCTTCAGTGAACATGAAAACTCACCTTTTACTAAATGGGGTTATATTTATAGAGGTGAAATGCTTGAAGAGTCCGGAAGCTCAAGCAAAGCAATAGAACTTTATCAGCGGGCACTTCAAGAAACAGAGGATATTACAATTGCGGCAACTGCTGCATTTGATTTGGCAAAATATAAAATTTCATACTCAATTGCTAAAGAAGCATCTCTATATGTAGACAAAATTCTAAATGCAAAACCGGACTTTTTTATGAGTAAACAAGATGAATCATTAGTCATGATGGATAATTTTATAGTAGAAAATGATTTTTTAACAGCAGCACTCATCGCTCAATCTCTTTTAGCCGAGATGAAAGGCAGTGAAGAGAATTACGAAGAGTTATTAAAAAACAGGGCTATCTGGTTAAGCAAAACTGACAAAAAAGAAGATGCACTGCAAGCAATCAATGAATATATAAAAAAGTATAAAGACGGTTCCTATATTGATGAGATACAAATTGCCAAAGATGCTCTGTTTTTTGATTTAAGTGATAAGGCAGATGCTAATTTATCTACAAAACTTTCAGAATATAATCAACTCATTGATACCTACACCAATGATACCATAGGAAACAAAGCGATGTACGAAAAAGCGAAGTTACTTTTAAGCCATGGTCTATACAGTGATGTATTGGGGTTGAAGGAAAGCATTCTGGTGCTTGATAAGGAAATCTATCCTGACACACAGGAAATTGTTAAAGAGTCTGCTGTGGGAATTATGAAAAGGGCTTTGAAACAAAAAGAGTGCCAAGAGGTATTAAATATCTCATCTGATTATAATATTACACTCTCAAGTGATTGGGATGAAGGCTTATATGATTGTTTTATGAAAGGTGCTGATTTTACGGCTGCAAAAAAAATAGCATCTGATAATATACAATCAACAGATTTGCAGTTGAGAAAAAAATGGCTTTACAGATATATAAAAGTTGATTTTGCAACTGGAAATTATAGTGAATTGATTGATGCATCAAAAGACTTGTTGGTGCTGATAGAAGAGGATAAAGATTCACAATATGAAGATGTATACAGAATTTTATTTGATACCTATGCTAGACTGGAAAACAAAGATAAAATGATAGAAACTATTGCAAAAGTACAAAAAATATATGGAATAAATTATAAAGATACAGACAGATATGTAGCAGTCATGACAATAGGCAGTGAATTTAAAGATGACAATATAATCATCAAATACGCAACTCAAGTGATTGATATACAAACATCATCCAATTCTTTCGCTCAAAGTCCGTTTGTAGAATTCACCCTCTATCAGGCATACATCAATAAAGATGATTTTAATAAAGCCCTGGATGTGATAAAGTTGCTGAACACAGTAGATTTAAGCAAAGAACAAAGATCAAGACAAAAATATCTTTTAGGAACTGTATACAGCAGATTGTGGAGAGATGATGAGGCAAAGCAGGCATATCAAGAAGCTATAGATGCGAATCCAAAGTCTGCTTGGGCAAAGCTAGCACAAGGTGCTATGAATATTTAGAGAAGATAATCCCTTCTAGCTTATCAAGCGGTGCATTTATAATATCCGTAAACTGAGTGCGGTTAAAAGTTTGTTGTCTTTTTGCAAGTTGCGCTGTGTGGGTTGAGATATTTTCAAGCATTTGTTGTTTTGTAACTTTTCCGTCTAAATATTCCAGCACTTCTATGATGCCGATAGAATTCATGGCATGGGGGAGTCTTGTATATTTTTGTTCTAAATAACATACTTCATCAATGAGCCCAAGTTCAAGCATTTTATGGGTTCTCTTTGAAATCCTGTCTCTTAAAATTTGCCTATCGACTTCAATATTATAAATATCCAAATTTTCTATAATTGGCTTTGGAGGGTTCTGTTTAAACCATTCGGTAGGAGCGAGTTTTGATGCTTCATAGATTAGAAGTATTTTTTCTATTCTGTAACTGTCGTTAGTGCTGATATTTTTCATATATACCGAGTCAAGATTATACAAAAAATTATAGCACTCTTGCAGATTTCTCATTTTCATCTTCACATGTGAAGCAACTTCTTTGCTAATTACTGGAACATCGGAGAGACCCTGTACCAAAGATTTTAAATAAAAAGAAGTTCCTCCCACAATGACAAGATTTCTATTATCCTGCCTACATGTAGATAAGACTTCTTTGTATATATCTATAAATATGTCAACACTAAAATACTCATCAGGGTGTAAAACATTGATACCAAAATGTTTTACACTTGAGAGTTCTTTTTGTGAGGGCTTAGCGGAGACAATATCGATTTCTTTGTAGATGCTCAGAGAATCGATAGATAAGATATAAGCATCCGTTTTTTTCGCAATTTTGATTGCCAAATCACTTTTCCCCGATGCCGTAGGACCAATAATCGCGAGTTGTTTTATATCTGAAATCATTGTGAAATTATATCATTTTAAATCAACTTTAGATAAAATGGCTATCAATTGTTCTCAAAGGGTTAAAGTTGCAAAAATATATCAATAAACTAAAAGTTTTTCATGAATTAGTAATGTTTCAACACTCTATATTCTCACTTCCTTTTATTTTTATAGCGATGATTGTTGCTGCGGATGGATGGTTTGGTTTTTGGTTACTGTTTATGGGTGTTTTAGCGGCAGTAAGTGCAAGAAACTTTGCGATGGGATTAAACAGATATGCAGACAGAGACATAGATAGCCTGAATCCTAGAACTGTAAATCGTCCAAATGTTGATGGAAGACTTGACGGTTATAGCATTTTGATTTTTATTTTTGTAAATGCTTTGGTTTTTATCGCAGTAGCATATATGATTAATCCACTTGCGCTCTACCTAAGTGTTCCGATTCTTGTTGTTTTGGGAAGTTACTCCTATTTTAAAAGATTTTCATCATTAGCACATGTTGTGTTGGGCGTATCTCTTGGCCTTGCTCCAATCGCCGGAGTAGTTGCTGTTCAAGCATCAATTCCGGCATGGTCGGTAATTTTGAGTTTGGGTGTAGTTTTCTGGGTGGCCGGTTTTGATTTACTTTATTCCCTTCAAGATATAGAATTTGACAAAAAAAATAATCTTTATTCTATTCCCTCACGCTATGGAGCAGATGCCACTCTTTTTATAGCGGCACTCTTTCACATGTTGAGTGTAATCTTTTGGGCACTTTTTGCCTGGGTAGCTGGACTTGGAATCTTTGCCTTTATAGCAGTGATTCTAAGTGCAGGGATGCTTGCGTATGAGCACAAACTTGTCCGTCATGATTTCACAAAAATTGACCATGCTTTTTTTACTGTGAACGGCTATCTTGGAATTGTATTTTTTGTATTGATTGTTTTAGATAGGGCTCTTTCATGAGCATTCGCTTAGTCCCTGCTCCAATCAGTATAGTTTTCAGTGAGGTTGATGTAGATAGCGAAAATTTTATGAGAGAATATCATCAGCTTAGTGAGTCAGATGATGATCCGATTAGTCAATGGCTAAAACTTGCTAAAGCAAAAGGGGACACTTCTGATAGTGACCCGATTTTACTAAATCTTGTAGTGGAACTTCACAGAAAGATAGATGCCTTAGAAATGTTTTTGAAAAATGAGCAGCCAAAAAGAATTTCATTGACCAATGAAGCCAATATAATTTCGATAGGTTTTGAGTATTTTAAGTTAGGTGAAGAGATTTTAGAAGTGCAGAAAGAATACTATGGCAGAATACAAATGCCGGTTCATCCCAAAAGAGATGTAGCTGTTTTTTTTCAAGCCCAGAGTAAAACACTGGCAAAAATTACAAAAATGCATGAAAGAGATGAAAAAGAGTGGGCTGCATATTTGACCGCAAGAGAAAGGGTGCTAATTCGTGAAGCAAAAGAGAATAAACAATGAATTTTGAGTCAATACCCATAGAATATATCGTAGTTGCTATGGCAGCTATGATTTTATTTCTTCTATATTATGTATTTACAAAAGATTCTGAGTACCGTAAAAATATTCATTCAGTAGCATCAGTAGTTGAAGAATTAAATAGAGATTTATATTATTTAAAAAAGAAATTAGGTGAGAGCGAAAAAAATCTGGAACAAAATTCAACTCATATGAGTGATGAAGAGATATATCAAGAAGTTGAGAGAACAGTTTATGACATGGTTCAGCCTCTCTCTTTGGGTTTAAAAAAAATGCAAGAAAATTTACATGCAATAGATTCTCATATAGATTCAAGACTTTCATCACTAGAGACCGGGGTGAAGCAAATCTCTATCCCATCTTCTGTGCATGGTAATGATGATGAAAAGATTATATCACTTTTTAAGCAAGGTGTTTCACTGGATACTATTTCAAAAGAGCTTCATATCTCAAAACCTGAAGTTGAATTTGTTTTAAAAATCAACAAAATTAAATAGGCTATCCTTAAACATGGCAGATAGAAAACTTTTTACCTTAGTATCGATATTGATTGCCATTAGCGTAGTGCTAGCGTACTCTTTATCCGCCTATGTAACAATACTTTTTGGATTGAATGAATTTCATTTTGCTATCAGACAAGCTATATTTGCTCTTATAAGTATAACAATTATGTGGAGTCTTTCTCAGCTTGATCCGGATAAATGGTTAAAGCCAGTTGGATTTACACTGTTTATAGGCTCTGCTTTATTAATGATAGCTATGCCGTTTTTACCAGAGTTTTTAGTCTCCGCGGTTGGTGGAGCAAAAAGATGGATTAAATTTTTTGGATTTTCTTTAGCACCTGTAGAATTTTTTAAAGTAGGATTTGTCTATTTTTTAGCCTGGAGTTTTTCACGAAAGCTAGGACATCATGACGGCATGGGGATAAAACAGGAATTTATAAGGTTTGCTCCTTATGGAGTTGTTTTTATCGGTGCTATGTTCATAATTGCCTTTGTTCAAAATGATTTAGGACAGGTTGTAGTTCTTGGCATGACACTTCTTTTTATGCTTATATTTGCCGGAAGCAGTTTTAGATTTTTCTTTAGTATACTTTTTGGTGCACTTATCTTTTTTATCTTTTTTATCTTTACCGCAGATCATAGAATTACACGCATAAAATCCTGGTGGGCACTGGCACAAAACAGTGTTTTAGAGCTTTTTCCTACTGCTATTGCCGAAAAGCTGCGAGTGCCTACAGAAGTTGAGCCTTACCAGATAGGAAATTCACTCAATGCTATTCATAACGGCGGCATATTGGGCACGGGAATGGGGAATGGAACTTTTAAATTAGGTTTTTTAAGTGAGGTTCATACAGACTTTGTTTTGGCTGGCATCGCAGAAGAATTTGGTTTTATTGGTGTTTTATCTGTCGTGATACTCTTTCTATGGATGCTGCAAAGAATCTTTAAAATTGCAAACCGCTCATCAGATATGACGATATATCTTTTTAGTTTAGGAATAGGGCTTATGCTCTCTTTTGCATTTTTGGTGAATGCTTACGGAATCAGCGGAATTACTCCGATAAAAGGTATCTCGGTGCCATTTTTAAGTTACGGCGGTTCTGCTATAATTGCCGCTTCTGTTGGCATTGGTATGATTTTAATGGCATCTAAAAAAGTTAAAATACTTTAATAAAGGGGATTGGCATTATATGAAATTATGTATAACGGGTGGTGGAACCGGTGGACATTTGATGATAGCTCAGGCTTTGGTAGAAGCGGCTGTCTCTGATGGACATGAGGCTATTTTTATAGGCTCAACTAGCGGTCAGGATAGAAAATATTTTGAGCAGCACAGTTTTTTTAGTCATGTGTATTTTCTTGAGACTACAGGCGTCGTAAATCAAAAAGGATTTGGAAAGTTCAAAGCCTTATGGAAAGTTTTAAAAGCTTTTTTTATCTCAAGAAAACTATTAAAGAAGCATAATATTCAAGCTACATATAGTGTTGGCGGATTTTCAGCTGCACCTGCATCTTTTGGAACTTTAAGCAGATTTATTCCACTTTTTATACATGAACAGAATGCTGTAGAAGGACGACTAAATTCACTGCTGAAGCCTTATGCAAAGAGATTCATTTCAGCCTATGATAAAAATTCACTTATCAAAGGCTATCCCGTCAAAGAAGTTTTTTTAAAAAATGCAAGAGTTAGAAGTGAACTTAAAACTATTATATTTTTAGGCGGTTCACATGGAGCAAAAGCAATAAATGATTTAGCTTTAAGTGTAGCTTTTAAACTTCAAAAAAGAGGCATTAAAATTATTCATCAGGCCGGCGAAAATGATTATGAAAGGGTGAAAAAAGAGTATGAGGATAAAGGTGTTGAAGTTGAATTGTATGCTTTTACGAAAGAGTTGGCTACAATAATTCCCCATGCTGACTTAGCTGTAAGCCGAGCTGGTGCAAGTACACTTTGGGAACTCACTTCAAACGGCTTGCCGGCTTTTTATATTCCATATCCGCATGCGGCAGGTGATCATCAGTTTTATAATGCAAAATTTATAGTTGATAATAACCTTGGCTGGTGTGAGAGAGAAAGTGAAAATTTGAAATCAAAACTAGTCGCCATTTTAAACGAAAATCTTCAACAAAAAAGCGAAGGGCTGCTCGAGTACGTAAGTAAAGATGTAGCTTCTAGAATGATCAAAGATGTATATGAGAGCATTAAATGATACATGAGTTAGCTCAAGGTTTAGTTGATTTGATTTTTGACTGGGGGTATTTAGGAATATTTTTGCTCATGAGCATAGAGAGTTCGTTTATTCCTTTTCCAAGCGAAATCGTGCTTATTCCTGCAGGCTATCTGGCATCGCAAGGGCAGATGAGTATAACCTTCATTATGGGTAGTGCCTTGGCCGGTTCCTTGGTAGGTGCCTTTATAAATTACTATTTAGCATTAACACTTGGAAGAAAAATACTTAAAAAATACGGAAAATATTTTTTCATTAAAGAGAGTGCTTTGGAAAAAATGGACAATTATTTTGAGCGTCATGGACATATTTCCACTTTTATAGGCAGGCTGATTCCAGGTATCCGTCAGCTTATATCTATTCCGGCCGGTCTTGCCCAGATGAATTTAGCAATTTTTGCTACATTTACCGCTTTGGGTGCTGGACTCTGGGCTTTAGTGCTAACTCTGCTTGGTTACTATATAGGTGAAAACCAAGGCTTAATAAATGAGTACTTAAAAGAGGTTACAATTGTTGTTTTAGTATTGTTAGTTTTACTTGCTTCATGGTATGCTTACTATCAAAAAAATAAAAAAATAAAGGTTCAAGATGAGTAATATGGAATATATGTTTCATCAAGGTTTTTTAGGCACAAGAGCACCATTTTTTATGGATATGGTAACTTTAATAGTTGCACTTTTACCCTTGCTGGTAGCTGTTGCTATATATTTTGCCAAGAAAAAAAGTTATAAACTACATTCCTTTATGCAGATATTTATCTATGCTTTTTCTGTTATAGTTCTTAGTTATTTTGAATATGGAGTTCGATTGGGTGGCGGTTTTAAATATTTTATTGAGGGCACTCACTTATCACATGAATATGTTTTTGTTGTATTAATGTTTCATATAGCGATATCTGTTATAACTTTATTTATTTGGTCAACTCAACTTTTCATGGCAAAAAAATTATTGGCCGCAAAGGCTCATAAAAAATTAGGATTATTTACCTTCGCTGGTGTTGTCATGACCTCATTAACCGGCATATGGGTTTATATGCTTTTATTCATATACTAAAGTAAAAAGGAAAAATATGTTAGAAATAGGAACAATGGCACCGGAATTTTGTTTGCCAAATCAGGATGATATTGAGATATGCTCAAGAGATTTAAAAGGGAAATGGATGGTTTTATATTTCTATCCAAAAGACAGTACTCCAGGATGTACAACAGAAGCTTGTGAATTTACAGAAGCAGCTCCAGATTTCTCTGACTTAGATGCAATCATCCTTGGTGTAAGCGCAGACAGTACAAAAAAACATCGTAACTTTATAGAAAAACAAGGGTTGGGCATTACTCTTTTAAGTGATGAAGATGCTAGCATGATGCAAAAGTATGGTGTTTGGCAGTTGAAGAAAAATTATGGAAAAGAATACATGGGCATTGTTCGTACAACTTTTATAATTGACCCTGCAGGAATTATCAAAGCTATATGGGAAAAAGTAAAAGTAAAAGAACATGTAGCCGCTGTACAAAATGAACTAAAACGACTCCAATCACTTTAGAAAACTTCTTTTTTGGCATGTTAAAAGATTCTTATGCCAGCTACATTTAAATAAACTTTTAGTATAATTCCGCGATTTTTCTTTTCGCTATATGCATTTGAAAATATTAACAGGTATGTATCAAAAATCAGTGCAAGCTCTTTTTTAAGAGTAAATTGTTCGATATTACCGAAGTTTAACTGATAAAACTCTGGTTTGAAAAATAACCTTTAAGGATACCCTATGGTAACTATGAAAGACCTATTGGAATGTGGTGTACACTTTGGACACCAAACTCGTCGTTGGAACCCGAAAATGAAAAAATATATTTTTGGTGTTCGTAAAAATATCTATATTATAGATTTACAAAAAACTCTTCGTTATTTCCGTAACACGTACCAAATCGTTGTTGATGCAGCAGCTGAAGGTCAAACAGTACTTTTCGTTGGTACAAAAAAGCAAGCTCGTGCTTCTGTTAGAGATGCGGCTATTGCATGTGGAATGCCTTATGTTGATAACAGATGGTTAGGTGGTATGCTTACTAACTTTCCAACTATTCAAAAGTCTATCCGTAAACTTGATGTTATTTCTGAAATGCAAGAAAATGGTCAGATTGATCTTTTAACTAAAAAAGAAGCTTTAATGCTCTCACGTAAAAAAGAGAAACTTGAAGAATATTTCGGTGGTATCCGTAATATGAAAAAACTTCCTGATATGATGTTCGTTGTAGATGCAGTAAAAGAGCATATTGCAGTTTTAGAAGCTCGTTGTTTAGGTATCCCTGTTGTTGCTCCACTAGATACGAACTGTGATCCGGATTTAATCACTTATCCAATTCCTGGAAATGATGATGCTATTCGTTCTATTCAATTATTTTGTCGTGAAATGACAGCTGCAATCAACGAAGGTAAAGCGTTGATGAATGGCGGTTCTACTGAAGCGCAAGAAGCAGAAGTTGAAGAAGAAAACACTGCTGCAGAAGCAGAAGTTGCAGTAGAAACAGAGGAAAAATAATTATGGCAGATATTACAGCAGCAATGGTAAAAGAGTTGCGCACAGCAACTGATGCGCCAATGATGGATTGTAAAAAAGTTTTGGTTGAAGCTGATGGAGACATGGCAAAAGCAACTGAACTTTTAAAAGAAAGAGGGATTGCAAAAGCAGCTAAAAAAGCTGATAGAGTAGCAGCTGAAGGCCTTGCCGGATTTAAAATTGCTGATGATTTTTCAAAAGCTACAGTTGTTGAGATTAACTCTGAAACTGACTTTGTTGCTCAAAATGAAGGTTTTAAAAATTTAGTTAAAGAAACAACAGAAGAGATTTATAATAATAATCCTGCAGATGTTGCAGCTTTAATGGCTAGTCCTTTTGGTTCAAAATTTACAGATGCTGTTTCGAAAATCGGTGAAAAAATAGAAGTTCGCCGTTTTGGTACATTAACAGCGGATGCTACAACGGCTCTTAACGGATATATTCACTCAAATAACCGCATAGCGGTAATCGTAAAAGCGAAATGTGATAGTGAAAAAACTGCCCAAGGAATGAGAGATACTTTAAAGCAAGTTGCTATGCATGCATCTGCTATGAAGCCGACTACACTTTCTTATAAAGACTTTGATGCTGATTATGTTCAGTCTGAAACAGTTGGAAGAATCGAAGTTATTAAAAAAGAAAATGAAGAACTTGCTCGTCTTAAAAAACCTCTTAAAAATGTACCTCAGTATATTTCTATGAGTCAATTATCAGATGAAGTTTTAGCCCAAGCTGAATCTGCTATCAAAGCTGAATTGACAGCTCAAGGCAAGCCGGAAAAAATTTGGGATAAAATTGTTCCTGGACAACTAGCTCGTTTTATTGATGATAATACAAGTTTAGATAAAGAACAAGCTTTATTGGATCAGACTTATGTTTTAAATGACAAATTAACAGTTGCTCAAGCTGTTGAAGAAGCTGCTAAAGCTTTAGGCGGTACTGCTGAAATAGTAGAGTTTATCCGTCTTGAAGTTGGTGAAGGTCTTGAAAAGAAAGTTGATGACTTTGCAGCGGAAGTAGCTGCTCAAATGGGTTAAGGGATTTCCTTAACTACATGTCTAAAAACTTTGACAACTCATTCAATAATGAGTTGTCGCTTCCAATTACTGCATTAAAATCAGACCTCATAAAAATAATATAGATAAAACATACCCCTTTAATAAAACTTTTACATTTATTTATGTATAATCCACATCCGCTTTGTTGTTTTAACAAACATAAGAGTATTTCTATCTATATAGTCTATATAAAGATAAAAGTATTGGCAAGTTAAGACTGCCTAAAGACAGCAAAGTAAAGAATGGGCAAACTATGTAAAGCTTTAATAGAGGTTATTTAACTTCTCTCACCGATAGGTGTAGCTTTAGTGACTGAATGGAAGCTGGACTCAACAAAACACTCCTTCGGGAATATGTGGCTTGTTTTGTTTAGATTTCATGAGATATTATAACAGGAGACTTTCAATGAAAGTACGCGCTTCAGTAAAGAAGATGTGTGATGACTGTAAAGTTGTTAAACGCAAAGGCATTGTAAGAGTGATCTGCAAAGTTAAAAAACATAAACAGAGACAAGGATAATCATGGCTCGTATTTCTGGTGTCGATTTACCTAAAAAGAAAAGAATAGAATATGGTCTAACATATGTCTATGGGATTGGTTTACATGCTTCACGTCTAATTTTAGACGCAACAGGCATAGACTATAATAAAAGAGTTTACGAACTTTCACAAGAAGATATTGCCGCGATTACGAATGAAATCCGCATCAACCATATGGTAGAGGGTGATCTTCGTAAAAAAGTTGCTATGGATATTAAGGCACTTATGGATTTAGGTTCATATCGTGGTCTACGTCACCGTCGTGGTCTTCCATGTCGTGGTCAAAAAACAAAGACAAATGCGCGTACTCGTAAGGGTAAACGTAAGACTGTCGGCGCAGCGTAAGGATTAACAGATGGCAAAAAGAAAAGCTGTTAGAAAAAAAGTAGTAAAGAAAAATATTGCACGTGGTATATGCCATATAGCTGCATCATTTAACAATACACTTGTAACAATTACAGATGAAATGGGTAATATGATTGCTTGGAGTTCTGCTGGAAGTTTAGGCTTCAAAGGTAGTAAAAAATCTACTCCATTCGCAGCGCAAGCAGCGGTTGAAGATGCAGTAGCAAAAGCTCAAGTACATGGTATAAAAGAACTTGGTATTAAAGTTCAAGGTCCTGGTTCAGGTCGTGAAACAGCAACTAAAGCTGTAGGTGGGATCGAAGGTATTCGCGTTACATTTATGAAAGATGTTACTGCTTTACCACACAACGGTTGTCGCGCACCTAAGCGTCGTAGAGTTTAAGGAGATTACTGATGGCAAGATATAGAGGTCCAGTAGAAAAAATCGAAAGAAGATTTGGTGTTAGTCTTAACCTTAAAGGTGAGCGTCGCTTAGCAGGAAAATCTGCATTAGAAAAAAGACCTTATGGTCCTGGTCAACATGGTCAGCGTCGTAAGAAAGTTTCTGAGTTTGGTTTACAACTGAATGAAAAGCAAAAAGCGAAATTTATGTATGGTATTTCTGAAAAACAATTCCATGCATTATTCGTTGAAGCAAAAAGAAGAGAAGGCAATACAGGTACAAACCTTATTACTTTAATTGAAAGCAGACTTGATAATGTAGTTTACAGAATGGGCTTTGCATCAACTCGTCGTTTCGCTCGTCAACTTGTTACACACGGACATTTACTTGTAGATGGTAAAAAATTGGATATTCCTTCTTACCGTGTTAAACCAGGTCAAAAAATAGAAGTTCGTGAAAGCAGTAAAACAAATAATCAAATTGTACGCGCTATTGAATTAACTAACCAAACAGGCCTTGCTCCATGGGTTGATATTGATGCTGCGAAAGTATTTGGTATTTTTACTCGTTTACCAGAGCGTGAAGAAGTTGTTATTCCAGTTGAAGAACGTTTAATCGTTGAACTTTACTCGAAATAATCATTAAATAAAGGGCGTTTGAGAATGAAGAAAATTAAAACTACTCCACTTGCTCCTCAAGAGTTTGAGGTAGAACAGATTAGTGAGAATGAAGCTAACATTATTGCATTTCCTTTTGAAACTGGATATGCAATCTCTTTAGCTCATCCACTTCGCCGTTTTCTATTAAGTAGTTCTGTTGGATATGCTCCAATAGCTATTAAAATAGAGGGTGCAAAACATGAGTTTGACTCTGTTCGTGGTATGCTTGAAGATATTTCTGACTTTATCCTAAATCTTAAAGATATTCGCTTTAAGTTGACAGACGAAGTAACTGAAGCAGAGATAAGCTACAGCTTTACTGGCCCATGTACTGTTAAGGGAAGTGATCTTAATAATGATGAAGTAACAGTTGTGACTCCTGAGTTACATCTTGCTACATTAAATGAAGATTCAACATTGAACTTCAATATTAAAATTGCACAAGGTATTGGTTATGTTCCTAGTGAAGATATCAACACTGGATTAGGCGATGGATATATAGCACTTGATGCTTATTTTACTCCTGTTCGTAGTGCAACATATAAAATAGAGAATGTACTTGTTGAAGACAATCCTAATTTTGAAAGAGTTATTTTAAATATTAGAACTGATGGACAAATTTCTCCATTAGATGCGTTTAGAAATTCATTAGAAGTTATGTATGCTCAGTTAGCAGTATTTAACAGTGAGATTAGTATAAAAGCTCCAACTACGATAGAGAGAGTTGAGGAAAATCCTGATCTAAAAAAATTAACTACTAATATTGATAGTTTAGGATTGAGTGCAAGAAGTTTTAATTGCCTTGATCGTTCAGATATTAAGCTAATAGGTGAAATAACTTTAATGAGTCATAATGATTTAAAAAATGTTAAAAACCTTGGTAAAAAATCATATGATGAGATCGTAGAAAAAGTGCAAGAGTATGGTTTTGCAGTTGGTGCTGATCTTGCGGATGATGTAGTTATTGCATTAAAAAAGAAAATAGAAGCCAAAGAAGCTTAATAAGAGGAATTACACATGAGACATCGTCATGGATACCGTAAACTAGGTCGTACAAGTTCACACCGTGCAGCTTTACTTAAAAACCTAAGTATTTCATTAATAGAACACGGTAAAATTGAAACTACTATTGAAAAAGCAAAAGAACTTCGTTCTTATGTTGAAAAACTTATCACAATTGCTGGTAAGAATGATTCTAACGCTCACAGAGCAGTATTTGCAGCGCTTCAAAGTAAAGAAGCAACAAAAACTCTAGTGAATGAAATAGCTCCTAAGTATGTAGATCGTGCTGGTGGTTATACTAGAATTCAAAGAACTCGTATTCGTCGTGGTGATGCTACTACTATGGCATTTGTTGAATTAGTATAAATATTCAATAAGACGCAAAAAGGGCTTTGCTCCTTTTGCTACGCTAACGCTGAGTTTCACTCGGCGTGATGCTTCACACCCCAAGAGTACTTCATCGTTGCACTTAGGGCGCGCACAGTAAAACCGTGCTTTTTAAAATCCCCCAAATTTATTTCCCCATGCCAAATTACTTGAGCATGAATTTATTCTCAACAAGGATAGAAAGTAATGAGTAATTTCGCATTTGGAACATACAGAATAAGTGATTATAATCCTCAACATATTGAAGCACTTAAAGCTGCCATCTCTTCTGGGATTACAATGATTGACACTTCTTCCAATTATATGGATGGTGGAGCAGAAAGAGCTATAGCCCTTGCATTTAGAGACTTTGATGATGAAATCAAAGCAAACATCAAGATTGTTAGTAAATATGGATATATTCAAGGCACTAACATGTCAAATCATAAAGAAATGCCTTTTGAAGAGGTAGTAGAATTTAGTGAAGATTGTTATCATTCCATTTCTAAACCTTTTATGAAAAATCAATTAAGCGAGTCATTGTCAAGATTGGAGATGAAAAAAATAGATTGTTATCTGCTTCATAATCCAGAATATTATCTGCTTGATGCTATAAATAAAAATATTGATTATGATACAAGACTTGATGAGATGTATAGACGACTTTATGAAGCCTTTATCGGACTAGAGGAAGAGGTTCAAAACGGAAGGATTTTTTCTTATGGAATAAGCTCAAACAGCTTTTCAAAATCTCATGATTCAGAAGAATTTTTGCCTTATGAAGATTTGTTGACATTAGCAGATAAGGCAGCAAAGTATGTCGGCAATGATATGCATAGTTTTTCTACTATAGAACTCCCAATAAATTTGCTCGAAAGAGATGGTCTGAAGTGTGCTTCCTGGGCGAAGGAAAATGGTTTGAGAGTTCTGGTAAACAGACCTTTAAATGCGCAATATAATGGAATGATGTATCGTTTGGCAGATTATGAAGAAAGTATTGAATATTTTCATTACTTAAATGAGTTGATGGGAGTCTGTGACAACGAAGAACTAAAACCTCTTTATACCTTATTGGAACAGCTTGATGCAAATAAGCATAAATTTGGTTGGATTGGGGACTATGATTCTTTTCTTTATGCTCAGATAATACCGCATATTAGAAAAAGTTTGGAAGTCCTTGAGGATGCTGAGAAAGAAAATATGTTTAATTATATTGATTTATTTTTAAAAGAATACAGAGAGATGGTACTATACGAGTGTTCTAAAAATACTAAATTAGCATTAGAGGAATTTTTAGATGGTGATTATGAACCTTTGCAAAAATCAGCTATTAACTATTTACTAAAAAAAGACGAAATAGATTATATACTAGTAGGAATGAGAAAGCCGTCCTATGTATATGAAATTATGGCACTAAAAGGCTAAAACTACGAATCTAATTAAAATTTTTATGACTCGTTAAGCGTTATTGTCATATTTTATGGTACTAAAAAATTTAAAGGATAATTTATGATTCCATTTTCTGATGAAGAACTTATGGCCCCTGTTAAAACGGTCATAGATAAGGTAAGACCGTCGTTAGCACTTGATGGCGGTGATATAGATTTTATAACTGTAAAAAATGGAAGTGTGTATGTTCAGCTCAAGGGTGCATGTATAGGATGTTCAAGTAGTGGCAGCACATTAAAGTATGGAGTTGAGCGACAATTAAGAATGGATATTCATCCAGAAATAAGCGTGGTAAATGTACCTATGGGTATGGAAAACGATATAGACAATTTATAAGAAGCGGTAAAATGAGCACTATAAGCAAATATAAAATATTAACACAGGCAAATGATAGCTTTTCAAAATCTGATTATAAACATGCGCTCGAGCAGTTTGCTATCGTATTGCAAGATTATCCAAATTCAAAAGAAGCTTATAATGGGGTTATACTTTCTGAAATGGCTATGAGCGGAGAGGGTGGCGCAGAAGCTCTTTTTGATTATTATGAAATACTCAAAGATGAAAACAAAGAAGAAGCGGATGATATCATGAGTGAGATTCTCAAAAATATGGACGGCACTTTAGAAAAACTTAGTAAAGTTTTTTCTGAACCGCTTCGAAATAGATTAGAATTTGAAGATGGAATACTTTACCAAGATTTTAAATCAATTATAGATAGCGGAGAGAGTTTTAAGGAAACATTTGAAAATATCATGTTTTCTACTCGTGTAATAATAACCCAAAAAGAAGATTTTATTGATTTTTTAGATAGTTTAATAGAACATGATTTTTCTGAAATGGCATTGACATACATTGAAAGTGCACTTGCAGCTTATCCAGGTGATGAATTGCTTAGAAAATTGTTAAAAAAACTAGCCAAAGGCGTAAGTGTTGAAAATTGAACTACCTAATCAAGATTTTTTATATGTAACTGAAGATTCTAAAGAATGTGACAAAGATACGGCATTTGTTTTAACGGCACAAAATGAAAAATATCTACAAAATGCAAAAGATAATCAAGCGCATTCTGTTATAAAAATTACAGATATTGCAGAACTTTTCGGTGTTGATAAAATTAAAATTGTTGGAATTACCGGAACAAACGGCAAAACTACAACTGCAAGTGCAATATATTCATTTTTACTTGATTTAGGTTATAAAGCAGCTATGCAGGGAACCCGCGGTTTTTTTATGAATGATGAAATAGTTGAGGGTAAATCTCTTACAACACCTTCAGTATTAAATACTTACAAACATATTTATCAGGCTGTAGAAGCTGGATGTGATTTTTTCATTATGGAAGTCAGTTCTCATGCGATAGTCCAAAAAAGAATAGAAGGTCTTAAATTTGAGCTTAAAATACTAACAAATATCACTCAAGATCATCTTGACTACCATAAAACTTTGGGTGAATATATATCTGTTAAAAATAGCTTTTTTCAAGACGAAGGGAAAAAGTTAATCAATAAAGATGAGCCAAAAGCTTCTTTTGTCATAAAAAATACTTACACTTACGGGATTGAAAATTCTGCAACATACAAACTTATGGCTTATTCATTAAATGAAGCTTCAAGCGGAATCATTCAGCATTTTCAAGAAATTGTACCATTTAGTGCATCACTGCATGGTTTTTTTAATCTTTATAATTTAATGGCGGCTATTGCCTCTGTACATCTATTAACTGGAAAAAAACTTGAAGAAGTGGTGGAAGTTGTAGATAACTTTGCCGGCGTAAGCGGACGAATGGAGCAGGTAAGCGTATTGCCAAACGTGATAGTTGATTTTGCCCATACACCAGATGGAATGCAGCAAGTTCTTAATGCTTTAAAAGAAAAAGAGTTACTTGTGGTATTCGGAGCAGGGGGAGACAGAGACACAACCAAGAGGGCACTTATGGGCAGAGTTGCTGCGAGTCTTTCAAAGAAAATATATATAACAAGTGATAACCCAAGAACAGAAGATCCAGAGTTAATAGTTAAAGATATTTTAGAAGGTATTCAAGACAGAAGCAATGTATCTGTTGAGTTAAATAGAAAAAAAGCTATTCAAATGGCACTTGATGACCAAGAGGGTGACGATGTAGTTGTAATACTGGGCAAAGGTGATGAAGCTTATCAAATTATTTATGATCAGAAATTTCCATTTGACGATAGAGAAGTAGTAAGAGAACTTTTAAATATAAAAACAGTTTGATTTGTATAAAACTTAAATAAATAAACTTATTTTTTTCAATGTTTTATATGGGTACATTTTTCGATATAATTGCGTAAAAATTTCAAGGATAATTTTAATGGGAATCCCTCAACCAGCATTTTACATATTTAAATGTGAACAATCAGCTCCTCCAGGCATGCCAAAACCATCATGTGTAACGGCTCAAACTCAGGACCTTTTTCAACATTTAGCACAAACTCTAATGAAAGAAGGGATTATGGGAACAGTTCAGCCAATCCGTACTTCATGTATGAATCGTTGCAGTGCCGGTCCAATAATGTTAGTTGAACCAGGACACACTATGTACGCAGGCCTTACAAAAGAAAAAATTGACCGCATTATTACTGAACATATTGTAGGTGGAAATGTAGTGGAAGAGTTTGTAATCGATTCTGAGATGTGGGATGCACCAATTACTCCAGCTGATATGAAAAAGCAGATGGGAAGATAGGAAGATAAAATGTTAATAGAAATGTTGTACAGTAAAATTCATCGTGCCACGGTAACGGATGCTAACTTAAACTATGTTGGCTCTATTACGATAGATGAAGAACTTTTAGAAGCTTCAAAGATGAGAATCGGACAGAAAGTTGAGATTTTAAATGTCAATAATGGAGAAAGATTCTCAACATATGTTATTCTTGGCGAGCGCGGCAAGAGAGATATCTGTTTGAATGGTGCAGCTGCCAGAAAAGTTCATAAAGGCGATAAAGTGATTATTGTAGCTTATGCTACTTATGATGAAAAAGAACTTGAGAATTATAAACCAAAAGTTGTTATCTTGGATGAGAATAATGATATTGAGACAATAGCAGAGAGCATATAATGTTTTCAAATTTAGGTGACATGGGCAAAATGCTTGCAGGGATGCAGGAAAATGCATCAAAACTTGAGGCTGAACTCGAATCTAAAAATTTTAGTGTTAAAAGTGGCGGTGGCATGCTTGAGGTGAGCATGAATGGAAAGGGTGAAGTTGTTGACTTAATAATTGATGATTCACTGATGTCAGATAAAGATTCCCTTCAAATTTTACTCATCAGTGCCATTAGCGATGTAAATAAAATGGTTCAACAAAATCAGCAGAGCAGTGCTATGGGTATGCTAGGTAACTTGGGCGGGATGAACCCTTTCGGGGCAAAATAGGTGCTTCGCCTATTAGCAACCTTAACACTTCTTTTTTTTAATCTTCAGGCTACATGTGAAGGCGGCTATGACTCCTGCATACAAAAAATAATCGACTCAAAATCAATTCAAAATCAAATAATTCAGATACCGGTAACTCAAAATCAAAGATTGGTTTTTTCAACTTCACTTCCATCATCATTCAAAGTTATCAAGAGTGACCCGTTTTTATCTTTATATTTAGTTGAAGATAAAAATTGTTTCAAGTATCCTTTTGCAATAAATAATCATTTAGCTTTAGGGCAGGCATCTGTAAATGATAAAAGTGCAGTTGAAGTAAAGATTACAAAAAATCAAATTGGGTTAAATAAATTTGCCGGTTTTGATGAAGCTTTATTTGTTCCGGCAATACTCACAAACAGTTGCTGCAATTTAGAAGGGATAGTAACCCCTCAAGGCATAATCCAAAAAGAGTATCTACAAAGATTTATGCAAACAAAAAACAGTGATTATTCAGATATTGGCATTAGAGTCAAAGATGAAGCAGGTTTTGTAATTGTAACTGCAAGTGACCCGTTTATGGAAGATAATAAGTTTCAAAAAGATGATTGCATTTTAGAATATGACGGAAAAAAAGTAAAAGAAGCTTCTTTGTTTATGAAAGATGTACTATTTTCTAAAATAGGCTCATCTCATCGTGCAACCATTAAGCGTAATTCAAAAATATTGAAATTTGAGTTAAAAACCCAAAAAAGATATGGCGGCGGATATATCAGCGATACTTTTTTAGAGCAAAAGGGGATATATTTTGATAAAGATTTACATATCACTAAACTAGAACAAAACTTTAAAAATTACGGATTACTTTTGGGTGATAAGTTATTGCAGGTTAATGGGAAAAAAGTTCAAAATGAACAAGATTTAATCGAGTATATTTCAAATTTCAAAGATTTTTCCACATTGCTATTTGAGAGAGAACATTTTCAGTTTTTTGTACAAATTAATTAGCTAGAATTGCAAATGCAAAAATTTGAAGACTTTTTATTAGAAAATTTGCCAGTGTCAAAAAGTATCCATCCAACTTATGAGGATGCACTTCACAAGATGCTTGAAGCAGGCGGAAAAAGATTTCGTCCCGCTTTGTTACTTGGTGTAGTGAACTCTTATAATCCTCTTTTGCTTGATGGTGCCAGACATGCAGCGTATGCTATTGAACTGTTGCATACCTATTCACTTATCCATGATGATTTGCCGGCTATGGATAATTCACCTCTGCGCCGCGGTAAACCCACCCTACATGTAGAATTTGATGAAGTCACAGCCATACTTGTCGGTGATGCCCTGAATACTTACTCTTTTGAAGTTTTAAGCAATGCACCATTTTCTGATTACACAAGAGTTGCGTTGATTAGAGAACTTGCAAGTAATGGCGGATTAAACGGTATGGTTTTGGGTCAGGCAATTGATTGCTATTTTGAAAACAAACCTTTAAAATTAGAAGATATAAAAATTTTACATACAAATAAAACTGCAAAACTCATAGCAGCTTCACTGAAGATGGGTGCGATTATAGTCGGTCGTGAAGACTTGGCGCAAAAGCTTTATGAGTTTGGTATAAAACTTGGACTTTTGTTTCAAATCCAAGATGACATTTTAGATGTTACACAAAGCTCAGCAGAAGCAGGAAAACTGACAAATAATGATGAAGCCAAAAATAGTTTTGTCACTATTTTGGGTCTTGAAAAAGCGATGAGTGAAGCTAATATTTTAGCTGATGAATTAACGATTGAATTAGACAGTTTTGATGAGAGCTTACGTAGTGAGTTGTCACCATTACTTACAAGATATATAAATAGACATAAGAATTCTGGCACTTAAAAAGTGCCAAGCTTTAGTCGCCTTAGCGGCGCAAGCGGAGTAAATGGACTTGTTCATTTACGGAACTAATAAATGAAGGTTTCCTTCATTTTATGAAATAAAATTAAGGAAGAATAAAATGCGTCAAAAAATGGCAGACAGTATAAGATTTTTAGCAGCAGATATGGTTCAAGCTGCAAATTCAGGTCATCCTGGTGCTCCAATGGGTTTGGCGGATATCGCAGTCGTTTTAAGTGAACACTTAAACCACAATCCTAAAAACCCTTCATGGTTAAATAGAGATAGATTAGTGTTCTCTGGCGGTCATGCAACTGGTCTTATCTATTCCCTTTATTACCTTTGGGGATACGGCTTAGAGATTGAGGATTTGAAAAATTTCCGTCAATTGGATTCTAAAACTCCAGGGCATCCTGAATTTGGGCATACTGCTGGGATTGAGATTACAACAGGACCCTTGGGTCAAGGTATCGCAAATGCCGTTGGTTTTTCTATGGCTTCAAAATTTGTTGGAGCTCAAACAAATTCAGAGACTGCAGAACTGATTGACCATAATGTTTACTGTTTGTGTGGTGATGGCGATTTAGAAGAGGGAATATCTTATGAAGCTTGTTCAATTGCCGGACATAATAAACTTGACAACTTAATTCTTATCTATGATTCAAACCGTATAACTATTGAGGGTTCTACAGATTTAAGTATTTCTGAAAATATTCGTATGAGATTTGAATCACAAGGCTGGGATGTTTTAGAGTGCGACGGTCATAATTTTAATGAGATTGATGCATCAATTACAACTGCTAAAAGCAATACAAAACCTACTATAATTATTGCAAATACTGTAATTGCAAAAGGTGCCAGCAAACTCGAAGGTTCACACCATGCTCATGGTGCTCCATTAGGAGCAGATGTTATTTCAGAAGCAAAGTCTGCATGTGGATTTGATCCATCAAAAACTTTCCATGTTGATGAAGATGTTATGGCACGATTCAGATGTGCTATAGAAGAGGGTGATTTATTGGAGCGTGAATGGATTCACAGACAAAAAACTCTTCCTTTGATGGAACAAAACGAAGCATTGGCTGCTCTTCAAAATCCTGACTTTTCAAGAATTCAGTGGCCGGAGTTTGATAAGGCGGATGCTACCAGAAATACAAACGGTAAAATACTAAATGCAATAGCAAAAGCTCTTCCAAGCTTTTTAGGCGGTAGTGCAGACCTGAGCCCATCCAATAAAACTTTTTTAAATGACATGGGAGTGTTTCCAAAGGGAAGAAATATTTATTTTGGTATCCGTGAACATGCGATGGCTTCAATAGCAAATGCTATGGCACTTTATGGACCGTTGATGCCTTTTACTTCTACTTTTTTTGTGTTTTCAGATTATCTGAAACCGGCTGCAAGAATAGCGGCTTTAGCTGGAATCCAGCAGTTTTTTATCTGGACGCATGACAGTATCGGTGTAGGTGAAGATGGACCGACTCACCAGCCGATAGAGCATTTAAGCCAGTTTAGAGCACTGCCAAACTTCTATGTATGGCGTCCGGCAGATGGAGCAGAAAATGTAGAGGCATGGAAAACAGCATTACAGATGAGTAAATCTCCATCGGCGTTTGTTTGTTCAAGACAAAATCTTGCAGTTCTTCCAAAAGCTGTACTTGGCGATGCGAGCAAAGGGGGATACCTTTTAGCAAGCGATGAAAATGCAACTATAACCTTAATGGCTTCAGGAAGTGAGGTTGAACTTGCTCTAAAAGTAAAAGAATCATTAAACGAAAAAGGTGTTCAGGTTAATGTTGCCTCAGTGCCATGCTTTGACCTTTTCATTGAGCAGGATAAAGCATATATCGATTCTATAATCCTTGGCACGACTAAAAAAGTTGCTATAGAAGCGGCAAGAGGTTTAGAATGGTACAGATTTGCAGATGAAGTTATCGGCATGGATACTTTTGGTGCATCGGCACCAGCCGAGAAGCTATTTGAAAAATTTGGTTTTTCTGTAGAGAATATCTTAGAAAAGATAAAATAAACTTCGCGAGGTTATAAAAATTTTATAATCTCGATAGCTATAAATATTATCCCTAAAAACAGCAGTGAAGATATTAGAACAAGCGCTGTAACAACTTTTGGAATACAGTCATATAGAGATGCTAAGTTTACATTGGCAATGGCTAGCGGCATAATCAGCTCTATAAATATAATCCCTTTGATCATAGAGTCCAATTCGATACTGTAGAGTACTCCAAATGTTATCAGCGGCAATATCAAAAACTTAACACCTAAAGTCCAGCTTATTAAAGTTTTGTTTAGCTCTTTTATTTTCGTTCCGTACAAATAAATCCCAAATAAAAACAGCTGCATGGTCATAGAAGCATAAGCTCCCATCATTAACATCTGTAAAATCTCAGAAGATGGCTTATATTCATTTACACTTAAAATAATAGCAACTATCGCAGCCCATAAAATCGGAATTTTAACTATATTTAGAAGTGAAGTTTTCACATCAAAATTACCGCGGGAGTAGTAATAAACTCCGATTGTATAAACAACAAACACATTTACAAGATTAACAACAGTAGTGTATGGAATGGACTGCTCTCCAAAAATAGCTATGTTTAGAGGTATCCCCAGATTCCCTGTATTTCCTATGATGGCGGCTACAGTGGCTACAGAATATTCTTTTTTATCTTTGAAAAGTTTTGAAGCGACAAGTGCAGAGATGACAACAGCAATTAAAACTATAAGCAGATAAATACTCGGTGCCAGAATAAGCGTTATATCTACAGGATGAATTAAAAGTCCCCAAAATGTTAAAAAAACCTGTAAAAAATAAACATTGATTAATGTGATAGTCTTGTCATCAATTTTATCTTTAAAGCTCATTTTGGCTATAAAGCCCACAAGTATAAAAACATATATGCTGATAATTGAATAAATTATTGAATTCATAAGCAGGATTATATCAAATAGTGTATAATTCCACGCTCAATCAAACAGGACTAATATATGCAAACAATTGAAAATACAAATAAAATAATAAACGATAATTTGGCAGTGATGCTGTACTTCTCAGCCCCTACATGTAATGTATGTCATGCACTCAAACCTAAGCTTTTAGATGCAATAGAGAAAAATTTTGATCAGTTTGAAATAGTAAGCGTTGATACTTCAATAGAGCAAGAAGTAGCTGCGCAGTTTGGTGTTTTTGCCATTCCTACAGTATTGATTTTTCTTGATGGAAAAGAGTTTTTACGAAAATCTCGCCACATGAGCGTAGATGAAGTGATCCGAGAGATAAAACGCCCTTACGATATTATGACTTCATAAAAGCTATCAGTGAAGCAGTAACTGCAACATTCAGAGACTCTACCCCTCTGTTCATAGGAATAGAGAGTGAGTCATTACATAACTTTTCAACCTCTTGGCTTACTCCATCGCTTTCATTTCCTAAAACAAATATGGTCTTTGCATGCGGTGTTATATCATGAATCGTATGCTTTGCATGTGAAGATAGCAAATATATTTTTACGTCCTCAAGAGTAGGTAGTATCTCTTCTAGGGAATCGCAAAAAAATATCGGCAGTTTAAAAAGTGTGCCTGCACTGGCTTTTATCACAAGTGGAGAAATCTTCGCACTGCTTTTTTTAGGCAAAATTATTCCATCAACATTACCGGCTGCACAGGAACGGATTATCATCCCAAGATTTTGAGGATTTTGAATACCATCAAGTGCGATTAATCTAAAAGTATTCAGATTACGAATCTCTTTGGCATTTTGGTAGCTTTTTGCAATGATGTCGATTGCGACGCCTTGGTCTTGCTTCGCATTTTTGCTTATTCTGCTAAGAGCATTTTTGTTATGGTACGATATTTCGATATTTCTTTTTTGTGCAAGAGTTAGTATCTCTTTTATTGCGCCGTCAGTTTTGTTGCTATCTGCCAAATGAAGTTTGTGGATTTCAATGTTGTTATCTTGCAAAACCTCTATAACAACATTTCTTCCATAAAGAGTAATAATCTTTTCAAAATATGCTTTCTTGTCTAAATACTCTTGTGAATCTTGCAATGTAAAATCCTTAACCTTTTTTAAATTGATGGAATTTTATCACATGCAAGCTTTTGTCTTGACATGTGGTAATTTTAAATAATATTGTAGATGATTTCTGTTTTGTTTTTTACAACTTTGATTTCACTTATATTTAGCCCTTCAATCTCTAAAGCCATAAACTCTTCAATGGAATTAACCGTATGCTCTGCCAGAACACGTAAAACTATCCCTCTATAAGCTTTTGCCCAATGACTTACAGCTTTTCCATTTTTTAAAAACTTGAGTGTCGTATATGGTTTAGTGATATTATAAAATTTATCATAGTATCCAGCGCGTAGGTCTAATATTTCAGACTTGGCCAGATATAAATCCAGCTGATATGAGAATCTGTCTTTATAAAATTTATCAGGAATGATATTTCCAATATTATTGCCCTGTTTAACTTTGTAGTTTGCTATAAAATCCCCACCCAATATCGGTCCATAAAGATTTGAAAAAATTATTGTATTTTCTTTTAGATATATTTTTGCATTTTCATCAAGTGAATCAAAGCCAAGATATTCGTAAGCTACTCCGCTATATCTTTCTATTGCAGACATGCGAGGTGATGTGAAGATATCATTTTTATATATTTCGCATTCGCTGTATTTTTTAAATCCAAAAAGTTTTTTTATCTCTTCTTCGTTATTATTGAGTATTAAATTATTATATTCATTTAAAATCTCGTCTCTGGCTTTATTTGAGCCTAACAACTCTTGAGATTTTTCGTTGCCACCACTCTTTTTGCCTTCTGATGGAGAAAATAATATTTTCAGCATTTGATACCTTTTAAAATTTTGACTGTATGTAATTTTATCTTATTGTAGCAATATAATGATATAATAATCTCTAATTTGTGCTTACTTAATATAACTAATAGTGAATATTAAAATAATAAATAAACTAAAGTAGGTTCTAAGTAATAGGCATTTAATGATGTCTCGATAAGGAAATGAAATGATGCATGCGAGAAGTTTGAATGCAAATGAGATTTTGGAAGTAGTATTTACATACTTAACAGAAGTCTCGTCTTTGAGGAATTATGATGAAATCTTAATGGTTCTTGCAAACATGGGCAGGGCGCTAACTAGTTCTGATAGATGTACCGTATGGGTTGTTAACGATGATAAAACAAAAATATGGACAAAAGTTGCACATGGGATGGATGCTATAGAGCTGCCAATAGATTCGGGTATTGTTGGAAATTCTATTATTTATGGCACTAAAGTTATTATAGATGATGTATATAAAGATGCCAGATTTAACCCTGAGGTTGATAAAAAGACTGGATATACAACTAAAAGTATGATGGTTATTCCAATGCCTGACAATAACGGTGAAATCATAGGTGCATTTCAAGTTATAAATCATCAAGGTGAAAAGGGTGTCTTTGACGATAGAGATATGGAGCGTTTGATGTTGGCGAGTACTTACGCAGCAGAAACCTTAGTTTCAGCAAAACTAACGCAAGAGATTGAAGATACTCAAAAAGAAGTAATTTTTACTATGGGATCTGTTGGAGAGAGTAGGTCAAAAGAGACTGGTAACCATGTAAAAAGAGTTGCTGAATATTCTAAAATTTTGGCTTTGGCTTATGGTTTGAATGATAAAGAAGCAGAACTACTTAAGCAAGTCAGTCCGATGCATGATATCGGTAAAGTTGCTATTCCGGATTCAATTTTAAATAAGCCTGGCCGTTTTAATGCCCAAGAAAGAATTATTATGGATACTCACGCATCCTTAGGCTTTGAGATGCTGAAAAATTCAGATAGACCATTATTAAAAGCAGCTTCGATTGTTGCGTATGAGCATCATGAAAAATGGAATGGCTCTGGTTACCCTAATCGCCTAAAAGGTGAAAACATTCATATATATGGTCGTATTACTGCTTTGGCAGATGTTTTTGATGCGCTTGGCTCAGATAGATGCTATAAAAAAGCCTGGGACGATGAACGAATTTTTAATCTTTTTAAAGAAGAAAGAGGGGAACATTTTGATCCAAAGTTAATAGATATATTTTTTGATAATATAAATAAATTTTTAGAAATTAGAGAGACATTTAAAGATTCATATTATGATGAAGAGGATAGCTCAAAAGAAGTCGATCATATTATTATACTTGGAGCACATGGTACAAAATCAAAAGGGTTCGCAACGAGCGCATTTTATTTAAACGAAAGGAATGTGATAGACGCGGGTAATTTATTGGAGCCACTAGAAGAAAAAAGTACAAAAATTGAAAATATTTGGCTGACACATTCACATCTTGATCATATATCTGACATAGCATCTATAATAGATAATTATTTTTCTCTTCGAAAGACTACTTTGAACATAATAGGATTGTCAGAAACCATTAAAGCTGTAAAAGAGCACTTTTTAAATGATGTAATATGGCCTGATTTTTCAGTAATAAATATGGTTCATTCTGAAAGTATGGCAGTTAAATATACGGAAATAAAACTCGGTGTAAAGTATGATATAGGTGAGAATGAGACAATAGAAGCATTTGAAACAGATCATACCGTGGCAAGTTGCGGATACATAGTTACAAAAAATAAAAAATCAATCTTAATAACAGCAGATACGTATTCACTGGATAATGTAATCAGTATTATTGATTCAAGAATAGATATAAAGACGGTAGTGGTAGAGTGTTCATTTCCATCAAGTATGGAACATCTTGCAAAAGAGAGTAAGCATTTAACACCAAAATTATTATTTAGTAAGCTAGAAGCACTTAAAAGAGATGATATTACATTATTGATTAACCATATAAAACCCAGTTTTATAGATAAAATGAGAAATGAGATAGAGGAATATAGTGGCAAATGGGAACCAAAAATACTAAAAGACAATGAAGTTATAAATTTCTCATAAAAACACTTGACATTGAAAATCTTTTGCACTATAATTCTGGCTCAAATTCGATGCCGACATAGCTCAGTTGGCTAGAGCAGCTGATTTGTAATCAGCAGGCCCGGGGTTCAAATCCTCGTGTCGGCACCATTGAATGCGAGAATATTAGAAACAGTGTTAGACCAGAAAAAAACATTAAGTTGTGTAATGGTGAGATAGTCAAGTGGCCAACGACGGCGGACTGTAAATCCGCTCCCTACGGGTTCAGAGGTTCGACTCCTCTTCTCACCACCATTTCAATGGCACATGCGGGCGTAGCTCAGTTGGCTAGAGCGTCAGCCTTCCAAGCTGAGGGTCGAGGGTTCGAGTCCCTTCACCCGCTCCATTGAAATATTCTGGAAGCTGAAGTATAATTTCAACTAAATTAACTTCATATATATAATATTGAATAAATATCTATATAGCTTTTATCTATCCAAAAAAATTAATATTCTATAATAAAAGAATTATTCAATTATTGCTTATAAAATAATATAAATTACTATGCGCACATTATATAAAGCTTGAGGCAGAATTTTAAAGAATGTATATAGTTGCATTAAAAAATTCTGAACAAACAGATTATATCTTAAAGATGTGCAGAGATGCTCTCGTGGCTCAGGGGTAGAGCACTTCCTTGGTAAGGAAGAGGCCGGCGGTTCAAATCCGCTCGTGAGCTCCATCAATAGTGTAAATTTAATTAAATTTATTTGATTAAGCAATAATTGAATGATTTTTGGATACAATTCCATTTCAATTCACAAATAAAGTCGGAGGACACAATGGCTAAAGAAAAATTTAACCGTAATAAGCCACACGTAAATATTGGTACTATCGGTCACGTCGATCATGGTAAAACTACTTTAACAGCGGCTATTACAGCAGTGCTTGCAGTAACAAATGGTGCAAAAATTATGGATTACGATGCAATCGATAATGCTCCTGAAGAAAGAGAGCGTGGTATCACGATTTCTACTTCACACGTAGAGTATGAAACAGATGCTCGTCACTATGCGCATGTTGACTGTCCAGGTCACGCGGATTATGTTAAGAATATGATTACAGGTGCTGCTCAAATGGACGGTGCTATTTTAGTTGTTTCTGCAGCTGATGGCCCAATGCCACAAACTCGTGAACATATTCTTTTATCTAAACAAGTTGGGGTACCTTACCTTGTTGTTTTCATGAACAAAGAAGATATGGTTGATGATGAAGAGCTATTAGAATTAGTTGAGATGGAAATCCGTGAACTTTTGGATATGTATGAATTCCCTGGAGACGATACTCCAATCACTACTGGTTCAGCTCTTAAAGCTCTTGAAGAAGCAAAAACTGGTACTCTTGGTGAGTGGTCAGCTAAAATTCAACAATTAATGAAAACAGTAGATGAGTATATTCCTGAACCAGTTCGTGAAACTGACAAAGATTTCTTGATGCCGGTTGAAGATGTTTTTTCAATTTCTGGTCGTGGTACAGTTGTTACTGGTCGTATCGAGCGTGGAACAGTTAAGATTGGTGAATCAATCGAAATCGTTGGTATTAGAGATACACAAACAACTACTGTAACTGGTATTGAAATGTTCCGTAAAGAGATGACGGTTGGTGAAGCAGGCGATAACTGTGGTATTCTTGTTCGTGGTATCGGTAAAGATGATGTTGAGCGTGGTCAAGTTCTTTGTAAGCCAAAGACTATTACACCTCATACAAAATTTACAGCTGAAATTTATGTATTAAGCAAAGATGAAGGTGGTCGTCATACTCCATTCTTTACTAACTACCGTCCACAATTCTATGTTCGTACAACGGACGTAACTGGTGCTATTACACTACCAGAAGGTACTGAAATGGTTATGCCTGGGGATAATGTTAGCATTACTGTTGATTTAATCCACCCAATTGCTATGGAAAAAGGTACTAAGTTTGCTATCCGTGAGGGTGGAAGAACTGTTGGTGCTGGTGTTGTAGCTGAGATTCTTGCGTAATTCGGATTTTCCGAATTACAAAATAAAAGGTTAAGAAATGCGTGAAACAATCCACCTAGGATGTGAGAAGTGTACTCGTCGTAACTATCACACTAGTAAAAATAAAAAAATTCATACTGAAAAATTTTCAGTAAGAAAATATTGTAAATTTTGTCGTGAGCATACAGTTCACAAAGAGATGAAATTATAATATCTGACACTAAATGTCGACACTACCGCTGCTAAGGCATAAGTGTGGTGTAGTTTTAAACCAGCTGAGGCTGGTTTTTTTAGGCGTGTAGCTCCAATGGTAGAGCACCGGATTCCAAATCCGGGTGCTGGGGGTTCGAGTCCCTCCACGCCTGCCACTATTTGTTATTAGTAAAGCTTTAGAGCTTTATTGATAATAAATAGGTAGTTATGGGAAAGTAATAATGAATTTAAGCACACATATCAGAAATGCAAGAGCAGAATTAACTAAAGTAATCTTTCCTACTAAGGGTCAAGTTAAACAAGCTTATATTGCTGTTATTATTGTTGTTAGCGTAATTGCTGCTTTTTTAGCTTTAGTTGACTTGCTTATGTCATCTGTTATGTCAGCAATTTTAGGTTAAGGAGAAAGTATGGCGCATAAATGGTACTCTATTCAAACCTATGGAAATGAAAGAGCTGTTCGTTTAGCAATTTTAAATATGATTGAAGAGATGAAGTTGCAAGATTTCATAGAAGAAGTTATAGTTCCAACTGAGGATGTGATAGAAGTAAAAGACGGAATAAAAAAGGTCAGTGAAAGATCTCTTTATTCGGGGTATGTGTTTGCAAAGATTGATTTAAATACTGAGATTCAGCATTTGATACAATCGTTACCGAAAGTATCGGGTTTTATTGGAGAAGCAAATACTCCAACACCTTTAAGTGAACATGATATTAATGTAATACTTGACCGTGTAAACAATCGTGCAGCTCCAAAACCAAAAGTATATTTTGATAATGGCGAAACTGTTCGTATTATTGATGGGCCGTTTGCAAACTTTACAGGTACTGTTGATGAATATGACTTAGAGCATGGTACCTTGAAATTAAATGTATCAATCTTTGGCAGAGCAACACCTGTAGATATCGCATATACTCAAGTTGAAAAAATAATTTAAATTTAACTAATCAAAAGGAAAAAATATGGCAAAAAAAGTCATGACTTATATCAAGCTACAAATTGAAGCTGGTAAAGCTAATCCAGCTCCACCAGTAGGACCAGCACTAGGACAACGTGGTGTTAACATCATGGAATTCTGTAAAGCATTTAATGAAAAAACAAAAGATAAAATGGGATTTAAAGTTCCTGTAGTTATCACTGTATATACTGATAAAAGTTTTTCTTTTATCACTAAACAACCACCGGCATCTGCACTTCTTATGAAAGCAGCTGGACTTAAAAAAGGTACGGATAATCCACTTAAGAATATAGTTGGGAAAATTACTCGTGCTCAATTAATGGAAATTGTTGCTCAAAAAATTGAAGACTTAAATACTGATGACAAAGAAATGGCTGCTCATTCTATAGCTGGCTCTGCTCGTTCAATAGGTATTCAGGTTATAGATTAATAATAAAACAAATCATCGACCACAGTGATTTAAAATTTTGTGGCAGAATTTATAGGAGAATTTGAAATGAGTAAAAGATATAAACAATTATTAGAAAAAATTGATACTACTAAATCATACACGGTTGCAGAAGCTACGGCGGTTGTATTAGATTTAAAAAGTGCAAAATTTGACGAAACTGTTGAAATTGCAATGAATCTGAATGTTGATCCAAGACATGCAGACCAAATGGTTCGTGGTGCAGTAGTTCTTCCACATGGAACTGGGAAAACAGTTCGTGTAGCAGTTTTTGCTAAAGGTGTAAAAGCTGATGAAGCTAAAGCTGCTGGTGCTGATATCGTTGGTACTGATGACTTAGTTGCACAAATCAAAGAAGGTATTTTCAATTTTGATGTTGTTGTAGCCGCTCCAGACTGTATGGGACTTGTTGGTCAAATAGGTCGTATTCTTGGGCCAAAAGGTTTAATGCCTAACCCTAAAACTGGTACTGTTACGCCAGATGTTGCTACTGCAGTTAAAAATGTTAAAGGTGGACAAGTTACATTCCGTGTTGACAAAAAAGGTAATATTCATGCTGGAATTGGTAAAGCAAGTTTTGATGCTGTTAAGATTGCTGAAAATTTAGCATCTTTTGTTGCTGCAATAAATAAGCAAAAACCAGCATCTGCAAAAGGTCGTTTTATTAAGAATGCAGCTCTTTCATTAACAATGAGTCCTGCTGTTAAGCTTGATAATATGGAACTATTAGATATTAAATAATTTTATTTTACTATGATGGGCAGATGCCCATATAGTAACTTTGAAATATTTTATTTGTAAAATATTTCAAAGTTACTTAAATTTACTTTTGTAACTGCATTTTATGGACTAAAGATAATGGGAGCGAAAGCTTAATACTGGAAATATTCCTTACCTGTTTGAAGTGTTGTCTAGAAAGGAGATATACTCTATGACAAAAACACAAAAAGCTGAAATTATTGAAGTACTTTCTAATGAATTCAAAACTGCTAACTCTATAATCTTTTGTGATTACAAAGGTTTAAAAGTTTCTGAATTAGAAAGTTTAAGAAAAGAAGCTCGCGCTAAAGACGCAAAAGTACAAGTTGTTAAAAATACTTTAGCAACTGTTGCGCTTAGTAATGTTGATTTGAATGGCGTTGAGCTAAAAGATACAAATATTTTAGTTTGGGGTGAAGATTCTGTAGCTGCTTCTAAAGTAGTTTCTGATTTTGCTAAAAAGAATGATAAGTTTGTAATCAAGTCTGCATATATTGACCGTGAAGCATCTGATGCTGCTAAAGTTGAAGCATTCGCAAAACTTCCAGGTCGTGAACAATTGCTTGCAATGCTTGCTGCTACTTGGATGGCACCTGTTGCAAACTTTACAATTGGTCTTGATGCTCTTAGACAAAAAAAAGAAGCAGAGGCTTAATAGCTAAACTTTAAAGTTGTCTGAGTATTCAGACTAAAAGATATAAGAGGATTGCTGAAATATACTTTTGCACAAGCGAAAATATATCAACTTCCCTTGACATATAAAATAAAAATTAAGGACATATATTATGGCAATAACTAAAGAAGATGTATTAGAATTTATATCAGGACTTTCTGTATTAGAACTTTCTGTATTAGTAAAAGAATTTGAAGAAAAATTTGGTGTTTCTGCTCAGCCTGTAGCTATGGCTGGCGGTGCTGGTGCTGCTGCTGAAGTTGCTGAAGAACAAACTGAATTTAACGTTATCATTACAGATGCTGGCGCTAAGAAAATTGGTGTTATTAAAGCTGTTCGTGCTCTTACTGGTCTTGGCCTAAAAGAAGCAAAAGAAGCAACTGAAGCTTTACCTTCAACTATTAAAGAGGGTGTAGATAAAGAAACTGCTGAAGCAGCTAAAAAAGAGCTTGAAGAAGCTGGTGCTACTGTAGAAATTAAATAATTCTGCGCTAAAGCGCGACATAGGAAATTTTTTTCCTATGCGACCATATTTTTTTGGGCGCTTTTACAATGAGATTTAGTCTTATTGTAAAAGTGCCCTTATGTCGTTTATAAGCACTTTAAAACTCAGCTCTATTTTTGAGCTCAAAAATTATCTAAGGACGCTTGGATAATATACGCTTAATTTTAACAATTAAGCCCCTAATTAACAACTCATCGAGGTAGCCTATGTTAAACACTTTATACTCCGGAAACCGTCTTCGTGTAGACTTCTCTAAAACTCCTCAAGAAATTGAAGTACCTAATTTATTACAATTACAACAAAGTTCATATAACAGCTTTTTAATGCTGGAAGACAAAGATAGAACTACAAGTGGTATTGAAAATGTATTTCAATCAGCTTTTCCTATTCATGATTCTCAAAATAGATTAACTATTGAATATCTTGGAAGTGAAGTTGGAAGACCTAAGTACACAGTTAGAGAATGTATGGAAAGAGGTCTTACTTATGCAGTGTCATTAAGAATGAAAACTCGCCTTATTCTATGGGACAGAGATGAAAATACTAAAGAAAAACTTGGTGTAAAAGACATTAAGGAACAAAGTATATTTGTTCGTGATATTCCATTAATGACTGAGCGAACTTCTTTTATTATTAACGGTGTTGAGAGGGTTGTTGTAAATCAACTTCACCGCTCACCTGGTGTTATTTTTAAAGAAGAAGAATCAACTACCGCAGGCAATAAACGTATTTATACTGGACAAATCATACCAGACCGCGGGTCTTGGTTATATTTTGAATATGACCCTAAAGACATACTTTATATGAGAATAAACAAACGTCGTAAAGTTCCAGTAACTATTATGTTCCGTGCTTTAGGCTATTCTAAACAAGATATATTAAAATTATTTTATCCAATTCAAACTATTAAAATTGAAGATAATAAATTTTCTATGGAATTTAATCCAAGTAATTATTCATCAAGATTAGATTATGATTTAGTTGATATGAAAGGCACGGTTCTTTTGTCAACTGGAAAAAGACTTTCTTTGAAAAAAGCACAAAAGTTTGTTGAAGATGGATTGAAAGAAGTGGAATACCCACTTGAAATTTTACTTGATAGATATCTTGCTCAGCCAATTATAGACCCGGAAACTGGTGAAATTCTTTTTGATACTATGACTAGTATTGATGAGAGTAAACTTAAAAAAATGGCTGAAATTGGTATAAATGAATTTAAAATTGCCAATGACTTAGCTGATGGCGTTGATGCTTCTATAGTAAATGCATTTATTGCAGATGCAGATTCACTTAAATTACTAAAACAAACTGAAGATATTGAAGATGAAAATGATTTATCGGCAATTCGTATTTATAAGGTTATGAGACCAGGCGAGCCGGTAACGAAAGATGCTGCAAAAGCATTTGTAAATCAACTGTTTTTTGATCCTGAAAGATATGACTTAACTAAAGTCGGCCGTATGAAAATGAATCATAAGCTTGGTATGAATATTCCAGAATATGTTACAGTTTTAACGCATGAAGATATTATAAATTCTGTTAAATATGTAATTAAAGTTAAGAATGGTCAAGGGCATATTGATGATAGAGATCACTTAGGAAATCGTCGTATTCGTTCAATTGGTGAACTTTTAGGAAATGAGTTACACAATGGCCTTGTGAAAATGCAAAAAGCTATTCGTGATAAATTATCCACTATGAGTGGTCCAATGGCTGAACTTATGCCACATGATTTGATTAACTCTAAAATGATTACATCTACTATTATGGAATTTTTCTCAGGTGGACAACTTTCTCAGTTTATGGATCAAACTAATCCGCTATCAGAAGTCACTCATAAGCGTCGTCTATCTGCTCTTGGTGAAGGTGGTCTTGTTAAAGAAAGAGCCGGTTTTGAAGTACGTGACGTTCACCCGACTCATTATGGTCGTATATGTCCGATTGAGACTCCAGAGGGTCAAAATATTGGTCTTATAAATACTCTTGCAACATACTCAAAAGTAAACGAGCATGGGTTTATTGAAGCACCGTATAAAGTAGTTAAAGATGGAAAAGTAACTTCAGAGGTAGTATATTTAACTGCTACTCAAGAAGAGGGCAAACAAATTGCAGCGGCTTCAAACAAAGTTGATGGTAATGGACAGTTCATTGAAGATATCATATCTGTTAGAAAAGATGGTGAAATCTTAATGCGTAAACCTAACGTATGTGAATACGCTGACTTATCATCTCACATGGTTGTAGGTGTTGCAGCTTCACTTATTCCATTCTTGGAGCATGATGATGCGAACCGTGCTTTAATGGGTTCAAACATGCAACGTCAAGCTGTACCTCTTATGAGAACAAACGCTCCGATAGTGGGAACTGGAGTTGAAAAACTTGTTGCCCGTGATTCGTGGGAATGTGTTAAATCTAAGCGTGCAGGTACAATTGAAAAAGTAGACGGAAGACACATCTATGTTATGGGCGAAGAAGATGGAGAAATCTATATAGATTATTATCCATTACAAAAAAATCTTCGTACTAACCAAAATACATCTTTTGACCAAAAACCGATTGTTAATGTTGGAGATAAAGTTACTAAAGGTCAAATCATTGCTGATGGTCCAAACATGGATCAAGGGGAGTTGGCTCTAGGTGTTAACGCTATGGTTGCATTCATGCCTTGGCATGGTTATAACTATGAGGATGCTATTGTTATTTCTCAAAGATTGATTCGTAAAGATGCTTTTACATCTGTTCATATTTATGAAAAAGAAGTTGAAGCCAGAGAATTAAAACATGGTGTTGAAGAGATTACTCGTGATATTCCAAATGTTAGAGATGATGAATTAGCTCATTTAGATGAAAGCGGTATTGTAAAAATAGGTACTAATATCTCTGGTGGTATGATTTTAGTTGGTAAAGTTTCACCAAAAGGTGAAGTTAAACCTACTCCGGAAGAAAGACTTCTTCGTGCTATCTTTGGCGAAAAAGCTGGACATGTTGTAAATAAATCTTTATACTGCCCTCCAAGCATGGAAGGTGTTATAGTTGACGTTAAAATCTTTACTAAAAAAGGTTACGACAAAGACCCTCGTGCATTAGAACTTGAAAAAGAAGAGCGTGATTATCTTGAGAGAGAACACTATGATCGTCTTCTTATGATTGATAAAGAAGAGATGTTAAGAGTAACAAGACTTTTAACAAAAGAGGCTCTAATAGCAGACATCAAGATTGGTGATACAGAATATAAAGTTGGAGAGTTAATTAATGGTGATGATTTACATGAAGTAAATCGCTTTGCCATGAATGCAATTGTAAAATCTTTTAGTGAAGATATTCAATCTGAGTACAATAAAACTAAAAACTATTTTCAAAAACAAAAAAGAATCTTCCGTGATGAGCATGAAGAAAAATTAACTATTCTAGAAAAAGATGATATTTTACCAAATGGCGTTGTAAAGTATGTCAAGGTTTATATTGCAACGAAGCGTCAACTAAAAGTTGGTGATAAGATGGCAGGTCGTCATGGGAATAAAGGTATTGTTTCAATCATTGTACCAGAAGTTGACATGCCTTACATGGAAGACGGCAGAAGCGTAGATGTATGTCTAAATCCGCTAGGGGTTCCATCTCGTATGAATATCGGGCAAGTTCTTGAGATGCACTTAGGTATGGCCGGTCGTGAACTTGGTAACCAGATTTTAGCAGAGTTTGAAAATAAACAAAAAGATTTTATAGATAATCTTCGCTCAAAAATGATCTCAATTGCTGATATTGCCGGCATGATGAATGCTGTTGAAGTGATAGGTGCTATGAGTGATGAAAAGTTCTTAAAATATGCTCGCGACTGGTCTAATGGGGTCAGATTCGCAACTCCAATTTTTGAAGGTGTTAATGAGAAAGAATTTGCTGAACTGTTTAAGTTGGCAAAAATGGATCATGATGGTAAAACAGTACTTTACAATGGTAAGACAGGTGAAAAGATTAAAGAGCGTGTTAATGTCGGCTACATGTATATTCTAAAACTTCATCACCTTGTTGATGAGAAAATTCATGCCCGTTCAACTGGACCATACTCTTTAGTAACTCAACAACCGGTTGGTGGTAAAGCACTCTTTGGTGGTCAGAGATTTGGAGAGATGGAAGTATGGGCTCTTGAGGCGTATGGTGCTTCAGCAGTTCTTAAAGAGATGCTTACTATAAAATCAGATGATGTTGATGGACGTGTACGTGCATACAAAGCAATTACCAAAGGTGAGTTAGTACCAGCTTCAGGTATACCTGAAACACTATTTGTATTAACAAAAGAGTTACAATCACTAGCTCTTGATGTAGAGATTCTTGACGAGGTTAAAAACGATGAGTAAATTAGTACCAGTAGAAATTACAGAAGATAAAAGACCAACAGACATTAAGCAGATACAGTTTCGTCTAGCTTCTCCAGAGAAAGTAATGTCTTGGAGTCATGGTGAAGTTAAGAAGCCGGAGACTATCAACTATCGTACTCTAAAACCGGAGCGTGACGGGCTTTTCTGTGCTAAAATTTTTGGACCGGTAAGAGACTATGAATGTCTTTGCGGTAAATACAAAAAGATGCGCTATAAAGGTGTTGTCTGTGAAAAATGTGGTGTTGAAGTAACCAGCACAAAAGTTCGTCGTCACAGAATGGGACATATTGAGCTTGTTACACCAGTTGCGCATATTTGGTATGTTAGTTCATTACCATCAAGAATCGGTACACTTTTAGGTATCAAAATGAAGGATCTTGAACGCGTACTTTATTATGAAGCTTATATTGTTGAATCTGGCGGAGAAGCATATTATGATGCTGATCAAAAAACACAGGTAGTTCAGTATGATGTTTTAAATGAAGAACAATACCGTACTTTAGTTCAGAGATTTGGTGAACTTGGCTTTAAAGCTCGTATGGGTGGTGAAGTTATCCGTGATTTACTTGATTCAATAGACTTGGTTGAATTGTTTACTAAACTAAAAGAGGATATCAATGAAACTAAAAGTGAAGCAAAAACAAAAACTATTGCTAAAAGACTTAAGGTCATTGAATCATTTTTAAATTCTGGAAATAATCCTGCGTGGATGATGTTGACTGTACTTCCAGTTCTTCCACCAGATTTAAGACCTTTGGTTTCATTAGATGGCGGTAAATTTGCAGTTTCTGATGTAAATGACTTATATCGTCGTGTTATTAACCGTAACCAAAGATTGAAGCGTTTAGTTGAACTTGAAGCTCCAGAGATTATTGTTCGTAATGAAAAAAGAATGCTTCAAGAATCTGTGGATGCTCTTTTTGATAATGGCCGTCGTGCTAATGCTGTAAAAGGTGCTAATAAGCGTCCACTTAAATCATTAAGTGAAATCATTAAAGGTAAACAAGGACGTTTTCGTCAAAACTTACTTGGTAAGCGTGTTGACTTTTCAGGTCGTTCTGTAATTGTTGTTGGACCTTCTTTAAGAATGGATCAATGTGGTTTGCCTAAAAAGATGGCTCTAGAGCTGTTTAAACCACATTTGATTGCTAAACTTGAAGATAAGGGTTATGCGACAACGGTAAAAGCTGCTAAAAAAATGATTGAAGATACTACAAATGAAGTATGGGAATGTTTGGCTGAGATTGTTGATGGTTATCCAATCTTGCTTAACCGTGCTCCAACACTTCACAAGCTTTCTATTCAAGCATTTCACCCTATATTGATTGATGGAAAGGCAATTCAACTTCACCCATTAGTTTGTGCTGCTTTTAATGCCGACTTTGATGGTGACCAGATGGCTGTTCATATTCCACTAAGTTCTGCGGCAATTGCTGAGGCAAAAGTTTTGATGCTTGCATCAATGAATATATTACTTCCTGCTTCAGGTAAAGCGATAGCAACACCTTCTCAGGATATGGTTCTTGGTATTTATTATCTTACTTTAGAAAAGAACGGAGTAAAAGGTTCTAATAAACTCTTTGCCAATGTTGATGAAGTGAGAATAGCGATTGAACATGATGCACTTGATTTACATGCAAAAATCAGAACTCGTGTTGATGGAAGAATTATCCATACAACAGCTGGGCGTATGTTATTAAAAGCAATTATGCCAAAGATTGTTCCAATAGAATTATGGAACAGAGTCATGAAGAAAAAAGCGATAAATGAAACCGTTGATTATGTTCAAAAATATGCAGGTATGGGTGTAACAGCAACATATCTTGATGATTTGAAAGATTTAGGTTTCAAACATGCTACTGAATCTGGGGTATCTATATCTATTGATGATATTATTATTCCTAAAACAAAAGCGGCTAAAATTACGGAATCAAAAAATAGAGTTTTAGAGATTCAAAAACAGTTTGAAGCAGGTCTTTTAACTGAACAAGAAAGATACAATAAGATTATTGACGTTTGGACAGATACAAACAATACTCTTGCTACTCAGATGATGGATTTGGTTCAAACAGATAAAGATGGATTTAATTCAATTCACATGATGGCTGATTCTGGTGCTCGTGGTTCTGCAGCTCAAATACGTCAGTTAGCAGGTATGCGTGGTCTTATGGCTAAACCAAGCGGTGAAATTATTGAGACCCCGATTATCTCTAACTTTAAAGAGGGGTTGAATGTAGTTGAGTATTTTATTTCAACGCACGGTGCTAGAAAAGGTCTTGCCGATACTGCACTTAAAACTGCAAATGCCGGTTATTTAACCCGTAAACTTGTTGATGTTGCGCAAAATGTGAAAGTTGTTGAACATGATTGTCATACACATGAGGGGATAGAAATTTCAGATATCAGTGACCACAATACTTTAATCGAGTCTTTAGAAGACAGATTAAACGGCAGGGTATTAGCGGATGATATCATCGATCCAATCAGTAATGAGATTCTTTTTGCTGAGGGTTCATTATTGGACGAAATCAGTGCAAAAGTTATTGCTGAAGCTGGAATCAGATCTGCTCATATCAGAACACCGACTACATGTAAAAGTGAAGATGGTATCTGTGCTTTATGTTACGGTGTTAACTTAGCAACCGGAAAAATTGTTCGTACTGGTGAAGCTGTAGGTATTGTAGCTGCTCAGTCAATTGGTGAACCTGGTACTCAGCTTACTCTTAGAACATTCCACGTTGGTGGTACAGCATCAAGTACAGCACAAGAAAGACAAGTAGTTGCAACTAAAGAGGGTTTTATTAGATATTACAATCTTAAAACTTATGCTTCAAAAGACGGTAAAAATATTGTAGCTAACAGAAGAAATGCAGGTGTTTTACTTGTTGAGCCAAAAATTAAAGCTCCTTTTAGTGGTAAAATAAAAATAGAAACAATACATGATGAAGTGTTAGTGAGTGTAACATCCTCAAGCGAAACCATTCGATATGTTCTTCGTAAAAATGAAATTGCTAAAGCTAATGAGTTAGCAGGAGTTAGTGGTCAAATTGAGGGCAAATACTATTTTCCTTATGAAGATGGTTCTGATGTAAAAGAACATGAGTCAATAGTTGAAACTATTAAAGATGGATGGAATGTTCCAAGTCATATTCCTTATGCATCGGAAGTATTGGTTAAAGATGGAGCTCCTGTTACTCAAAAAACTTTTGCTAAAGAAAATGGGGTTGTAAAATATTTCTTATTAAGAGGCGACTATTTAGAGAGATTTGAAGGATTAAAGTCTGGATATGCAGTAGTTGAAAAAGGATTGTTTGCAACAGTGGTTGATGATAATAACCGCGAAGCTATAAGACATTATATTGCACGTGGTTCTATTATAGTTACTGATGATAATGAAAGTGTAGTTCCAAGTACGCTCATAGCAAAACCATTAACTGATGAATCAACGGTTATTGCAGAATGGGATCCGTATTCAAACCCTATTATTTCAGAGGCTAATGGTACAATTTCATATGAGGATATCATTCCTGGAACTACTGCTACTGAGCAATTAGATGAACTGACAGGTAAAACTAGACTTATGGTTAATGATCATATTTCTGGGGAGTATAAGCCAGCTATTATCATTGCTACTGAAGATGGAGAATTGCTTAAATATCCAATTGCTCCTAAATCATCTATATTTATTTCAAATGGAGCAACAGTAAAGATTGCAGATGTAATAGCTAAGACACCTAAAGCACTTCAAAAATCAAGTGATATTACCGGTGGTCTTCCACGTGTATCTGAACTATTTGAAGGTCGTCGTCCTAAAGCTACTGCGCTCATATCTGAAATTGACGGTGTTGTAAGTTTTGGTAAACTGCTTCGTGGTAAAGTAAGAATCATTGTTGCATCTGAAACTGGAATTATAAAAGAGTATTTTGTAGATAAATCTCATGTTCCAGTTGTAAATCCAGGTGATTTTGTTCACTCTGGTGAACGATTGACTACAGGTATTCTTTCTTCACATGAACTATTAAGAATTATGGGTGTTAAAGCACTTTACAATTATCTTGTAAGTGAAGTACAGCAAGTTTACCGTTCTCAGGGTGTTAATATTGCGGATAAGCATATTGAAGTTATATTCACTCAGATGTTAAGACAGATTAAAATTGTTAAGTCCGGAGATACTAAATTTATTGAAGGCGATTTGATTTCTAAATCTAAATTTGCACAAGAAAATGAAAAAATTATCCGTCTTGGCGGTCGTCCGGCGATTGCTGAACCTTTCTTGGTTGGTATTACTAGAGCTGCTGTAAGTGCTGATAGTATTATATCTGCTGCATCGTTCCAAGATACTACTAAGGTATTAACAGAAGCTGCAGTTTCTGCAAAAGTAGATAACTTAGATAACTTAAAAGAAAATGTAATTATTGGTCGTACTATTCCTGTTGGAACTGGTATATATAAAAATCAAGAACTTATATTTGAATAATAAGACAATTAAGTAATACTCTCCTTAGCCAGTGAAAATCTTTTCATTGGCTAAGACACACATCTCTTCACAAACAAAATAATAATTATTAATTCATACTTAAAATAAGCTAACTTTAATCACTATTTATATAGAATTCCGTGTTTATAATTCTCTAAAATTTTAGAGGGTTAAATTCTACTGGAACAAATTAAGAAAGGAATTGTATGCCTACAATCAATCAATTGATTCGTAATGAGCGCAAAGCTGTGGTTAAAAAATCAAAATCACCAGCGCTTGTATCGTGTCCACAACGTCGTGGTGTATGTACTCGTGTTTATACTACTACACCAAAAAAACCAAACTCAGCTTTAAGAAAAGTTGCGAAAGTTCGTTTAACTTCAGGTTTTGAAGTTATTTCATATATCGGTGGTGAGGGTCATAATCTTCAAGAGCACTCAATCGTTCTTGTTCGTGGCGGTCGTATCAAAGATTTACCGGGTGTTAAGTACCATATCGTTCGTGGTGCCTTAGATACTGCTGGTGTTGCTAACCGTACTGTTGCTCGTTCTAAATATGGAACTAAGAAAGCAAAAGCTAAAAAATAGTAATACTATTTAAGAGCAAATTGTAAAGCAGGCGTTTAGCGCCTTTATATTCAAGCTAACTGCAGGATAAACTTTAAGTAGCTTATTTTGAGTAAATTTGAGAAAATTGAAGAAGGAAAAAATAGATGAGAAGAAGAAAAGCTCCCGTTCGTGAAATTATGCCTGACCCTGTATATTCAAGCAAAATTTTAACTAAATTTATAAATAAAATTATGTATGATGGCAAAAAAAGTACAGCTGAAAAGATTATTTACAGTGCTTTAGATATTGTTAGTTCTCGCGGTGAAAAAACTGGTATTGATACTTTTAACGAAGCTATCGAAAAAGTTAAGCCGATTATAGAAGTTAAAAGCCGTCGTGTTGGTGGAGCTACTTACCAAGTTCCAGTAGAAGTACGTCCTGTGCGTCAACTTTCACTAGCAATCAGATGGCTGATAGATGCTTCTCGTAAGAGAAATGAAAGAACAATGGCTGAGAGATTGGCTAATGAGTTAATGGATGCTTCATCTGATAAAGGGAATGCATTTAAGAAAAAAGAAGATACTTATAGAATGGCTGAAGCGAATAAAGCATTTGCTCACTACCGTTGGTAATCTAACATTTTCAACGTTAAGGGAATCACTTCCCTTAACCATGTTAACACTGGGTTTTATTCTATATTTTATGACATAGAACACACGTACTCAGCGTAAGGCTCAAGTTTGTTAACAAACTTTTTTACAAGTGACACCTCTTTTATAAGTAAATAAGCTTTATTTATAAAAGAGGTTATCTCTAAACTAACATAAATTTAAGGTACTAAAAAATGGCAAGATCACATAAATTAGAAGATGTAAGAAATATAGGTATTGCTGCACATATTGATGCGGGTAAAACTACTGCAACTGAAAGAATTTTATTCTATACTGGTGTCGAACACAAAATCGGCGAAGTTCATGACGGCGCTGCTACTATGGACTGGATGGAACAAGAACAAGAAAGAGGTATTACAATTACTTCTGCAGCTACTACTTGTGAATGGGCAGGAAAGCAGATAAATATAATAGATACTCCGGGTCACGTTGACTTTACTATCGAAGTTGAAAGATCTATGCGCGTACTTGATGGTGCAGTTTCAGTATTTTGCGCTGTTGGTGGTGTTCAGCCTCAATCAGAGACAGTATGGAGACAAAGAAATCGTTACGGCGTGCCATCAATTGTATTTGTTAACAAAATGGATAGAACTGGCGCAGATTTTTACGAAGTTGAGAGACAAATTCGCGATCGCTTAAAAGGTAATCCGGTTCCAATTCAATTACCAATCGGTGCTGAAGATAAGTTTCTTGGTGTGATTGATCTAGTAAAAATGAAAGCTATTGTTTGGGATATTGATGCTGAAATGGGATCTAACTACCATGTAGAAGAAATTCCTGCAGACCTGTTAGAAAATGCTGAAGCATACCGTGAAAAAATGATTGAATCAATCTCTGAAGTTGATGGGAATGAAGAACTTGCTGAAAAATATTTAGAAGGTGAAGCGCTTACTGAAGAAGAAATCATAACAGGTATCAAAGCAGCTACAATTGGTATGCATATTGTTCCAATGACTTGTGGTACAGCATTTAAAAACAAAGGTATCCAAACTTTACTTGATGCAGTTGTTGCTTATCTTCCAGCTCCTACAGAGTGCGCTCCTATAAAAGGAACGATGATGGAAGATGAAGAAATCGAAGTTGTTGTTCCATCAACTGATGATGGTAAATTTGCATCATTAGCATTTAAAATCATGACTGACCCATTTGTTGGGACTCTGACTTTTATCCGTGTTTATCGTGGTTCACTAGAAGCAGGCTCATTCGTTCATAACTCTACTAAGAATAAAAGAGAGCGTATCGGTCGAATCGTGAAGATGCATGCTGTTAAACGTGAAGAGATTAAAGAGATTTATGCTGGTGAAATTGGGGCGGTTGTTGGTCTTAAATACACAACTACCGGTGATACACTTTGTGATCCAGATGATACTGTTGTTCTTGAGCGAATGGTATTTCCAGAGCCGGTTATCTCTGTTGCAGTTGAGCCAAAGACTAAAGCTGATCAAGAAAAAATGGGTATTGCTTTAAGCAAGCTTGCTGCTGAAGATCCATCTTTTAGAGTAAATACTGATGAGGAAACTGGTCAAACAATCATCTCAGGAATGGGTGAGTTACACCTTGAAATCCTTGTAGATCGTATGAAACGTGAGTTTAAAGTAGAAGCTGAAGTTGGTGCTCCACAAGTTTCTTACCGTGAGACTATTAAAGATACTGTGAAGCAAGAGCATAAATATGCTAAGCAATCTGGTGGTCGTGGTGCATATGGTCATGTATTCCTTGAAATTAAACCGGGTGTTGCTGGTACTGGATTTGTTTTCCACAATGATATCAAGGGTGGAACTGTTCCAAAAGAGTATATTCCTGCTGTTGAAAAAGGTTGTAAAGAAGCTATGTCTAACGGTGTTCTTGCAGGTTATCCAATGGAAGATATTGATATTTCATTATATGATGGTTCATACCATGATGTAGATTCTAATGAGATGGCATTTAAACTTGCTGGATCAATGGCATTTAAAGAGGGTTGTAGAAAAGCTAGACCAGCTATCTTGGAACCAATGATGAAAGTTGAAGTTGAAGTTCCTGAGGACTATATGGGTGATGTTATCGGTGACCTTAACCGTCGTCGTGGTCAAATTAACAATATGGGTGACCGTTCAGGAAACAAAATTGTTGACGCATTTGTACCACTTGCTGAAATGTTTGGCTATTCAACTGATCTTCGTTCTGCAACTCAAGGTAGAGCAACTTATGCTATGGAATTTGATCATTATGAAGAAGTTCCAAGAAATGTATCTGAAGAGATTATTAAAAAGCGTAATGGCTAAAAGAATTTATTAAATACTTCCTTTTTGGAAGTATTTAGTTAAAATAGTGTATCATAACTAAAGTTTTTTATTATTTAAAACTATGATTTTCGTAATTTTATATAATAAAAATACAAGGATACCAAATGAAAAAGTTACTTTTTATATCTATTTTGGCTACACTTCTGCTCGCGCAAAATCCAAAAACCTATTCTGCTTTGGGTGATACAATCTACAACAATGTAGATAAAATTGCTAAACTTCAAGAAATAACATCCTTCAATCAGTATGCAACAAAAATACAGCAATATTCCGCAGACGTAGAAAAAACAAAACAAATTGGAAATGATATTAGTTCTAAAGATGCAAATAATAATAAGGCCGATTATTTAAAACAGCTCAGAGAACTTTCAAAAACCAATGATTTTTTCATCAGAAATGTCAAAATTAGTTTTGAATCATCTATGAAAAATGAAGACAGTAAATTGTTTTCTGCACTGGTGAACTCTGGATTATTGGATACAAAGCAATATAAAAAAGAAATAATTGATTATTATTTGGCTCATAGTGATGAGATAGAAAGCAAAGGTATTATTAAAAATATTTTAGATAATGAAAGAAAGTTAACAAAGCAAAGAGCCGCACAACTTAAAAGAAAATCGGCTAAAAAAATAGCTCAAGAAGCTAAAATAAAACGTATTAGAGAGAAAGATCTAAAAGAAGAAGAAGCTTTGAAAAAATCTCTAGAAGAAGATGTAGTAAGAAAAAAAGCTGAAATACTTAAAGAACAAAAAAGAGAATTGGGAAATTAGGAATTGGCTATCGCCAATTTCTGTTCCTTAATTCCATTCAAAACTTTCGTGTAAATCGGGTCTTCCTTCAAGTGTCATATATGGTTTGTACTCAGACTTATATGAGAGGGATGAGCACCCCTGTACATAATAGCCCAAGTAAATCCATTTTTTTGCACTTTTTTGGGCAAATTTAATTTGATTGTAAAGTGATAGTTTGCCTAGTGAGTAGTCTACGTAATCTGGATCATAATAAAAGTAGATAGAAGAAACCCCATCATCTAGTATATCAATTAAGTCAACCCCAATAAGCTTATCTGCATCATAATAAAGCACTTCATATCCAAAATCATTGTAGCCGTCTACGAATGAATTATAGTAGCTTTGCGGCGTTGCTTCCTGATATTCCCAGTCTTTTTTATCTTTCATATACAAATGGTATTTTTTAAAAAGTTCTAAATGAGTTTTTGTTAGAGAAGGACGGCGTATATAGGTTTTTATATGCGAACCTTTGTTTATAACTCTTCTCATGGATTTAGAAAACTTAAAGTTAGCTACATCTATTTTGATACTTTGACACTCTTGGCATGTTGAGCATATCGGTCTGAAGTACATTTTTCCAAACCGTCGGTAACCCCTTTCAATGAGTTCTTGACATTGAGTGGAATCACATTTGTCAATAACTTTGTAATGAGTAGTCTGTGTTTTGTCTTTTAAATATGAACATTTGTCTTCAATAGAAAATTCTTTAAGTAGATTCATAATGCGATTTTGACATACATTTTGTTAATAAATGAAGAAATATTTTGGAATATTATTTTAGTTTCTATTTAATGATATGAGCACACCTTCAATCATCTTATCGATATCGCCATCAAGTATTGCATTCACATTAGAATAGGCCTCATTGCTTCTTGTGTCTTTAATTTGTTGATAGGGCTGCATAACATAAGAGCGTATCTGATGTCCCCAGCCGATTTCGCTTTTAGCAACTCCATCTTTTTCGGCTTTTTGTGCTTCAAGCTCTAGTTCATAAAGGCGGGATTTCAACATTTTCATGGCCGTTGCTTTGTTCTTATGCTGGCTTCTGTCATTTTGACATTGAACTACTACTCCGGTTTTTATGTGTGTTATTCGGATTGCAGATTCAGTTTTGTTTACATGTTGCCCGCCGGCTCCACTTGATCTGTATGTGTCAATGCGTATATCTTTATCTTCAACAACTATGTCAATATCATCGTCTATCTCGGGTGAAACCATAACTGAACTGAATGATGTATGTCTTTTTGCATTGGAATCAAAAGGTGATATGCGAACAAGTCGGTGAATCCCATTCTCAACTTTCAAATACCCGTAAGCATTTTCACCTTTTATAAGGATAGATGCATCTTTAATTCCAGCTTCTTCACCACTCTGATAGTCAAGAACTTCAACGCTAAATCCACGTCGCTCTGCAAATCTTTTATACATCCTCAAAAGCATCTCAGCCCAGTCTTGGGATTCTGTTCCACCGGCACCCGGATGAATAGATAATATGGCATTGTTTGAGTCAGTCTCACCGCTGAGAAGTACTTCAACTTCCATTTTACGGATTAGCTTTTCCAGTGATGGTGCATCATCATAAAGAGATTGGATAGACTCTTCATCATTCTCATCTTTTGCCATCTCATAGAGTTCTTCAGCATCATTTACAGCACTCTTAGCTTTAGTATATTTACTTAGTTTTCTCTGAAGTTGAGTTTTTTCTTTTTGTATCTTTGCAGCATTATCAGCATCATTCCAAAAATCCTGAACATTCTCCAAATCGTCAATCTCTTGAAGTCTTTTTTTGATTTTTTCCGGCTCAATAACACCTGTAATGTTATCCATTTTAATTGCTATATTTTTTAAAAGCTCTGTATATTCGTAGTTATCCATAAAGTCAGTCCAATATTGTATAATTGCAATAATTATATTAAATAGAGGCTTAAAATGACGATTATTTCTACTCCTGGGGAATTAAAAAATTATTTAAAAGATAAAAATCAAAGCATAGGCTTCGTGCCAACGATGGGTGCATTACATGAAGGTCATATCTCACTTATAAAAAAAGCAAAAAGTGAAAATGAATTGCTTGTAGTTTCAATTTTTTTAAATCCTACACAATTCTTAAAAGGGGAAGATCTAGATAAATATCCTAAAAAAGATGAAGCTGATAAAAAAATATGTGAACTTAGCGGAGTCGATGTTCTTTTCTTTCCACAGGCAAAAGACATGTATGGCACAGATGAAGTAAGTTTACAAGCCCCACATGTAAGGGGTTATGTTTTAGAAGGAGCAAGCAGACCTTCTCATTTTAACGGTGTTTTAACGGTTGTTATGAAATTGCTAAATATTGTAAGTCCGACAAATGCATATTTTGGAAAAAAAGATGCCCAGCAGTTAAATTTAATATCTTTGATGGTGAAACAGCTTTTTATGAGCGTTAATATTGTTGGAGTTGATACAGTGAGACAAAGTGACGGCTTAGCCTTAAGTAGTAGAAATGTATACCTTAATGAAGTACAGAGAAAAGAAGCATTGAAAATTCCATCTTCACTTCACTTGGCAAGCAGAATGGTAAGTAGAAATATTTTAGAGTCTAAGTTGATTATAGAGAGTATGAGAGAGGCATTGGAACCTTTAGAGGTGGCTTATGTCGAGATATTAAATAGAGAGTTTGAATTAGCAAAATATGTAGAGATAGGAAATGCGATTATTATCGTTGAAGCCAAAGTAGGTTCGACAAGACTACTCGATAACATCTGGCTGTGACACAGGTGTTGGTGTGAGAAATCCCTCTTCAACCATAGTGTCTATAACCTTTTTAAACACTGGAACAGCGGTTTGGGCGGCAAACTGGCTTTTATGAGGCTGGATTACAACAACACCCATAGTGTATGATTTATCCTTGTCGTTTACAAATCCGAGAAAAGAGGTGTTGTATTTATTGACATATTTTCCCTTTTCAACGATATGGGATGTGCCCGTTTTTCCGCCAACGACTAACCCTTCCGTTATTGCCTTAGTTCCAGTTCCTTCGTTAACGGTTTTTATGAGAACTTTGTTTACTCTTTGGGCAGTAGAACTTTTTATAGCTTGTATAGGCTCTTCCTCTTCTATCTTGATTTTACGATTGAATTCGTCTGTAAAATTATTGACAATTCTTGGCTTTACGATTCTGCCGTTATTGTTAAAAGAAGAATATGCCCGAATAAGCTGCATTAAGTTTGCCCTTATTCCATATCCATAAGCACATGTAGCCTTGTAAATTTCATTTTCCAGTCTTCTTGAGCTTGGGATAGAACCTGTCTTTTCATAAATCAAATCACTTGTAGATTTTTTGGAAAAACCAAAGTTGAGAAGTCCTGTATGAAATTCATCTCCTGATAATTTTTGTGCAAGTTGAGCAATGCCGACATTGGATGAGTGAACGATAACATTTTCAGCGCTAAGCCAGTCAAATTTATGCTCATCCGTAATAACTTTTCTCCCGATTTTAAATCTGCCATTATGACCATTGACTAAATCATAAGGATTAATCAGTCCTTTGTCTAACAAAAGAGAGAAAGTTATCACTTTCATAACACTTCCCGGTTCAAAACTGTACTCAATCATTCCGCTTCTTAGTGAGCCGTAATCACTTCTTTTTATGTCTTTTGGAAGAAACCTGTTGGAACTAGCCAATGCTTTGATTTTACCCGTTTTAGTTTCCATGACAGCAACCATAATCTCTTGAGCATCCAACTCTATTTTCATTTCATCGCATATTTTTTCTACTCGTATTTGAAGTGAAACAGGGATGTTCAATTGAATATTTAAACCGTTTATTTTAGCTTTTGTAAAACTGTCTTTATTTAAAATAATATAGCTGTTCACATCTCTTGAACCTTTACTCGAAGCATCTTGTCTGGCAGACAACTCAGTATCAAATCTTTTCTCCAAACCTTTTACACCACTGATTTTAGTGTAACCGTCTTCTTCTATTTTATGAGGATAGCCTATAACAGGGGTTAGCAGGCTTCCATAGGGGTATTCTCTACTTTCTCCACTTTCTATAATACTTAAACCATGTACTGATTTTAGGCCTGTTCTTTCATTTACGATTTCCATAAAAACTTTATATCTTCTAAACTCATGTGCTAATCTTTTTAGATATTGTGCTTGTTTTTCTGCAATGTCATAGCTTAAAACTACTACACCCTCTTTTTTGCTTAGTTTTTCTTTTATTATTTTGGCATTTATTCCAGAGTAGATACTAAAGAGCTGTACAAAGAGCTCTTTTTTTTCAGGATCAATATATCGAGTATTTACAATGGCCTTATATACTTTTTTTGTTGTGGCTATATGAAAGCCATCTGCACTTATGATGCTGCTTCTCTCAGCTTTGGAATTATCTTCTGCATAAATGGATGGAATATTACGGGATTTTAGTGAAGTTAAGAGCATTACGCTCAAAAAGATTAAAAAACCAATAGCAAGCAGAGTGTAAAGAAGAAATATTTTTTTGCTTTTGTTTTTATTTATCATATTTGTGCCGTTTTTGTGTGATTGTAGCAGAATTTTGTTGAGGGCTAGAGAGAAAAGTTTTTTATAACTGAGTTCTTCCTAACTCTTTGTATGCATTTAAAGCTTTGTTTCTTATCTCAAGCATAAGTTTCATGCTGATTTCTGCTTTATCTATGGCTAGGGCAGCCTGATGAAGGTCTTTTACCTGTCCGGTTGCTAAGTCTGCCATAGCAGTTTCACTATCTTTTTGAAGCTCATTTACTTCTGTCATTGCAGATTTGAGCTGATCTGCAAAGGCATTCAGCCCGCCACCAGAAGCAGTATCCAGCTTACTTTTTTGTTTTAAAAGCTCTGCTGTTGATGTGCCGGAGACACTATTGATTAAATTGTTCATACTCTATTCCTAAATTTTATTGTAACAGTGAAATTGCACTGTTTGCCATATCTTTTGCGCTTTGAAAAGCGGCTACATTCGCTTGATATGAGCGAGTTGCTTCCACTAAATCGGCCATTTCGACGACAGGATTAATATTTGGATACGCAACATAACCATTTGCATCAGCATCCGGATGTTCCGGTTCAAACTTCATTTGCGGTTCTCTGTCGTCTCTTGAAATTTTGTCAATAATTACGCTCATTATAGCAGGATTTACTTTTTTTCCAAATGAGCCCTCGTTTAACGGGTCTGCATATTTTGCACTCTCAGTCGAATCATTCAAGGCGTTATTTAAATACTGGTTAAAATCGACAGCTTTAAAAACAACCTCTTTTCTTCTGTAAGGCCCGCCTTCTTCAGTTCGAGTCGTCTGTGCATTTGCGATGTTGGATGAAATGGTATTTACACGAACTCTCTGAGCAGATAAACCGTAACCGCTTATATCAAAACTGTTTAAAAAATTACTCATTTGTTATTCCTACTGGACTTTCGATGAAGAATCTATGACACTCTTATACATCATCGTATCTTTTTTTGCTGCTTGAATAAGTGCATTGAACATGATAGAGTTTTTACTCATCTCTGTTGTTTCTACATCAATATCCACACTGTTGCCATCATTTCTAGCCATGTGCCCATCTCTGAAAAAAACAGTTGGCTTTGAACTAGATGTTTCGTTAGTCAAAGGTATGTGTGCACCATTTGTCTGCGCAAGTGCTAATGTATTTGAATTTTCTTTCATTGCTTCAGCTTTTTTGGCAATCAGTGTGTCTTGAAAGCTTATATCTCTTGGTTTATAAAAAGGGGTGTCAGCATTTGCTATGTTAGATGAAATCATATCCTGACGCGCAGATCTGTAATCAAGCGCCTGCTCAATTAAACCAAATGAACGGGATATTTCAAGACTCATGCTAACTCCTTTTTTAACTTATGAGAAGATAAGCAATTTTAGTTCCAATATGAAGCTGAAATGTACAATGTAATTTATCGTTTACAATTGTTATAAATTATAACGAGATTAAGCAGGGTTTTAGAATACATGATAGATAATGTGCGTTAAGGTTACTAGTGTAACTCAATTTTTTTAACTTAAGGAGTTCTTTATGAAAAAAAGAGCTGCTTTTACAATGATCGAATTGATCTTCGTTATCGTTATCTTAGGTATTTTGGCAGCTGTTGCCATTCCAAAACTTGCTGCTACTCGTGATGATGCGAATAATGCGGCTATAAAAGCTCAGGTGAAAACTGTTATGAGTGCGGTTCCCGCTACATTTACTGGATCTAAGATACCGTCTTTCATAGAGGCAACGACATTAGATACGGCAAAGTGGGTTATGACAATTAGTGATTGTCAGGCTAAATATACTGATGATGTTAATGGTACGATAGTGATGCGTATAGTGGTTGATGGAACTCCAGCGGCTACAGCTACGGCTACGGCTAATACTCCAACTGCTGGATGTGCTGCTGGAGCAACTTCTACTGATTCTAACTTGACATTACAAGTTATATATGATATTACGGGTGTAACTGCTGCAGATGGTACGGTTGAAACACTTACTACTTTGATGGGTATGAATGATACAAACATAACATTAGGTGGAACTAAAGTAGTTTACTAGTCTGAACTCTTTTCCTCGTTCCCACGCTCTGCGTGGGAATACATGCATCAATCTCTCATTTTTTTTACAAATTCAATAAACTTAAAATTTAAATAATCAAAATAATGATATTATAGCAACACAATATAATAATAATTGTTTTATTCATGAAGAAGGGAATATCTATGAAAAACTCAAAAAGTGCATTTACTATGATTGAACTGGTTTTTGTTATCGTTGTTTTAGGAATTTTAGCTGCTGTCGCTATCCCAAAAATGGCTGCAACGAGAGATGATGCTCAGATAGCAAAAGGTCGTTCAGATATTGCTTCCATCCGTTCTGCGATAGTGACTGAGAGACAGACAAGACTTATCAAGGGTGACAGTACATTCATAAACAAACTTCATGCTGGTACTGTTACAGAGCCTTATTTTGATGGAAATGGCACAGCAACATTGTTGATGTATGGCGTAGCACCAGATACTAAAGATGGACATTGGCATGGTGCAAATTGTACTGGGGCTACTCCAAATGTGTGTACATATCTATTTATGCTGCTTGGAGCAGATAACAACTTTACATACACTCAAGCAGATGGTAAATTTGATTGTGTAGCTGGTACTGCAAGTTGTGATCAATTAACAAAGTAATCCTTGATAAACTACTATTCTATCTCATTATTAGGCTCTCCTCTTGAGCCTTTTACATACCACTCACCACAAACAATTGTAATAGGCACTAAAGTTAGTGTACATGTCAGAAACAGAATAATTGATGGCGTTGTTGTTACCACATGTAAAGAACCTGCTTTCAAAACAAACGAGATTTTAGAAGTTTTTGATTTTAGCTATTCAACTAAGCAGATTGTTTTGGCTCAGTTTATCTCTACTTATTATTTTTCATCTTTGGGTGAAGCACTAGCTCTTATGATTCCTTATGATGTATGTATGCATTCCCAAGCAGAGCTTGGGAACGAGTTTGAGTTCGGGGTTGAATCCAAAATAGTGCTTTCTGCCAAACAAGAAGAAGCACTTTCCTTTGCTAAGCAGCACAAAACTTCACTCATCTTTGGCGATACGGGAAGCGGAAAAACAGAAATATATATGAAATATTTTGAGCAGATGATAGAGCAGGGGAAACGCTCGATTTTTCTCATGCCTGAAATCTCGCTCACTCCTCAAATGAATAAAAGACTTAAAGAACATTTTGGTGATAAAGTTGTCATGTGGCACTCAAAACTTACACCACTACAAAAAAGAAAATCACTTCAGATGATTTATGATGGAACTGCCTATATAGTCGCAGGTCCTCGTTCAGCTCTTTTTGTGCCATTGGAAAACTTGGGGTTGATTGTTGTTGATGAAGAGCATGATGACAGTTATAAATCATCTTCAAGACCTCGCTACAATGCCAGAGATATAGCTATTTACATGGGAAAACTTTATGATATTCCCGTGGTTTTAGGCAGTGCAACGCCATCGCTGAACACATTTACTAAATTTCCATATGCCAGACTCAAAGGTGGTCATTTTAGCTCAAACAAAGAGTTTGTATATGAAAAAAGTATTGAAACGCTTTCACCTTTGATTTTAAATACTTTACATGACACATTAAAGGCAAAAGAGCAGGCGATAGTCTTTCTTCCAACCCGTGCTAATTTTAAATATCTGATATGCGGCGATTGCGGACATACTTATGAGTGTGTATTTTGCAGTATCGGGATGAGTATCCATCAACATTCTCGCGCTTTGAAGTGTCATTATTGCAATTTTACTCAAGCTATTCCACAGGTTTGCTCTGAGTGTGGAAGCGGTAATTTGACAAGTTCTCGTCTTGGAACTGCCGAGGCTGTTAAAAATATCGCTGAGGAATTCCCCCAAGCGAGAGTTGAACAGTTTGACAGAGATATTATTACGACATCCAACAAGCTAAAAAAAGCATTGAAGCGATTTAATGACGAGGAAACGGATATATTAGTAGGAACTCAGATGCTAAGTAAAGGGCATGATTATCATGGCGTAACTTTGGCGGTGGTTTTAGGAATGGATAACATGCTCAACATGAGCGATTATAGAGCAAGAGAAAAAGCCTTGTCTTCGCTTATTCAAGTTGCAGGAAGAAGCGGAAGAAAGAAAAATGCCAAGGTTTTGGTGCAGAGTTTCAATGAAGAGTTCTTTAGCACCTATATAGATAATTATGAAGCATTTTTGGAAGAGGAAAAAACTTACCGTCAAGAGCTTTATCCTCCTTATAAAAAACTATGTCGTGTTTTGTTCTCACATGTAAATGGATTAAAAGCAAAAGAAGAGATGCTGAAAATGCATGAGGCTTTAGCAAAATTTACAAATATTGAGATAGTCGGTTTTGGCAAATGCGGGATTGAGAGGGTAGCGAACAAGTACAGATTTGAGATTTTGCTCAGAAGCGATAAAAGTACGGATTTAATAAAAGCAATCTCTACATGTAAGGTCAGTTTGGCTGAGGTTGACATGGACCCTATTGAATTTGGATGATTATTCCTAATTCAATAGTTTTGAAGCTCTTAACTGTGGAAATAAAGTTAAAATCTCCTTACTTGATGATTTTGGTATTTGAATTAAAATAGGATTTTTAGTTTCATCCAGCCAAGAAGTTATCTGCTTCAACTCTTCCAACTTCATGGAAGTGCATCCGACTGTTGGCGCATTGTCAAATTTCTCAACATGCATAAAAATACAGGAACCTTTTTGTTTAATGCCTGATTTATTATGAGCTACAACTATGCCTAACTCATACTGATTATCACCTCTTTTCATATATTCAAAGCTTTTTGGTTTATTGTCCGGCATCTGAATGATTTGATTGTAGTACTCAGATACAACATCATCCACACAAATGAGATTTTTTGATGCAAAAAGGTATGGCATGTGAAAATTTCTTTTTTCTTTATAACCAAAAATATTTGTGAGTTTAAACACTCCGGCGGGTGCTTTTTTATCTCCCTCTTTTTTGAAGGGCTCACCACTTTTTTTTGTGAGAATCAGCTCTCCTAAACCCCAGCCTAAGCCATTTTTTCCGATGTTCACATGGAACGTCTCAAAGACTTTTTTATCATCTTCATAGCACTCCATGGAAGCACCTGAAGTATTGAAGTCTGAACTGACAACCAAGATGACCTGTTGCGATGCAAACAAGAAAGTTTGAATACTTATTAAAATTAAGAATGTTTTTATCATAAAGTATGGTACTATTACTCTTATATGAATTAAATTAAATTGAGAAGAAATTATGGGTATTGAAATAAGAAAGGCTGGTGTTAAGGATGCTTCATTTTTAGCACAAATGATATTACAAAGTAGTAGAGCTGGAAAGAAGTCGGGTCTGTTTGATTTGATCTTTGAGAGTAATGATAATGAAAAAATATTGAAATGTTTAGAAGCTTTAACTCAAACTGTGGCAAAGAATCATTGTCATTATGAGAATTTTTTAATTGCTGAACTTGATGGACAAAGTGTTGGTACACTTTGCAGTTATGAGCCTAGAATCGCTACGAAGCAGGCTTTTGAGGATGCTTTACAAGAAGTTGGCTGCAGTGAAGATTTAGAGGAAAGTTTAGAGGTTCTGTATCAGTGTGATTTCAAGCTTAACACAAGAACTTTAATGTTTGATTTTATGGAAGAACTGGAAGGTTTTGTTGATGTTGGGGTTTTAAAATCTCTTATGCAAAAAAGCCTGCTTACCGCAAGATTGAAAGGTTATCGTATAGCACAGGCTATTGTTGAAATAGGTTCATTGGAAACTTTGTTGTTTTACAAAAAATTAGGATTCAAAGAAGTTCAGGAAAAAGAGTGTGAACTTTATAAAGAGAAGTTTGGAAGAATCGGTTTAGTCCTTTTAGCTATAGAGTTTTAAGGAACTCCCATAGAACTTTCAGCCCTTTCTCTTTTACCCCCGTTACTGGCAATATTTTTAGCCCTTTATTCAAAAAATGTACTTTTATCACTCCTAAGTGGAACAGTTTTAGGACTTTTTATCTTAAATGATTTTGCTTTTATTGCATCTCTAGGAGCTATTTTTGAGCTATTTTTCTCATTGCTCTCAGAGCCTTGGATACTCAAAACTCTAGGTTTTGCTATTTTAGTCGGCAGTATAATGGCTTTGATTGAAAAATCTGGCGGGATTTATGGATTTGTACATTTTGTTCAAAATCAAAAGCAGTTGGTCACTTCTCCCCGTTCCGGTCTTTTACTTAGTTATGTAGTCGGTGTTGTTATTTTTGTCGAATCCTCCATCACTGCACTTATCTCGGGTGCAGTCGGAAAACCACTGTGTGATCATTATAAGATTCCACATGCAAAGCTGGCCTATGTGTGTGATTCTACATCTGCACCTGTTAGTTCTCTCATCGTTTTAAACGGCTGGGGAGCACTTTTACTTGGACTTATCTCTACTCAAATAACAGAGGGGATGATAAGCGGAAGCAGCATAGATATTTTAATAGATGCTGTTTTGTATAATTTTTATGCCATGAGTGCTCTGGGAGTCACTTTTTTAGTTATATGGTTTGGCATAGATATCGGTCCGATGAAATATGCCGAGTACAACCCTTCTTCACATGTAAAAGAAAATGTTAAGCAAGTAAGTAAATACTATATGATTTTGCCAATAATTCTGATGGTATTGATGGTTTTTGTATTTTTATATATCACAGGAGATGGAAATATCTTAAAAGGGAGCGGTTCAAGTTCTATATTTTACACTATGCTGACTACGCTTATTTTTATGCTTTTTTATTATGTAGGTACAAAAAATATGAGTTTTTCAACATGGGGAAGTACCGCTTTTAAAGGGGGTGTAAAATTTGTTCCAATAGCTCTTATTTTACTCTTTGCATTTTCAATAGGAAAAGTCACGATGGAACTTAAAACAGGACTTTATCTTGCATCTTTGGCAAGCGAAAATTTAAATGTCCACTTTTTGTCAGGAGCAATCTTTTTGCTTAGTTCTGTCATAGCATTTGCCACAGGGACAAGCTGGGGAACTTTCAGCATCATGATACCGGTTGCCGTGCCGATGGCTGTTGGCATGGATGCGAATGTTGCACTTGCCATCGGGGCTGTAATCTCTGGCGGTGTTTTTGGCGACCACTGTTCACCTATTTCGGATACAACTATCATCTCGTCTATGGCAAGTGATTGTGAAGTTATCGAACATGTAAGAACTCAGCTTCCTTATGCCTTAATCTCTGGGCTCATTGCATTAGTCTTTTTTATTGTTTTTAGTTTTTAAATAGCTTCACCTTCATTTTTTTTATATAATGTTTTACACAAAAAAAAGATAGAATGTTTCTTATAAAGTATAACCCTTGAATTGTTTTTTTAGAATCTTATCAAATAAAAGGTATATATGAATTATGAATAATTATGATAAATCTCATAGTCTGAATATAGCTACCGAAGATCGTACAATCCATATTGGCAAAAGAATAGCATATGATAAATTGACATATTTTTATCTTTCAATGCCGGTTGTAATTATAGGGCATATGCTTGGTGCTCTCCTTTTGAGTGCTTTGCTATATAGAGTCATTGACGTATACAATATATTTGTATGGTTAGGATTAAGTGTAATATTTTTCTTTTATCGTTTTTATCATTATTATCTATTTAAACGTGAAGAAGAACATAAGAAGATGCGTGATTATAGGATTTGGATAGACCGTTTTTACGCTGATGTTCTTATAAGTGCTCTTTTGTGGGGAAGCAGTGCTATTTTGATGTTTCCAGCCGGTGATATTATGAATCAGATGATTATTGTCATTTTCATCTTTGCTGTGAGTTTTACTTCTATGGGAAACATCGGAGCAAAACTCGACCTTCTTATCTTTTATGCATTTTTTAGTTTTTTACCCTTGATTATACAGTTAATCGTACTTGGACAACAGCAATATGTACAATTAGGCATACTTGTAATTGCTTTAATGATCGTTCTGATGGCTGTGAGTTATTATTTTGGTAATGTAGTAAATAACTCCCTTTATAATCATCAAAATTTCATTGAAATAAAACATTCCAATGAAATTTTACAAGAACGATTTTTTTCTCTTTTTGAGCGTGCACCGGTTGGCATATTTTACTATAACGATAAACTTGAAATATTGGATTCAAATACTTTCTTTTCGGAGCTTAATGATTGTGAAAGTAAGGAAGATCTTGTAAATAAATCTATTAAATATACGAGTAACAAAGAGCTTTTGGATAGTTACAAAATTGTTTTTCAAAATACAATCGGTGATTATAGAGGGCCGTATACTTCTTTAATGTCTGATAAACAACTCTATGTAGACCTCAATACAGTGCCGCTTATTGATGCAGGCGGGACAGTTAAAGGCGGTATTACTATTGTAAAAGATATCACAGAAGAAGTAAATGCCAAAGAAAGTATGGTCCGTAATGCCTATTATGATATATTAACCAACATCCCTAATCGTACTTTGTTTATGGATCGTCTCAATGAAGCAATAGAATCAAGTAAAAAAGAACACACTTTTGCCGCAGTTTTGTATATGGATTTAGATAATTTTAAAAAACTTAATGAAACTTTTGGACATGACAAAGGTGACTCAGCCTTGAAGCAAGTTGCTGAGCGTGCTTTAAATACGATTAATGCCCAAGACACTCTTGCTCGCCTTGGAGGAGATAAGTTCGCGGTACTTCTTCCTAATCTTACTCATGATTATAATTCTGCATACGAACAAGCGATGAAAAAGGCACAAAATATTCTTGATGTTTTGATAACTCCTTTAAAAATTTCCGGAGAAGATTATCATGCCGGTGCTTCTATCGGGATTTATTTATTTCCTTCAAATGGTGCTACCGCTTACGATATATTAAAAAGAGCGGAAACAGCAATGTATGAAGCAAAAAGAACCGGACGTAATACTATTATGCCTTATCAGGATTATATGGGGGATTCTGTTGCAGAATTTATCGGTATTGATAATGATTTAAGAAAAGCTCTTCTTAATGATGAACTTATGATGTATTACCATCCACAACTGGATGTACAGACCGGTAAAATTAGCGGAGCTGAAGCGCTTATACGATGGGCACATCCAACAAGAGGAATGGTTCCACCAGCAAAATTTATCCCTATTGCTGAAGAAAGCGGCTATATTATAGAACTGAGCCATTGGATTTTGGAGCGGGTTATCAAAGATATTAAGAGACTCAGTGAACTTCCTGGAGGATTTAAACTCAATCATATTGCAATTAATATAAATAGTAACCATTTTTTAAGACCGGATTTTACTAAAGAGTTAAAAAGCATCATAGAAAAGCATCACATTCCGGCAAAGTGGGTCGAAATTGAGATTACAGAAGGTGTGATAATGGATAATATTGACGAAGCAATTAAAAAGATGAAAGAGTTAAAGGAATACGGAATCAAGTTTTCTATGGATGATTTTGGAACAGGTTATTCATCTCTCTCCTATCTAAGTCAACTTCCTTTCGATACATTAAAAATCGACCAAGCCTTTGTTATGAAAATGACAAATGACATAAGCGATTCTACTTTGGTATATGCCATCATAGACATAGCTAAGAACTTTAATTTTGAAGTTGTAGCAGAGGGAGTAGAAACACTTGAAATACTGGAGTTACTCCAAAAAAGTACCTGTAATATTTACCAAGGCTTTTATGCACATAAACCAATGCCACTTAGTGACTTTACTAAACTTATATCATAAAAAAGTTAGAAGATTTGTAGTGGTTTTTTACTATTATGACTACAGCATCTGTTGTCATTATTTTTGGTTTTTAAATAACTTTAATCCTAAAAAGAGTACAATCTTCTAATTTCAAAAAGGGTGTAGTCGTGAAAAATATTCTTATTTTTATGTTGATATTCCCTGCCTATATCTTAGCTTCAGATGTACAGCAGACATATAATGTTGCCATGAGCGCTTACAAATCAAAAGATTTTAAAACTTCTTATGATCTTTTATCAAAGCTTTATCTAACAAAACTCTCAGATGTAAACTTGAACTTTGCTCTTGGCATGTCCGCTTATGAAACAGGACATTACGAGATAGCTCTTGGGGCTTTTGAACGGGTTGAAATGCTTGAGCCTGCAAACTTAAGAAATAAGCTTGAAAAAGCTAGAACATATTTTATGTTAAAGATGTATGAGGATGCAGAACTTGGGTTTAAAGAAGTTCTAGACAACCCGATGATTTCCGAGAACGTACGAAAAAATATAGAATTATATCTATCTAAAGTTTCCAAGGTTCAACAAAAATCATTTACTTATGCGACGATTAGCTTAGATTGGATTTATGATTCAAATGTAAACTATGGCTCATTGGATGATACTTACAACGTAGGTTCTACCGCATACCCAACAGCAGATGAACGCTCAGACAGAGCTCTTCAACTCTCAGCAGATATAATGAATATTTACGATATTGGTGAAGCAAACGGTTTTGCTCTCAAAAATAGAGCTATTTTATACTTGAAAGACTACCAACATGAAGATGATTATGATGTGCAATATTTGGCTTATATGCCAAGTTTGGTTTACAAATACACTCAATATACAGCAGAGATGGTTGTTGGCGTTGACGCTATGACATTGGGTAAAGAGCTTTATTTAAAAACAGTCTCTTTTATGCCAAGAATCGAGTATGCACATACCAATAGTTTAAGAAGTATTGCCTATTTCAAATACCAAACAAAATTCTTTCAGCAATCTACTCAGTCTGATTTAAACTCAAACCATTATGAGTTGTCTTATGCTATGCAAGATATTTTATCTCCTCGCTCGTATATTCAAGTCAACATTGTCGGTGTACAAGAAAAGAAACAAAAAGGATCAAGAATAGATGTTGACTATAGTGAATATAAGCTAAATACAATTTATGTAAATCAGTTTACACCAACTTATGGTGGGGAACTTTATGCTGAGATAAAAAAGAGAAAATATGACGACTATAGTTCTCTTTTTGATTCTACAAGAGATGATGTCAGCCGAAGCGTAAGCGCGAGCGTAAGTGCAAAGATATTACAAACATTGCGTTTTAAAGTAAAAGCACTATACAACAGGGTTGATTCAAATCAAGACCTGTTTGGTTATCAGAAATACACGGTATCTGCCGGTATCGTAAAAACTTTTTAGGAGAGTTGTTATGGAAATATTTAAAAAAGTTATTTTATCTTTGATCTTAGTTAGTTCATTTGTACTAGCAAACAGTGTTGGAACTATCACAGCATTAAAAGGCAGTGCTACGATTGTTCGTGATGATTCAAACATAGAAGCGACAGTCGGTGCAAAACTAAACGAAAAAGACACCATTACAACAAAAGCAAAAAGTAAAATTCAAATTATTTTTAATGATGAAACTATTATAACCATTGGTCAAAATAGTAACTTTTCAATCTATGAGTATTTATTTGAAGAGAACAAAGCACCAAAGGCTAAGTTTGGACTATTAACAGGGGCTATTAGAACCATAACCGGAAAGATAGGAAAAATAGCACCTGATAAATTTAGTGTTGAAACTAAAACAGCACTTATTGGGATACGTGGAACAGACTTTACTATTTTAGCAAGAGAAGATGGCGGGATTAGAGCTTATTGTACTTTTGGAGCGATTAGTGTTAGTGTAAACGGTAAGATAGTTATTGTTGAACAAGGATTTTATGTTGATGTTTCTGCAGATGGAAAAATAGGAAAACTCCAGAAGTTTACTCCACAACAGCTGAAAAAAATGAGAAGCGATAGTTTTGTAGTTGCTGAATCTACTAAAGAGACAGATCCGACAGGATTAACAGAAACTACAGTAACTGACTCATCTGGTGATATTGATATGGTTGTTTCAGATATTACGCAGAGGACAACTACAGGTACGCAGGCAAATGCGCTAGATGCAGCTGAAGCAGCAGTTACTCCAGATCGAATAATTAATGATAATCTCGAAATAATCTCTGGACAATAATAGAGGATGAAAGATAAATACAAGGTACTCATCTTACTCTTTTTATTTATCTCTATTCTTCTCTCGAGTGCCTATCTCTTTATGCCAAGTCACTTCCAGTCTCTGGACGACAGGGTGCGTGATTTTTACTTTAATGTTCGTGGACCTGAAAAAGCCAGTGATGATGTGGTGATTGTAGATATAGATGAACGAAGCATCAAAGAGTTGGGTCAGTGGCCATGGGAGCGGGATAAATTTGCTCAGATTTTGACAAACCTTGGTAACTACGGAGTTGGAATCATCGGGCTGGATATGGTTTTTGCAGAGGCTGACAAAACTTCCCCGGATAAACTTGCTAAAAAATGGGGGATAAGTAAAAAAAATCTCCCTGACTATGACCTTATTCTTTCTCATGTGGTTGCGCAGACACCTACTATACTGGGCTATGTGTTTGATTTTAATGCGAAAAATACAAAAGATGCGCCGCAAATACCTGCTATCTTTATAGAAAAAAATAAGCCTGAGAGAGAGTTTTTACCAGTGGCGTATGGGGTTTTAACAAATCTTGAAGTGATTCAGAAAAATGGCTATTCAAGCGGCTACATGAACAACATCCCAGATGCAACCGGTGTTATAAGAAGTGTTCCTCTCTGCATCAAGTATGATGATATGGTTTATCCATCTCTTGCATTTGAGATGTACCGCATAGCTGTAGACTCAAAAAAAGTTATTTTAACTTACAGTAGTGGTGGTATAGAAAATATTGAGCTTGGTTCGCAAGAGATAAAAACCGATAGATTTGGGAGGTTGTATCTAAATTTCAGAGGTCCGGCTAAAAGTTATAAATATATCTCAGCGGTAGATGTCTACAATAATACAGCTGATAAAAAAAGTTTAGAGGGTAAGTTTGTACTTATCGGGACATCTGCTTATGGACTTATGGATCTTCGTTCTACCCCTATGGACAGTGTTATACCTGGAGTCGAAGTACATGCAAATATAATTGATAATCTGTTAAATGATGATATGATGAGAAAGCCGTCATGGGTCGAAATAGCGAATATTGCAGCTATTGTCATAATTTCTTTCATTGTGATATTTATGTACTCCAGACTCTCTTTAACAATGCTTATGATTATCTATCCTTCTACATTATTTGCGCTTTTGTATGCAAATTATTATCTCCTTTTTACAGAGCATATTATTATAAATTCACTCTTTCCACTTTCTTCAATCATATTTTCACTTATTGGAATTTTGGGTGTGAATTATCTCTTTGAAACGCGTCAAAAAGATATGATTAAAGGAAAGTTTGCCAGTAAAGTAAGTGCAAGTGTTATGGACGATATTCTTAAAAAATCTGATACAAATACTTTAGATGGTGCTGAAAGGGAGATTACCGTATTTTTCTCTGATGTCAGAGGTTTTACAAATATTTCTGAAGCTATGGGGAATGCAAAATCACTTATTAAATTTATGAATGAAATTATGGAGCCTATGACAGAGATAATAATACAAGAAGATGGCACTGTTGATAAATATATCGGTGATGCGATTATGGCGTATTGGAATGCACCGCTTGATGTGGAAAATCATGCTGACAGAGCTGTCACAGCAAGTCTTAGGCAGCTTCACAATCTTAAAAATTTGAATGCAAAGCTAAGAAAAAATCCAGAATTTAAAAATGTTACTAAAATGGCAGATGAGAATAATATACCACTTGTTGATATTGGGATAGGACTCAACAGCGGGATTGCCATAGTTGGAGAGATGGGCTCTACAAAGCGTTCTGATTATACTGCTATCGGTGATCCTATTAACATAGGATCGAGATTAGAATCTTTGTGTAAATATTATAGCTCAAGACTCAATATCTCAAACTATACAAAAAATATGTTAACCGGAAAATATATTTTCAGATTCTTAGATTTGGTAACAGTCAAAGGTAAAGTTGAACCGCTTGAGATTTGGCAGGTTCATGATTTTGATAGTGAGGAAGAGGATGAGCCACTTTTTTACTCAAGCAAAAAAGAACTTTTAAGAGAGCTTGATTTTTATCATAAGGCTATCGATCTTTACAAAACAGAAAAATTTGAAGACGCTTTAAATATTTTTAAAGTTCTTAACGAATGGGAAAATAAGAGCAATCTCAGAATTTATGATATTTACATAGAGCGTTGTGAGCACTATATGGAATTTCCTCCTGAAAATTTTAATGGTGTTTTTGTCCATACAACAAAGAGTTAGGTCTTTTTATAAACCTAACACAGCGTTCAAAGAGTAGCGCATATCTTCATCAAGATTTTCCATGGAGCTTAACATCCATCTTAAATAGCCGGCATCACTGCGTGCGACTTCTTCCAAAGTTTTGCCCTTGTATTTCCCAAATTTAAACGATTTTATTATGATGGGTGTATTTGTTAAGTCCACCATCTTTTCAACCGGATTTTCACTAGGAAACTGTTTTTGCACAGCTTCTTTTAGTTTTGAGAGAAACAGTTTCAAAACCAAAACATCCCCTATGGCATCATGGGCTTTTACTACGATATCTAAAGCATCTGCTTCTTTTTGTTCCTCTTTGTAAAGACCCAGTTTATAGCGAAAATATTGAAGTCTGTGAGCTTCTTCATCTGCAAAAATATGCTTAGCAACCCTGAGAGTATCAATCACTTTCATCTGCGTGTTAAAACCCTCTTTTTTAAGCATATCCAAGTCAAAGGGAGCGTTGTGGATAATGATATAATTATCGTTAGTGTTGAGCTCATTGAGTCTTTTATATGCGATACTCTCTTTACATGTAGACTTGCCTTCAAGCAAATCAGGAGTTATTCCATGTACTTCCATAGCGCCGAAGCTGATAGGCATATCGGAAGAACAAAATTCATTATGCACCTCTACCTCTTTTGAGCCTAAAACGATATATCCGAGTTGAATCACTCTGTCAAGTTCGCCTGTTCCTGTTGTTTCCGTATCTAAAATAATGTATTGTTTTGCCAATTTTTAGTCCATATTTAAAAGTAATAGCATATTTTAGCGATAAACTTTTAAAACTACTTTTTTGCTCTAAATTTTACTTTGAAAGTTTCTGTGCCCTCGTTTTTGACTTGCACTTCAAATGTTACCAGATTGCCTTTTGTATATTTGTACGGCTTTGTTGAATCAATACTGCTTGTAGTACTCTTGTTAAATGGAATCAGTAGCTCAATTGTTTTAGTTGAATCGGAACTATTTTTAATGCTATATTTTGCCGTAACTTCAATGTAGTTTTTGTTGTCATCTCTTTGTAAAACTGTCTCTGTCGTACTCAGGTCGAAGTTATTTCCAAGTTTTAAATCGATTGGAGTTTTCTTGGGCGTATGATTTAGATTTGATTCGCCTAAGAGTAAGCTCGTGCCTTTTACCTTTGAATAGCTTCTCACTACCCCTTTTGGCATAGGAAAATCAAAACCGTTACTATGGATATATTGGCTTACGTCATGCTTTTGTTCCCCTTGCATGTAGAGCGGATTTGATAATTGTGCGGTGTATTTACGGGTAATCTTGATATTCTTTTTATCGATAAACTTGATTTGTGTTTTTTCATTATCGGCTAGATTCACTTTAAAAGGGATGGTGTAAAAATGGTAGCCTTCATGGGCTTGATGTTTAACCTCTTCAGCCATTGCATCCATAGCCATTGTCTTTCTTACCTGCATGTAGCGATTTTGCGCTCTTTGTGCACGATTGATATCCCCGGCTAAAACATATAGTTCTGTATTCTCAAACTTTTTACCTGAACGGTTGTCTATACTTATCCAGCCAGATAAATTTGCACTTTCATCCTTGACATCTAAAATATAGTTACTTTGCCAGTCAACATTTTTTATGAGATAGTCTAGTTCCATCTCCGCTTTTAGGTCTTTTTTTGCAGAAATATTCCAGACTAAGGATGGCTTAGTGATGAGTTCATTTGGGATGGTTTTAAAAATGATATTGTTGCTGTTGACCGATATAATCTCGTTGGAATCAGTTTGAACAATACACAAATTTCCATCGTTTGATAAAAGTGTAGCTTTGAGAATCTGAAAATTCTTGCTGTCTTTCATAACGCGGACTTCCACTTCTTTGCCTATATGAGCTTCGAGCAGCTTCTTTTGTGTGAGTTTGTCAAAACGGTATTGCTGGGAGTAAAGCGTGATGGAATCATCAAGTTTTACATTGACTGAGTCTATCTCGATAGTATTGGCAACACCTTCGTAGATAATGCTGCCATCGCTCTTTTGCGTACTTAATGCCCTTTGCTCATGCACTAAAGCAATGCCGCCATTGTAAACGATGAGTGAGTTGGAAGAGGGCTGTGCACCTAAAACAGCTCCAAAAGCGCTCAGTGAGAGAGCCGTTGAAGAGATGATTTTTAAAAATAAATGCTTCATTGGTAAATCCTTTAGAGATATTCTACTACTTATGTTACACTATCAGGAAAAATAGATAGTAAAAATTGAAAGTATTTGGAGAAATATGTGATTAGTTCAGCGCTTGTCTATCTTTTTGTGTTGGCTTTCATAGCGACAGGCTTTCATCAGTTAGAAAAACAAACAAATTTTAAAATATTTAAATTTCTTCCGGCAGTTGTGATGATATATGCTTTTAGCATGTTCTTGGCCAGTATGGGAGTGTTTGAATCAAATGAGGCAATAAACAATATTTACTCACTTACTAAAGCAAATCTGCTTCCGGCTATGCTTTTTTTGATGCTTCTCCAAGTTGATTTTACACACTTTTTTAAACTTGGGAAATCTTTGCTTATTGCTTATGTTTTAGCGGTTCTCTCAATTGCCATTGGTTTTATAGTTGTCTCTTTGGTTTTTGATTTTAATCATGACACTGCTGCGGCTTTTGGAGCTTTAGCTGGAAGCTGGATGGGCGGGACTGCAAACATGATAGCAGTCGGTTCAGCTCTGGGAGTGAGTCAGGAAGCTTATGGTTACGCTCTTATAGTTGACAGTGTAAACTACACTTTATGGGTAATGCTGCTTTTATTTTTGGTTCCGTTTGCCTCGGCTTTTAACAGATTTGTTGGGGCAAAAGACAGTGAAGCGATTTTTTCACAAATCGGCTGCGCATGTACTATTGGAACAAAAAGATATTGGCTTTTAATCTCTTTTGCAATTATTGTCTCACTGGCTTCTCAGATGCTGGCCGTACATGTAGAGTTTTTAAATAGAACAACAACGGTAGTTTTATTGGCAACAATTTTTGGTGTTTTAGCCTCTTTTACAAAGCTGAAATCTATGAACGGCTCAAGTGAAGTTGCGACTACGATGCTTTATATTTTGATAGCACTCATTGGCTCAAAAGCGGTGTTTGAGAGTTTTGGTGCAGTCGGCATTTATGTCGTGGCAGGTTTTTTGATTTTAGTGATACATGCCGCTCTTATGGTTGCAGGTGCGAAGATATTTAAGCTTGATTTGTTTTCCATTGCAGTCGCATCCCTCTCAAATATCGGAGGTGTCGCCTCAGCTCCAATCCTCGCGGCAACCTACAACAAATCACTTGTAAGTGTTGGAGTTTTGATGGCTGTTATGGGGTATCTAATAGGCACTTTCGGCGGGCTTTTGGTTGGAAGTATTTTAGTGAGTTTAGCAAAATGAAAATAATAAACATCCAAACAGAAGTAAAACACATTCCTCTAAAGACCCCTTTCGTAACGGCTTTGAGAAGAGTAGAAAATATAGAGTTTGTCAGAGTAAGCATTACATGTAAGAATGGCTTAGTAGGGATAGGGGAAGCACCGGCGACTAAAGCGATAACAGGAGAGGGGATTGAAGATATTTTGGACTCTATAGAGAGTGTTAAAAGTACTTTAAATCATCACTCACCGCAAAATGCGCTGGAGCGCTTACACGAAAATAGACAGACGGACCATCCAATATGTTTGATAGGGAACAGTGCCAGAGCTTCTTTGGATATGGCACTTTTATCTTTGATAGCACAATCTGAAAATATGCCGTTGTATCAGTATTTCGGTGCAGAAGATGCAGTGCATTTACAAACAGATGTGACAATCAGTTTAAATACTCCACAGGTTATGCTCGAAGATGCAAGGGCGGCATGTGAGAACAATATGGATATATTAAAAGTAAAACTAGGCGCAGACATTAAACATGCGATAGAAGTGATACAATCCATCTCAAAAGAACTGCCTGCTGCAAAAATACTTGTCGATGCAAATCAAGCTTGGAGTGTGCAAAATTGTCTGCATTTTATCGATAAGGTAAAGGACTGTGAAATCGAGCTTATTGAGCAGCCTGTAATTGCAGGTGATTTGGAAGGTCTTAAAATCATAACAGAGTATTCAGACATTCCTATTTTGGCTGATGAAGCAGTCTTTACACTCGAAGATGCCCAAAAAGTCATAGAGACTGCGAGTGCTGACATGATAAACATAAAACTTATGAAATGCGGCGGTGTGATTAAAGCGATTGAGATTTTAGAATATTGTAAAAGTAACAATGTTACATGTATGCTCGGTTCCATGCTCGAGGGCCCGACCTCAATAAACATAGCTTTACATCTGGCTATGGCTTACAGCGATGTGATAAAATACATAGATTTAGACAGTCCTCTTCTTTACAAAGAGATGTCTGATGAGCTTGAGTTTATATTTGAGGGTAAAGATATTGAATATATAGGGAAAGATTAGTTACGTGAGGCTACGTACCTAAGCCATATAAATCCAAAGAGCCCGGCAAACAATGATGCTGCCAAGATTCCTACTTTCGCTTGAAAAATAAAAGATTCATTTCCTAAAAATGCCAAATCTGCTACAAAGATTGACATAGTAAAACCGATACCGCCTAAGAATGCCACTCCAAAGAGTTGACTCATAGTGCTGTTATCCGGAAGTTTCGCGATACCAAGTTTTATAGCAATATATGCAACTCCGGCAATTCCAAGAACTTTTCCAATAATGAGTCCAGCAATGATGCCGATAGATATGGGTTCCAAAATAGTGGTGCTTATGGATGAAAAATCTATAGATATGCCGGCATTGGCAAGTGCAAAAAGAGGAATAACTACTAAGCTTACCGGAAGATGCAGGTCATGTTCGAGTCTTGCAGCAGGAGAGTTTACAGAGTCGATTTTATCTGTTATGTTGAGTAAAATCGCTTTTTGCTTTTCATGCATCATGTGATCAGTTGTTACTGGATAGTTGTCATATTCATCTAGCAAATTTTTTGTATGTTTAGTAAAATCTACAGGGGCATACCTAGGCTTAGAGGGTATAGACATAGCTGCGATAACTCCTGCAATTGTCGCATGAACTCCTGATTCAAGCATAAAAAACCACATGGCAAGTCCAATTATGAAATAGGGCAGAACAGCATGGATTCCAAAACGGTTAAATGAAACCAAGGTTAAAAAAGACACAAGAGCCAACGCAAGTGGCAGCATGTTGATTTGTTCAGTGTAAAAAATTGCTATAACCACAACTGCACCAAGGTCATCTACAATTGCAAGTGCTACTAAAAATGTAACAAGTGCAGGGGAGACTCTCTTGCCTAAAAGCACAAGCGCACTGATGGCAAAAGCAATATCTGTTGCCATTGGGATACCCCAGCCGCTTGCAGCGTCAGTTCCATAGTTTATACTTAAGTATATGAGAGCCGGCAGTATCATCCCTCCTATTGCTGCAAGTATTGGAAGAATAGCAACTTTGATATTTGAGAGTTCACCTACCAGTATCTCTCTTTTTATCTCAAGTCCGACTATAAAGAAAAAGACAGCCATAAGACCATCATTTATCCAGTGGTGAATACTATGTGAGAGTTTCCAAGAGCCAACATTAAAATCTATCTGAATATGAAAAAAATGCTTATAAGCGTCTGCAAGTGGCGAGTTCGCTAGCATAAGTGCTAACACGGTAGTAAACATTAACACAATACCGGTTGTAGTCTGTGCATGTAAAAATTCTTCAAAAGGAGTATACGCTTTATTAAAAGCCTTTTCCCATGGCGCATATAGTTTCATCTTATTACCTCGTTTTCAAGTTAATCATCAATTATGATGCGGTCTCTGCCGCTTTGTTTTGCTTGATATAAGGCAAAATCAGCAGATTTGACTAAATTTGATGGAATATTGCCTGTATCTGGAATGATACTGCTTACTCCAAAACTCATAGTGATAGGTCTTATCTTTATGCCATGTGCTTCAAAATTGCCTAAACTTTTAATGCCCTTTTGTATTGTCGTGCACAGTTCGTGTGCGCCATTAGTATTTGTATCATACAAGACAATAATAAATTCTTCTCCACCATATCTCGCTACAAAATCAGTACTTCTCTTAATTGAAGTTTTCATAACATTTGCAACAATCTTTAAAACAATATCTCCTGCTGCATGTCCATAAGTGTCATTCACATGTTTAAAGTAATCAATGTCACACATGATTATAGACATATCAACATTTTTGCGCTGTGCCATATCCCATGTATCTTTGAGATGCTGTTCAAAATATCTTCTGTTATATAATTGTGTTAATGCGTCAGTTATGGAAAGTGCTTTTAGTTTTTCGTTTACAGCTTCAAGCTCTTTAGTCCTCTCTTTTACTTTATCTTCCAGTGAGTGGTTGATAGCATCTAAATCTTTGGAATGTAGATCTATCCTCTCAACCATAGACATAATTGCATTGTGTATTACTCCAATTTCATCGGATCTTTTAGACTCCCTTAGTGAGAGATTATTGAGTTTTGGGTCATATGCCAAAACATCACGGCTTAGAACCTTTAAATCTTTAAGCTCTCTTTTAATGAGAAAAATAAATAAAAACAATAAAATAAAAGTTATCAAAAATATTGAAATAGTTGTATCTGTATTTTTTTGATGAACTTCTATTAACTCTTTATCTGAAAAATATAAATCAATAAAACCAAAATTTTCACCAGAGATAGGGTCAATTATATTTTTACTACAAAAGTTAGTATCACCTTCTTCTTTTTTTAAATGCTTTGTAGACTCTTTTATATAAGTATAAATAATATCTTTATTTACATTTTTAAGCTCTAAAAATTCCAAATCATCATTTTGCTTTACTATCTGGTTTAGGTATTCTTCATTTGCATCTTCTAATCCTAAGGAGATATTGAGTGCGATGATAGGTGAAATTGTATCTATCAGTAGATTGTTTTTTGATTTTTTTGATTTAATGAATTGATTGACAATATTATCTGAGAGTTGGTACCTCTCAGCTGATACAATCAATATGGTAAAAAGAATGATACCTATGATGATTTTGAGTTCTATGCTAAGGCTGCGTATCAATTTTCTTTTCCTAGATAAATTTTTGAAACTCTTAAGAGTATGTTATCGAGTTCAACTTTATTTTTAGTTATAGCTTTCATATTTATGTATGGTAAAACTTTTCTGCCAATAAATAAAGATATTTCAACACCATTCTCCAATAATGCTTCATCGTATGACATAGTCAAAATATTTTGTTTATTTGAAAAGAGTAAGGCATCATTTATATTTTTTTCATTTGAATTAAACATAAATAGAAGTTGTGTGTTTTCACATTTAGTAATCTCTGAATAGGGGGTGCTTACTAAATGAATATGATGATTTTTAATCCCATTTGGATAATTGTTATTTACTTTATCTATTAAAGAAAGTGCTGCTGATTTATCTATATCATCATTGAGAACACAAATATCTATATTGTCTTTTATCCTTTCTTTTTGGCTGCTCATCATGATAAATCGGGGCATTAACTTTGAGAAAATACTTAAAATATCATCATCATATGTTAAAGCATAGAGTATAGTTGTATTTAAAATGATACTAATCAGTAAAAATAAACGAATGATACTTTGTTTAAATTTCATGATCTTTCTCTACATCAAGTGGTAAGGTGATTGTAGATAACGCGCCGCCATTTTGATTGCTGAGTTCTTTAAAAGATAAAAATTCTTTTTTTAAGAAAAAAGCAAAAAATATTAAAACGATGAATACAATAAAAAAGATTTCTATGGTAATTTTAGTATTGTTTTTTAATACTTCTTTATATCTTTCATCTGAGATATATAACTCAATTTTAGCTACATGTTCATTCATAAAACTATCTGTAATATCTTGGCTGAAATAATTTTCATCACTTTTTTTAAGTATGTTTTTTTCATTTTCAGCTTGATAGCCGTAGATTGTAACAGCTTCTTTATCTGAAATTTTTAACATTAAAATATCTGGATTTTGCTTCGCAATTTCATCCAAGTATTCTTTATTGGCATCCAAAAGACCAAGCGACAAGTTAAGAGATATGATAGGAGATATTGTATTTATGAGCAGAGTAGTTCTTGATTTTTCTAATTCTAAAAATTGTCTGTTTTTATTTACGCTCATCTCATATACCCCAAGTACAGAAATAAATAAAGCTAATAATATGATTGAAATTACAACTTTTGCTTCAAGACCAAATTTTTTCATTTAAAATAACTTTTAAACCTTATATAATAATGATTATAATATACTATTTTCTTATAGTTGGTAGTATATTATTTATTAACTTAATCTCACATTTTTGGATAAATATCAAATGAAAAAAATTATACTATCTGCCTTAATAGTTTTATCAACGTTAACTACAATCAGTGCAGACGAACTTAACAAGATAGAGGATTTTGAATCATTGCTGAATGATGTGAGTGAGATTGCAACAAGAAAATCTTTGAATGTAGATTATATGCCATCGGTTGTAACAATCATAGATGCACAAACATACATGGATGCCGGTATCCAAAATATTGGGGAAGCTCTCGGCATGCTGCCTGGGATTCAAACCCAAACCAGTTCTATGGGCTATGCTACGACGACAGTGCGGGGTTTAAAAACTCCAAATGCGTATATCTCAGATAAGATAAAAGTTCTTATAGACGGAGTCGCAATACATAACGAGATTTCGGGAACAAGTAACTTTTACATGGACTTTCCTATGCAGCTGGTGGACAAGATAGAAGTGCTTCGTGGACCGGGCTCTACGGTTTATGGATCGGGAGCATTTTACGGAACTGTGAATGTCATCACAAAACTCGGTAATTCAAAAAAAGAAAATCAGGTTTTTTTAGGTGGCGGCAGCTACAAATATATGACAGCCGGAACCAATGTATACACAACTGCTGACAATTGGACTCTATTTGCAGATGGCTATTATCAGCAAAATGAGAAAAGACTGAATCAACCGGATCAGGAGCAAAGAACAGATGAGCACATGGAAGATTTGTCTCTTGGCTTTAGGGCAGTAAACGGCGGTTTTGAGTTTCTAACTCGCCTCAAACAAAACACTTCCGGAAACTTTTACAGTTTTGAAGGTGAGCTTGACCCAATACCAGACCATCCTAAAGAGCATAAAAATGTATACTTTTTTGCAGAGGCTTCGTATAAGATAGATTTGAATGATTATAAGCTTGAGACAAAAGCCGGCTTTTCACACAGAGAATCAGATATTGGAGCCAATATTGATAATGTTGCAGCAATAGCTAACAGGTTTAGTGTTGTAGGTATAAATGTGCAGGAAGGCTTTACAACGCAGGAAAAAATACAGGAACAAAATCTTGAACTTGAGAGTATCCTTACTTTTCCTGAGATAAACTCAAATGATATTTTAGTCGGAGTTGGAATTCGTAATGCGAGAGTGATGCAGGATGATTATTACAACAGTGTTGAAAATGCGATTACACAGAATTACACTGCCATTACAACTAGCGTTAATTTTGGCAGTTTTAGATATCGTCCTTCTAAAGAGCCTGCATTTTGGGCAAATCCGACAACACAGCTTTTAAAAGCAAATCTAAGCCGAACAATCGGTTATGCCTATCTCCAGGATTTAATATCTCTCCATGATGATGTTGATTTGTTCCTTGGAGTACGGATTGACGACTACTCTGATTTTGGAGCAAAATTGAGCAAGAGAGCCGGAATTGTATATAGAGCTACAGACAAAACTGTCCTAAAGCTGCTTTATGGTTCAGCTTTTAGAGCTCCTACTTTTACTGAGGCGTACTCAAACGGGCATATCAACTTAAGACAAAGTGATGAAAACATAAAACCGGAGGAGACAAATACTTACGAAGCCGTTTGGATATACACCCCGACATTGAAGCATAAGTTTTCTTTAAATCTTTTTTACTCAGAGTTGAATAATGTAATTGATTTGGAAGAGGATGAAAGTACTCCTGCCGGGTATAAAAACTATGACAACAGAAGCTCACAAGGGCTCGAGTTTGAGTATTCTTACCGTACACAGCTTGAGCATAGTCTGTATTTTAATGCGAGCTATATAGAAACAAATTATGAGGTACCTTATGAAGGAGGAGCAAGTGCACTTCCAGAGGAGCAAACAGGCTATATCCAATCGATGCCCGATATTTCAAAACTGATGCTCAAAGCGATGTATATTTATCGTCCAACGAACAAGCTCTCTTTTGGTACAACTTGGCATTACTATTCTAAAACAACGCCGACGGAGATAAGCTGGGTTGATGAGTCTTCTGTAGAGCCTGTAAATATTTTTGATGAAACGCTTACTTACCGATTTTCCAGTTTAAGTGAGATGAGAGTAACTGTGAAAAATCTCTTTGATGCGGATGTGCGTCAGCCGAGTTATTACTATAACATAAGTGGCGGAGTTCAAAGAGAAGGCAGAAATTACATGCTGAGTTATGTATATAGATTTTAAAGAACTTTAGTAAAATGACAATGAGCTGAACATTAAAGAAGGTAAATATATATAAAATGAGTATAATTAACTTATGAATTTAAAAGAACTAGAAAATAAAACCGTATTGATGTTTGGAAAAAGCCGTGCATTTTCAGATGATGAGTTTATGCTTCAAATGAAACTGCATAACATACATGTAGTAAAGGAATACTCTGATGAGGTTGTTTTGATTGTTGATGGCAGAATGATGACGCCTTATGAAGACAATGAAAGTGTTAAACTTTATGAGCAAAAAAAAGCTGAATTTGTGGATATAGATACTTTAGACAGAGCATTGTCAAATTTTTTAGACGAAGATACACTTTTGATGAGTTTGAAGCTGAGTCATGATAAAGACAGGCTAAAAGGGTATCTTCAAAACGGTATGGTAAGTGATGCGCTTTTTTTAAAACTTATGAAAATGTATACATGGGATGGAGATGATTTTTTTGGAAATGATGATAACCGCGACATAAGTGCAGCATTTATAAGCAGATTCTACAAAAATATTGAAAGAAATCATAATGTACAATATTCAAGCAGGGGTTTTTTACACTTAATTATCCAGACAACAGATGAAGGGCTCATAGAAACTGTTAGCTTGCTTGAACCCTTGCAAAAAAGCTTTCAGGCGGATGCAGAAGATAGTAACTATAGGATTATAACTGCTATAGCAACGCACTATAGAACGCCCAAAAGAGTGTTGAAGATGCTCATTAAAAATTCAAATTCCTATGTTAGGACACTCATAGCCATGAGAGAGGATTGTGATGAATCTATGCAGATTCAACTCTTTGAAACTGACGATGAAGAAGTCCTCAGAGCGCTTTCTTATAATGAAAAACTGAATATAAATCTGGCTTTAAAGCTTATGAAAAATAAAGAATATGCAAAAAATATAGCAAAATATATTAATCTGGATAATAGAGTATTTGATATGCTTTATGAAAGCTCATCTCTGGAGTTAGCAATAAATAACAGCATAAGATATGATATGCAAAAAAAATTAATTGATACAAATAATATCGACATAATGACAGCATTGGCTACAAATAAATATTTACATAAAGATATCTTTTATGAACTTGTTGCAAAAAAAGATGAAAACATAAATATAGCTATCTACCGGAATCCTTCTGTACAAAAAACTACACTTGCAAAAGCTTATAAAAATAAAAAATATTATACATCTTTGGCAAGTAATGAAAATACACCGGAAGATATTTTACAAAAACTTTCCCAGAGTGAAGATACAGCCATACTTTTAGGTCTTGCTAAAAATCCAAGCACTCCTATCGATGTTTTGTATCAGTTGCAGCTAGATAGCAGGTTTGAACGCTCAGTAAAAGAAAATCCTACTTTTGGCAGACATATCCAAACTGAAAATATCGGCTGGCAAGAATAAGTGAAAGCATCTAGTTTAATAAGCACAATATCTTCTCTGATAGAGCAAAAAGTGCCAACTTTTCTTTGGGGCGCGCCGGGGATTGGAAAATCATCCATTGTCAAACAGATTGCAAAAGATAAGGCTATAGGTTTTATAGATTTAAGGCTTGCTCTTATGGACCCGACCGACTTGAAAGGTATTCCTTTTTACGACAAAGAATCCCACACAGCACTTTGGGCACCTCCTGCATTTTTACCGCGAGAAGGCGAGGGGGTGTTATTTTTAGACGAGTTAAACTCGGCTCCTCCTTCCGTTCAGGCATCCGCTTATCAGCTGATTTTAGACAGAAAAGTGGGTGAGTATGAACTCCCAAAAGGCTGGGCAATAGTCGCTGCCGGAAACCGTGAAGGAGACAGAGGTGTTACTTACCGCATGCCTTCCCCTTTGGCAAATAGGTTTGTCCATTTTGAGATGGAAGTAGATGTGAATGACTGGAGATACTGGGCTTATCAAAACAGTGTTGATGAGAGGATAATATCTTACATCACTTTTAAGAATGAACACCTGTTTACCTTTGATGCAAAAAGTGATGTTAAAAGCTTTGCAACACCTAGAAGCTGGGAGTATGTTGATAGCATTTTAAAGAGCAATATTAAAGAAGAATTACTTTTAGACTGTTTGTCCGGAGCCATCGGAAGAGAAGTTTCTGTCGGCTTTTTGAGTTTTGCCAAAGTTATGAATAAACTCCCCGATATTCAAGCTATTCTGGCAAGCGGAAGCGGCGAATACAGCGATGAGGTAGATGTGCTTTATGCTCTAAGTACAGGTCTTGTCAGTGCTTTACTCAAAGACAATACAAAAGACAACTTAGATAATCTGTTAAATTACTCCTTAGAGTTAAAGAGTGAATTTGCTGTCATGGTCGTTCAGGATTTGCAAAGAAACGGCATCAACATGGAACACTCAGAAGTTTTTAAAAAATGGGTCAGAAAATTTGCTTATCTTTTAGCGTAATTTTCTTTTTCCAAAAAATCTCACATGTCAATCAAACAAAAAATCTCTCAGGCAAAAGCAAAACTTTTAGTCGATTATCCTTACTTTGGAACAATCGCGTCAAAGTTAGAACTTATCCAAAATGATGATATTCAAGCTTTTAAAAGTGACGGAAAAAAGGTGGAGTATAATGGCGATTATTTTGAAGCTCTTGAACTTGCTGAGATGGAATTTGTTCTTGCAAACGGGGCTATGCACGCATCACTCTCACATGAGCAAAGAAAAAATGGCAGAAGCGGCTGGCTTTGGCAGATGGCTACGGATTATGCAGTCAATGACATGTTGGTTGAAAATGGACTGCAAAGACCGGATTGGGCAACGTATTCCAAAAGATTTTCAGGGCTTTATGCTGAAGAAATTTATGCAGAGCTTAAAGATGACATACTTCGTGATGAACTCGAATATGAAGCTGATGATTTGGACGATGTTCAAGAGAATGAAAACAAAAATGAGGATTCAAGCTCAGGAGAGACAAAAGAGCAGATTGAGCAAGATAAACTCTTAGAAGAACAGCTCTTTGAAGAGTTTACAAAATCAGTCCTTGAAGCAGAAGAAAAAAGAGGGGAATTGCCTCTTAGCATGGAGCGATTTTTTAACCTTGAAAAATCTTCAAAGATTGACTGGCGAAATGAACTCAAAGTTGCTATTGACAGATTTCATAAAGACGATTACATTTTAATCCCTCCAAATAAAAAGTTTTTGTATCTTGGCATGTATCTTCCTTCGTCTGTAAGTAATAAGTTTCAGCTCGTTATTGCAGTTGACAGTTCCGGTTCTGTGGATGAGAAGCTTCTTGATGAGTTTTTAAGTGAGATTGATTTTTTGATGTCAAGTGTGCAGAATTTTCAGATTGATTTGCTTGTCAGTGATGATAAGATTCACTCCCATCATGTTTTTTACAGTGGGGATACTTTGGAAGTGGACTTAAAAGGTGGTGGAGCAACTGATTTCAGACCTGTCTTTGAGTTTATAGAAAATGAGCTTGAAGGTACAAAACTCCTTTTATATTTTACAGATTTAGAAGGAAAATTTCCACATGCAGCTCCAAATTATGATGTGAAGTGGATCTCTCCAAAAGAGCAAATAATTCCTTTCGGAGAGATTATCATTTTGAAAGATTAGTTCGAAATTACTTGATTTTTACCGCCCTGTTTAGCGTTGTATAAAAGTAAATCTGCCGCACTGACATCATTCTCAAGTGTGTCTTCATGGTTTATAGATAAGCCAATAGAGATCGTAAATCTAATTTCTTCTCCTTCATCAGATAGAATTAGATGTTTTCTTACACTATTCCTTAGTCGCTCCATTGCAGTAAAAGCATTTTGTGAAGAAATATTTTTTAAGATAATGCAAAACTCTTCTCCTTCAAATCTTGCAACAATATCATCTTTATTTGTATTTGTTCTTATAATTTCTGAAATAGCAACTATCACCTTATCGCCAGTATCATGACCATAAGTATCATTTATCTTTTTGAAATTGTCAATATCTACCATTGCAATTGCAAAGCTTTCGTTATTTTCTACTGCATCAGAAAAATAGCTCTCCATGTTAGAAAAAAAGTAGCGGCGATTATATAATCCAGTTAAAAAGTCCCTATTCGCATGGTTAGTGATGAAATGAATATTTTCTAATGCCTCTATAGCATTATTTATACGACATGAAAATTCCTCTTTCGAAAAAGGTTTTTTAATATAGTCATTCGCTCCATATTTTAAAAAGAGTGCAGTTGCTTGGTCATCTGTATTTGAAGAAAGAGCGATTATGCTTAGGTCATTTTTATTGTGTGTTTTTCTGATTTCACGGGTAAGCTCAAGTCCATCCATGACTGGCATATTGTAATCTGTGAGCACAAGAGAGATATCAGGATAAGTTTTTAACATGCCAAGAGCTTCTTCACCATGAGCGACACTTATCACTTTAAAGAAAAGATTTTCTAACATCCCTTGCATTTGCTTACGAAAAACCATAGAATCATCAACTACCAATATTTTGTGTTTTTGATTTTTGTATAATCTTCTTACCGTTTGTAGGATGTAGTTTATATCATCAATTCCACTTTTAGTAACATAATCTATAATGTTTTTCTTTAACATTTTTTCTCTAAAATCTTTGTCTACGTTCGAGCTTAAAACTATTACATGATTTTTCTTTTCTAAAAGATAATCAATTACTTCGCCATTTGGGGCATCTGGTAAATTTAAATCACTTAACACAATAAAGTATTTATATTTATGCAAAAAAAGTTTAGCTTCAGAGAGAGTGTATGCTACATCAACATCAAAACTGAGTTCAGAACTTATTTTCTTCGCAATAAGCTTTGCCAGTGTTTTACTGTCTTCTACTACTAGAATTCTATTCATTCTTTAACTCCAACGGTTTTAGATAGTTTTGTCGAGATTGTACTGTTATTATTAAAATTTTTAGTTTAAGAAAAACAAATTTATAATGTAAATTTAGTTTTATAAATATGTAAAATTTTGTAAAGAAGCATAAGATGAGGATTTCTAATGTGGTGCCCGATAGCGGATTTGAACCACTGACTTTTTCCTTGTCGAGGAAACACTCTACCACTGAGTTAATCGGGCTGTTTTATATTTTTTATCATGTCAAGGTAATATTCTAACTTACTGAGTTAAGCGGTCGAATTTTAGGAATTTTACATAAGAAAGCCTTAAAAGCTTCTTCTTTTTGCAAATAAAAATATGATAGTTTTAAATTGTAGAAAATATATAAGGTAATGAATATATTTACTTTTAATTTAGGTTTATTGATAGTATAATTTTGGCATATTAGAAAAGAATCGGAAGGCAAATTATGAATTTAATTGAACTAGAAGAGTTAGGGCTAAAAAATATTGGTAAAATTCATCGCAATATTAGTTATGATGAGTTGATTGAGCACGAGCTTGAAAATGGTGAGTGTTTGCTTACAAGTAGTGGTGCTACTACTGTTGATACAGGTATATTTACAGGAAGAAGTCCAAAAGACAAGTATATTGTGGATCGAGACCCATCAAATAAACATATTGCTTGGGGTAAAGTAAATCAAAAAGTAAGTGAAGAAATTTTTAATGAACTTTTAGAACTCTCAAGAAAAGAACTCTCAGGTAAAGACCTTTATGTGACAGATGTGTTTACCGGTGCAAGCGCCGCTTCTAAAAGATCGGTTCGTTTTGTTTCTGAAATAGCATGGCAGTCACATTTTGTTAAAAATATGTTCATTCGTCCAACTGCATCAGACTTGGATGTATTTAAAGCTGACTTTACGGTGTTAAATGCATGTAAAGCAGTCAATGATAGATGGAAAGAGCATGGTTTAAATTCTGAAGTTTTTGTCATGTTCGATATTGAAAACAACATAGCGATTATTGGTGGAACTTGGTACGGCGGTGAAATGAAAAAAGGTATTTTTTCTATGATGAACTACTGGCTGCCACTAGAAGGTAAGCTAGCTATGCATTGTTCTGCAAATGTTGGCAAAGAAGGTGATACAGCTCTTTTCTTCGGACTCAGCGGAACAGGTAAAACAACACTATCAACTGATCCTCACCGTGCTTTAATCGGTGATGATGAGCATGGCTGGGATGATCATGGTATATTTAACTTTGAGGGTGGATGCTATGCAAAAGTTATCAACCTTGATGCCCAAAGCGAGCCGGAAATTTATGGTGCAATCAAAAAAGGTGCATTACTTGAAAATGTTGTAGTAGATGATGACGATGAAGTAGATTATACAGATGGTTCTAAGACAGAAAATACCCGTGTTTCTTACCCGATTGACCACATCGAAAATCATACACCGGATCTTATGGGTGGACATCCAAACAATATAATCTTTTTATCTGCTGATGCTTTTGGTGTACTGCCTCCTGTTTCTAAACTTACAAAAGAGCAAGCAATGTACTACTTCTTAAGCGGATACACTGCTAAAGTGGCCGGAACGGAGCGCGGTATCACTGAACCGGTTGCTACATTCAGTTCATGTTTTGGTGAAGCATTTTTGCCACTCCATCCAACAGTATATGCAAAACTTCTAGGCGAGAAAATAGATCAGCATGATGTGCATGTTTATTTAGTGAACACTGGCTGGACGGGAGGTGCTTACGGCGTTGGCAAGCGTATGAGCATTAAAGACACTAGAGCATGTATCCATGCTGTTCTTGATGGCACGATTCATGATAGTGACTTTAGAACAACTAAAGTATTTGGTTTTAGTGTTCCCAACCATATTGATGGTGTTGACCCTAAAGTGCTTTTCCCTAGAGAAGCATGGGCGGATGAATGGGAATATGAAAAAGCCAGAGATAAGTTAGCACAGATGTTTATAGATAACTTTCACAAATATGAGACAGCAAGTCATGAATTTGACTACTCCGCTGCTGGACCTCAACTAGAAGCGTAGCCTAAGCTTCTAGTGTTTGGAAATCCATCCTCTGTTGAGGGTGTGAATTTTAGCGACTATTTAGTCCTTTTCTTTGTAGCATGCGTTAAATAAAACCATAAAGTTCCACCCAGTACAACAAGTACAAGCGGAGCAATCCAAGGCTTATCACCGATAATTTCAGCAAACTTCACTAAAGCATTTCCAGAATAATAACTTCCAAGCCCAAAAGTTAAAGCCCAAACTCCAGCACTGAAAACATTTAAGATAGCAAATTTTTTAAAGTCATATTTTGTAAGACCGATTGCAATCGGGATAAGCGTTTTGATTCCATAAATATATTTTTGAATTAAGATTATCCAAGAGCCATACTTTTTCATCATGATATGTGAAAGTGCTAATTTCCTTCTATGTTTACGTATACCGTCCATCATGGTTGCCTTATGGTATCTTGCCATGTAAAAAAGAAGAACATCTCCTAAAGCATTTGCAAAAAAGGCAATGGCAATCGAGTAAGTTAAGTCCATTTTCCCCAAAAACGATAAAACTCCCGCACCAATCAGTGCTACAAAACCACCGCCAAGTGAATATAAAAATAGTCCTATATATCCATAAGTTGCTAAATTGCTAAAAGTATCTTCCATGTTATTCCTAAAGTTGTTTTATTTTCATGATCTCATCACGAAGTCTAGCAGCTTCTTCAAAGTTTAATTCTTTCGCTGCTTGTTTCATTCTCAGCATAAGTTCTTTTGTTATTGCTTTGCGCTCTGATGCCGGTATTTTATCCATTTTTTTGTGTTTTTGGTAAAGGTCACCGTAATCTTCTAGCTTTAGATTTTCATCAAGTGAACGCTTGGTCGTTGTTGGAGTAATGTTGTGCTTTTTGTTGTGAGCATCCTGCATCTCTCTTCTGGCAGTTGTCTTTTCTATGGCTCTTTGCATAGAACCCGTTATCTTATTTGCATATAAAATAACTCTGCCCTTAGAATTTCTGGCACCTCTGCCTATAGTTTGAACCAGGGCAGTTTCACTTCTTAAAAATCCCTCTTTATCAGCATCCAAAATAGCCACTAAACTAACTTCCGGCAGGTCTAAGCCTTCCCGCAGTAAATTTATTCCTATCAAAACATCAAACTCGCCAAGACGAAGAGCACGAATGATTTGATTTCTTTCAATAGTGTCAATATCTGAGTGCATGTACTGAACTTTTATTCCTAAATCAGCAAGATATTTTGTGAGAGCTTCTGCCATTTTTTTTGTGAGAACAGTTATGAGCACCCGTTCATCATTAACAGTGATTTTCTTAATCTCGTCATGAATATCTTCTACCTGATTATCAGATGATTTGATTTCAATAATTGGGTCAAGCAGTCCGGTAGGACGTATAATCTGTTTTGCCGTCACACTTGACATCTCCAATTCATACACAGAAGGTGTCGCCGATACAAAAAGATAGTGAGGTGCTTTGTTGATATACTCATCTGCCTTAAGCGGTCTGTTGTCAAGAGCACTCGGAAGTCTAAAACCGTATTCTACAAGAACCTCTTTTCTGGCTCTGTCTCCGGCATACATGCCACGATACTGAGGAAGCGATACATGTGATTCATCCACTATGACAAGATAATCTTTGTGGTGAAGTTCAAAATAGTCAAGCAGAGTATAAGGAGCTTCTCCGGGCTTTTTATTTGTTAAAAGTCTTGAATAGTTTTCTACACCTTTACACATGCCGGTTGTTTGAAGCATCTCTAAGTCAAACTCAACTCTTTGTTTGAGTCGCTGATGTTCTAAAAGCTTTCCTTCGGCTTGGAAAAAGGCAAGCCGCTCATCCAGCTCTTCTTCAATCCTTTTAATAGCAACTGCCATTTTTTCCTGAGAAACACTAAACTGGGAAGTAGCGTAAATAGTAAACTGTTTATGGTCTTCGAGTCTTTTGTTATCTATGATATCAAAGGTGTAAATGGCTTCTATTTCATCACCGAAAAATTCTATGCGGATAGCTTCTTGTTCAAAATAAGGTGGATAAATATCCAAGCTTTCCCCATTGACACGGATATGCCCGCTGTCAAAATAGGTGTCATTTCGACTGTAACCCATCTCAACAAGACGAAGAAGAAGTTTTTTCTGAGCAATTACATCTCCTATAGCAATAGACTGAACCATATTCTCATACTCTTGGGGGTCACCAAGTCCGTAGTTGGCGGAGACAGAAGCTATAACTATTACATCATCATAACTAAGCAAGTTGGCAGTTGAAGAGAGTCTCATTCGCTCCAATTCATCATTGATAGCACTGTCTTTTTCTATAAACAGATCTTGACGAGGAATGTAAGCCTCCGGCTGATAATAATCATAATAAGACACAAAATATTCAACATGATTATTCGGAAAGAATTGTCTAAATTCCGAGTACAACTGAGCGGCTAATGTTTTGTTGTGCGTCATGATGATGGTTGGCATCTTAACATTCTCAATAACCCGCGCCATAGTGTAGGTTTTACCGCTGCCTGTCACACCTTCAAGTGCTTGGTAACGATTCCCCTTGAGAATAGACTCTGTGAGCTCTTTGATGGCTGTCGGCTGGTCTCCGGCTGGAGAATAATCTGATTTTACTATAAAATTCGCTTCTTTTTTCATGTTTGGAATTATAGCTAAATGTGGAAAATGGATGGGAAAGGTGATGATTTTGATTAGTTTTGTTGAGTATGGCTACTATTAGGCTGCCGAGAAGTTATTCTAAATATATTCAACCTTCAATTAAACGAACTACATTACTAGAACAATTTTCACATTTACCTTTTAGTATTAAATCATTGTTCTCCATACTAGCTTCAAAATCAACTATTTTAATCATATCTTTACATTTTGAACAATATTGAAATTTTAATAAATTCCCTCAACCGCTGATACCTTATTCGCCTCACTTAGCTTCATGTAGCGCAAAGTTATATTAATATCTTTGCGGTTCAAAAGCTTCTGAATTTCAAATAACGGCACTTGATTTATCGCTAAGTGCGAAGCAAAAGTGTGATTACAAACACGAAATTTATAATCATCCTCTGATTTTGTTATTGCAGTATGCATTTTCAAGCTGGAGCTTTGGAGTGAGAAATAAGTGACGGTGGAATTGGTTTGGGACAGGTTTATTACGCTTTTCTCACAATTTTGAAATCTGTTTGATACAATTCCAATATTATATTAAAGGAGTTTATCGTGATACATGTGAGAAATTTTTTTTATTTTGCAGCTTCGGCTGTTTTACTCGTTCTACTTGGCGGGTGTGCAAGCACTACTCCTTCTACTACTCCGCCGGTTGCAGCCAAAGCTGAATGTATGCAAGACGGCATAAGTGCACCTTTTTGGATCTGTAAACCTCAGGTAGCAGATGCTTATGTAAGCTTGGCAATTGCAGAAACAAATGGGGCTGATAAGGCTCAGACAATAAAAGCTGCTCTAGAAATCGGTCGCATAGAGATTGCAAAACAGATGCAATCACATGTAAGAGAAAAACTTGATAATTTTGCCCGCACACCAGAAGGAAGCAATAAAGAAAAAGTTGATAATCTTTATGCATCCATTGCAGATGAGGTTAAACCGAGGGATTTACATCTTCAAAAAATGCTAAAATCTTGGATCACTCCTTCTGGCAAAGTGTATATACATGTCATAGCTCCAAAATCAAATTTTGATGCAGATCTAAAAAGAGCAGTGAAATTAAGTTATATCCACCATAAGCGTACATGGCTTAGTTTTAAATCCAAGCAATCTATTGCTAATCTTGAAAAAGAGTTTGATGTAAGGATGCCGGTAGAACAGGGAATAAAAATAGCGCAACGATTAGAGCAGGGAGAAAAAGTATCGGAACTGTTTCAAGTAGAGAGAGTGCCTAATATGATAGTGGGACGTAATAGAAGAAACTAATTCTTAAAACCGTATATCAAGAATTTTGGGATGCTAAAACACCTTTGAAATTACGGGATGTTGTTAGTAAACAAAAGTTTATCTAGAAATTGACTTAAATACATCACAAGCAATCAATATTTTTTTAAAAAAGTTGTTGCAGAACATGGCATTTCACAAGGTCTTAAAAGTCCATCGCCTATGTGTGGATAGTAGTTTAGACTCATAAAATCATTGTCTCCCAACTCTTTGGCATAGAGCTTTATAAGTTTGCCATCCAGTTCAGTCTGTTTGGATAGTAAGTATCGTTTGTTATAGTAAAAAACATCATAACTCCCATCTTTTAAGGCTAAGAGTTTAGTATGAAATAGTTTCTTTAAACTCATTTAAAAACCTCTAAAAATATTTGGGATTAATGCATCACTGCCAATATTCATAGCTATATCCAATTGTGCTAAAAGTTTATCTGTATCTTTTGGGAGTGTTCCAGATAGATGAAGTGCGTTTGATGCATGGTTTGAACGGAAGATGATTTGATTGGTAGGATCTAAAAGTTCTAAGAATCTCTTTTGTTCGTCTAAAACTTGAGAATCATCTAGTGGGGTAAAATTACTAAAGTGTTTGTAAAAGTTATCCTTGGCATCCTCTTCTATTCCTAGTTGTAGAGTGCTGAGATAATTTATAGTTGTATTGTTTATAATATTTGCAGTATCAATTATATGCTCTTTTGTGTATTTAGTTCCACCTATGCCTAAGATAACAGTTGCAGATATTTTCATCCCTTTTGGAACTTTGTTTAGTGATTTTATAATCTCACTTTTATTTACACCCTTTGTAATCTTTTTTAAAATTATATCGTTACCAGTTTCGATACCGTAGTAAATAAGATTTAATTTATTTGCCTGTAAGAGTTCCAAATCTTGTTCTGACTTTTCTAACAAGTTTTGAGCAGAGGCATAGGTGGATACTCTTTTTAACTTTTGAAATGAGTGTTGTAAATATTTTAGGATTTGTACTAAATTCGCCGTTGGCAAAGTAAGTGCATCGCCATCTGCTAAAAATATCTTATGAGCGGTTGGATAAGCTGTAGCGAATGCATCTATATCTTTATAGATATCTTCTAAACTTCTCTCTTGATATTTTTTAGTTTTATACATAGAACAGAATGAACAGTTATTGTAACTGCATCCAAGAGTTACTTGAATTATTATATTATCGGCTTCTGCTGGTGGTCTAAATAGTGGGTAATTGTAAGTTATCATTTTTGTATTTTATCTTTTTTAAAATAATGGGTGTTGTGTTTAAGGTGGGTATTGTGTTTTAACATAGACACCTTATCCACCTCAAACAAGTTATTCACTTTTTAGTATAATGTTTGAAAAATATTATTGGAAATTCATGAATGAGATAAAACTATCAGTAGATGATAAAAACCTAGAAACTGTACTTACTATTTTAAACAATTTAAAGACTGGATTGATTACCGATATTGAAACGAATGGTAAGATAAGTAAAGTCAGACCTACTCAGTATCAGCCAAAAATGAAGACAATTATGAAAGACGATGATTTCGGTACAAAAGATAGCAGTGGAAAATATATAAATCCAGCCGCGTATAAACAGCGGTTGAAAAATAAGAAGTAATTAGCTGTTCGAATATTTCCCCCAAACTTAACACCTCTCTTTTTAGCAGAAGCGATTCCATCTGCTTGACGTTCTGCTCTTAAATCTGTTTCAAACGCACTCACGATACTCAAAAGTCCAATCATTAAACGTCCAGCAGATGTGCTTGTGTCAATTTCTTGCTCAGTGGCTTTAAAGCCTACACTCTTATTGTTAAGGTTTTCAATTATTTGGTGTAAATCTTTTACATTACGAGAGCATCTATCTAATCTTGTAACTATTAAAGTATCTCCCTCTCTACAAAAATCAAGAGCATTATCAAGTTCAGGTCTATTAAAAATTTTAGTTCTTGATTTCTTCTCTTGAAATATCTTTTCGCACCCAGCTTTTGTAAGTGCCTCTATTTGGCTTGTTAAATTTTGACCAGTTGAACTAACCCTTGCATATCCCACTAACATTTAATTTCCTTGTGTGAATTTAGTTGATATGTATTATCAATTAATATAGGTACGAAGACCCTTCAAGAAGACATTATCGGAGACAATTGTTATGTATGTTTTATGGAATTGTTATAATTGTGGCTGGAAGACACCTACTAGCTTAACAATCTTTTGGGTTGAATTGATTTTGAGTTATATTTAAAATAAAGGAAAAGTTCCAAAACCTACTATTTATGGAAAAGCTATTGCCAAAAACTAAAGTGATACTATGGACATAGTTAAAATTTTTATAAATATTTTTTTTAATACTAAAGTATTGCACTATCAATCAAGCTAAGTGTTTCATTAACATTAAAAATTTTACCTCTTATATTTGAATAACCGAAAGACTCTAATCTTTTAGTATGCTTATCCAGATATCTGTTTGCATCTGCAAGATTATCGAATAGATAAATTCCTCCGGCTTCTTTTGTTTCTTCATTTTCTGTCCAAATTTTCCAAACAAGACCCTTCTCTGTAGCTATATCTTTAGCTAAATCAGTAAATGCTTCTGTAAACTCTTCTTTAAACGGCCCAGCATGTGGAAAATCGACTTGCAAGATATATTTCATGTACACTCCTGACATTTAATTATGAATATCATATGTTTAACTTCTTGTAGTATATTATAGTTTCAATAATAATATATTAACTTAGCTTTTGCACCTAATTAACTAGCTCTATATTCGGTAGTTACGACAATTCAAGGAAGTTTGTCACATCTCTTGACAGTCATTATTTCGTAGTGTCAAGGTAGAGGCTAGTTTAATGTTCATGACTTTTCCTTTTTAAATATTTTTACAAACACGAGAGTAACCACTCCTATAATCAAACCTACGATTAACTCATTTATAATAGCAGGAATTGCACTTATAAAATAGTTATGAAAGAACTCTATATTGTGAGCTAGTATTCCTCCGCCAACTAAAATCATAGCAAATGTGCCAACTAGAGCTAAGAATTTAATCAGTTTTGGCATGGCACCTATCAAAAAACTGCCGCTTTTTATATGTTTTTTATCTATCAGCCAAAAGCCTACATTGTCCATTCTTACTATCAATGCAACAATGCCATATACGCCAAAAGTTGCTACAAGTGCAACAAGTACCGTTGAAATTACCTGAACTTCAAATGGTTTGTTAAGTACAGTTGTAAGAGCGATAACTACTATCTCAATAGATAGCACAAAGTCTGTAAGTATTGCTGATTTTATCTTTTTTTCTTCTATCTCTAAGATGTTTTCTTTTGTTGAATGGAGTAGCTTTTTATCTACTTCTTTATTATTTCTATGAAACAGATACTCTTCAATTTTTTCAGTACCCTCATATAGAAGATAGAGCCCTCCAAGTATAAGTATATATATAATTACACTAGGAGCAAAACTGCTTAAAAGAAATGCTAATGGCAATATAATAGCCTTGTTTTTTAAAGAACCTTTTGTAATAGCCCAAATTACTGCCAACTCACGTGATTGATCAAACCCAGTAGCTTTTTGTGCATTTACTGCTAAATCGTCTCCGAGTATTGCCGCAGTTTTTTGAGTGGCAATCTTGCTGGCAACCGCAACATCATCTGCAAGCATCGCTATATCATCTAAGAGTGCAAAAATTCCAGATGCCATCTATGTATAATCCTTTGTTTTAATATTAACATATTATCAACTATATCTTTCATTTCAACTTCAAAAATTATCTTTGACATTATAAACTTTTATTTATGTTCTTAATTTACTGATCTTGAAAAATGAATGCTTTTTAGTGGTGATTTTTATATATCCTAAATCAGTTCATTAATATTCCTTAGATATTATGTGAAACTTTAAATTAAGGATCTATTTATGTTACTAGACTCATTTCTGTCTTTTGGACTTTTCTTCATAACTGCTTTAGCAGCTGTTGTTCTCTTTCTTTTTCTTTATGCACTAGTAACTCCCTATGATGATTATAAGTTGATATTTAAAGATAACAACACTGCTGCTGCTATAGGTTTTGGTGGTGCAATCGCTGGGCTTAGTATTCCTCTTTATAGTGCATTAACTCACTCAGTTTCCTATTTTGATTTTGTAATTTGGGCTGCTGTTGCAATGTTAATGCAACTAATTTTTGCTTTTATTATGACAAGAACTAAAGGTAAATATTCAGTTGAGAAGTTGATAGATGAAGGCATTGTTTCTGCTGGTGTCTTAATGGCATTCATATCCATTTCAATAGGATTACTTAATGCAGGTTCAATGAGTTATTAGTTTACAATAATCAAACTTGGCTGTCAAATAGCTGCCGAAACCATCCCACTCAAAAACCTAAAACACCTTATAAATAAACAGTTCTAACGCGGTCTATGCACTTAACTGGGAGTGCATGTAAGCCTCCGGCTGATAATAATCATAATAGGATACAAAGTATTCAACATGATTATTAGGAAAGAATTGTCTAAACTCTGAGTACAACTGAGCTGCTAAAGTTTTGTTATGTGTCATGATGATAGTAGACATCTTAACATTCTCAATAACGCGCCATAGTGTATGTTTTACCGCTACCTGTCACACCTTCAAGTGCTTGGTAACGATTTCCTTCTAGTATCGATTCACTCAACTCTTTTATAGCAGTAGGCTGATCACCAGCTGGTTCGTAGGGCGTAGTTGCTTTAAAATGTGTTTCTTTTTTCATTAATGGAATTAATGCAAAATTGTTGTTTTTCTATGAGAGATAACGCTGCCATAAAGCTACCGCAAATTTTTCTTATTAGAGGATAGTAGACATCAAAAAAAGACACCAAAGTAGCCATAGTAATTATTTCATTGTTAATAGTTGTGACAGACGTGGCAACACTCCTACTTAGTGAGATAGCTAACTCATTTAAAGTGTGAATATTTTTAAAAAACTCATTTTAAATTTTTGGGACATTTACTTTCATTAACTTTGGATTAAATTCCTATTTAAAGTAAATATATATGATTATTTAAAACAAAAAGGGGTTAATTATGAGTATCAGTTCAGTAAGTTCTAGCCAAGTTTATCAGCCACAGACGAGTAGTGCCAGCAAGTCAAGCAGTTTATCGACTGACCAACAGGCGTTTATAGCAGATTTGCTTTCTCAGTATGATTCAGAGTCTCTCTCTGCAAGTGATGCACAAGAGATTGTTAAAGCCTTGCAAGAAGCCGGCATTGAGCCTTCTAAAGCGATGGAAAGCACTATGGCTGCTTCCGGGTTTGATGCAAAAGAGATTGGAGATTTAGCGGGTGTGGGTAAAGGTGATGGTGCGGGAAGACCAATGGGGCCACCGCCTCCAAAAAAAGAGGAAATGTCGAGTGTGTCTGATTTGTTAGAGAGTTTGCTAAGTTCTGATGAAGAAGAAGATGACACAACAACGAGTACTACTTCATCATCATTTGATACTGTCTTAGATTATACAAGTAAAATTGTGAGTCTTAAAGACAATGCAAAAACAGAAGTAATGGACCTTTTAAATAAATATAATTCTGAGAATAACACTCTCTCTAAGGAAGATACACAAAAATTTATTGTCAATTCTTTGAGCCAAATTTTAAAGGAATCAGATAATTACAATACAATGTCATTTTACGCATAATTAGAATGAAAAAGGAAGAGTGTTATGATTAATATTTTAATGATTGAAGATGATCCGGAGTTTTCTCTTTTCTTGGGTGAATACTTAGAAAAATACAATATTAAAATAACAAACTTTCAAGACCCTTTTTTGGGTCTAAGTTCTGGCGTGGATAAGTACGATTTGCTTATTTTAGATTTAACACTTCCGGGTATGGATGGTCTTGAAGTATGTAGTGAAGTTGTAAGAAAGTATGACATTCCTATTATCATTTCAAGTGCAAGAAGTGATACTACAGACAAAGTAATGGGCCTACAAATGGGGGCTGATTACTACCTGCCAAAACCTTATGATCCTAAAGAGATGTATGCTGTGATTCAAAGTCTCTTAAGGCGAATCAAAAAAAATAGTAACCCTGTTCTTCAGAGTGATTTTACTTATGACAAATCAAGCTTACAAATCACATTCAAAGAACAAGATTTAGACCTTACCCATGCAGAGTATGAAGTGATGCTCTGCTTGCTACGCAATAAAAATGCAGTTGTATCAAGGGAACAAATTGTAGAGAGCTCTGAGAGCTTAAGTGACAGCTATTCTAAAAGTTTAGATGTTATTATTGGCAGGCTTCGTACAAAACTCGGGGATGATTCAAAAAATCCACGATACTTACACTCTATTCGAGGTTTGGGGTATAAAATTTCTCAATGAAAATGACACTATCTTTGAAAACAAAAGTCAGACTCATCTTTGCTTTTTTATTTATCCTTCTTTTTTTAGCAATCCTTCCTTTTCATAAAATGCAAGAGATGAATGCACATGAGAATGTAGTACAAAGTTATGAAAGAGTGATGCACCATGTTAGAGAGCAAAGACTCTCAAGAGAAGAGAGCATACAATATTTAGAGACGTTCAATTTTACTCAAGTCCAAAATCCAAAACAGATACTAGATTCTTTGCATAAACCTATAATTGGCAGAGAAGACTTTGAAGCTTTTAATGTGGATGATAGTTACTATTTACATATGCGCACTCCTCATTTTAAAATTCTTTTTAAAGATGAGACAAATAAGTTTAAACGCAGTTATCTAGATCTTTATATTTTACTCTTTGTTATTCTACTCTTTACGTTTATCTATTACCTTATTTTAAAAAATATTAATGACACACAGCATCAATTAAAATCAAGACAGCTTTTTTTACGAACAATTATGCATGAGCTAAAAACTCCTATTGCCAAAGGGAGAATTGTTAGTGAACTGATTGATGATGAAAAACAGAAAAACAGAATGATTATTATTTTTGAGAAACTTAACTATCTTATTGATGATTTTGCAAAGGTTGAACAGATAGTTTCAAAGAACTATAATCCCAATATTTATAATACAACCGTAGAAAATGCAGTAAAAAAATCAATAGGGATGTTAATGCTTGAAAATAGTGACAATGTCATTTGTGAAAATATCTCTACCAAAAAAATTAACGTTGATTTAGACCTATTTGCAATGGCGTTAAAAAATCTAATTGACAATGGTTTAAAGTATTCAACTGATTCCAAAGTAATCATTAGCGAAAAAGGAAATCAACTTCATTTTATATCTCTTGGAGATAAACTGCCAAAACCATTAGATGAGTACTTCAAACCTTTTCATAATGATACCAAACTTAAAAACCATGGGATGGGACTTGGTCTCTATATAGTAAACGCCATATTACAAATGCATCGCATGAGTTTAGAGTATGAATACTACCAAGACAGAAATATATTTAAAATCATTTTAGAGAAATAAAGACAAATTTACTTTCATTTACTTTGGATTAAATCCATGTTTTAAAGTACATCTTATAATTATATTAACTTAAAAATAAGGACAATAAGATGAAAAAGTTTATAGCAATTATATGTATCATTGGAGTGACGGTTAGTTTTGCAAGTGAAGGTCCATGTCGTGGGCATGATAAAAATGATGAGTGTAAACCTCCAAAAGAGGCAATAGAAATTTGTGAAGGACAAGCGACAGATTCAACATGTCAGATTACAACGCCACATGGTGACCTATTAAATGGTACATGTAAATATACACCTGATGAAAAATATTTTGTTTGTATGCCCCAAAGAGAACCAAGAAGAGATAGATAGTCGAGTATAAAACACCTCCCAGTATTTTTGAGAAGTGTTTTTTAGGAAGGTGGCTGTGAATAGGGTGCCGAGAATTAATAAAATCAAAATATAATAACTCAAAAGAAACTGGCAATTTGAGTTATTATAAATAAAAGGTTACAATAAGATATTATTTTAAAAATTTATGCTACCATTCAGCATATATAATGAAAAAAGGGTATGAATATGACAAAAAAACTACTGCTGACAGGCTTAACAGCACTGTTATTATCAATTACATCACTTGGGGCATATGATTTAAAATCAAATATGTTACAACTTAATTCAGAACTTAGTAAAGTTCAGAAAGCTTTTCTGATAAGTGATCAAGAAGGCGTAAAAGAATCAATAACGGAATTTGCAAAACATGCACAAGATTTGCTTGGAAATAAAGAGAAGTTTCAAACTATGCTTCCTAAGGATAAGCAGCATAAAGTGAATTCGGCAGTTATAGCTGCACAAATTATAGAACATAATGTTCAAATAATATTAGATGCTATAAATAACAAATATCAGGAATCAGGCAGAATCCGCAGAGAAAAATCACAAGTAGCCTATACTTACATAGAAGATGCGTGTTTTCGTTGCCATAATGTAGTCCGTGACAATTACTAAAATACTTTTGTACATAAAAAATGCCCACTGGAAGTTGTAGCCTCTAAGTTCTCCTGTTACATCTGCAACTTCGCCTATAAAATAGAGTTTTTTACTTTTTTAGACTCTAGTGTATTAGCATCAAGTTCATCTGTTAAAACACCGCTTCTGCTTACTTCAGTTAATGTTGTAAGTAGCTCTTTGTTATTCTTATCTTTAATTTCCAGCATTTCAAGAAATGTTAAAACGTCTATATGTCACCAGCGGAATTAAAGGACAACAAAATAATTGTACACATCCAAACATTTGATTTAAATGATGTTATAATTTTTTTAAAAAAGGATTTTTATGAAAAAAATATTTTATATTTTACTGCTAGTAAGTTCGTTATTTGCAAACTACATAGCACCGATGCAGGTGTCTGGTTCACAGTATATAGACTCACAAAAAGCTTATGAGATGTTTCAAAAAGGTGTCAAGTTTATTGATGTTAGACCTGATAGATTTGTAAAAGAGGGGAAAATACAAAATGCATATCATTTATATGTTGATTTGTTTTCCAAACAAAAATTAAATTCGATTGCTAAAGTGAACGAAGATATTGTTATCTATTGTAACGGTCAAGGTTGTCCATTGTCAGCTGAAGCAATAGTGAAGGCTGCATCATATGGCTATACAAATATATATTATTATAGAGATGGCTATCCGGCTTGGAAGTTTTATAAACTGCCAACTGAATAAGATTCAAACAAAAAGTATATAATGCCAGCATGAAAATATGGATTTCCGATACACAAAGCCCAAGCCATCGCTTGGTAAGACTTAACCGTGAAGAGCACAGTGACTACAGTTATCTTGGTGATTTAGATGACACTGAGTTGAGCGGATTTCTTTTAAAGTTGCAAGACAATATGAATGTTTCTAAAAATATTCAACTGATAAAATATTATGGGTATCTACATCTTTTTATCATTCATAAAAAATAATTAACACTACTTATTTATAAAGTTTGTGCAGGTTCATGGAAATAATAGCCCTGCGAAAAATCGACACCAATTTCTTTGACAATCTCATATACTTCTTTTGAGTGAACAAATTCGGCGATAGTCTGAATTTCAAGTCTTTTGGCAAAGGCGACAATCGTCTCGACAACGATACGGGCATTGTCGTCTTTATCGATATTTTTTATCAAGGATGCGTCGATTTTTATAAAATCAACCTGTAAGTTGAGGATATAAGCGAAATTTGAATATCCGCTTCCGAAATCATCAATGGCAATCCGTGCTCCCCACTGCTTGACTTTCATTATAAACTGCTGTACTTCTTCAAAGTTTTCAATTCCTTCGGATTCTAGAATTTCAAAGATAACCTGTTTCGCGACTCCGGAGTGCTCGAGTTTATCGAGTATAAACTGAACTGTTTTTTTGTCTAAAATATCCTCTACAGAGAGATTAATGGAGAATTCGTATGTATTGTGTTCAAAAATTGAAAAAGTTTTATCAATCATGATTCGTGTCAGCTGAGGATACAGTTTTGCTTTTTTTGCAACATCCAAAAAGAAGAAAGGGGAGATGACTTTGCCATTAGAATCTATCAGACGGATTAGACACTCATACTTGGTTGGAATGCTCAGAGAATTTCCGATAATCTTTTGATAATAAGGCTCAGCCTGAAAAGTATGATTCTCTATCATTCCCTGAAAGAAAGGAACAATCCGGTCCGAGGCAATCGCCTCTTTTATTTTCCCAATATATTCAATATTATGTGCAATCTCATTTTTGAGCATACCGGTATCGTGAAGTATAACAACATCCTTCTCATGTTGTTTCGCATAGCGCAGCACCATGTCGGCGTTGGTCAGAAGGTGCGTTGTCAGGGTGTCATCTTGAGCGGAAGAGGGGTTTACTACCACACCAATAGTTACTTTGATTATCACCGTGTTATTTTTTACGAAAAAAGGCTGTGCTTCAATATGGTCATGCAACGATCTTGCTATCTCTTCGTATGAGTGCTCACCAATACAGCTTTTTTCACACATTAAAGCAAATTCGTCCGCATAAATTCGGTACAGAGTCAAGCATTTTGGGATAGGACTAGAGGAGATACTCGCGCGCATCTCAATTAAGACATCATCGCCAGTTTCCGTACCGTAAAAATCGTTAATTTCGCCGAAACGATCAATGTTAACAAGAAACAAGACAGGTTCCTTTATTGAATTCATATTTTCTAAAAGTTTTGTCCGGTTTGGGAGTTGTGTCAGGGAATCAGTGTATAGCTGATGGAGGAGCTGTTCTTTTTGAACGGTAAGTTGGGTTATGTCATGTCTTGTTGCAACAAACTCAACAATCTCTCCTGTTTCGTCTAAAATAGGGGTAATGGTTGAATCAGCATAGTAAGGCGTGCCGTCCTTTTTAAGGTTTTTTAAACTACCCGACCATATTTTTTTATCAAGAATAGTTTTCCACATGAGCCGATAAACATCTTCAGGTGTGTTGCCATCTTTGAAAATACGGTGATTTTGTCCGATGAGCTCTTCCCGTGTATAACCTGTGGTCAGACAAAACTGATCATTTACATAGGTAATATTTCCCTCTTTATCTGTAATGGAGAGGATAGTGCTGGCATCAACCGCTTTTTTGTAGCTCTTTAAAAAAGAAAATGATTGTTCAATTTTCTTGGTCATGTCGTTAAATGCGTGGGAAATATCGGCCATTTCATCTTTAGTTGTGATGGGAACACGGACTACATATTCCCCTGAAGAGACTAAACGGGCTGCTCCGAGTAATTCATCAAGAACCCCAATAAATGCTAGATAGAACCCAATTGTGAAATAAATTATAGACGCTAGCACTATTAAAGCGAGGGCCTCTCCGATAATCATTTGCTGATTTAATTTGGCAAGCCTGTCATTCATGTAGGTTTGAAGAGAGGCTGAAAGGGTATCGTAGGCATTAAAATAGGTGTCAATCGTATTGGTTGTATCTTGAAAATAATTATCGGAACGAATCGTCCAATGATCGGTATTGAGAATTTGTGTTGTAAAAAGATTTGAAAAATTATCTACATCTGTTTGTATTGCTGAAATTGACGGCGTAATTGTAGAGCATATCTCATGATGGCGTTTGCAGACGACGGCGCTTTGATGGACGATACTGTCCAAATGGGAACGAATTTTTCCATAGAGGATTGTAGCCTCTTTTTTTTCATCAAAGGTCATTGACTGTTTCAAAATCACCCTTGTCCCGATTGCTCTTCCCATTCCAGTATACTGAGCGAGAGCTGGGATATGATCGCTGAGAATCTGGACAAGCTGGTAAATGCTTAGGTCTGAATCATTGATTGTATAGGAAACATCACCGATGTAGCGCACCAGCAACAGAATCTTATCGATTAGTATCGTATGTCTGCGGTAGTTTTCCTCTGATGGGCGTTCCCAAAGCCCGTCTCGGAGTGCCCGCCATTCAGTTTTAATCTCTTTCCATTCAGGAACAAGAGAAAGTGCTGGTGTGGGCAAGGCATCAACAGCTTCTATCGCCAATTCTATATTTTTGAAGTTCTCTTCTATTTTTGCTTTATAGGAGTTGTCCCCTTGTTGGACGGCTGTAATCATCCCACGTTCGAGCGGAATATACTGAAAAAAATATCTGATACTTTGCTGATAGTCCAATCCGGCTTGAAGTTTCTTTATTGAATGGGATTCACTTGAAATATAATTGTAACCCAGATATAAAAACAGCACAAAAGGGAGAAAAAATACCGCTGTCGCCAAGGCGAGCTTTTTAGGATATTTCATACTGCTCATCATTGCAACGGCAGGAGAGAAAAGGTTCAAAAGGCGCATATAGTCTTCTTTATTATATTTTGTTAATCGTACATTATACTCAATTAAGTGTCAAAGAATAAAATAAAAAGAATAAAATAAAAAAAATTCTTCAAATCTACACAGTGAAAAGAGTTTATCAAAAATATATCACTTATTAATTATTTATTTAATATTAATTAGGTAGTATTTTCGGAGTTAAGAAAGCCCGTTTTATAACGATAAGGCCTTCTTTTAAAACTAATAAGTAATAGTTATAAATCTTAAATTTGCCACTAAATATGGCTTAAAGGAGAATATATGCAATTAGGTTTCCTAGTTGATTTGCATCTATGTATGGGATGTAAAGGGTGCGAGATCGCATGTAAAGTGGAAAATGAAGTTCCGCTAAGTACATGGAGACTTCGTGTTAAGTATGTTGATGTTGGAACTTATCCGGAGACAAGAAGGACTTTTACACCACTTAGATGTAATCACTGTGAAAATGCTCCATGCGAGAGAATCTGTCCAGTTAGTGCTTTACATTATATAGAAAATGGTATTGTAAATATTGATAAAGAAAGATGTATTGGTTGTGCCGGTTGTGTTATGGCTTGTCCTTATGGCGCAATTTATATCGATCCTGAGACTCAAACTGCTGATAAATGTACTTATTGTGCACACCGTATTGCATCAAGCATGATGCCAGCATGTGTTGTTGCATGTCCAGTTGAGGCAAATATTTTTGGTGACTTGGACGATCCAGCTTCAAATATTTCAACATATATGCAAGTGCACAGAGATGTTCAAGTTCGTAAACCTGAAAAAGGAACTAATCCTCATCACTATTACGTAGGTGCTGGAAATGTTCATCTTAACCCACTTGCTTCAAGAAGAGAAGAAGGTTATAACTTATTCAATAAAATCACAACACTTCCAGTGGGAGGACACCATTAATGGCAGCGCATGAAATATTAGCAGCAACAAATGCTGTGGTAACGTTAGATGTAGGTATCCCAGGCATAGTTTGGCCTTGGTTGGTTACAGTTAATATGTGGGCAAAAAGTATCGGTACTGGTGTAATTTTTATGTTGTTTATGCTTATTAAAAGATATCCGGACCAAGTAGGAAAACTTAGATTTCCTACAATTGTAGTATCGATTGTATTTATTCATATATTTTTACTATTTACATTGGCTGATTTACATCAACCATTTAGAATGTGGCATATATTCTTTTACCCTCATTTAACTTCAGCTATTACAGTTGGTGCATGGATGGCTACAGCCTTCGTAGGCTTATTGTTTTTACTTGCATTTCTTAGCTTTGTTAAGAAAGATGATGCGGCATTTGATAAAGCTTTAACATGGGTAGTTGCTCTTGCAATTCCGGTTACATTATATACTGCTGCTCTTATGTCTCAAGCAACGGCTCGTGAATTGTGGCAAATGCCAACAGAAGCGGCTCAAATGATTTTTGCAGCTCTTCTTTCAGGATCAGCGTTTATGATTCTACTCAGTGGAAACAAACTTAATTGGGAAGCTAAAAAAAGTTTATCAAATATTTTAGCTTTAAGTGCATTTATGTCATTTATTCTTTATATGTCAGAGTATGTTTTTGGTCCAATGAAAGCAGAAGAAGTTGCAGCAGTTTTAGAATATATTAAAGGTGACGGACCATATACTGTAATGTTCTGGTTGGGTCAATGGACAGCTTATTTACTACCAATGCTATTTATAGCACTTAGTCGTGCTAGTAAATCTGAATCAATTTTAAAACTTGCTGCTATTTTAGCGTTAGTGGGTCTGTGGTTAGTTAAGCATGTTTGGCTAATGATTCCACAATTATTACCAATGAGTTAAGGAGAAAATATAAATGTATTTACAAAGTAGAAGAACATTTTTAAAAGGCGCTGCATTTAGCGTTGCTGGTGTAGCTATAGCTAGAGGTGTATTTAGCACAGATGCTATAGCAGAATCTGTTACAGAGTCAAAATTTACTAACACGCCAAGCTCTCTTTCATTTTATCCTGAACATAAAGACTGGGATAATTTTGCTGAGCTTGATGGAACTGACTGGAAGCGTGGTGGTATTGGTCGTCATGGAGTAAAATCTGCTGAAAATCCAGATGGTATTGAAGTGAACAATTTTATGCTAGTTCCTACAGTTTGTTCAAACTGTGAAGCAGGCTGTGGTTTAACTGCATGGGTTAACAAAGATACGATGACAGTTCGTAAGTATATGGGAAATCCTCTTCACACAGGTTCTCGTGGTCGTAACTGTGCAAAAGGTTATGCTGTAACTTCTCAGATGTATGATCCGGATCGTATTCCATTTCCATTAAAACGTGCTCCAGGCTCTAAGCGTGGCGAAGGTAAATGGATTCGTACCTCTTGGGACGAAGCTATGTCTACAATTGGTAAAAAAATGCATGACACACTTAAAGTTGGTGATGAAATGTCTAAAAAATTAATGATCTATCATGTTGGTCGTCCAAACGAAAATGGTTTTGGTCATCGTGTTCCACACTCAATGGGCGTTGACGGTTTTGATTCTCATACTAATATCTGTTCAGCAGGTGCTCGTCAAGGTACTATTCAATGGGCGAATGATGATAGAAATTCTCCAGACTGGGCTAATGCCGACTTGATTTTCTTACAATCATCACATGCTGCAGATGCAGGGCATTACTTCCAACAAGCAGCTGGTAATATTGCAGATGCTCGTAAACGTGGTGCTAAGATGATTGTAATCGATCCTCGTATGTCAAATTCTGCCGGTATGGCTGATCTTTGGATTCCGGCTTGGCCAGGAACTGAAGCTGCGCTTTATCTTTATTTAGCAAATCGTTTATTAAATGAAAAAAGTAAAAATGGTGAAGACTTAGTTGCTCATGATTTTGTTAAAGAGTGGGTTAACTGGGATCGCCTTATGGACAATAAAGATTACCTCCAAAAGATGATTGGCTATGGTTATATTTCTAAAATGCCTAAAAATGATTCTTACGAAGAGTTTATAGAACTACTTAAAGAACTTTATGCACCTTACACTACTGAGATGGTTGCAAGAGAGTGTAAACTTGAAGGTATGGAGCATAAACTTGACCAGCTTTGGGAAATGTTTGTAGAGGGTGGCTCTAAAATAGCTACATATTTTTGGCGTGCTGGACCAATTGGTCATCGTGGCGGTTGGATGAATGCTCGTGCCGGTTTCTTGCCATTAGCTCTTGTTGGAGCAATGCGTGGAGATATCGGGGGTGTTGGTTTTCACCACAATCATGAAATTTCTGTTGCAGGTAAAGGTGACAAATCTACTGTAGCTGGAGAAAGACCTCCTAAGGTTGACGTTTGGAATGAAATTGCATGGCCTCCAGAGTACCCACTTTCATCTTATGAGATGAGTCATTTAATGCCTCACCTTCTTATGGATACAGAGTGGCAACAAAAATGGATTAAAAAAGGTCTTAACGTTCCAACTAAACTTGCAGTATGGTATCCTCGTATGTACAACCCTGTTTGGATTAATCCGGATGGTTTCAGATGGATAGAAGCACTTAAAGATGAAACTAAAATTGAATTATCTTTTAATTTGTCTCCAACATGGAGTGAAACAAACTGGTATTGTGACTATATCCTTCCAGTAGGTCTTGCAGGTGAGAGAAATGATCAACAATCAACTCCATCTAAGCCAGAACAACGTATCGAATTCCGTCAGGCAGTTCTAAGAGTTGCTGCTGAGAAAATGGGTTGGAAAGCAAAAGATCCTACTCGTGCAACACTTGAAGCTCACATGAAATATGGTCTGGGTGAGATTTGGGAAGAATCAGAGTTTTTCCCTAACTTAATGGTTCATCATGTTGACCCTGATGGAAGTTTAGGTGTTCGTAAATTCTGGGCATCTAAAAAAGACCCATCTCGTGCCGTAACTGTACCTGAGTATTTTGATGCAGCAATGAGTCTGCTACCAAGACTCAAAGAAACAGCTTCTCGTATGTATAAAGATGATGAGTTCCCAGTTTATAGCTATATGAGAGATCATGGTGCATGGACTGAGAAAACTAATGTTTATAAACCTCAAGAGGAAGAACTTGAGTTCGATGGTGAAACTTACTTTGCACATGGTAAAAAATATCCAAAAGCAGAAGTTGAACAAGATAAATTCGGTACTTTATGGATTGAAGAAGATGAGCGTAAACACTCTATAGGTATTGAAATTAATGGTAAGCTTCATACAGGTTTTCATACATTAAGTAAAAAGCTAGACTTCTTTTCTGAGTGGTTTGCAGAATGGAAATGGCCAGAATATGCGATTCCAATTTATCCTAGAAACGAGGGTGAATACAAAAAAATGGAGCATATAGTAACCCAAGTTCACCATTCAATGATGAAAGGTGATAATGAATTTGCTCTAAATACTGTATTTAGATTACCGTACAATATCCATACACGTTCAGTTAACTCTAAACATCTTATGGAGATTTCACAAAATCATAATCCTGTTTGGATTTATACTAAAGATGCTGAGAAACTAGGTATCAAGCGTGGTGATGCAATTCGTGTGAATATTACAGATACAGTTTCCGGCTTAGATAGCGGTTATTTTGTAGCTATGGCAGTTCCTACTGAGGCTACTCGCCCAGGTGTACTGGCTTGTTCACATCATGCTGGTCGCTGGAAGCTTAAAGATTCTGTAAATATTCCAGGATTTGAACATGCTCTAGGTATCATGGGTGTTGGTGCTCCAAAATATGACATGACAAATGATGGTAAGGTTGGTACACTTAAACCTGCTGGGGGAATAAAGCCTCGTCATAATGTATGGCAGTTTAAAGAGTACAACAAAGATCTTGACAATATTTGGTGGGATGGACTTAGTGGTGCATGGCAAAATGCCGTAGCGCCTACTCATTCTGATCCAATTGCCGGTAATCATGCTTGGCATCAAAAAGTTGTTATAGAAAAGGCAAAAGCTGATGATAAAATAGGTGATATCGTAGTTAACTACGAAAATAACTTTAAAGTTTATCAAGCTTGGAGAGATCAACTTACTCGCCCTCTTGAAGCAGGGGATAAGTTACGTCGTCCACAACATATTAAACGTCCTGCCGTGCCACTTTCTAACAAAGCTTACGCCGTAGAAATTAAAGCGTAATAACATTTTTATTAAAGCCCACATCAAGTGTGGCTTTAATATACTTCCAAAATTTTTCACTCTAAAAAGGTACATTGTTAATGCAAGATGATTTAAAAACAGAGCAACTGGCTCGTATAAATATTTATGCTTTAGTTTCTAGAATATTGATGAATGAAGTTGATGAAACATTATTAAAGTTAATCTTAGAAGATGAAAATGTATTATCTTTTTTCCCATCATTTGAAAAGTGGGAAAAACGAAAAACTATGAGTAATAAAGATTTAATTGAAAAAGAGTTAAATGTTGACTTTACTAATCTTTTTTTACTCCATTTAATTCCATATGAATCATTTTATACAAGAGAAGACCAGCAGATGGAAACAGGCGGGGACAATCCAGTTCAAGCTTTATATAATGATTTTGATTTTACAGTTGAACTCGATAAGGCTCGTGTTATGAGTGCTGACCATATTGGAGTAGAGCTGGAATTTATGCATGAACTTTGCAGCTCTGAGTTAAAGGCACTTGAAGATGGCGAAGAAAAAATTGCAGGAGAAATAGCCGAAATCCAATACCATTTTTTAAAAGAACATCTTTTGGAATGGGCACCAATGTATCTACTCAATGTGAAATCAGAAGCTGGAACTGCTCTGTATTTTGATGCTGCTGATTTAGCACTTGAATTTATGTTAAGTGATTTTGAATATTTAACAGAGCTGAAAAATAGAGATTATAAGTATGAAGCTCTCAAGGGAGAAGAATAATGGATATCAAAGATTTTAATGAACTCAGAAGTGAATTTGAAGAGTTACAAAAAAGAAATTTTGATTTAGAATGTACTGATGGCAGCTGCTCAACTGATGAAGATAATCGTGAAGATTATCCGGATTATCTTATTGCCATGTATAAAGAGGTTATGCCTCCGCAAAAAGCCGGCATATATTTTTCCAGATGGGATTTAAAAGCTATGGCTGCTGAAATGGATGAGCATTTTGCTCTTGATATTCGTGAGAGAATGTTTAAAACTTATATGCAGTGGGTGGCAACTCCTGATGACATGCAACTTGTAATGGATCAGTTTAAAAAAAATATAGACATGAAATGTGATTTATACCGAGAATATTCAGAAAAATATCCATCAAGTAAAGAGATATTTGATAAAAAAATTAAAAAAGCTGATAATACTAAAAAATATTTAGATAAAGTTTTTGTAGAGTTCTTTACTTAAACCCATTTAGTTCACACATTGTGAACTAAATAACTTTAAAAAATTCTGCTGCTTCTAATTCGTCATCATTTAGATTTTCTTTTTTATAGTCATCATCTTCACTCATTAACTTTTTTATTTCATTTTGGCAATATTCAAAGAGTGTATTTTTTGCCTGTTCATTATCGCTTAAAAATCCAAGTCCGCTAAACTGATATGGATCTTCTTGTTCTATACAGATTAAAGTGCCATCACATTTTTCTTCTAAAAGTTCCACTAAAGTTCTGTAGTTAATGTTAAACTCAGTTCCATGCCACCCTATGTTTTCTAGTGCTTTATCTGCAAATTCTGCAACACCATCAGCTGTTGTATCATCATAAGAAGCCTGCGGTGTATTGAAGCCAATAATTTCCTGCCAATTTGAAAATGCTTTGATTAACACTCTATCTTCATCTTCTACAACCTTATAGTTTTTTCCAAGTATGGCTTCTAGAGAGGGTTTTTTACTTGGCATAAGCGCATTTGTAGGTGCAGGAACATGCTTGCCTTTATAAATCAAAATGTCATTTTGAGTAAAAGGTTCATGCTTGATCTCTCCTTTTATATCTATACCAAAAACTTTCGAAGAGTTGATGGCTTGATGAAGAGAGTGCAGGTTTACAATTACTATTTCTTTAAAGAGATTGAATTTTTTCATAGAAGAGCTCCAATTTTTTCAACATTATACATATTCTGATATTAAACGAAATATTTTTAATTTATGTATAAGTTTGGACTAATAAAAGTTTTACCATAAGTTAAGTATAATTGCACAAATTTTTTTAAGGCAATGTTCTTAATAACACTCAAGGAAATAGAATGGCATTAGATGTTTACTACGATAAAGATTGTAATATAGAGTTAATAAAAAGCAAAAAAGTTGCTATGATTGGTTTTGGTTCACAAGGTCATGCACATGCTGAGAACTTAAGAGACAGTGGTGTTGAAGTTGTTGTTGGTCTTCGTAAAAATGGCTCTTCATGGGCTAAAGCTGAAGCTAAAAACTTTAAAGTAATGACAGTCGCTGAAGCATCTGCGTACGCTGATCTTGTTATGATTCTTCTTCCAGATGAAAATCAAGCAGAAATATATGCAAACGAGATCGCTCCAAACCTAAAAGACGGTGCAACTATCGCTTTTGGTCATGGTTTTAACATTCACTATGGTCGTATTCATCCTGCTGCTAACATCAACGTAACTATGATTGCTCCAAAAGCACCGGGTCATACTGTTCGTTCTGAGTTTGTTCGTGGCGGCGGTATTCCTGACCTTATCGCTGTTGGACAAAATCCAAGCGGTAACACTAAAGAGTTAGCTCTTTCTTATGCATCAGCTATCGGTGGCGGTAGAACTGCAATCATTGAGACATCTTTCAAAGATGAAACTGAAACTGACCTTTTTGGTGAGCAAGCAGTTCTTTGTGGCGGTGCAACTGCCCTGGTTCAAGCTGGATTTGAGACATTAACAGAAGCTGGTTATGCTCCTGAACTTGCATATTTTGAGTGTTTACATGAACTTAAACTAATCGTTGATTTGATGTTTGAGGGTGGTATCGCTGATATGAGATATTCTATCTCTAATACTGCTGAATACGGTGACTATGTTTCTGGTAAACGTGTTATCAATGCTGAGTCTAAAGCTGCTATGAAAGAGATTTTAAAAGAGATTCAAGATGGTAGATTTGCAAAAGACTTCATCCTTGAAGGTCAAGCGGGTTACCCTCGTATGAACGCTGAGCGCAACAACGATAAAACGAAACTCATTACTATAACTGGTAATAAACTTCGTGAAATGATGCCGTGGATCAGTTCAAAAAAAATCGTAGACACTTCTAAAAACTAAAATAGCGACGCATCTTCTGCGTTGCTTCGCTCGTCACACCCCAAGAGTACTTCTTCACTTCGTTCAGGGCGCGTACGAAAGTACGCTTCCTCTCTGTGCACCTTGAACCTGCATCACTCTTTTAGTTTTTACGATAAATTAATATTATAAAAGTGTTTGAACTCTTATTAGTGTGGAGAGTAGAATTGCTTCTTTATCTACATGTGAACTTTTCATCTTAAGTTCACTGCTGAGTAAAAGCTCATGCAGTTTATAGTAGGTGTTTGGTTTAAATTTTAGTGACAGTGCGGCTTTTTCATCTACTACAAATTTTGGGGCAGGGTAGCCTAGTATTTCTAGGGCATTTGGAACACCGTTAACTCTTATGTAAATGTTAAACATGTAGAGTTGCGTCAGATAGGCTGTTATAGCTGTTACAACTCTTATTTCATCTTCGCCATGTTCTAGTAGTTTATTTAAGTCTTGTTTGAAATCTTTTTTGTTTAAAATCTTTTTTATTAAGTCGTCTATGTTAACTTCCGCCAATCCAAAAACCAAATTGTCTATATCTTTTGTTGTGATTGCTTTGTCGTAGACCCTTAGTTTGTCTAGTTCATTACTTGCTAAGGCAATATCCCCGTTGTGTATCTGCAAAAGATGAGAGATGGAATATTTATCTATGTTTACCTTTTTTTCTTGTGCGATTTGAGCTATGATATTTTGGGCTTCAAAATCTTTGGGATGGAAAAATCTTACACTCATTGTACTTTTTTTTTCAAATGCTTTTGCATATGCTTTTTGGTCACTGCCATAATAAGCATATACAAAAATATTATCAGGGTTTTTCTCACAAAAGTCTATAAATATATCCAGTTGTTTTTTATCTATTTTTTTTTCACTCTTTATGACGAGAACATTTCTGTCTCCAAAGAGTGAAGCTTGTGAGAGATGAGCTTTTGCGGAGTTGAAGTTATACTCATCATGGTAGAATGAAAGAGTGGATGAATCCTCAATATTTGTCATCATTTTTGTATACATGTCTATTAAAAAAGTACTCTCTCCAAAAAAGACAAAATTATTTGAAACAGTTTTTTTTTCTATATGTTTGTCTAACTCACTCTTGTACATTACTCTTCATCTCTTTTAGCAGCACTGGCAAAGATTCTAGCTTTGGCAATGTCAACTGTTTCTATCTTAGCTATCACATCCTCAAAAAGAACTACATTCTCATGCGAGGTGATGCCCAGTCTTGCTCCCATTATCTCATCATGAAGTTCAGCTTTTACTTCAGGGTCTGTTGCATTTATGCGGGCTTTAAAACTCTCACCTATATGCTCGTTTGCCCATCTTGCAAATTTTCTTGCCATAAATTCATTTTCTACAGTATCTGCTTCTCTTTCTTTCTCACTTATAGTCATGCTAAGCACTTCTATATTTCTAAGAACATAAGAACCTTCTATTGTGTCATTTCTCCCAATTGCCTTGAGAAGACGGTGAACTATTAAGTCGGAATATCTTCTGATTGGAGACGTAAAATGTGTGTATGCATCAAATCCGAGTCCGAAGTGTCCAGAGTTCAAAGGGGAATACCTTGCTTGCATCTGAGAACGGATAATGAGCGTATCAACCTCTGATTCAAGACCCATCTCACGCGCCTGTCTTTGTATGTCTGTAATGGTTTCTTTGATTGTTTCTTTAATATCTATCTGCATACCTATTCCAGCCAGCTCTTGATAAAGTATTTGTATTTTTGCTTGGCTTGGAGGCTCATGAATCCTAAAAATACCTCGCTCAAACTGTTTCGCAGCTTCTTTATTAGCCAATAGCATACAGTCTTCTATGAGTGCATGTGATGGAGTTTCTTCTGCATAGGTTGTATGTGTAAGATTTGAGTTTTCATCTATAAACATTTCCAGCTCATTTGAGCGAAAATCATAACCTACTTTAAGTCGTTTGATTTTGAGGGCATCTGTTACTACTTTGAGTTTAGTTAAATAGTCAAATATTTCACCTTCTTTATCATTCTTGGCTTTTAGTTTGCCATCTAAAAATTCATCAATCTCTTCATAGTTAAATCTTCTGTCTGAATGGATGATTGCTTCATAAACTTTAGACTTGCTCACTTCTAAGGTTTCAAGATCAAGTTTCATCTCAAAAACATAAGCCAATCTGTCTACATGTGCTTGCAATGAACACAAAGTTTCGCTTAATTGACGGGGTAACATCGGAATCGAGCGGTGAGGAAGGTAGATAGAAAAACTTCTATAAATTGCTTCGTTGTCTATGGGGCCAAAAGGGGTGACATATTCACTTACATCTGCTATTGCCACATAAAGTGTTGTATTCTTATCATCCCAGCAAATTGCATCATCAAAATCTTTTGCCGTGACAGGGTCGATTGTACAAAACGGCAAATCTCTTAAATCTTTTCTGTTTGGATATTTTGAAGCATCAACTTGCTTAAAAGAGCTTGCAAGTTCTAAAACTTCCGGAGTAAATTCATCATGTTTGTTGAACTGGGCAAGAACTATTTTTTCATCAACGAGCGGATCGTTGATATTTCCAAGTTTTTCCATGACTGTATTTTCTTGGTTGTTGACCTTAAATACATCACCGACTTCATAAGAGTTCAGCTCATCCGTACTCAGTTCAGCACCGATCGGATAATCTGTTTTGATGTCTACCAGAGATCTGTGATTTTCTTTTTGGATGATATATGCGACACTGTAGCTTTGTGCCCGACCGACAATCTCTGCAATCTTTGCACTTGGAGTGCCTCTTACACCTAAAAGTCTTTGAGCGATAATAAGGTCACCCTCTTTGGCAGTTCCCAAATCACCTTCGCCGATAAACAAATCGCGAACGTTTTCACCGATAACATTCAAATAGGCAGTTCCATTTTGAACAAGCCCTAAGGTTCCGGCACGGTATTTGGAGTTAAATTTGTATATGTTGTCATTAAATGTCAGATATTTTTTTGCTAAGAAGTTGTTGACAAGAAGTCTTTCTTCGGGGCTGATGTCTAACTCACTCAAACCAAGAGTGAGTTTTATAAGGAGTGATTTCAAATGAGTTTTATCTGGCGTTTTCTAGAGCTTTATCGAAGCTTTCCATATCGAGACCATATTTTTCAATTAGCGCTTTTGCAGCTGCAACACTAGCATCAGTTATTAGACCATTTATTGGTACGGTAGTTCTAATTACATGTAAAATGCTTGCAGCTCTTCTGTCTTCCTCTTCAGCTTTTTCAGGGTTTTGACAGTATTTGATAACGTTAACAAGTCTATCTTCAAATCTCCACTGAGCAAAGATTGTAGCACTCACTTCCGGAGCATCTACGCCTACTAATTTTATCTCAGCAGCTTCTACATCTTGAAGTTCTTTGAGCGCATCGCGAAATTCCACTTGTTTTTTATCTACAATAATTTGCTGAGCAATAAGAACTTTTCCTATCTCTACCAAAAATGCAGCAGGCGATAAGACACCTAAAAGTCGATTCTCTTTTTTTAAGCACCATGCAATCATGAGTCCATGCTGCTTTTTAGACAGCTCTGAGAACATCTCATTACTTATGCCATAAGGAGATAAATCAAGAGAAAAACTTTTTTTAACAATACTGGCAAGTGCAAAACCACGAACCGTACCCATACCAAAAAGTCCGACAGCCTGAGAAATTGCATTTATTTCACGGCTGAAACCATATAGCGGAGAATTTGCAGCTTTTAAAATATCGGCTGTTAAAAGAGGGTCTTTCTCTAAAATCTTAACCATATCATTAAAACTGCTATCCGGATTTTGGTAAACAGCTTCTATCTGCATCGCCGATTCTGGTAACGGTGGAAGTTGTTTTATTTTTTTTAGTATCTCTTCAGTCATTTTCTACTCTTTTTTTAAAATATTGATTATTATAGTGAAATCTTGTAAACATAATACTGAATATTTACAAAAAACTGTTATTATTTTTGAACAAATTACAAATTGAGGAAAACGAATGCAAAGAGATGCAATGTTAAAACAACTTGGTTATATACCGAACGATGCACTAATAGACCAATTGAAAACTATCGAGACAAATACAGTTGGATATGAAAAAATTCAAAAACATATTATGGATTTACATGATGCATTGAAGGTATACGGTTCTTTTGTTGCTATGTCAAACTCAGTAAACTCTTTCAAAATAAAAGTGGAAGCACCAAGTCCGGAAATTGCTCAGGAAGCACATGAGAAAATTCAACATTTTAGTGATAAATTTAAAGTCACAATAAAAAAACTGGATAATAAAGAAACATATTATATTGTCGGATTTAATCAGTAAGGGTTAGGATTGAATGAGCCAATGAGCCTTGAGGGGTATGATTATTTAGTTGAGGAGTTTAAATTTTTGCTAGAAGTTGAAAAACCTAAAGTTGCCTCAGAAAAATTGGTAGCTGCAGCGCAGGGCGATAGAAGCGAAAATGCCGACTATCACGCTGCAAAAGAGAAGCTTCGTTTTATAGACAGAAGGCTTTACTATCTAAACTCTATGATACAAAAATCTCAAATCATAGACCCCTCAACATTCCCGCATGTAAGGGTCAGTTTTGGAAGCACTGTGAAAATACTAAACCTTGACACTGATGAAGAAGAGATTTACACTTTATGTGGAGTTTTAGAGTCTGAACCGGAAAATGGTTTGATTTCTATCCATTCTCCTCTTGCTCGAGCTATGATAGGAAAACAGGCTGAAGATGAGTTTAAAATTCAGCTTCCAAATTCCAAAAAAGAGTATGAAATTTTAGAAATAGAATATAAAAATATTTTCTCCTTAAAGAAAAATATTCGCACAAAAGCTGATTTTTCTTTTCATTAAAATTCTTTTTTACCTCTAATTAGATATAATCCCCACTTAAAAACCAATTTTTAGGATTCCATCGTGAGCCAACAATTACAAGATATTGACAAACAGTTATCAAACCATAAACTTTCTCAAATAGATTATGTTCATATCAAAGAGATTTTAAAGCGAGAGCCAAATTTGGTGGAGCTTGGTATTTTTTCTGCTATGTGGAGTGAACACTGTAGTTATAAATCATCTAAAGTGCATTTGAGCGGTTTCCCGACTAAAGCTCCTTGGGTTATTCAAGGTCCTGGTGAAAATGCCGGTGTTATTGATATCGGTGATGGCTATGCGGCTGTATTTAAGATGGAATCACATAATCATCCAAGTTTTATAGAACCTTACCAAGGTGCTGCAACCGGTGTTGGCGGGATTATGCGTGATGTGTTTACAATGGGCGCTCGTCCTGTTGCAAACCTGAATGCTTTAAGATTTGGTAATATCTTAAATGATGATGATATCTCAAAACATCAACGTTATTTAGTTCGCGGTGTAACCGAGGGAATCGGCGGTTATGGAAACTGTATGGGTGTTCCGACTATTGGGGGAGAGACAAGTTTTGATGAGTGCTATAACGGTAACATCCTTGTAAATGCTTTTACTCTTGGTATCGCAAAATCGGATGAGATTTTTTACGGCAAGGCTGAGGGTATCGGAAATCCTGTAATCTATGTTGGCGCAAAAACTGGTCGTGATGGTCTTGGCGGGGCTGTTATGTCATCTGATAGTTTTACAGAGGAATCAAAATCTCTTCGTCCGACTGTTCAGGTTGGGGACCCGTTTACTGAAAAACTTCTGCTTGAAGCGTGTTTGGAACTTTTCAAAACTGACTATGTTGTCGGAATTCAGGACATGGGGGCTGCCGGTCTTACATCTAGTTCATTTGAGATGGCTGGAAGAAGCGGTTCAGGAATGATTATGCACCTTGACAAAGTTCCTGCCCGTGAAGAAAATATGACTCCGTATGACTTCATGCTTAGCGAATCTCAAGAGCGTATGCTTCTTTGTGCAAAAAAAGGTTCTGAAGCGGAGATTATCAAAATCTTTGAAAAATGGGACTTAGATGCTGCTGTTGTCGGTGAAGTGACTGCAACTGGAAATATGGAACTTTTCTGGCATGGTGAAAAATGTGCTGAAGTTCCGGTTGACCCTGTGAGTGAAGAAGCACCAGTTTTAAACCGTCCTACAACCCGCCCTAAATATTTAGACAATATTGCACATGTAAGCATAGATGATTTTGCAAAAGTATCAAATCAGGATGCGTTTGAGAAACTAACAAAGTCTATGGAAGTTGTAGATAAATCTTGGATTTACACTCAGTATGACTCAATGGTACAAACAAACACTATCAAAAAAGGCGGTATGCTTGACGCTTCCGTTATCCGTGTAAAAGAGAACAAAAAAGCTCTTGCCATGTCCGCTGACTGTAATGTCCGCTACTGCTACATAGACCCTAAAGGCGGGGCTGCTGCAGCGGTAATAGAGAGCGGCAGAAATGTTGCTATGAGTGGTGCAAGACCACTTGCAATTACTGACTGTTTAAACTATGGTAACCCTGAAAATCCAGAAGTTATGTGGCAGTTTGCCGAGGGTTGTTTAGGTATTAAAGAAGCATGTGCCGAACTGACAACTCCGGTTATCGGCGGAAATGTTTCTCTTTATAATGAAACAAACGGTGTTTCAGTGTTTCCGACCCCGTCAATTGCTACAGTCGGTGTAAATGATGATGAAAACAATGTTTTGATGTCAAGTTTTCAGGCTGAGGGCAATGCACTTTATCTAGTGGGTGAGTCAAAGTCAGAGTTTGGCGGTTCTCTTTATATGAAAGAGATCTGTCATACCGTTGCCGGTACTCTTCCTGAAATAAACTACAAAAATGAGTTAGCTCTTTGGGACTTAGTAATTGAAGGTAATAAAAAGCATTTACTAGAATGTGCTAAAGATGCAAGTTCTGGCGGTGTTGCCATTGCCCTTGCTAAGATGTCTGCAACTTCTGGAATTGGTTGTGATGTTGAGATGACAGTGGAAGATGAGCGTGATATTTTCGCTGAATCTATGAGTAGAGCTATCATCGAGGTTAAACCTGAAAATTGTGAAGCTTTTGAAGCTATGTTAGACGAAAGCATGGCTGTAGAAAAAATCGGAACTGTTGGTGGGGATTCTATCAAAGTTAACGATATTTCTATGAGTTTGATAGAGTTACAGGATAACTATTTTAATACATTTAAAAGAGTTATTGAGAGAGATATATAGTTTAAATTCTTCGTACTTTCTCTCATACTTTTTGTTCGCAAAAAGTATCAAAAACTCTTGCAACGGCTTCGAGCCGGACATTCGTCCGGTTCCCAAAAAACAGCAAACAAATCCCTAAAAATTCAAAACTCACTTCGTTCAAACAGTTGAATTTTCTTAACGGTATTTATTTGCTGTTTTTTGGCTCTGCAGGTGTTGCAACTGACGCATAAGTTTGGTCGGCATTGTAGAAATATTAAAACTCTTCCATCCTAAAAACCTCATAAGCCACTTCTTCATAAGGATGAACTTCTTTTAAAACTTCTACAGCTTTTTTTATAAGCTCAGCATTGCAAATCATCTCAACTTTAAACTCCTGAACTTTTTCTATTTTATCCAATTGGCCAATATGCGGGTTTGCATTGTTTATGGGTTTGAATTGACCGGTTCCAAGTGTCTCAAAACTGCAGCATTCATAGTTCTCATATCTTCCGACACCTATGTCAAACAGAGCCTGTTTTGTACTCTCTTTAGCCTCTATAGGAACAAAGTAATTTAGCTTGTACATGTTGAAATCTTTAAATGAATTTTTTGTAGTTTACCATTATCTAAACTCAAATTGGATAAAATTTCAAAATAATTTATATCAAGGTTCGTAATGAAAAGAGCATTAGTAAGTGTAAGCGATAAAAACGGTGTGGTTGATTTTTGTAAATCTTTAGTAAAAAATGGTTATGAGATTATCTCAACTGGCGGAACTTATAAGATTCTGGTCGATAATGGCGTAAAAGCTATTGAGATTGATGAAGTTACAAAATTTCCTGAGTGTTTTGAAGGGCGTGTTAAAACTTTAAACCCTTTTGTTCATGGCGGTATATTACACCGTCGTGATAAACAGTCGCATTTAGACCAGGCAAAAGAGCTGGGTGTTGAAGCGATAGACTTGGTTTGTGTAAATCTTTATCCGTTTAAAGAGACTATTGAAAAAACTGATGATTTTGAAGATATCATAGAAAATATTGACATCGGCGGACCTGCCATGGTTCGCTCCGCTGCAAAAAATTTCGACAGTGTGATAATCGTAACTGACGTTAGTGATTATGCAGCTGTCATTGATGCTATAGAAAACGAAAAAAATACGGTTGAATTTCGCCGTAATTTTATGATAAAAGCATATGAGCATACTGCAGCTTATGACAGCATGATTGCTAACTACATGAACAGCCGTTTTAATGATGGTTTTGGTGAGAAGCAGTTTGTAGTCGGAAACAAAGTGATGAACACTCGTTATGGTGAAAATCCTCATCAAAAAGGTGCTTTGTATGAGTTTGATAAACACTACACAAGCAACTTTAAAACATTAAAAGGTGAAGCGAGCTTTAACAACCTTAATGACTTGAATGGTGCTGTTAAAATAGCTGCGGCTTTTGGTGATGAAAATGCCGTTTGTATCTCAAAGCATGGAAACCCATGTGGATTTGCTATAAAAGATACTCTGCTTGAGAGTTATGTGGAAGCTTTAAAATGTGACCCTGTGTCTGCATTTGGCGGAGTTGTAGCTGTAAATGGAATAGTAAATAAAGAGTTGGCAGAAAAAATAAATGAAATATTCATAGAAGTTGTTATTGCTGGACGCATTACAGAAGAGGCTCAAGAAGTTTTTGCAGCAAAGAAGCGTATCAAACTCTTTGAGTGTGGAAGTGACAAGTTGGTACTTGCAAATGACACTAAAGACTTCAAACATATTGATGGCGGTTTTATCTACCAGGATGCCGATAAAGTGGCAAACGACGAAGTGAAAAATGCAAAACTTATGACTACAAAATCGGCGACAGAACAAGAGTTAAAAGATATGGAGATAGCTTATAAAGTAGCATCTCTTACAAAGTCAAACTGTGTTGTTTATGTTAAAAACTCAGCGATGGTAGCGGTTGGCATGGGGATGACTTCCCGTGTTGATGCATCTCAGTGCGCCCTTAAAAAAGCAAAAGATATGGGACTTGACGTGACAGGTGCTGCACTTGCATCTGAAGCATTTTTTCCTTTCCGGGACAGCGTAGATGCAGCAGCTGCAGCTGGTGTGAAGAGTGTAATCGAACCTGGCGGAAGCATAAGAGATAATGAGATTATAGATGCTGCGAATGAATTTGGCATGAGTCTTTACTTCTCAGAAGTTCGCCACTTTTTACATTAAAATCAAAATAGCAACGTAACTTCCGCGTTGCTACGTTCGTCACGTACATTAGTACGCTTCCTTTCTATGCGCCTTGAATTTACGTCACTCTTTTGATTTTAATTAATCTACTTTATTAAAAAAAGAAGTCAACAATATTCGACAATCCTTGATTGACATCCACTCAACCCTTATGATATAATCTCACTTAATAAATTATAAATTTCAGGACAAATAAATGGCTAAGTCATTATACGAAACTCTAGAAATCTCAGATAATGCTAGCGAATCTGAGATAAAAAAAGCATATAGAAAACTCGCACGTCAGTATCATCCGGATGTTAACAAAGATCCAAAAGCTGAAGATAAATTTAAAGAGATAAATGCGGCTTATGAGATACTCAGCGATAAAGAGAAGAAGTCAAAGTACGATATGCATGGTGACAGCATGTTTGGCGGACAAAATTTTCATGATTTTTCCCGTTCACATAGTGGCGGTGGAAATGCAGATTTAGACGAAATATTGAGAAGTATGTTCTCCGGCGGCGGCTTTGGTGGCAGTGGTGGATTTGGCGGCGGTTTCGGCGGCGGTGGATTTTCTCATCAACAACCGGCAAATCTTGACATTGAAACAAGTGTGACAATTCCGTTTATTGTTTCCATTCTCGGTGGCTCGCACTCTGTTTCAGTAAACGGGGAAAGATTTGATATTAAAATCCCTGCCGGTGTAAACAGTGGAGAAAAGATGCGGGTAAAAGGAAAAGGGCATGCTCAAGGCGGACGAGCAGGTGATTTGTTCCTGAAGATTACAGTTGCATCGAATCCTGAGTATGTAAGAGATGGTGATGATTTGATTAAAAGCTTTGAGGTTCCTCTTTATGCAGCACTCTTTGGTGAAAAAATTGCTATTAAAACATTAGAAAAAGAGATAAAACTTAAAATACCGCAAAACACAAAAAATGGGCAAAGATTTCGTGTAAAAGAGATGGGTGCTATGAACCGTAAAACTAAAGTTCGCGGTGATTTACATTTGAGAGCAAATATTATTTTGCCTAAAGTTGAAGATTTAGATGAAAAATTAGTCGAGCTTATGAAAGAAAAACTACCAAAAGAATAAAAGGGAGATAATAAGATGATACACCAGTATGATGAACCGGTATACTTGATAAGTATAGTTGCAAAGATATTAGATATTCATCCACAGACTCTTAGGCAGTATGAGAGAGAAAATCTTATCTGCCCATCTCGCTCAAACGGTCGGATTAGACTGTATTCACAAAGAGATATAGATAAGATAAAAATGATTTTAAGGCTTACCCGTGAACTTGGTGTAAATCTTGCAGGTGTTGACATAATATTAAGATTAAAAGATAATGTTGATGATATGGAACAGGAGATTGCAGAGCTTAGACATGAGGTTTTAAAAGCTAAAAATACTCACTCTGTTTCCCCGGCAAAAGCACTTGTGACAAAGAGAAGTGTCTACGATCTGATTATATTTCAAAAAAAGTAGCTCTACTTGCAGTTTTACAAAACTGCAAGAATTCTACTCTTTTAGCCTTTGTATTTTCGCTCCGACACCTTCGAGTTTTTTTTCTAGATTATCGTAACCGCGATCTAGATGATAGATACGATGTATATTTGTTTCGCCATCTGCTACAAGTGCTGCTAAAACTAATGCACTTGAAGCTCTTAAATCAGTTGCCATGACATCCGTTCCGCTAAGTTGATTGTGACCGCTTACAGTTGCCACATTTCCATTGAGTGAAATATTTGCACCCATTCTTTGAAGTTCGCTCACATGCATAAATCTATTTTCAAACAGTCTCTCTTCTATGATTGAAACACCGTTAGCCTGTGTCGCCAGAGCTAAAAATTGTGCCTGCATGTCGGTTGGAAATGCCGGGTATTCCTGAGTAACAATTTTTACCGGTTTGATGATTTCTGATGGATGGATTGTAATGGTGTCTTTGGTAATAGTAAAAGTGCTCCCCATCTCTTCAAGCTTAGCGATAACTGCACCAAGATGCTTGGCATTTACATTTTTAAGTTTTAGTTCTGATCTTGTTATAGCCCCTGCACAAAGGTAAGTACCGGCTTCTATACGGTCAGGAATAATTGCGAACTCATCTATATGAATAAGTTTGCCGGATGTTCCATGAATAGTCAGAATGGCACTTCCTATACCATCTATTTTTACTCCGCTTTTGTTTAAAATCTCGCAAAGCTGAACAACTTCAGGCTCTCTCGCTGCATTTGTTATGGTAGTGTTGCCTTTTGCCAAAGCTGCTGCCATAACAATATTTGCGGTTCCTGTTACAGTTATTTTATCAAAAATAATTTCACAGCCTTTGAGTCCATTGGGTGCAGTGGCTTGAACATATCCTGATTTTATATCTATTTTTGCACCCATCTGTTCCAATGCTTTTAAGTGCAAGTCAATTGGTCTTTGACCTATAGCGCAACCACCGGGAAGCGAAACTTCACAGTGCCCAAATCTGGCCAAAATAGGACCAAGAACCAAGATAGATGCACGCATGGTTTTTACTATATCATAGGTCGCTTTCGTTTCAGTGAGGGAGGACGTGTCTACAATCACTTTTGTCTTTTGAAATTCACAGTGTGTACCAAGATTTGCCAGAAGTTTTAAAAGAGTTTTTATATCCGCAACATCAGGTAGATTTTTTATACTAACACTGTTTTTTGCCAATATGGTCATGGCGATGAGAGGAAGCGAAGCATTCTTTGCACCGGAAATTTTAATAGTTCCGCTTAGTGATTTAATGCCTTGTATTTTTAAGTAATCCATTAGTCTCTTTTATTCTTTTTATTTGTATTATATCAGATATTTGTATTAAGTAGTTAAGCAGTTTTCCCAATAAAATTAAATTATACTTTTTTTGGTATACTTTTGACATTATAGAAACAGGATATTGGGATGAGTTCAGCCTTAGATAGATTAAAAAACATAACAAGTAAAATCTCCAGTTATGAGATGTCAAGAAAAGAAAATTTAAAAATTTTAGAAAAACTGTATATAGAAATAGGGATAAATAAAAAAGTAGACTATTTCTCAGAACTCTTTGATTTTAAGGCTATAAACCTCTCCGGTGCATCCCTTTTAAATGAAAATCTAGGTGAAATCAAAGAGGGAAAATATCTTCAAATACTTGCCATAGGCTATGACAAAGATGCTGTTGTTAAAAGCAAAAATATATCTTTAGGCTATTTTGGCCGAGCTGAGAGTGTGGATGTCGAACTAAAAGATAAAATTGTTGAATTTATTATTCGCTACAGGTTTGAAAAGAGTTTTATGACTCTTGAACATTACTATGAGATGTTAGTACCATTCAATAAAAAATGATAACTAGATTTTATTTCCTTTTATGGCTCAAATGGTCCATGAGATTGACTCTCTGCAGCTTGCTTTTAGCATCTGCAATATCTCTAATAATTACGTTTATCTTATATTTTAGGTTAGGAATGCCAACATTAAATGCCCAAAATTTAATGGCACTCTTCGAGTTGTTTAAATTTTGGTTTCAAATCAGTTGGAACGGCGCACTGTTAATCGCAATGTTTCGAAGTATAAAATATATATTTAACAGTTGTAATTCAGGGTATGAACTAAAGCTTTTGACATGTCAATCCTTAGCAAAGTCTGCACAGAATGAAGAGTTTTTGCAGGAAATAGGTTATGGAGATTTAGTAAAAATTTGGAGAAGGTGGTTTATGCTGATTATATGGCTCGTTGGAGCACAAATGATTTTAGCCTTAGCCTATACTCTGCTTTTTACCGAGATGACAGGTGTGTTTGAATGGTTTAACATTTACTGGTTATTTACTTTTACGCTTATAGCAGGTTACCTCTCTTTTATTTTACTTAGTACCAGATGTAAACGGGTTAGGCTGGCGAAGTGCTGATATTTATTGACCTTGAAACAACGGGCTTGGAAAGTGAGGACAAAATAATCTCCATTGGATTGCTTGCAATGGAAGGTGATGAAATTACTACTTTGTATAACATAGTGAATGAAGGTAAAAAAATACCTCCAAAAGCTTCAAGTATTCACCATATAACAAACGAGATGCTAAAAAATAAGTCTAAATTCACAGAGAGTGATGCATATAGATTTTTGCAAGAAAATAACCTTGAAACGACCACGCTGATAGCGCATAATATCAAGTTTGATATAGAAAAACTTGCAGCAAGCGGATTCCACTTTCTAGGAAAAATGATTGATACTTTAAAGCTAACAAAACATCTGATTCCAGAGTGCGACGGCTTTTCTTTGCAACACTTGAGATATGAGTTAAAGCTGTATAAAAAAGAAAAAGAAGAGCTTTGTGCGCATCATGCTTTAGGTGATGCTTTTGTGGTGAAACTGCTTTTTGATTATCTGTTGGATATAGCCACAATAGAGCAGATGTACGAACTTAGTTTTAAAAATGTACTGATGCAAAAATTTGAATTTGGAAAGTATGTGGGAAGATATATCGAAGAGATTAGCATGAGTGACAGAGGATATTTAGAATGGATGTTGGCAAATATTCTGGATTTAGATGAAGATTTACGATACAGTATCAATTATTATTTACAAGGAAATTCATGAAAATTGCCGTTGAATGCAAGTCCCCATTGTTGCAGAAATCACTGGAACTTTTTTTATCCAGATATTTAAGTTCAACAAAAAAGTGTGACATAGTTGTGAGAGATGTGGAATGTTTAAACGATAACAGATGTTTTTATATCTCAAGCAGCCCCAAAGCAGATTTAGTGAAACCATTTTCCAAGTCGCAACTTGTATTGGCGCTGGAAAACAGGTATAAAATACTCAAATATGAAGTGGTAGAAAATGATGATGAAGTCTTGCATGATCCATTGAATTTTGATATTTTAGAAAAAAGAATACAATACTTAACTACAGAGTACCAACAAAATATTTTAAAAGCTGTGAGAGCATTTTATGAAAAGTAAACCGATAATAAAAAAAATTGTTATGGGAAAATTTAAAGGTAAAACTCTCAAGCTTCCTTCAAAAGAAACTACCAGAAGTTCAAAAAGTATAGTTCTGGAATCTTTTTTTAACACAGTTCAGTTTGAAATCATAGATTCTGTATTTGTTGAAGTTTTTTCAGGAAGCGGCTCCATAGGACTTGAAGCACTAAGTCGGGGTGCAAAAAAAATACTATTCATGGAACAAGACAGAGATGCTCTTAAAGTTTTAAAAGAAAATATTTCTGTGACAGATGCAAGTGCATGTGAGGTGTTTAGCGGTGACAGTTTTGCAAATATAAAAGCTGTTCTTGCACAGTTAAAACGAAATGATGAAAGCGCATACTTTTACATAGACCCTCCATTTAGCATAAGAGAAGGGATGGAAGATATTTATGACAAGACAATAAATCTCATTGCCTCTTTGCCCGAAGAAAATGTAAAACTTATTGTGGTTGAGCATATGAGCGGCTTAGAACTTCCAGCTGTCATAGGTTCATTTCAAATGAAAAAATCTAAAAAATTCGGAAATACAACACTCTCATACTTCGACAGCGAGTAAAATGGAATAGTTATTGCTGTTTCTTGAACAATTCAAGGAGTAGCTATGAAAAAAATTATACTATTTTTATTTATCTGTACTAGTATTTACGCTACTAAAATCAATGATGTTGCTAATATTGTGGGTGTTCGTGATAATCAAATTATAGGTTATTCGTTGGTAGTCGGTCTTAAAAAAACCGGTGACGGAACAACTTCTAAATTTACTCTTCAGTCTATCGCAAACATGTTAAAAGCTATGAACATAGACATGAACCCTGTAGATATAAAATCTAAAAATGTGGCCGCTGTTGTTGTTACTGCCAATCTTGGATCATTTGCCAGACAAGGTGACAAGTTTGACATTACTGTATCTTCTATAGGTGATGCTAAATCGCTTGAGGGTGGAACATTGTTGATGACTCCGTTAAAAGGGGTAGATGGCAAGATTTATGCCTTAGCACAAGGACCGGTGAGTATTGGTGGAAGAAATGACGGCGCTGCAGAATCTCATCCTACAACAGGATTAGTATATGAAGGTGGCAATGTTGAGAGAGAAATTAACATTGATTTATACCATCAAAAATATGCAACGCTTTCATTAAAAGAATCTAATTTTCAAAACAGCGTATCCATACAGCAATCAATAAATGAATTTTATAACACTCAAGTGGCCGTTGCGATGGATCCTAGAACAATAAAACTGCAAAAACCGGAAAATAAATCTATGGTGGAATTTTTAGCAGAAGTGCAAAATATTGATATGGATTATAAAACAAAAAACAAAATTATAATAAACGAGAGAACCGGAACCATTATTGCTGGAATAGGAATAGAAGTGAAGCCTATTATCATGACGCATGGCGGGATAACAATCAAAATAAAAGAGCAGGAAACTCCATCAAAACCGGCTGGCTCTATGGCTGTTGATGATGATTTGGTTATCGGACTCAATCAAAATGAGATATATACAAAAAATGGAACGACAACGGTTGCGAACTTGGTTAGGGCCTTACAAAAGCTGGGGGCTACTCCAAAAGATATAATATCTATTTTGGAAACTATGAAAAGTGCAGGCAGTATATCTGCTGAATTAAAGGTTATATAATGAGCTTTTACGGTCTTAATTCTTTGAACATGCAAACAGCTTCAGTCGCGCAGCAGCATACTATTCCAAAAATAGATCCAAAGGCAGAGGATGCAGAGCTCAGGAAACAAACAGATGCATTTGAAGCTGTCATTGTCAAGATGATGATGGATAACGCGATGCAAGATGAGAAAAATCTTTTTTCTGAGCAAAATGATCCGGGAGATAAAATATACAAGTCTATGTATAGGGATGAACTTTCAAAGGCGAGTGCAGGAAGCTTTGGATTTTCTCAAATGCTTTATGATTATTTGAGTCAAAAGAAATAAGATTATAGTGAAAATCATGTATATTTTTTTTGCTTTTTGTCGATATAGTAGTATGAATAAAATTATATCGACAAGTAAAAAGGATAAACAATGATTTCGCAAGTAAATAGTGCAGCAATTGCTATTACTAATTCTGGCAGTCTCAGTGACGCTAAGAATACTGCACAAAAGTCAGTAACAAGTATTTCAAAACAAGGTGATATGAGCAAGATTGAGAAGATTAAAGAGTCTATCGAAGCCGGCACATATGAAATTAATTTGCAAGCTCTATCAGAAAAAATTGCTGAAGAGTTATTGTAAATATTTTAAGTAAAACAGGGGTTGATTATGTTGTCTCATCATTTAAGAGGTGCTCTAACAGATTTAAGGGATTTGATAAAAATCACTGAATCAGATATGGAAGATATTAGAGTAGCCAAGCATGATCCACAATTTGACAGATTGTCTTTAAAAGAGGAAAAAATAAGAGCTTTTGAATCTAAAAAAGCGATGATTGACCATGAGATTTCATCTTTGATGACTGTAAACCCTGATAAAGATCTTCCCGAACTATTAAATGAAGAGCAGCATAAAGAGTTAGAACAGTTGAAAATAGAACTTTCTAATTTAAGAGAAATAAATAAAAAATATGCAAAATTAGTTTTAGCAGTCAGTAATTTATACAATACATTTTTAGAAAGAATTGTTCCAACGGAAATGCAGGGCTACAATAAAGTTGCATCAAAAAATCCTTCTATTTTGGAAGTGAGAGTTTAAGATGGCATCTATATTTAATTCACTCCATATTGGATATTCTGGTCTTGATGTTGCCCAACGGGCAATTGATACGACTGCACATAATATTTCAAATGCTGAGTCGGAAGGCTATACCAGACAGAGAGTGGTTTCAGCTGCTGCAACACCGGTAAGTAGTATGCCTGGACAGGTTGGAAATGGTGCGGAAGTCACAACAATTAAAAGAATTTTTGATAACTTTGTATTTGATAAATATACTGCTATCTCTGCCAGTAAAGAGTATAGTGATTTTGAAACGAAAACTTTAAGCACACTCTCAACATATTTTCCGGAGATTGATGGAGTAGGGATAAAAGCAGATTTACAAGAGTACTACAACATGTGGCAAACTTTTTCTGATAATCCTGACAATGATGCTATAAAATTAGCTTTAGCTAAACAAGCAGAAACTCTTGCAGCCCATATAACTCAAACACAAGAACAGGTTATATCTCTTCAATCACAAATAAATAATGAATTAGGTACAAATATAAATGAAGTTAATAGATTAGCGCAGCAGTTGTCTGAACTAAATCTAAGTATTGATAACGCAGAGATGGATGGGCAATACTCAGCTAATGATTTAAGAGATAAAAGAAATCTTATTGAAAAAACTTTATCACAACTTATTGGCAGTGATGTTAATGTGGGGCAGATAGAGTCAAATATGCAGATTGACAGTTCTTCCAATACAAGAACAGGAAGCTATACCCTTAGTGTAAATGGCTTTAACATAGTAGATGGTGCTTCATACCATCCATTAGTCTTGTCTAATTCTAATAATCCCACCGGTTTTTATGATATTTCATACGAAAGACAGGACGGAGTTTTGATTCCTATGAATGAAGCAATAACAGGCGGTAAAATAGGTTCTATTTTAAATCTTAGAGGCGGTACTATCGATACAACAAGCGGAATGCCTACAGATGGTGTCATACAAAATGTTGTCTCAGAATTAGACGCTTTTGCAAAAGGTATAATAGAATCTACTAACAACTTATATGCTCAGTCTTCTACTACAAGAATGAACTCCAATATTCTAGATACTAGTGAAACAGCATCGCTAATGAGTTCAGGATTAAATGTTAAAGAAGGCTCTTTTAATCTTATAGTGTATGATATAGATGGAAATATTGCCGCTTCAAGACAAATAAATATAGATGTTTCAACTTCAATGGGCGGTATAGCAGGGTCAAACTCTATAGAAGCTCAAATGACGGCGCAAGTCGATGATAATGCCGATGGAAATGCAAATAATGATATAGATAATTATCTTAGATACAATTGGGCAACGGCAAGTGGAAATAATTCCGTTGAATTTACCATGGATCCAACTCTGCAAGCAAAAGGGTATACGTTCGCAATTCAAGATAATTTAAAAGATGCTAATTTTTCATCTGGGACAAATTTTGCCGGTGCGCTCGGGATGAGTAGATTTTTTGATGGAGACAGTGCAAGAAACATCTCCTTAAAACATGAGTTAAAAGTAAATCCCACATTGATATCTGCCGGAAAATCTTCAACATCAGGCGATAATAGAGTTGCTCTAAGCATGATGCAGCATCAGTTTGAAAATTATGAGTTTAAAGTAGATAGAAATATATACAACACAACATCATATGGCATGTTTGATATGATAGCAACTGATGTCGGTATGGCTACAAATATAGCAAAAGGAAAAAATGACACAGTAAATACTCAGTTCAATTCGGTAGAAATGGAATACTCTTCAGTGTCAAAAGTAAATCTTGATGAAGAGATGACAAATCTTATCAAGTATCAAACATCTTATGGCGCGGCTGCAAAAGTTATAACTACTATTGATCAGATGATGCAGACTCTGCTTGGAATTAAACAATAATCCTCGTCATGTTAAAAGTCTTTTAATGAATTTACCTAAATTCAGTTTATTTGTACTAATTTTTGTGTTCTTATTTTCTTATTTTGGTTCATTGGTATACTCTGTAGACGCTTACTCATTAGATAGTGATTCCATTTTACTGCAACCTTCTTTGAACCATTTTCTCGGAACAGATAGACTCGGAAGAGATATCTTGGCAAGGTTGATGGAGGGCGGAAAAGTTTCTCTGACAATCGGCGTAGGCAGTGCCTTTATAGCTTCATTCATAGGGCTTTTATTCGGTTCTATGGCTGGTTACTTTAGAGGGAAAATTGATAAGTCTTTTGTAATTTTAGTGGACCTTTTTTTAACTTTCCCCACTTTTTTTCTGCTCTTGGCACTAGTAAGTTATGTGAATGCTTCAGCATGGGTTTTGATAGTTATTATCTCTATTACAGGATGGATGACTACAGCAAGACTCATCCGTTCTGAAAGCTTTAAAATCACAACACAGCCTTACATAAAGATTTTAAACATAGCAAATGTCAGTAAAATGAAAATACTCTTTAAATACTATGCCCCAATATTAGCTCCAATATACTTTGTAAGTTTTACATTTGGTGTTGGCGGAGCAATCCTCGCAGAATCAGGACTTAGTTTTTTAGGACTTGGCATAGTAGCCCCGCAAATGAGTTGGGGAACAATACTCAGCGGTGGAAAAGATGTCGTTGAGATAGCATGGTGGGTAAGCTTTTTTCCAGGGCTTATGATATTTTTAGTTACATTTTCTCTTATAAATATATCCAATTATCTTCAGCAATTAACAAATCAAAAGCAGATACAGAGCTAAACGGCTGTATTAACCGCACTTTAAGTAATATTTTTGTATGATTGCGCTCTTAAAATAATATAAGGATATGTCAATGAAAAGAACATACCAACCACATAATACACCAAGAAAAAGAACTCATGGTTTCAGAGCTCGTATGGCAACTGCAAATGGTCGTAATGTGATTAATCGTCGTCGTGCTAAAGGTCGTAAAAGATTGACAGTTTAGGCGGATTTAATACGCTGAAACAGCATCGTGAGTTTCAGTATATTTATAAAAAAGGGATAAACCAACATTCAGAGAATGTTGTACTTTTTTTTCTCCCCCAAAATGGAATTCACAAAGTAGGATTTACGGCAACCAAAAAAATTGGCAATGCGGTAAAACGAAATCGTGCTAAAAGAAGGCTAAGAGCTCTTTTTTGTGAATACTCCAAAACCTTCATAGACGGAACTTACATATTTGTTGCAAAGCAGTCACTTGTAGAATCTTCACATGAGAATTTAACAAATGATTTCAAGAAAATAATACATCGCGCTAAAGCTTTAAAGGCTAATTTTTAATATGATAAAAAAGTTTTTATTAAAATTATTATGGCTTTATCAGAAGTTCTTTACACTGATTGGTTATGGAAGTTGCAGATATTACCCAACATGTAGCGAATTTGCAAGAATTAACTTCGAAAACAACTCCATTTCAAGTGCTTTTTACCACTCTTTTACTAGAATACTACGATGTAATCAATTGTTTGATGGTGGTATAGAATATCCATTACTAGATAAACTCTCTTGTAAGCCCACTAAACTAGGGATTAGCTCAATAAAATATTGGTTGGTTCCAAACAAAAAAAACCGTTTTCATATCATAAAAAATTTTTCCTATAAAGGGTCGTCGTGTTAGATAAAATGACATCAAATCAAAGATTAATGCTAGCAGTAGCATTATCAGTAGTGTTTTTCCTGGGTTATACAGCAATTTTTCCACCTAAAGCTCAAGAATTAGCCTTAGACGAAAACAAGAATAAAAATATTTCAGTAAAAGAAAACGTAAGCAGTACAAATACTCAAGTTATTGAAAAAGAGTTAGGTCATGCTATTTCGGTTGATGAAAAAGTTGGCTCAGCAAATTCAAATAGTATTGTTACAATTAAAAGTGATAATTTTGTACTAAAATTAGATACTTTAGGTCGTATATCTTCAAAGATATTACTTGAAGATAAATTTAACAATTCAGATGATCTTCATGCTGAAGTAGTTTCTCCAACAGGGGCAAAACCGCTTTATGTCAGATTCGCAGATGATGTTTTAAATAATGAAGCAATCAGCACAGCTTATACCGCATCTGTTTCTGAAGCAATTATTAAAGATAAGCCTGTTCAGGTTGTCTTGACTCAAAAACTTCAAGACTTGATTGTAACAAAAAATTTAACTTTTTATGCTGATGGACATTATGATGTAAATATTGTTTTATCAAGAGATGCTAGATATTTTGTATACATCGGTCAAAGACCTGAGGTATCCAAACAACTTATGGCAGTTGCAGGAGGCATGGTATATACTGATGATGAAATTGCCACGATTATTGAAGACGGTGATGCTGAGGGTAGAAAGGTATTTAGTGCAGTCACTTTAGCCTCTGCGTTTGATCAGTATACTGCAAGCATCATGTATGGATTTAAGAAAGATACCAATATTATAGTGGACAGAGATAGAAGTGATAATCCTGTAATATATTTTGAAGCCACTCCAAATAGTACTTTTAACGGCTACTTAGGACCAAAAGAGCATAAGGTTTTAAAAGCTATAAATCCTGCACTTGTCAATGCTATAGAGTATGGCTGGTTCACATTCGCTGCAAAACCGCTTTTTTCTCTTTTGTCATGGTTGCATGGAATTTTTGGAAACTGGGGTTGGGCTATCATAGCGCTTACTCTTATCGTGAGAGCTATTTTGTATCCATTGACATACAAAGGTATGGTTTCAATGCAGAAAATGAAAGAGCTTGCTCCGAAAATGAAAGAGCTTAAAGAAAAGTATAAAAGCGAACCGCAACGCCTTAATGCAGCAACAATGGAAATGTATAAAAAGCATGGAGCAAACCCACTAGGTGGATGTTTGCCGATGATTTTACAAATTCCAGTGTTCTTTGCAATATACCGCGTACTTTTAAATGCTGTTGAACTTCAAGGTGCATCGTGGATGCTATGGATAGATGACCTCTCTCGAATGGACCCAACATACATCCTTCCAATTTTAATGGGTGCATCTATGTTTTTTCAGCAAAAGTTGACTCCTACAAGTTTTACAGACCCAATGCAAGAAAAAGTAATGAAATTTTTACCAATAATTTTTACATTTTTCTTTTTAACATTCCCATCAGGATTGGTTCTTTACTGGTTTGTAAATAATTTATTCTCAATTTTACAACAGTTTATTGTAAATCAACAATTTGCGAATGCTAAAGATGTAAAAATTGCTATTAAAGAGGATGCAGGAAAAAAAGATGATTAAGATTGAAGCAGTTAGCCTGGAAGAAGCTTATTTACAAGCATCTTTTGAACTTAAATGCTCCGTTACAAAATTACAAACTGAGGTTATTCAGTATCCTAGTAAGGGAATCTTAGGAGTATTTAAAAAAAATGCTATCATTGTAGCTACTAAGAAAACAGATGAAGATAACACAATCAAAGAGTATATCAACCAAGAGTTGAAAGAAGTTCAGTCTAAACCTGCTGCCACATCAATTCCTGTGAAAGAAAAAAAAGAGATTACTCAAAGAGTTGAAAATATTATAAAAAAAGTGGCATCTATAAAAAAAGAGAAGAAAGAATCTCCTGAACCAAAACAAGAGAAAGAACCTTCAAAAAAGAATAAATTCTTTACTATGTTAAACGATACAATTATGCCTGCCTCTTTTGTTAGTACTCAAGATGAAGAAGAAATTATCAATAAAGAGCATGAAGAAATTGTTAGCAAAAAAGAATCTTCTTATAAAGAAGAGTTGGACAATGATTTAACGGATGTGGCAAAAACAATAAAAGAGGAGATAAATACTCTTTTTAAATTGTCCTGCTTTGATATAGATGAGATTAACGTAAGCATTTATGATGAAAATACTTTATTTATTGAGTTTAAAGGTGAAGATTCAGCCTTATTGATAGGCAAAGAAGGGTATAGATATAAAGCACTTTCTTACATGTTGTTTAATTGGATTAATTCAAAATATCAACTACAACTTCGTTTAGAAATTGCAGAATTTTTGAAAAATCAGGAAGAGTCTATTTCCAGGTATCTTGTAAGTGTTTGTGAAAGCGTTGATAAAGACGGAAGAGCACAAACAAAGATACTTGATGGTGTATTAGTCCAAATAGCTCTTAAAGAACTGAGAGATACTTATCCTGATAAATATGTAGCTATCCGTTCAACTCGCGATGGATTGAAATATATCATCATAAATGATTATCATTCAAATTAACTATGAGTGATACCGATACTATATCTGCCATTGCAACAGCAAACGGCATAGGCTCAATCGCCATTATAAGAATAAGTGGCGATAAAGCACTCCAAATTGCTAAAAAACTTACAAATCGTCAAGATTTTTCTCCAAGACATGCAACCCTCACAAATATTTATAATCCTGAGAATGAACTGATTGACGAAGCTATCGTTATCTACTTCAAAGCACCTTTTTCTTTTACTGCTGAACATGTAGTAGAGATTCAGTGTCATGGCGGTTTTATAGTTGCTCAGAGTATTTTAAAGGCTACTATTGTCCATGGTGCCAGACTTGCAACTCCTGGTGAATTCAGTAAAAGAGCATTTTTTAATGGACGTATAGATTTAAGTGAAGCAGAAGCGATAGCACAGCTGATTGAAGCAAAAAGTGAAGATGCTGCAAAAATATTAGCTGCTCAAATGAAAGGTTCTCTCAAAGGGTATATAGAAGAAATTCGTGATGATATTATTCATATTCTTGCATATTCCGAAGTAAGTATTGACTATGCCGAAGAGGATTTGCCAGAAGATTTAGTGATGCAGATACAAGATAAATTAAATGAGTTGAAAAAGTCACTTGATGATACTTTAGTCGCGAGTAAAGCAAGAGAAGGGCTCATGCAGGGTTTTAAAGTAGCGATTATCGGAAAACCGAACGTTGGAAAAAGCTCATTGCTGAATTCATTGCTGAATTATAACCGTGCGATTGTAAGCGATATTGCCGGAACTACTAGAGATACCATAGAAGAGCAGGTTAAAATTGGCACACACTTAATCCGCATAGTTGATACTGCAGGGATTAGAGAAGCTAACGATGAGATAGAGCGCATAGGGATTGAACGCTCTCTAGAAGCCATACAACAGAGTGATATTGTAGTGGCTCTTTTTGATGGCAGCAGAAAAATAGACAGTGAAGATGAACAAATAATTTCGTTGATAGAATACCATGCTAAGAAAAAGAAAATAATTTATGTAAAAAACAAGATAGATTTAGAACAGAAATTTGAACATGTAGGGATAAACTTTGATTTGGAATTAAATTCTAAAGATAGTGTGACTTCTCTTATAGAGGTTTTAAAAAATATCATGGATGTAACGAACTCTTCAGATGAACACATGTTAATCTCTCAAAGACAAATCTCGGCAGTAGAAAATACGCTCAAAAACATTGAGGAAGCATTTTATCCTTTGGCTGACCAAGAGCTTGAAATATTTTCTTTTCATTTAAATGAGGCAGTAAAAGAGATGGCTTCCATAACAAGACCGTTTGAAAATGATGAGATGCTAGACAAGATGTTCGGCTCTTTTTGTTTGGGGAAATAGTTTGAAATATATCGCAATAGATTTGGGTTTAAAACGAATCGGTCTGGCATACTCAGCTCATAAAGATATAGCAACTCCTTTACCTGCAGTTATGAGAAAAAACAGAGATCAGGCCTCTCGTGATGTGAAAAAAGTTCTTGATGAATGGGAAGTTGAAGCGGTTGTAATCGGTATTCCGCTTGGCGGAAGCAGTGAAGATGAGATGAGAAGACGCATTGCCCATTTTATGAATTTAGTCGATTTTAAAGGTGAAATCTTTTATCAAGATGAAAGTCACTCTTCGCTTGAAGCGGAAAACATGATGAAAGGGGAGATAAAATACATTCGTGACGGAAGAGTTGATTCTATCTCTGCGATGATAATTTTGCAAAGGTATTTAGCTACTAAAAAGTTTGCTTAATCAACGCTGCCCATGATGTCATAATCGAGTTTATATTTATCGGCAGATTCTTTTTTATAGTCTGATAAATAAGTAGTCATGTAATCCATTTCTGTTTCGTTCAGACTTCTTGCAAATCCAAACATTACCTCTTGCGCCTGACTGGTAGATTTACCCTTTTGAAATTGTTTCAGTTTTTTTATGAGGTAGTTTTTAGAACGATTTGCAAGTTTTGGATAGCTTCCGCTTCCCTCTGCATTTGTTCCATGGCAATTGCTGCATGCTTTGTCATTGTAGAGTGCGCGACCTGTCTCATAGCTATTTTCTGAACCGAATATTGCAGTGGAAATTATTAACAATAAGATGTTTTTTTTCATTTTAGTGCTTCGAATAACTCTTTTTTTATAGTTTTAAAACTTTTTTCACTTTTGTCTTTATATAAAAGTGTCTCCAAATCAGCGTAGGTTGAATCCAGTTTATAGCTTCTGTAATCGTTCATTAGCAAAAGAAGTAACTCTTTTGGAGTTTTAGTCTCTTTGATATCGCTGAATTTTTCTTTTTTAGAGATTCTTTTGAAGCTAGTTGGTAATAATTTCGCACTCATAAAACCAGTTATAAAAATCAGCATGTAAATAAAAAACTGTTTCACATTTTCAAAATTATAGGTTTCATCAGGATAATTCTCATTATCTATAAGTGTAGACTTGTCTAGTTTGTCAACTTTTATATTGTAGGGTTTCGTTTTTAGAGTGTAGTAACTATGAGATTTTGTCGAGTAGCATTTTATTTCTTTTTCTTCAATTGAAAAATCTTTATTAGCTATCAAGGCGTAGTCAAATTCTCTTTGTATTTGATATCCGTCTTTTGTTGCTTTGTTGAAATGTTTTGTTTCAGCCGAAAATATTTTTACGCCATCTATCTCATCTATTGGTTTAATGGTTACTTCGTCGTATCCGGTGCCTTGTAAATAATATGTTATATTCACACTTTCATAAGCCTTAATTTTTTCCTCTTTTATTTTTGACACTATTTTAAAATCGCCAACTAAATCTGTGTTAATATCTAGTTCTTGAACATGTAAAACTACAGGTTCTAGTTCTATTTTTGTGTTTATGGTATCTATCCATCTTACATTATTTCTGCCGCCACGGTAAACCTGTGCAACAGCCTCATCACTGGCTTGTTTTATAGTGAAGTCAAAATTTATTTTTATTTCACCGCTTTTTAATGGGAAAAGAAGATAGGTAAAGGTTGTTTTTTTATTATGATAAGAGATTTCTTCTTCATGCTTTTGTAAGAGTTCAACCTTATAGTCTTTTGAACTTTGAACCTCTAAAAAGAAATACATTACATCAGAATGGTTTTTTTGCTGTGCTTGAAATGTGATCTCAACCGCTTCTTTGAAAGAAACATCTTTTTTATTTGTACTAAGGGAGTAAGTGGCAAGATTTGTATTTGCAAGAGCAAAAATTTCAAAAATTATTAATAACAGTATCTTACCAAGGGTGTTTTTCATTTGTATATCCTTTGTTGATAAGCTCGTATGCTTTATATCCTATTTTATATTGAGACTTATTTATTTTATCGCTTTTTTCTAGTTTTTCTTGATATTCTTTTTTATTCTCTGCTGATGATGAACCAGCACTACTTTCACCCGCTTTTTGGTTTGATTTTGATGAACTGCTTTTACTTTCATCTTTTTTAGTATTGCTTTGTTGAGAGTCTTTTATTGATTTGTGAGAGTCTTTTTTAGGCATCATGGCTGACACATCTATTTTTTCTTTTAAACTTAGTTTATATAAAAGTGAAAGATTGTAAAAGCTGTCTTCATCAAATCCAAGCGCCAAGGCTTGGCTGTAGTAAATTTTTGCTCTGTCATATTTTTTTAACTCTACCGCACAGTTTCCCATGTTGTAAAAAAGTTTTTGTTTTAAAGCACTATCGGTTGATTTTATCTTTGAAAACACTTCAATCGCCTTTTTATAATGCTTTGCTTTGTAGTAGCTTACTCCTAGATTGTAATAACTCTCTACGCTTGGAGTTATTTTTTCAAACTCTTGAGCAGAGTTTAAATATTGCTTCTCATGATAGTGTTTATTCGCCTTGTCTAAGTGATAAAAGTCAAGTAGAACTGCATGTGAAGAGTTTGGTAAAAAGAGAAAAGGCAAAAAGAGTAAATAAAGCTGATGAATCTTTGCAACAGCTATAAAAAAGAAAAAAATTGCTAAAAGCAAAGGGGCGTAAAAAAGCTCTGTAAAACTGAGAACCTGTATATTTGTCTGCTCATTTTTTTGCGAGCTTGACCCTAAATCTGAAATAAGATCTGTAACGACAGCGTTTGAGTCAGAATCCAGTTCGTAATATTTTCCGCCACTGCCAAGTGCAAAATCTTTTAATATCGGGTTGATCCTTGAGATAACCAAGTTGTTGTTTTCATCTTTTATATTGAAATCATCATTTTTCAAAATAGCACCATCCTGTGAGCCTGTCGCTACAATATAAGGAATGATATTGCTCTTCTTAGCCATAGATAGAAGACGAGCCAAGTTGTGGTCCTCCCCTCCGTCACTGAAAATAATCAGATTTTTTTTATCATAAAAGGTTTTAGAGATAGTTTTTAAAAGCTCATAAATAGAGGTACCTTTCGTCAAGATAAACTTTGGATTTAAAACATCAAGAGCCATCATGCTTATCTCAGTATCTGTAGTAGGCGGCGATATCAGCATGGCATTTGATGTAAAAGCAAAGATGCTGAATCTGTCTTTGGGAAGCTTGTGCAAAAGCTCCTGTATGTTTTGTTTGGCGACTTCATATCGGGTTGGTTTTAAATCATCTGCCTGCATGGAGTAGGAAGCATCGATGGCGATTATATAATCCTGCGCATCAAATTTTTGGTTATTTATAGTATTTGAAATGACCGGACGGGTCAATGCTATGAGTATAAAACTAAGAGACAAATATAAAAGTTTTCGCTGTCTTATTTTTGAGGTATCAATAGATTGTGGTTCCGTTTTATAAAAAATATATAAAGGTATAAAAAGAAAAAAAAGCCAAGGATATATAAAAGTCATAAGAGCTCTTTTCGACTGACTAGTAACATGTAAAGGAGTAAAAAGCCAGCAAAGCTTAGTGGGTAAATATACAATGACTGCTTATTCAGATAGTGCTGTGAACGGATATCGCTTGGCTCGAGTGAATCTATTTGCGTATAAACACCGCTTAACATCTCAGCATTTTGTGCGCTGAATGATTTGCCTTGTGAGTCTTTGGCTATGGTTTCCAAAAGTTTCGCGTCGTAACTGTTTTTGTCCCCAATCCCAATGGAATAGATTATAATTCCCTTTTTCTTGGCAGTCTCTACAGCATCTTTTATAGAGATCTCACCACTGTTCTGAAAGCCATCAGTAATAAGGATAATCACTTTTTTCTTTGCTTCCCCTTTTTCTAATACTCTCGTTGCATTGGCGATTCCCTCTCCGATGGCTGTGCTGTCTCCGGCTATCCCTACATCAAAAAAGTCAAGTAAAAAAGAGATACTTTTCATGTCGTAGGTGAGCGGAACAGCGGAAAAAGCGTAGCTTCCAAAGATGGTGACTCCAACATTGTCATCGTATCTTTGGTTTATGAATTTTTTTAAAATATCTCTTAAAATATCAAATTTTTTTTTCTCTGGATACTCTTTGTCAAAACCGCTCTCATCCATGGAACCGCTTGTATCTAATGCAAAAACAAGGTCACGCCCTTTTTTTTTGTTTGATGATTTTTGATCGTAAGCTATAGGTGAGGCGAGGGCAGTTACTAAAAGAGTTATAATGAGTGAATAAAAAAGCCTGTCCTTATTTATCCAGTTGGTTGAAGCTGAAAAAAGGTTTACATGTGGAAATATTATTTTTTTAACACTGAGCGGGCACTTGTAAATACATACTATTAAAAGCAATAGTGCAAATGCAAAAAGATATTCAAACTCAAAATTACTCAATTAGTAGCCTGCCCATACCATTCTTAGCCATAGTCCCAGTGTACTTGTATACCCAACTTCACTGAAAACTAAATTCTTATTTTTATCATATATCAGCGTTGTTGGAAATGCTGATATATTAAACTTTGATGAGAGCTCACCATAAGTATCATTCACAACATTATAGGTATAGTCGTTTTTATCCAAGAAAGCTTTAATTTCACTGCTTGTTCCAGATTTGACTGCGATGGTAACAACTTGAAAATGTTCTGAGAGCATCTGGATATTTGGAGCTTCAACTTTGCATATTGGACACCATGTAGCCCATACATGGACTAAAACCGGCTCATCATTTTTTACTTCATATACTAGGTTGTTTATGAGCTTCACAGAGTCCATCTGAAGCGCTTCGGCAGTTAAGCTTTTACTTTTATATAAACTGATTACATTAGAAGATACAACAATAACAACAAGTAAAGTGAGTATTTCTTTTGCATATTTTTTTAATTTTTCTTTCATAGACGCAAGTTTAACACTTATGTAATAATAAGATGATAAATTTTTAATATTTAGTTATAGAAGGGTTCTCATGTTAAAAGTATTTATTGGCGCTATAGTTTTTTTCATTTTAGTAGGCTGTAGTTCTCAAAAAAGTATGCAAATTCCATCAACAATGTTTCAATCTGTAAATGAAAGTCAAGCTGTTTTAATCCAAGATGGAAAAGAAAAAAGGTATTGCCATATGTGTGGAATGGATTTGGTTAAATATTACAAAACCAGCCACAGTGCAGAGGAAAATGGAAAAAATTACCAATACTGTTCTTTGCATTGCCTTGAAGAGCATTTTGAACAGGGCATAATTCTTAAGAATCCAAAAGTTGTGGATGTGACTTCGTTAAAATTTGTAGATGCATCAAAAGCTTTTTATGTTGTCGGCAGTAAAAAAAGAGGGACAATGAGCAAAAGCAGCAAATACGCTTTTTTAAATAAGAATGATGCTAAAGCTTTTCAAGCTGAATTTGACGGAGAGATAATGGACTTTAACGGTGCTTTGGATAAGGCAAAAGAGGATTTTAAATACAATAATTAAAAGATAATTTTATGCTTATGTTATAATATTCCCAAATGGATATCTATCGATAATAGGAAGAGTCATGCAAGAATATAACAATTTAAAAAGAGACTACAAATTTACAGATGAAGAGTCCCAGATTTTACAAAATTTGCAGCCGAGAATTGAAATACTTGCAGATGAGTTTATAGATGGCTTTTACGATTATATTTGGGGGTTTGGTAAAACTGCTCAATTTTTAAAAAATAAAGATATCATTGCCAATCATCGCAAAAAAATAAAAGAGTGGTTTATTAATCTCTTTTGTGGAAAATATGACATATCGTATTTTACACACCTGTATAAAATAGGTGAAATTCATGTAAAAATCGGTTTACCGACACACTATGTAAACTCTGCTTTTACTTTTGTAAGAACTTTTATTTTGCAAAATATTGAAACAAATTTTGATAATAAAGAGCAACATATTAAAGAAATCAGAGCTGTCGAAAAAATAATAGATATGAATCTTGATGTGCTTACCAGTTCTTATAGAGAAGAAGAGTTGAGTAAGTTTTTGTCTTTATCAAAATTTGAGAAAACAATTTTAGCTGGTTTAAAAAAATTTAACTCTTATGTGAATTTCTTTCTTGCCGGGGCTTTGGCTCTTGTTGCATTTTTCGCAATTGGGCTTTTCGCTTATGATATTTATTTATTGTTTTTTTCAGATATAGGAATAGAAAAAGGTATCCTTACTGTTTTGGGTAGTTTACTCGTTTTATGGGCAGCTATCGAATTGATTCATGAGGAAATAGAACACCTTCAAGGTAAAGGTTTTGCTATAGGCGCCTTTATTATGTTGGCTATGGCGGCGCTTATAAGAAAAGTATTGATTTATTCATTGTCTTCTGAAAAAGCTGAAGACCTTTTAATTATTGGTGCTGTAATAGTGGGCTTAGCTATCTCCTATTGGCTTGTTGGCGCAAAAAAGAGAATCGGGTTTAATTAAAAGATTTATAATTTTCTACATGCATCCTTCTCATTGCAAAGAACAACGCATGATATGTGTTAGCACATGGAAATAGGCTGAGATAGAGTAAAACTTCTATCTCTGCGTTTATTACGTCGTCAGTGCTAGAGATGTTTTAACTTTATTCTATCTCAGCATCTATTACGTCGTCCTCTTCTTTTTTCTTCTTTTGATCAGCTTGACCAGCCTCACTACCTTCTTCTTTTTTGTACATTTGTTCAGCCATTTTATGACTTACTTCTGTTAATGCTTTTACTTTTACTTCGATAGTCTCTTTAGTAGCAGTTGGGTCTTTCAGAATATCTTTCAACTCAGTTATAGCAGTTTGGATTTTTGCTTTTTCTTCATCGTCAATTTTGTCACCAATCTCACCTAAAGATTTTTCAGTCTGAGCAATCAATGCATCTGCTTGATTTTTAAGGTCAACTAACTCTTTTCTTGCACTGTCTTCAGCTTTATGAGCTTCCGCATCTTGAACCATTTTGTTAATCTCTTCTTCACTTAATCCTGATGAACCGGAGATTGTGATTGATTGAGATTTACCTGTACCTTTATCAGTTGAGCTAACAGTGAGTATTCCGTTTGCGTCAATGTCAAAAGTTACTTCAATTTGAGGAACACCTCTTGGAGCTGCTGCAATGTTTCCTAGTTCAAACAAACCAAGAGACTTGTTATCTTTAGCAAATTCTCTCTCACCTTGAGCTACTGAAATACTAACAGCTGGCTGGTTATCTTCTGCAGTTGAGAATATTTGAGATTTTTTAACTGGAATAGTTGTACCTTTCTCAATTATCTTAGTCATAACACCGCCTAAAGTCTCGATACCAAGTGAAAGCGGAGTAACATCTAAAAGAAGTACATCTTTAACATCTCCTCTTAAAACACCACCTTGGATAGCAGCACCAGCAGCAACAACTTCATCAGGATTTACGCTTTTGTTTAAAGTTTTGTTACTAAAGTATTTAGAAACAGCTTCTTGTGCAGCTGGAACACGAGTTGAACCACCAACCATGATAATCTCTTTGATTTGGTTGTTGTCTAGATTTGCTTCTTTCATTGCAGTTCTGATATGAGAAATAGTCTCTTCAATCAAAGGTGCAATCATCCCCTCAAATTTAGCACGAGTCAATTTGATAACCAAGTGTTGTGGACCAGCTTCTGTCATTGTGATAAAGGGTAAGTTTATCTCAGTTTCAGTTGAACTTGAAAGTTCTTTTTTAGCATTTTCAGCAGCATCTTTTAGTCTTTGAAGTGCCATTTTGTCATTTTTAAGATCGATACCATGTGTGTTTTTAAACTCAGAATTTAGGTAATCAACGATTTTGTTGTCAAAGTCATCTCCACCTAAGAATGCATTTCCATCAGTTGAGAGAACCTCAAAAGTACCATCAGAAATCTCTAGAGTTGTAACGTCGAATGTTCCACCACCAAGGTCATAAACAAGTACATTTTCTTCAGCTTTGCTCTCTAAACCATAAGCAAGGGCAGAAGCAGTCGGCTCATTGATGATACGAAGAACATTAAGTCCAGCGATTGTTCCGGCATCTTTTGTTGCTTTTCTTTGAGCATCATTGAAGTAAGCTGGAACTGTGATAACTGCATCAGTTACAGTTGAACCTAAGTAAGCCTCAGCATCCGCTTTTAGTTTTGACAAAATCTTCGCTGAAATCTCCTGAGGAGTGTAAACTTTACCAGCTACATTAACAGCGGCCATTCCATCTTTATCAACTATATTGTAAGTTACTTTATCGTGAGCTGCTTTGGCATTTTCTTCACTCATCATAAGACCCATAATTCTTTTGATTGAAGAGATTGTTTTTTCAGGGTTTGTGATTGCTTGACGCTTAGCTGGGTCACCAACTAAAACATCACCTTTATCTGTAAACGCAACTACTGAAGGAGTAGTGTTCTTACCCTCTGCATTAGGGATGATTTTCGCTTCACCACCTTCATAAACTGCTACACATGAATTTGTTGTTCCTAAATCTATACCGATTACTTTTGACATTTTTGTTCCTTAATTTTATTTTATTTGTTTGCTATGCTTCAAGTGAAAATGCCGAAAGCATTTTTGTACTTTAGTGGCATAGCGCCTAGCGTAGATATTTGGGACTTTGTTCCAAATATCGTTTTATTAGTTGGCTACTATAACCATAGCTTCACGCAATGGTCTGTTTTTATATTTATACCCAGTTTGAAAAGTTTGAACTATCTGTCCGCTCTCAACTTCCTCGCTATCAACAGCCTGAACTGCATGATGGATATTTGGATCAAACGGCTCATCATGTGAAACCATTGTTACTCCATGTTTTTCTAAGGCTGTTGTGAACTGCTTGAGTGTTAATTCTATGCCCTCTTTCAGTTTTGCTAAAAGTTCATTTGCATCAGTATCTGCCGATGCTGATGTATAAGCCATTTGAAGTGAATCCATAACGGGAATCATATCTTTTGCAAACTTTTCATTTGAATATTCAACTGCTGTGTATTTTTCTTTTTCAAGTCTTTTTTTGATATTCTCAAAATCAGCATGAACACGAGCATACTTGTCTTTCAAAGATGTAAGTTCTTCTTGTAAAAGATCAAACTCATTTTCCACAGCTTCAGCTTCAGCATCTGCTTCTTCTGTTGTTTTTATATCTATATTTTCCTCTTCATTAACTAGAGGTTCATTTTCTATTTCTTCTTTAGACATAATAATTAATTGACTCCTTTTTTAAAAGTTAGCGGTATTATACATATTGAGTGTAACAATGTCAAGTAATTGTTAAATAATTTTACTAAATAAAGTTTAGTCAATTACTATCAAGTATGATTTTGATGAATAAAAATAAACATATTTTGTAAAAAATGTTTTAAGATTATTGTTGTAAGATTATACAAATCATTAATGGAGATATTATGAAGTTCTTAGCATGGTTCGTCGGAATTGTTCTGCTTTTAGTTGCTGTGGTTTATGTTGTTGCATTTACATCTTTTGGAAATTCTTTGGTTGCGCCGGTAATTGAGGGTAAAATCAAAGAACAGACTAAGATGGATAGTAAGTTGGAAGTCTTTTCTTTGTCTATGAGTGAATTTGAAATTTTGCTAAAAATAGATAATGATAACAAGATACATGCAAAGGGCAATTATTCTTTATTCTCTCAAAGCTTTAATGTTGCATATAGAGTGACTCTTGAAAAATTACAAAATCTTAAACCCCTTACAAATGCACCTGTTCAAGGTACTTTTCATACAGATGGAACTGTAAAAGGAAATATGGCATTTCTTGAAGTGGATGGAAAAAGTGATGTAGCAAAAAGTGATACATCGTACCATGTAGAATTGACTGATTTTAATCCTACTTCAATCATTGCGAGTATAAAAGAAGCAGATTTAGTTGCACTCTTAAATTTAGGCGGACAAAAAGCTTATGCAAATGCTGAAATAAATCTCAACATCAATTTTAAAAATATTACTCCACATGTACTGGATGGAGATATATCACTTAAGACTAAAAATGGAAAACTCAATGCTTCATTGATGAAAAAAGATTTCAAAATCGATATGCCTCAAACAGCATTCAATATGAATCTTGATGCAAAACTCAAAGGTGACGATATTGATTATGACTACAGCTTAAGCTCAAATCTTGCAAATATCACCTCTGCCGGAAAAATTGTTCCTGAACCGCTCGGTACAGATATAAAATATAATGTGGATATTCAAGAACTGGCAGTGCTGCAGCCAATTACAAATGCACCATTCAAAGGTCCTTTTGCAACAAGCGGAACTGTAAAAGGAAATCAGCAAAGTATGATAGTGAATGGTCTATCAAATGTAGCTCAAAGTGATACTCGATACACAATAAACTTAGTCGAGTTTGCTCCTAAAAGTGTCATAGCTAGCATAAAAGGTGCGAAAGTAAGTAAACTCTTACACATGCTGGGACAGCCAAATTTTGCTTCATCTGATTTAGACGCGGATATTAAACTTACGTCACTTGATCCGAAAAATTTAGCAGGATATGCAGATTTGAAGCTAATCAACGGCTTGTTGAATTCACCTGTAATGAATGAAGTGTATAAGGTGAATATTCCAAAAACTACATTTAGCTCTACCTCACATGTAGATTTAAAGGGAAAAAATATTGACTACAAAATCCTCTTTGACTCAAATCTCGCAACGTTAAACTCATCTGGTAATATTGTTCCAGATACCATGGGAATGAATTTGACTTATGGTGTTGATATTCAAGAATTGGCTGTTTTAAAACCGATTACAGGGGCAGATGTAAGAGGTCCGTTTAAATTAAACGGTAAAGTAAAAGGTGATAAAAACAAGTTAACAGTAGATGGCAAAAGTGATGTTGCCGCGTCGGACACCAGTTTTGAAGCAATATTGGCAGATTTTAAACCTGCAAGCGTTAAAGCTACTATGAAAAATTTAAAACTCGCCAAAGTCCTTTACATGGTGAATCAACCTCATTATGCTGATGGAGTATTTTCTTTGGATGTTGATATACCTGATGCAAGAAGCGGCATGTTAAAAGGAACTGTTCTTTCAAATATAAAAGATGGAGTTTTGGACTCAGCGTATATAACTAAGGAATATAAATTTAAATCAGCCATGCCGACTACCTCTTTTAAATTGGCAACAAATACAAGTTTAAACGGTGATATAGTGGATACTAAAGTTGATTTGGACTCATCATTAGCAAGTTTTAATATCAAGCAGGCTCGAATGAATTTAAAAGACGGCTCTTTGGTAAGCGACTATGTTACTACGATTCCAGATTTAGACAAGCTGTATTTTGCAAGTGAGAGACATCTGCTTGGCGGAATAAGCGTCAATGGAGAACTCAAACATGCAAAAGATTTAGACTTAAGCCTGCATTCAAAAGTTGCAGGCGGAAATGTGGATGGGAAGCTTCATAATGATGACTTTCATGCGGACTTAACATCACTTCAAACGCTTGACATATTTAAAATGCTAATCTATCCTGAAGTGTTAAAATCATCTTTAAACGGTGTTCTGGATTATAATATAGCAAAAGAAAAAGGAACATTCAAAGCTAAGCTTACTGATGGTAAATTTACACAAAATCAGATGTTGACTCTGGTAAAGCAGTTTGGAGGAGTTGATTTATATGTTCAGGAATTCAAAGGTGATGTCGTTGCTGATATCAATAAAGAAAATATCGTTGCTTCGCTTGATTTGAATTCTAACAGTTCTTCTATTAAAACAAAAGATACAAGATTGAATTCCAAAACAAAACAGATAGATTCTAAAATAGAAATAAATGCAAATAAAAACCCTTTAACGATTACATTAAGCGGAAATGCATCTGCTCCTAAAGTCAGTATTGATGCGCAAAAGATTATTGAAAAAGAGGCTGCGAAAGCTATTCAAAAGCAAGTCGGGAACCTGCTACAAGGGCTATTTAAGTAGAGTTCTTACCGTTTGTAAGAACTCTACTTAACTTAAAAGATAACTCTATTCCTGCCATTTTCCTTTGCTTGATACAATAATTCATCAGCTTTTTTTATAGCATCAGTTAAGCTTTTGTCTCGAGATGGGTGCATATTGAGACCAATTGAAACTGTTACAGGTATTTTCTGGTTTTCATACACAAAAGTATCATTTTCTATATTTTTTCTTATTCTTTCACATATCTCTATCGTACTTTTTTTGTTTCCTCGGTCATGCAAAAACACTAAAAATTCTTCTCCGCCAAATCTGATGAGAATATCATTGTCTCTTATGGATTTTTTAAATATTTGAGATGCTTCTGTAAGTACAAGATCGCCGGCTTTATGTCCATAAGTGTCATTTACATTTTTAAACTTATCCAAATCAAGCATCGCCAAACCGTAATTGTGTAAGTTAAGAGATGGAGCTATTTCATAAAGATAGTTTCTGTTAAAGAGTTTAGTCAGAGGATCTGTAAAAATTCTTTTTTGACTTGAGAAATAATAAAATATTTGTGTAATGACCATAGCTGCGGCTACAAATATCGCAACTATGAGTATTTTAAAGAAAAGCGCCAAAGGCTGTACGAGGTCTGCAATTTCATAGGTTATATTTATGTTTATATCCACACTGACAATAGCTATAATCTCATCGCCTGCCATAAGTGGATACAGATATGTTGAGTAAAGAGTTTCTATATCTTTTTGAGTAATGATTTGCGCTTGCTTTGTTTCATAGATTGTTTGATACTGGGGATTCTGAACATCAAATTTTTGGTAGAAGTTTGCTTTATCTTCTTTGGAAGCATCGAGTAAAAATCGAAATCTGTTATCTTTGTCTTTTTGTAAAATATATAAGTATTTTGTGTCTTTTGTATTCATGACAGACATTATGTTATAGCATACTTCCTGATTGTTTTTGTCCGCCAAGAGATGAAGCAAATCTTCTTTAGTTCTCACATGGTGAAAGTTTATAAGATAATCATTGAAATTTTGGAAGATATAAGCGTATTCTTGGATTTTATTGTTTTCAATCTTTTGAAAGATATTTTTTTGCGTTTGCAAGACACTTTGGTATATATAGACAAAAAATAGAGAAAGAAAGAGAAGAAAAAGAGGCAAGAGAAGCATTTTTTTTGTGAGATGCTTTACCATATCTGATCTTCCAAATAGGATTTTAAGTTATCTGATATCGTGATGTTCTGCGATTTTATTCTTGGTTTGAGGATAACTATATTAGCCCGCGCTTTTTTCCAAAAAAGCGCTCCAAAGCTTTGGGGTATTTTTGATAGAAGCTTATAGTCCAACACAAAGATATATACCTGTTTTTCGAGACATCGTTTAGGTACATGTCGTTTGTTTTCTATGATGAGAAAGGTTGCCTTATTACAGTCATTGGTCACATTGTGATTATTTTGGAGTTGGGATAAAATCATTTTATTATCAGACCAGAATGTGAGATCTTGCTTTATACTTGTCTGAGAAAATATTGAATCCAGTATTTTTACTTTTGCAGTGTATTCGTCTCCAAGCAGAGATAGTGATAGCAAAGCTATTAGAAGTAAAGTTTTCATTAGAAAGCATACTCCATAGTGAGTAAAGCTCGTCTCTCAACCGCAGGAACATTAAATCCGTTGATAGAAGTTTGCGAAGCTTTATCCAAAAGATTTTCTCCTTTGAGTTTTATCTCCATCTTTTTAGATACCGGATAACTGACTGCTAGAGTATAATCATATCCGGCATCCATTTTCTTGTTTGCAATATCGGTGAAGCTGTTTCTGTATACCAACTCATTATAGAAATTGAACCTTCCAATTTTGTTAAAAAGTTGGATAAGTCCGCCGCTGTCGGGACTGAGATTTTCTTTCTGATAACTCTTAAAATACTCCAAAATTATTTTATTTTCAAGATCGAATGTGTGCTCTATTCTTGCATACATGCTTTTTGAACTCATATTTTTATTGTGATTTATATACATGTTGAGATTTATATCAAATACTGCAGCATTCTGTGCTTCTTCTACCCCAAATCCTGCAGTATATTTTGTCATATCCGTTTTATACGCGAGTTCTGAGGTTAAACTATTTATTTTATAACTATCTAAATTTGGATTAGGATTATGATAGGGCGAAAAGCTCGTCTGCTCAAAAGTCGGATACAGTTCTTTGGTAGTACCATACACTTTAAAATCAAATGATTTGTTGACTGAAGTATAACCCAGTCTGTATAAGTGCAATAGAGAAGTTTTTGAGAAATCATTTTTGTAATAATCAAGCTTTATATCGGCAATAAGTATATTGTTGTCATCTAGGGCATAACTCTCTTCCGCGGAGAACATATACATGGTAAGCTTTTTTGGGCCTATTTGCATCTGCCTGTCGAGACCTTCACTCTTGAATTTATCGATTGAGCCGCTTGTTTGTTTGATCTCTGCTCCCAAATATACGTTGTTTTTTTCATAAGTAAATTTCTTTTGGATTGCAGCGTGAAATACATCTGCTTTTTGAGCCAGTTCAAGATGCCTACTTATAGTTGTATCACTGAGAGGCATACCATTGATGTCCTTGAGATTCATATCCATAGCTTCTGTAAATGCAGATACCATAACCTTTATCTGGTTGTCAAAATATTTTGTCACATTGATATAGACTTCTTTGCCAACTGCACTGCTGTCTAAGGGCGCCATACCTGCTCCGTTGAAGGTATCAAAATTCTCTTGAACGGCTCCAACTTCTATGTCATAATTATCAGTTTTAGAAAACTTGAAGTAAAATTGCCCTCTCATGTTATCTCTAGATAATTCGGAGTTATTCATACTGTACTTTTTATGCTTATTGTTAGAAATATCAGCATTTATCATATAAGAATAATCTTTGCCAATGGCTTCAGCGCTTAAGACCTCTATGCTTGATGCGCCTCGATTGTCAGCTGAGACTTGAGCAAACAATCCATTTTCTCTGGCAGGATCTTTTGTGTAGAGTTTAATAACCATACCGCTAGATTCATCTCCAAAGGTTACAGATGTTCCTGATTGATATACTTCTATGTGGTCTACAAAATAGAGGTTGATTTTGCCATATTGTGTTAAAGGATTTCCAAGCATTACTGAATTTAATTGATGTGAATTGATATACAGTTTGATAGGCTGATTATCTGCATTAGCAGCGTCAGCTTTAACAAGAGTTGTTAAACCGAAACTATTGACTTGAGCAGTAAACATTCTGAGTGTTTTGAGTACATCGTCTAAGGTATAGGCCTGCATCCTGTCTAAATCTGAACGGGAAAAAACTATCAAGTGTCCTGCGCTCTCCTCTTTTGTATTGAGATAGAGTGCTTGTGAATTTTCGTATTCTTTAAGCAGGTTGCCAAATTCTGCCTCTTGAGAGAACAAAAGAGTATTTAGCATGAAAATGATTGACACTATATATTTCATAACATTTCCTAACCTATTTTTTATAATTCATTGTTATAAAATAATAGTACCTTTTTTAGCTTTAAATTATATTATAAACTTATAATCGTGCATCTGCTAAAGTTAAACAAAGTAAGACTTCTTTTTTTTGTGCATCTATTGTTTGAATCGCTTGCATGAGTGTTGAACCCGTTGTTATAATATCATCTACTAAAATCACATCATCTCCATGAAAATCTTTTAGTTCAAAATTTCTTGGATTTAGAATTCTGAATTCTTTATTTTTTCCAGAATATGACACTCTGTTTTTTGCTCTTAGTTTTGAGTGAATTGGATTGATGTTTTTACTTTTGAGAGCTTTATTTAATATCGCAGCATGTGAGTAACCGCTATCACTATTGTCATCAATCGCTATAGAATTTACCATATTTGGAAACTCAAATTCTTCTGCAAATTTTGAAAAACTGTGTTTTGCTAAAATTGAGAAAATGTAGTAACCTAAATCAGTGTGTTTTGTATGCAGTAAGCTTTTTATATCTTTGTATTTGTAAAAAGAAATAACTTCTATGTTGTTGAGGATTTTGCGTTTGTAGATGGATGGAGTTAAAAAAATCTCTTGACATGTGGGGCAGATGTGTGAAAGGGATAAGCTCTCACACATTAAACATCTCATAATTAAATCAGTTAGTCCATCTTCAAAACTGACATAAATGCCTCTTGAGGAAGCTGCACTTTTCCTATCGACTTCATCCTTTTCTTACCGGCTTTTTGTTTTTCAAGCAGTTTTCTTTTACGAGTGATATCTCCGCCGTAACACTTAGCAGTAACATTTTTACCCATACTTTTTACAGTCTCACGGGCGATAATCTGAGAACCTAAAGATGCCTGAACGGCCACTTCAAAAAGTTGACGAGGTATAATCTCTTTCATGTTCTTAACTAAAACACGACCGCGGGATAGTGCTTGATTACGAGGAACAACGATACTAAGTGCATCTACAGCCTCTCCGGCTACTTTAATATCAAGTTTAACCAGATCGCCAACTCTAAATTCAATCGGTTCATAATCAAAGCTAGCATAGCCTTTAGATATTGATTTTAGTTTATCATAAAAGTCCATTACTATTTCGTTCATAGGCACTTCATATTCAAGCATAACTCTATCTTGGTTAAGATAAGTCATTTTTGTTTGAGTGCCACGTTTACTTATTAGAAGAGTTATAATATTTCCAAGATATTCACTTGGAGTAATAACTGTAGCTTTTATGTATGGCTCTTCGATTCTATCTATATGATTAACTTCTGGCAGTTCTGAAGGATTGTGAACATCAATTTTTTCGCCATTATTGAGATAAACTTGATAGATAACAGATGGTGCAGAAGCGATTAAATCAAGGTTGAATTCACGCTCTAGTCTCTCTTTTACAACTTCCATATGAAGCATACCTAAAAATCCAACACGAAAGCCAAAACCAAGAGCCAGAGATGTTTCCGGTGAATAAGATAGAGAGCTGTCATTTAGCCTTAGCTTATCAAGTGCATCACGTAAATTTTCAAAGTCGTCTGTATCTATTGGGTATATACCGGCAAAAACAAAAGGCTTTGCTGGCTCATACTTGACAACAGGTTCTGCAGTAGGTTTTTTGGCATCTGTGATGGTGTCTCCAACATTTACAACATGTACCTCTTTTAAACCAAGCACAACTATCCCAATTTCACCGGTTTTTATAGCGGTAGTTTTTTTTCTCTTAAGCGGGTGAGGGTACATCAAATCAAGAACATGGTGTTCTTCGCCATTGCTCATAAGCCTAACAAGCTGATTCATTTTTATCTCGCCGTCAAATACACGGACAAGTGCTAGCGCACCCAGATAAGAATCAAACCAAGAGTCATAAATAATGGCTTTTGTTGTGGCGTTTGTATCTCCAACAGGAGCAGGAATTCTCTCAACAATAGCATCAATAAGCTCACGAATCCCAACACCGGTTTTTGCAGAAACTAAGCAAGCATCAGTAGCATCAATCCCAATACTTGTTTCAATCTCCTCAGCAACTTTTACAGGGTCTGCCGCCGGCAAGTCAATTTTATTTATAACAGGGATAAGGGTAAGGTTGTTCTCAAGTGCCAAATAAACATTCGCAATAGTTTGCGCTTCAACACCTTGAGCGGCGTCTACTATCAGTAAAGCACCATCGCTCGAAGCTAAAGATTTACTAACCTCATAGGAAAAGTCTACATGTCCCGGAGTATCGATAAGATTTAAGATGTAGTGCTCGCCATCTTTGACATAGTCAAGCCGAACGCTTTGAGCTTTGATGGTAATACCACGCTCTTTTTCGATGTCCATAGTGTCCATCATTTGCTTGCCAAGCTCTCTATCGCTTACTGAACCGCATTCTTGTATGATTCTATCTGCTAATGTACTTTTTCCGTGGTCTATGTGCGCTATGATAGAAAAGTTTCTAATATTTTTCAATAATTATTTCCTAATTATAAATGTTACGATTTTAAAAATAGCCTTTATGAAAAAAGACTATTAACACTTTCGTTGTGATAAACTCTACGAATTACTTCAGCAAAAAGAGGTGCAACGGTTAGCACTTTGATTTTTTTACTTGGCTTTGAGAGAAGAGTATTTGTAACGATTAACTCATCTAGTTCGCCATGTTCTAGGTTTTCATATGCTTTACCGCTCAGTACTGCATGTGTTGCACATGCCATAACTGAAGCAGCACCTTTTTTCTTCAGGGCACTTGCAGCTTTTACCATGGTTCCGGCAGTATCTACCATGTCGTCTATCATGATGACATCTTTTCCGACTACATCTCCGATGATATTCATAACCTCGCTCTCATTTGCTTTTTCACGGCGCTTATCAACGATAACCATCTCTAAGCCCATTCTTTTTGCAAAGTAACGGGCACGTGCTACTCCACCGATATCAGGAGAAGCGATAATAGGATTTTTAAGATTTTTACTTTTAATGTAAGTCTCAAATGTTACAGAACCATATAAGTTGTCAACAGGAATATTGAAAAACCCTTGAATTTGACCAGCATGCAAGTCAATAGTGACAACTCTGTTTATTCCAGCTGTTTCGTACATGTCAGCAACTAATCTTGCGGTAATAGGAACACGGGGAGCAGCTTTACGGTCTTGTCTAGCGTAACCATAGTATGGGACAACAGCTGTAATACTTGAAGCAGATGAGCGACGAAGAGCATCTGTCATGATTAATAATTCCATTAAGTTGTCGTTTGATGGTGCACCGGTTGACTGAATTATAAACACATCACGACCACGGACACTCTCAGCTATTTGAATGGAAATCTCACCATCACTAAATTTTTTAACATCAGCTTTAGCCAATGGAACATCTAGAATTTTACAAATTTCTTTCGCAAAATCAGTACTTGCACTACCTGCAAAAATTTTATAACCACGCATGAGATACCTTCTTGGATAAATTAATAGGGGATTATACAAAAAATGTTCTAAGGAGTTATTAAAAGAGCAGTATTATTTTATGAAAGTTGGCAATTCTTGCAAACCCCGGAGAGAATTAAATCTGTTTTATCTATTTGAAAATTATTTAATTTTGATGTATTTTCTATTATATTTTTTAAATCTATATCAATATCGGAAACATGATCACATACTTCACATACTAAATGTGAATGAGAACTTTTTGTTAATTCATAAACTGATTTGGAATTTGGAATTTTAACCTCTTGGATAAAAGAATTTTCAAGCATTAAATTTATATTTTTGTAAATTGTCGCTAATGAAATAGAGCTAAATCTTTTTATCATCACCTCATACAAAGACTCTATGCTGATATGACCATTTGCATACAAAACATCAGCTATCGCCAATCTTTGAGGAGTTGCTTTTAAATTATGCTCTCTAAGAGTATCTGTATAATTATTCATAATCAAATTATACACTAAAAAAACTAAAGGATAAAAATTATTAATTAAATTTAATAAAATTATTATTTTATGCTAAAATAGTTCCCAAATAAGGAATATTGTGCTTACTAATGAAATGAATAAATCAACTGACACTGAACTCTCTTTATTGAGGCAATATTATGAAATCGTTGAGGAAACAAATATTGTTTCTAAAACAAATCCCCATGGCATTATCATCTATGCAAATAAAAAGTTTATAGAAATATCTGGATATTCAGAAGGGGAATTACTTGGAAAGTCACACAATATAGTTCGAGACCCTGATTCCCCTTCTTCTATGTATAAAAATATGTGGGCAACTATAAAATCTAAACAGGTTTGGAAAGGTGTTATAACTAATCTTCGCAAAGATGGCACTAAATATACTGTAAATGCTTCAGTTTTTCCTATTCTGGATGGAGATGGAAATATTGTAGAGTACATTGCAATCCGTCATGATATAACAGAAAATTTAGCTTTAATGAAGCAGGTGGAAGAATTACAGGCTTATAATATTGAACAAGAAAAAATTGCATTAGACAAACTTAACGCCGGTATAGTAAACAATTTAAGCAAAGAAGTTTGTACTGTTTTATATACTCCTTCAGATATATTAAGCGGCGATTTTTATTCTATTTTTAAATTAAATAATGGTGCTACTTTTCTCTATATATTGGATGGACAAGGACATGGGGCTTCTCCTGCATTAACGGTATTTGCTGTTTCATCTATGCTCAATCAAATTGTGCATAAGATAGAGACTATCGATGAGTTAATCAAACAGCTAACCCCATCTATTAAAATGTTTTTAGGAGAGATAGAACAGTTGTCCTATACTATAATTATGATTAGCCCGGATACTAAAAGGTTCACTTACTCATCAGGGGGGATGTATCCTTTTTTAATAAAAAAAGATAATGAAATTCTTAAACTTAAATCAAATAACAATCCGCTGATGAATTTCTCACCTCTTCCTATTGTTTCTAGTATAGAGATAGATAATTGGGATTCATTATTGGTATATAGCGATGGGCTTACAGAGCATGGGGTGGAAGCACTAGGTAAATATAAGCCGGAAATGTTAATGAAGAAACCATCTATTATAGAACAAGCCATTAATGAAATGTCTTCTTATAAACTTGATGACGATGTTACTATGATATATTTGAAAAATATTTGATAATTATGTAATATACTTGCCTTCTTGTGCATTTTGTGTAAAGTCTATGACTTTATACTCTCCTGTCTCAAGATTTTCTACACTGAATTCCCCAAAACTTACTCTATGAAGTGCAGTCACTCTATTTCCCATGGCTCCAAACATGCGCTTCACCTGATGGTATCTTCCTTCGCTTATCTCAAGCCTTACATGTGTAGGTGATAAAACTTCCATTTTTGCAGGAAGAAGCGGTTTTTTTTCACCATGTAAGAGAAGCTCCCCCGATGCGAATATTTCCACTTCATCTCCTTTTAGCGGCTGGGCAAGAGTGGCTTCATACACCTTGGATACATCACTTTTAGGGCTGGTTAGTTTATGATTTAATGCTCCGTCATCTGTGAGTAAAATCGCACCAGTAGTATCGGCATCGAGTCTTCCGATAGTTGAGATTTTTGGATTTCTTCTTTGAAATCTTTGCGGCAGGAGTGAATATATAAGTACACCTGCATCATCATGTGAACAAATCACACTGCTTGGTTTGTTCATCAATAAAAGCAGACTTTCTGCATCAAGAGGCTCGTTTTCTACTGATATATCGTTGTGATAAGCTTTTTTAGTAACATCAAAAACTCTCACATCATCGATAGAAACTTTAAACATCTTTAGAAATTTTTTAGCTTCACTTCTTGAACAATAACCAAGACTTGAGAGGTGCGCATCAACTCTTTTGTAACTGTTTTGCATATTTATCACTTTTTGTAAAATTTTATCATTTTAGATATTTATTTGTTCATATTTTTTTAAGAGACTTTCAGAATGAGATTTTATGGATTGTATTAATGGTGGAGCTGTGGAGAATCGAACTCCAGTCCGAAACCACGCTACTCCTAACGTCTACATGCTTAGAAAAGTCGTTTTAGTTTAATCTTGCTTCACACAACTTGCAAAGCTACACAAGACGAGCCTCTGGGGTTCTTTTTAGGTACGAGACAAGCCTAAAATATATCTACATAAGGGTTATACTTCGAATCCTAACTATCTAGAGTCATTAGGTGAAGCAGCCCGTCTCCTTGCGGAGGGGTAAAACTTAAGCTACTGCTAAAGCTGGGCGGTAATTTGTATTGTTTGCATTTAAGCAATTGTGAGCCGCGTAACGGAAGTGCTCAGTCCGACATGCAGTTAAAAGCGACGCAATCCCGTCGAAACCAGGTCAGCCCCATGGATGAAATTATATCAGCTTTTTAGTACAAATGTGTAAATGTATTTTTTACACACGATTAAAACTTGCTATTTAATATAAGGTTGTAAAGCCTTTGGAATATAAATACTTCCATCTTCATTTTGAAAGTTTTTCATGATAGCAATCATAGTCCTGTCGACTGCCAATTCTGAATCACTGATTCCATTTGAGTTAAGTTATTTTTGCTTAACACAGTGCCCAAGAAATTTACCTCCATCAAAGTTCTTACAAATATGCATTTCCCCACTTTTTTTAAACCAGCGTCCTTTTGTCAGCTTGCCATTCCAATAGTCTTTTTTAACTTCTGGAAAGCCATTTTCATAATAACCTATAAATGAAAAATTTCTTCCCTTTTTGTTTTCTGTCTCTGTTTTATTATAACTCTCTATAACTTAACAAATTATAAATAAAATTAATTTTCATTATAATCTATTATGCTATCTCTGTGGTGTGTTTTTTATATAGTTCACTTTTCTTTCCCTTTATTCTTATTCATTATTTCCCTGATCTCAGTCAAACGATTATAATTTTCCAAAACTTGATGATGTGTATCATTCCCGTAAAACTTTTTTGAGACATTGTATGCTTCTTCTCCAAATTTCAATGCATTATGAAGGTCATCTTGATTGAAATAAGCTTGAGAAAGTTCACTTATGATGACGATATAATTAATATCAACTTTGCCTTGGAATAATTTTAGAGCTTTATGTAAATAGATAATACTTTTATCATACTCATCTTTCATAGAATAATATATTCCTAAATCCATATATGCATTATAAAGAGGAAACTTTTTATTTGATAAAGAGTTTTTACGTATTGTTATAGAATCAAGCAACAGTTTTTCTGCTCTATTCATTTTGTCCCCATGATAATAAAGGCTCAATGCCAATCTTTCATAGTTTTCTGTAATCCTTGGATTATTTATCCCATATATTTTTTCTCTAATTCTTTTTGCCTCATCATACTCTTTTATGCTTCTCTTGAAATTCGCCATATAGATACGATAATAGTCACCCAATGCATCATGGGCACTTGCTACTTCAGCACTGTCTTCAAGATAGATATGTTCTTTTATTTTTAGAATAGACTGCAGGTATTTTTCTGTCATAGGAGGATGACATTGCTCATAGAGTGAAGCAATGTTTTGTAAAGTTTTAGCAATTTCATCATGAAAAGGCGTTTTATAATACTTTGTTTTGATGAACTCTATCTCTGTGTAATTTAAAGCTAAATCACATGTTCTATCTGTATCAATGTCATCAACCCGATCTAGCTCCAGCAACAGTTTGTTTTTAGCAATAGTGAGTTCAGCTAAATCATCATAAACTGACATATATTGTGTAGTATTAGATTTTTGTATTTTAAGAAGTATTGCTTGCTTTTTCTTTATCTTATCCTCTATATGACTTATATTTTGTTGAGGATTATTTGCATTTTTGGAAGTAACGTTACCGTATATATTACTGGTAAATAGAAGTATTAGTATAGTGAATAATCTTGTAGCTGAATAAACTATTTTTGCTCCTTCATAGGTTTTATCATTATAATTACCAAGCACTATAGCACAAATATATAGTTATTAAAAGAGATTAAGAGGAAAATAAGAAAATAAGAAAAGGGTACAATCGTTAGATACGGATTAAATGAAAAAAAGTAAATAGCTAAGATTCATTATAAAATAGCACTCAAAACTAGCTTCAAATAGGCAGTTACTTTATGAAAAATCTGCCTATTATAATAAAACTACATGCCTAAATAAGGTTGTAAAGCCTTTGGAATATCAATGCTTCCGTCTTCATTTTGAAAGTTTTCCATGATGGCAACCATAGTTCTGCCGACTGCTAAAGAAGATCCGTTTAGCGTATGAACTAGAGTGTTTTGCTTGCCATCTTTATAACGGATTTTTGCACGGCGAGCTTGAAAATCTCTTGTGTTTGAAACAGATGAGATTTCTCTGTATGTTGCTTGTCCCGGCAGCCAAACTTCTAGGTCGATAGTTTTCGCCGCTCCAAAACCTAAATCTCCGGTACATAAAGTCATTAAACGGTGCGGAAGTTCAAGTGCAGTCAACAAGTCAGATGCACATGTAACCATTTCCTCAAAAATCTTATCGCTTTCTTCGGGTTTTGAAAGTGCTACGAGTTCCACCTTGTGAAACTGGTGTTGTCTTATCATTCCTCTTGTATCACGACCTGCCGCACCGGCTTCTTTTCTAAAACATGATGTGTAGGCAGTCATCTTTTTAGGCAATTCTTCAGCGGATAATATTTCATCTTGGTAAAGGTTTGTAACAGGGACTTCGGCTGTAGGAATTAAAAAAAGTTCTTGGCCGTCGATTTTGTATAAATCATCTTCAAACTTTGGAAGCTGTCCTGTGCCTTCGAGTGCTGCGCGATTTACAAGGGCCGGCACACTTACTTCTTCAAAGCCTCTTTTAGAGTTGAAATTTAGCATAAAGTTTATCAACGCACGTTCTAGTTTTGCACCCATGCCAAAAGATACGCTAAAACGACTCGTAGCCAGTTTTACGCCACGTTCAAAGTCAATCCAGCCGTTTTGTTCCGCTAATTCCCAGTGTTCTTTTGGGGTGAAGCTAAACTCTTTTGGCGTTAGAACTTTTTTTATCTCTACATTGTCATTTTCATCAGCTCCATCTGGAACATCATCATCAGGAATATTTGGTATAGCCATAGCAATAATTTCTAACTCTTCCTGACGAACTCTTTGAATTTCTAGTGCATCTACAATACGAAGTTTATTTTCATCAACTCTCTCTTTTAGCTCGCTAACATCTTTGCCTTCACGCTTGTAAATACCAAACTCTTTACTCATCGTATTTTGAGCTGCTTGGAGAGTTTCAAAATCTATTTTGGCAAGTTTTAACTCTTCATTTTTAAGTTTAAGTTTTTTTAAAAGCTTTGCATCAACGCCTTTACGGACAAGTTTCGCACTTACTTCATCAAAGTTTTTTTGTAATAGTTTTAAATCAATCATTCATTTTGCCTATTTTTATTTATCGAATTATATCCATACCTTTCTACACAAATAATAAAAATGATATGAAGTTTAGATAAGAGTGCTAATTGCAATATTATTAAGAGCCTGTTTAGCAACTTTTTTTTGCATAGATAAAACATCATTCATATTAGAAGGAGATCTTTTACTAGTATTAGAATGTATCGAGAGTATGGAAGCGCTTACCGTCAAAAGAGGAAATTTTTTTGTGTTATTTTCTCTGTCTTTTGCTGTAATGTAGCCTACTTTTTTATCTTCTTTTGAATAAAAAGATTGTACTTGTTCTGTAAATATTTTTATAATATCAATAATCTCTTTTATATATTTGGATTGATTTTGATCGTTATTTTCCACGGCTACAAAAAAATCATCTCCCCCAATATGTGCGACAAAGAATTCGCTGGATAAATATTTTTTTAATATTTGGGCAAAAAGCAGTATTACTCTGTCTCCATTTCTGAATCCATATACATCGTTAAATGCTTTGAAATTATCCAAATCATAATAGCAAAGTACATAAAAATTTTTATTTTTAGGAATTTTATCAATATATTTTTCAATCAATGTGTTACCAGGAAGTTTCGTTAAAGGATTCTGCTCTCGTGCAAAAAGGAGATTGTCTTCATTCATAATTGTGATTATGGCTCTTGCTGATAAAAATCCATAATATTTTGAGTTGTTTGTAATGATAATGCCTAAGGATTCTGGATTATTTGAAAATAGCTCTATAATTGTTGAAATATCGCTATTTATGTCAGTTGATCCGCAAGGTTTTAGTAAATGTCTCAGTTTTGATTTACTAGCACTGTCATTTGTTAATAAAGACATACCATAAGGTGAGTATAAAAAATCTTTGATCTGCTTTTCATCCAAAATACCTAAAGGTTCATTGTTAAAATCAACAATTGGAAGTATCGAGATATCTTTATTTTTTTTAAAATAATCTATTACCTCATGCATTTTTGTTTTTACATTAAGTGCTTCAACTTTTTTTAGATGAAGATTTATCTTATAATCAGTGTCTGATGATCTTTTATCATGTTCAAGAAGTTCGACGATATTTGGATATTCTTGAAGTATCTCTTTGGTATTTAGCGTAGGTCTTTGAACAAGGTAGCCTTGAACTAAATGACAGCCTATATTCTTACATGTAAGCAATTCTTCTTTGGTTTCAACCCCTTCAGCTATAACTTTTATTCCAAGTTGAATACAGAGGTGTGTTATGTTTCGAACCATAATCTTTTTCTTCATGTTATTTTCGATATCTTGAAGAAAAAATCTATCAATTTTTAACATGTCAGGAGCAGTATCAAAAAGTAATTTATACCCAGAATGGCCCATCCCAAAATCATCAAGAGCAATAGAAAAATTTTCATCTTGATAATGACTAAGAAAGGTAGTAATATCGCAGTTTTGTGAAATTGCATGTCTTTCTGAAATTTCAAAGCAGATATTTTCTTTTTTAAGATTATATTTCTTTAAGATTTTTTCTGTGTTACCTTTTTTAAAATCATCCATTTCGAAAAGACGATTGTCCAAGTTGTAAAATAGTTTTATATCTTTATATTCATCAATAGTTGTAAATTTTTCAACTGTTTTTTCTCTTAGAGCAACATCAAATGAATAAAGTATCCCTTCTTGATAAACTTTGTCGAAAAGAGAAAAAATAGATTCACATCCTATATCTCGAAAGTTTCTAAGAAGAGCCTCTACACCATATATTTTCCCAGTATGCATACTTAAAATCGGTTGAAAAGCGATATCTAGAATTTGTAAATTATCTATCCATTTTTTGGGTAATTGGTTTTTCATATCGGAAGTTTAATCTTCAAATATTGCAGTATGGTTACATAAAAGTTATAGTTTCAACCACTTTTTAGCGATAACTCTTAAAGCTTCCGGATTTTCTGAAGCAAAGAATTGTAAGTTTGGTTCCGGGTACCTTATATTAAATTTAAAGATTTTCTCCAAGTATTCGACAATGGCATCACCGGAATGGATTAAAATGACATCTTTACCGAAATAATTTTGTAGTGCATCAGAAATAAGCGGAAAGTGCGTGCAGCCCAGAATGATGGCATGTGGAGTTTTAATATTATGAAAATAGTGTTGTAAAGTGGCATCTATTATAGCACCGTTATAAATCTCTTCTTCAACAAGGGGAACAAAAAGTCCGGTTGCTTTTGCTTGTAAATTTTCAAAGCCAAGTGCATTTAACTCTCTCTCATAAGCTTTTGAGTTGACTGTAGCTTTTGTACCAATAATAAGGATGTCTGATATTTTATCATGTAGAGTATTTGATGTTGCCAAAGCACCTGATTCAACAACACCGATAACCGGACATGTTGAGCTTTCTCTCATCTCTTCAAGCGCATAAGCACTGACAGTGTTGCAAGCTACTATGATGAGGTCAAGTTCAAAGTTTTTGAAAAATTCTACGGCTTCAATTGCATAGCGGATGATAGTGTTTTTGTCTTTAATACCATAAGGAACACGGGCTGTGTCGCCAAAGTAGATAATCTCTTCAAAAAGTTGATGCTGCAATAGCGATTTTACAACTGTAAGTCCACCAATTCCGCTATCAAATACCCCGACTTTCATAGTTTAAGCGTTCGTATTCATACTTTCAAGAAATTCTTCATTTGTAACATTTTTACCCATTGTTGTATAGATAAATTTAAGTGCTTCAACTTCATTGTCTTGTTTGTGTAGCATCTGGCGAAGGATAAATACTTTTTGCAGAACTTCAGGACCGATAAGAAGCTCATCTTTTCTTGTTCCTGATTTAAGGATGTCCATAGCAGGGAAGATTCTTCTATCAGCAATTTTTCTGTCAAGAACAACTTCTGAGTTACCTGTTCCTTTAAATTCTTCAAAGATAACTTCGTCCATTCTGCTTCCAGTATCAACAAGAGCAGTTGCTATGATGGTTAAACTTCCGCCTTTTTCAATATTTCTAGCAGCTCCGAAAAATCTTTTAGGTTTGTGAAGTGCGTTTGCGTCCACACCACCTGAGAGCACTTTTCCGCTTGAAGGTGTAACAGCGTTGTAAGCACGGGCAAGACGCGTGATAGAATCTAAAAGGATAACAACATCTTTACCAAGTTCAACTCTTCTTTTTGCTTTTTCTATAACCATCTCAGCAACTTTAACATGGTTTTTTGCAGGCATGTCAAAGGTTGAACTGTAAACTTCACCCTTAACACTTCTCTCCATGTCAGTTACTTCTTCAGGTCTTTCATCAACTAAAAGAACCATTAAGTCGATTTCTGGATGATTAGCAGATATACCATGTGCTATCTCTTTTAAGAGCTCTGTTTTACCACTTCTAGGAGGTGCAACGATAAGTCCACGCTGACCTTTACCAATAGGGCAGAAAAGGTCCATCATTCTACCTGTTAGACCTTTTTCTCTGTACTCTAATTTGATTTGGTCTAGTGCATAAAGTGGAGTAAGATTTTCAAAAAGAGGTCTTTTTTTACTCTCTTCAGGAGGCAATCCATTAACAGCTTCTATCTTTATAAGTGCATAGTAGCGTTCTTGATCTTTTGGAGGACGGACTTGACCTGTTACGACATCTCCATTTCTGAGTGCAAATCTTTTAATTTGAGTATTTGATACATAAGCATCATTTATACTTTCGTTAAAACTTTTATCAATAGAGCGGATAAAACCGTATCCATCTTGCATGATTTCTAAAATACCACTGAAGAGTATGTACCCGCCCTGAGCAGTTTGAGCCTTTAGTATTTCAAAAATTATATCTTGTCGTTTAAGCTCATTAGGATGTTCAACATTTAACTCTGTTGCGATAGCTACTAAGTCTTCAATGCTTTTAGTCCGAAGATCATCGATTGTAGCACCGACCACTGGTGCATGCGTACGAGATTTACCGTTAGTTTTGCTTGTTGTTTTAGCTTTAGTTGGTTTAACAGATGGTTGTGAATTGTTTTCACTCATAAAGTAATTACCTTAATTTTTCAAGATTTGTTTTATAGAAGAAGTTAGTGCTAATCAATAACGAGAAGTCATATAAGTAGATTGCATTTTAAATATGTTCGTATTTTACACTATTGTAAGATATAAAGTCAAGTTAAGCATTTATCATCTCATTAACATTGGCTGCTATAACTTTTGGTGATATGTTTTTGGATAACAATTTACTTATAACATATTCACTTGAGTTGCTCTTTGGTTTATCTCCAATTATGATTATCTTTGGTTTTGATAGGATGTTGTTATGGTATACATTTAAAAAATTTTCTGCGGTTGTTGTTTTCAATATATCTTCAAGAACTAAAACTTTAACATAATTTTTCATGGCCCATTTTATTGCACCTATTTCATCAATGAAGGATTTAACATTATTGGATTTGCTGGAGTTTTTTATAGCTGCTTCGTACTCCATAGCTTCTTGCATTGAATTTGTAACAATCAGTATGTAATCTTTTTGTACATCAAGAAGATGTTCGTAAAATTCATATAGTTCTTTTGTGGTTTGATTTGCTTTATCAGAATCTAATGTACTAAGATAGTATTTGAGGTATGTTTTTGTATTCAACTCACCATTAATTAATGAGTCTTTAAAATATTTTTTTAGTGATTTTGATACTTTTGCTTCCTGCCAAAGCTGATTGTCAACCAAATATGCTTGCGCATCCAATATGGCAAGTAAATCTTTTTTATATGATTCTGATTCTTTCAAAAAATTTTCAAAAAACTCTTCTTTGTATTCTTTCTCAAAATTATATAAAAGTTCTAAATTGTGTTTCTGCCTTTCTTTAAGTTCTGCCATCATATGTACAATATCTACATAAACACCATTTAATGATTTTAATTCGTTGATTAAAATCCCTAGCTTTTCTTTATCTTTACCGGATGTTTTATTTATCTCTTCATTTTTTAATTTTCGTTGGAGCCCTATTAATTTTTCTTGATTATCAAGAAGATTTAATTTTTCTATAGTTTCATCCGTTGTTTTTTTGACCATTTTATATTCAGTTTGACAAGAGAGAAAAATTTCTTCAAAAGCAGAGGATGGGTATCTTATTTTTTTTATAAAATCATCATAAATTTGACTTATAATTTTCAGGTCATCACTAATAGATTTGATTCTTGGTGTGAGTATGTTTGAATCAATCTCAGTTAGATTGTTGAATGTTGTCCAAATAAATCGTCTTGCTATAATATAGTTTAATCTGCCTTCTACTTTTTTATATCCTGATCTAAGCAGGAGATTTTTTTGTATCACTTGAAAATATTGATTCATTGTGTCTGATATGTTTAGCGTCAGGGTAATCTTGTCATGTAATAATTCTAAGTTTTCTTCAGAGTTATCTAAAAGGTCTGTTATCGCTTTTTTATCATCTGATAATTGTTTTTTTTGAGTTTTGGGAATTATTTCTTTGTCTTCAACAGTATTTAAATTGTCCTCAGTATCTTTCGTGATTGTATCTTCACTGCTTGGGATATCTTGAGTGATGCTTTGTTGTATTGAAGCAATGCTTAGGGCTTCATCGTTTTGTAAAGTAAAATGAACTTCTAGTCCAAGAGATGGCATTGTTTCAAAATCATTCCACTCTTGAATACTAAAGTTTATTTTTTCTCGCCCGGAAGTTATGAGGATACCTTTTCCGTCACCCTCATTATAAAAAAGAATTTTACCAATTGTCTGCATGCGAGAAGTATAGCAAAATTTATTGTTTATTGAGAGAAGTGAAAAAGAATTTAAGCGTAAATATCTTTGTAGACTTTATCAAATTCATGCAGTGTTTTTTCCAACAGTTTTTGTGCATCGGCAAATATATTATTCATGTTCTTTATCTCTTTTGCAGAATTATCAAACATGTGCACTATAGAATTTTTAGCTAAATTGTGAGTGTTTTCATTGTTGTGATTATGTCTATGTTCATGGCTGCGACTACTCCCATTATTATTGTAATTTTCACTCATTGGTTTGAATATATCTGCAACTTGCTTAGCAACTTTGCTGATAGAAGATTTTTGAGAGCCATCATCTAACTCTTTTAGAAAATTATCAATAAAAGGTTGAGCAATTTTCATAAACTCTTTTATCTCTTTTTTATCTTGAGCATCAATGCCGTTTGTGTCCATGGAAAAGTTAAAAGATGCCATTGAAGAAAATGATAATGAATCGTTAGAACTATTTTGGTCTTCATTATGGCTCATAGAAAGTGATTGTTCATTCGAGAAGTCCATTTTAATTACATCACCACTTGAAGTTTTCATGGATATATTTAAATCATGTGCTCTGTACGCATCCAAACTGTATGAAGTGTTCATGATAAGCTCCTTTATTTGAATGTATATCGGGGAAAATACAAATTTTTTTAGTATTGTCGTTCTTTTACATTGTTATTATGATTAAACTTATATAATGTTTTATATAATCTCAAGTGTTGAAAGGGAATGCATAAAATGAAAATTGTAATTATACTGCTGATGTTTTTAATGGCAAGTGCTGAATCTACAGGTAAATTGATTCCAGAATCAGCGGAGAATCCATACGAAAATCAAGTATACATGGCGAAGGTTATTTTTTCAACATTTAGTATGAAAGAGAACGCATATAAAGAATTAGAAAGATTACAAAATGATAAAATTTATAAAAAACTTAATGAACTGGCAATAAAAAATAATTTTATTATTCAAGCTCGCCAGCTTGGTAAATATACAATCTTAGTAGTTGAGCCAATAGCTGATCCTAAAGTGTATGAAGAAGTCAAGGCTTTACTTAAAACAAGATATAAAAGTATATATGGCATTGATGATAGTATGACTAAGAATCGGTTACCGAAAGAATCAGCAGAAAATGTCAGCCTGCCAAAAGCAGTGTTTGAGGTTGAAAAAGTATCGCAGAGTATGAGAATTGTTAATAAAAAAGTTCAAACAAAAGAAGATATGAACACATCCATGCAAAAGGATGAAGTAAAACAAATGCAAGCCAAGCCTAAGCAGGAACAGTCAATCGCTGAAATCGCTGTAACTCCAAAACCGGCCTATATCCAAAGTATAGAAAATCTTCAACTTAAAGATAAACGAAGTGTAGACTCCGGATATTTTAGCTGGTGGTATATCTTTCTAGTAATACTTTTGATTGTATTGTTTACAATCTATAAAAAATTTAAATCGACCTACGCTGAATATTAATATAAACATCTGGAAACATGTATGAAAAACAAGTATAAAATTTTAGTTACAAATGATGATGGCTATGAGGCAAAAGGGCTTCTTTGTCTCATAAGTGCTTTAAAAGAGTTGGATGGTGTTGAGGTTACGGTTGTGGCCCCTGCAAATGAGAAATCTGCATGTGGACATTCACTGACATTAGTACGTCCGCTTCGTTTTGTTGGTGTAGATGATGATTTTTTTAAACTTGATGACGGGACTCCAAGTGATTGTGTGTATCTTTCATTAAGTACCATTTTTATAGATAAAAAGCCTGATTTACTCATAAGCGGAATAAACCGCGGCTCAAACATGGGCGAAGATATTACATATAGCGGAACTGCTGCAGGAGCTATGGAAGGTGTTTTACATGACATCCCTTCTATCGCAATTTCTCAAGTTATGGACTTTAGCAATCCTGAGGGAGATTTTTCTCTTGCTAGAGAAACGATTAAAAAGTTAGTTACAAAGATAAGAGAAGGTTCTTTTCCTCTGCCTCACAGAGAATTTTTAAATGTAAACATTCCTCCTGACATTAGTGAAGCACAAATGAAAGTAACATACGCCGGTTACAGATTTTATGCAAATGATTCACATGTACACAGAAATCCACGCGGAGAAGAGCACTATTGGCTAGGCTTACATCCTTTAAGTTTTTCTCCCCGCCATGGAGCCAGCGGCATGAGTGACCATGAAGCCATAGAAGCAGGACATATCTCCATAACTCCGATCATGCTTGATTTGAGTGCATACAAAAGTATGGAACTGCTACAAGAGTGGTTATGAAATATAACCGTATAAAACTTTTAGTTCAAGATGATTTTGCCAAACTTGAAAATGCAAAAATCATACTTTTAGGAGTTGGCGGTGTCGGCAGTTTTTGTCTTGACTGTTTAGTGAGAAGTGGTGTTGGTGATATAACGATTGTAGATTTTGACACTTTTGATGAGACAAATCAAAACCGTCAGATGTGGTCGGAGCTGCATGTAGGAGAAAATAAAGTCGAAGCCCTGCAAAAGCATTATCCACATGTAAAGATAATCAATAAGCGAATAGATGAACAGTGGGTTTGGGATTTTGATTTTGATGCATATGATTTAGTGTTGGATGCTATAGATGATACTAAAGCAAAATTGGCAGTGGCTCAGAAATGCCATAAAAAACTTATCTCCTCATTTGGAAGCGCAAAACGGATGGATACAACACAGATAAAAGTAGATGATATCTGGAAAACTTACGGAGATAAGTTTGGTTCAAAAATAAGATACGAACTGAGAAAGCGCGGTTTTAAGAAAAAATATAAAGTGATTTTTTCCTCAGAAGAAGCACAGGTAAAAGAGAAGGGAAGCTTTATGGCTGTAACTGCTTCGTTTGGGCTTACCATGTGCGCCGAGGCTGTTAAAAAGATAAGAGAATAAGGAAACAAATTGTTTGATTTTTTAGATAGTGACTGGTTTAACATAACTTTAGAGATAGTGTTCGTAATACTCATCTCTTATGATATAAAAAAATATTTTGAGACTAAGAAAAAAGAGTATATCACCAACATCGTTTTAACCATAGGTTTTGCAATATGGACTCTATACCCATACTATAAAAGTTATTTCGGCTGGAATGAAACTCAAAAACTGGAAATGATTTCTTCATGCGCCCTGAAAGAAGTGCCCTTGGGGAATGAACAAGACAACAATAAAACGCTGTGTACATGTATTGATGAAAAGATATTTAAAGAGTACATTTATGAAGAATATAAAACGATAGATAAAAATGGGACTGAGTACAAAGAGTTTCTCAAAGATGCAAAAGAGGATTGCTTGGATGATTCCTGGTTTTGATACTACCTTGACATGTGAGGGTATTATAGGTGACGGTTGTGGCGGAGGCAGAATTTTTACGATTCAAGATGAAACTCTCATAGCGTACGATCCATATACAAAAGAGAATATTTTGCTTTTAGAAAAGATTCACATGCCAAAGTCTATAAGTAAAAATGGATGTATAATCTCCATCTTATGTGAAAATGAAGAGATAAAGTTTGACTTGTCGGCTTTAAAAAAAGTTTAGATATAATCGCAACAATTAAAAAATAAAAAGAGAATAATATGAAAAGAGTTGAACCTATGACGCTGTTTGGATACAACAAACTCCAAGCGGAAGTAAAAGACTTAAAAGAGGTTAAAAGACCCGGTGTTGTGAAGGCTATCGAAGAGGCTTTGGAACATGGTGACTTGAAAGAAAATTCAGAATACCATGCGGCAAAAGAGCAGCAAAGACATATTGATGGTCGTTTAGCTGATCTTGCTGAGATTATTGGAAATGCTCAGATTGTTGACCCTAGCGAGCTGGAACATGCAAAAATCAGTTTTGGTTCAACTGTAGTTTTGATGGATTTGGATACGGATGAAGAGATTACCTATGTTATTGTAGGCGGTTGTGAGAGCAATCCGGATATTGGGTTAATCTCATTTGCTTCGCCTTTGGCTAAGCAGCTTTTAGGAAGAGAAGAGGGCGATGATTTTAAAGCGAAGCTGCCTAATGGTGAAAGAGAGTTCGAAATCTTAGAAGTAAAATATCAGGAGATTGTCTTTGAGTGCAATTAATGTTGGCATAATCGGCGCAAGCGGATATACAGGTCTAGAGCTTATAAAGATGTTGATAAATCATCCAAGATTTAATCTTAATTATGTTTCAAATTCTGAGGGCGGTACGAGTTTAAATGAATTGCATCCATCTTTAGCTAAAGTTTATGATTGTGAGGTTGTAAAAGCTGATGTGGAAGATATTGCAGATAGTTGCGAACTTGTTTTTCTGGCAGTGCCGCATCAAACTGCAATGGCTTATGTGAAACCTCTTATGGCTCTTGGTGTTAAAGTCGTTGATTTTTCTGCGGATTATAGACTTACGCAAGATGTTTATGAAGAATTTTATTGCCCTCATACGGATGCTGAAAATTTACAAAATGTTGTCTATGGTCTTCCTGAACTTTTCCGTGATGAGATAAGAACTGCTTCTCTAGTAGCAAATCCTGGATGTTTTCCAACTTCTGCGATTTTAGGAATATTTCCTTTTATGTCTAAAAGAATTAAGCATACTCCTGTGATTATAGATGCAAAAACCGGTGTGAGCGGAGCCGGTAAAAAACTGAGTGACGTCACCCATTTTGTAAATGTGAATGATAATCTTTTTGCTTATAATCCTCTCATGCACAGACATGCACCAGAGATAGCACAAAAGCTGAATATACCTTTTGATGAGGTCGCTTTTGTTCCTTATCTGGTTCCGTTAACCCGAGGAATGATTTCATCTGTTTATCTTCAAGTAGATGGAGATTTTGATGCAGTGGAAGTTTTAGAAGAGTTTTATAAAGATGAGCCATTTGTCCGTGTAAGTAAGAATCCGGTTGACATGAAAAATGTTGCAGGAACTAACTTTTGTGATATTTATGTGAAACAAAAAGGAAATATTCTTTTCATCTCAAGTGCAATAGATAATCTACTTCGCGGTGCTTCTTCTCAGGCTGTAGTCAATGCAAATATTATGATGGGGCTTTCAGAGTCTTTAGGTATTCCAAACATAGCTTATGTTCCATAATATACAGATAAAAGAGGGTGCATTTGTTGTCTCAGATGCACACTACTCACACCACCGCCCAGAACTTTTAGACTTTCTAAAAGAGATTCATTCAAAAAAATTACAACCTACTCAGCTCATTCTTATGGGAGATATCTTTGATACTCTCTTTGGAGGCATACCAAATACCGTACATGTAAATCTTGAAGCTGTAAAGCTTATAAATGATATCTCATTGGAAATTGAAGTTATTTATCTGGAAGGCAATCATGACTTTAATCTTAAAAATATATTTCCACATGCTAAAGTATTTCCAATTTCACAACAACCGCTTGCATGTGAGTTTAACGGTAAAAAAGTTTTTTTGGCACATGGCGATTTTGGCAGTAATATTGGATATAAACTTTATACATCATGGATTAGAAGTTCATTGACATTAGCCATCTTGAATAGTGTTAATTTCTTAGGTTCAAATATAATATTAAAAAAATTGGATGCATATTTAAGTAAAAAAGATGATTGTAAAGAGTTTCTTGGCTTTAATGAATTTATAGCGAACCGCTTAGAAAACAGATACAAATGTGAGTATTTTATAGAGGGTCATTACCATCAAAATAAAACTATAGAATTGGAAAAATTTAACTATATTAATTTAGGTGCTTTTGCTTGCAATCAAAGATATTTTATTGTAGAATCTTTCAAAGATGCAAAGCTGTTAGAAGAAATTAAGTTTTCCAAGGGGATATAAGAGATGAATGAACGCTCGCTGAAGGTTGGTTCCAATGAGATGGAACTTGTTGACTTTCGTATTTTAAAACAAGAAGAAAGTGGCGAAGTATATGAGGGTATTTATGGTATAAATGTCTCAAAAGTTCGTGAAATCATTCGTGTTCCAGATTTAACAGAGTTGCCTGGCACACCGAATTTTATAGAAGGTATATTTGACCTGAGAAGTGTTGTCATTCCTGTTGTAAATTTGGCAAAATGGATGGGAATAACTCCTCCAGAATCAGTAGAAAAAACTTCGAGAGTTATCATTACTGAATTTAATAATATTCTTATCGGTTTTGTCGTTCATGAAGCAAAGCGTATAAGAAGAATAAACTGGAATGATATAGAACCGGCTACATTCATAAGTGGTTCAGGTAGTAAAGAAGGTAGTAAAATTACCGGTGTAACTAAGATAGAAGATGACAATGTACTACTTATATTGGATTTGGAAAGTGTTGTGCAAGACTTAGGTCTTTATAAACCAGACATAGAAGATATTCCAATGGAATTAGAACATTTTGCCGGTTTAGCCCTTGTTTTAGATGACAGCTCAACAGCAAGAAAAATAGTAAAAGATGCATTGCAAAAGATGGGATTTAATGTTGTTGAAGCAAATGACGGAGAAGAGGGTCTAGAAAAATTGGATGAACTATATGAGATATATGGCTCCACTCTTTCAGGTGAACTGAAAATTATTATCTCTGATGTTGAAATGCCAAGAATGGATGGATTTCATTTTGCAGCGATAGTGAAAGAAGATGCCAGATTTAATAAAATCCCTATAGTATTTAACTCATCTATTAGTGATAGTTTCAGTGAAAGCAGAGGTAAGAAAGCTGGCGGAGAAGCTTATTTGGTTAAGTTTAAAGCAAGTTCATTTTATGATGAAGTAGCACGGGTTGTTCGTGCTCATATGAAGTAGGAGTGTAAATATGGATGAATTTCAAGAGATATTACAGGATTTTTTAATTGAGTCCTTTGAGCTTATAGAGCAGTTGGATCAGGATTTAGTAGAATTAGAAAACACACCGGAAGATTTGGAACTTTTGAATGGAATATTTCGTGTAGCACATACAATCAAAGGTGCTTCTTCGTTCTTAAACTTTGATGTATTAACACATTTAACCCACCATATGGAAGATATTTTAAATAAAGCAAGACATGGTGATATTGTGCTTAATGCAGAAATTATGGATGTAGTTTTAGAATCGATAGATTTAATGAAAGCACTTTTATATAAAATAAGAGATACGAGTTCTGATGATGGCATTGATGTCGCTGCATGTGTGGTAAGACTTGATAGGATTACTTCAGGTGAGGGTAATGCTCCAGCTTCAGCAGCTGCACCTATAGTTGAAGAGGTGTTGGTTCAAGAGGAAGTTTCTACTCCTGAAGAAGAACTTGATTATGACAGTATGAGCGACGATGATGTTGAGGCTGAAATACAAAGACTCTTATCCCAAAGACAAGATGAAGACAAAGCAAAAAGAGCAGCTAAAATAGCAGCTGGGGAGAGTGTTCCCGAAGCACCGCCAGAACCGGATGCAGTAGAACAAGAGAAAAAGCAAGAACCAAAGCCGGCAACAACCGTGCCAGTACCTGTTACTCCAAGAGCTGCACCTTCTAGAGCGTCTAGAGAAGATGAAGATGATGCAAAAGCGGCAGCTCCAGCGAAAAGAGCTCCTGCTGCAGTTGAACAGACAATTCGTGTAGATGTGAAAAGACTTGACCATTTAATGAATTTAATAGGTGAACTTGTTCTTGCTAAAAACCGTCTGATTAAAATCAATGTAGATGTTGAAGAAAGATACGAGGGTGAAGAGTTTTTAGAGGAGTTAAATCAAGTTGTATCTATAGTTTCTCTTGTTACTACAGACTTGCAAATAGCTGTTATGAAAACAAGAATGCTTCCAATTGGTAAAGTTTTTAACAAATTTCCAAGAATGATTCGTGATTTAACTCGTGAGTTAAACAAAAAAATGGAACTGGTACTTCATGGGGAAGAGACAGAGCTTGATAAGTCTATTGTTGAAGAGATAGGTGACCCTCTGGTTCACATTATCAGAAATTCATGTGACCATGGTATTGAAATGCCGGCTGATCGTATTGCTGCGGGAAAATCAGAGTCAGGAACCGTTATACTTAAAGCATACAACGAAGGAAACCATATTGTTATTCAGATTGATGATGACGGTAAAGGTTTAGACATTGAGATGCTAAAAAGAAAGTCATTGGAAAAAGGCGTTATTACTGAAAAAGAAGCTGACTCTATGACTGATAAAGAAGCTTTTGCTCTTATCTTTAAGCCTGGATTTTCAACAGCAGCTTCAGTGACAAGTGTTTCAGGACGCGGTGTTGGAATGGATGTTGTAAAAACAAATATTGAAAAGCTCAATGGTATCATTGATATTGAAAGTGAAGTTGGAGTCGGAACTTCTATTAAATTAAAAATTCCTTTAACTCTTGCGATTATTCAGGCTCTTTTGGTAGGCGTTCAAGAAGAGCATTACGCAATTCCTCTAGCATCGGTACTAGAGACTGTTAGAATTTCAAGAGAAGAGATTTATACGGTTGAAAATCGTTCAGTTATGAGACTCCGTGATGATGTTCTCTCTTTGGTTCACATAGGTGATATTTTTGAAGTTGAGCGTATTTTAGATGGAAGTGAACATGCTTATGTAGTAGTATTAGGTTTAGGTGCTAGTAAGCTTGGACTTATTGTTGATACTCTGGTTGGACAAGAAGAGATAGTTATTAAATCTCTCGGTGATTATTTAACTGGAATTGAGGGAATTGCCGGAGCTACTATTCGTGGTGATGGAGGCGTAACTCTTATTGTCGATGTTGCGGCTCTTATGCATATGGCAAAAAGCGTGAAAGCAAAAGCAATGGTTGAACATAGTGCTGGTGCTAGTAAGGAAAAAACTAAGGCGAGTGACTATACTGTTATGATAGTTGATGATTCTAAAACAGACAGAATGATTATGCGCAAGGCACTGGAACCATTAGGTGTAACTTTGGTTGAAGCTGGCGATGGACAAGAAGCGTTAAATATTTTAAAGCAGGGTGAGAAAAACTTTGACGCGATGCTTATAGATATTGAAATGCCAAGAATGGATGGGTATACCTTAGCATCTGAAATCAAGAAATACAATAGATATAAAAATTTACCTCTGATTGCAGTAACTTCTCGAACAGGTAAATCTGATAGAATGAGAGGCGTTGAATCAGGAATGGTAGAATACATAACCAAGCCATATTCTGCAGACTATTTATCTAGCGTTGTGCAGAGAAATGTTAATTTTAAATCGGAGTTTTTATAATGAGTGATAAATTAAAACAGATTATTAGCAAACAAGCTAAACAAGCATCAGAGTTGTCAATTGATCATTCAGAGGACATAGTTCAACTAGTTGGATTTGTCATTGGTGAAGAAGAATATGCTGTGCCTATTTTGAGTATCCAAGAGATTATTAAGCCAATATCTTGGACGAGAGTTCCTCAGACACCAAAATATATATTGGGAGTATTTAATCTTCGCGGTTCAGTTATCCCATTGATTGATCTTCGTACTAAGTTTGGACTTTCTCCGAAAAAACACAATGAAGAAACTCGTTTCTTTGTTTTAAAAGAGGGCGATGATGTTGCCGGATTTGTCATTGACCGATTGACCATGGCACTAAGAATAAGTAAAAAGAATATTGGACCTGCACCTGACACAATGGCTGGCGATGAGAGCATGATAGATGGTGTCGGCAAGCAAGCTGACAGAATTTTAACTATACTGAAAGTAAACAAATTGTTAGAAAGAGATTTTTAGTAATTATATTCAATGGAAAATTCTTCATTAAATATTACTCATACAAGTGATAAATTCTCTCTGCATTTTTTTGGAGAATTTACATTATTTATTGTATCAAAATACAAGAAGCAAATAGATAAACTTGATTTCTCAAAAGCAAAGGAAGTTTTTTTAGACTTAGAAGGACTTGTTTTCTTAGATACAGCTGCTGCTCTTTTTGTTAACTCTCTTCTTAATGAATTGGATTCAAAAAATATACATGTATCTGTTCTTTGTACAAACAAAGACATCCTCGGTACTCTCGAATTGGTTAAAAATCAGAAGCGTACCTCAGAACACATCCCACATGAGAAAAATAATAATAGTTTCTATGAACTTGGATTTGCCTTGTACTCTCAGTATATCGGGTTAAGATCCTTTATGTCATTTCTTGGAATATTATTTCTTTCTTTTGGCAGTTATCTGAAATCAGTTAAAAATATAAGATATAAAGAGATTGCATTTGAGATAAATGAGAGTACCGTAAAAGCTATAGGGATTATTTCACTCACAAGTTTTTTACTAGGTCTTGTTGTAGCTTATCAGTCTGCATTTCAGTTAAAAATATATGGAGCAAATATTTTTATCGTTGATATGCTCGGTATATCAATGCTCAGAGAATTATCCCCTCTTATTACCGCCATTATAATTGCCGGCAGAAGCGGTTCTGCATTTACAGCGCAAATAGGAGCTATGAAAATTACTCAGGAGCTTGATGCCATGAGGACTATGGGGTTTGATCCGTATCTATTTTTGGTTCTTCCCCGCATAATAGCCTTAATGCTTACGATGTCAATTTTGATTTTTATATCAGATATCATGGGTGTTATCGGTGGTATGGTTGTTGCAAATTTAGATTTGCATATTTCTACAGAGCTTTTTTTGGATAGATTTAGTGAAGTTGTTGCAGTAAAACATTTTTATATAGGTATTGCCAAAGGACCATTTTTTGCATTTTTAATTGCTTCAATCGGGATATACAGAGGTTTGGTGGTCAAAGACGATACGCAGAGTATAGGCTTTAACACAACGAAAAGTGTAGTTGAATCCATATTCGCTGTGATAGTCTGTGATGCTATTTTTTCTATAGCATTTACAAGCTTGGGGATATAGGTTCATGCAAAGTATTATTAAAGTGAATGATGTAAAAACTGTATTTGATAATAGAGTGGTACATGATGGACTTAATCTTAGTATAAATCAGGGTGAGATATACGGACTGCTAGGCCCAAGCGGATGCGGAAAGACTACCCTTCTTCGTGAGATGGTTATGCTTCAAAAGTTTGACGGGGGAAATATAGAAATTTTAGGCAACAACTTAAGCAATATAGATGATAGTGCAGCACAAAAACTCAGACGAGAGTGGGGCGTATTGTTTCAAGCAGGAGCACTGTTTTCATCTCTTAATATTGCTCAAAATATTGCACTGCCTTTAGTTGAATATACGGACTTGTCAACCGATATGATTAATGAGATTATAGAATTTAAAATTAATCTAGTTGGATTAAAATCTCGTGATGCACTCTTATATCCATCACAGATAAGCGGCGGTATGAAGAAAAAAGCGGGTCTTGCAAGAGCTTTGGCGATGGACCCGAAATTATTGTTTTTAGATGAACCGACAAGTGGGCTTGATCCAATTTCTGCAAGAGATTTTGATGCTCTTATATTAAAGCTTCGCTCACTTCTAGGCCTGACCATAGTGATGGTTTCACATGATTTACAATCAATTTATGATACACTTGACCGTGTTGCGATTATTGATAACAAGAAGATAGCTTATGAAGGAACTGTGAGTGAAGTTACTTCAGCAAAAAGTGAATTTATACAAACATTTTTTAAATAGGATTGATTTAACATGAATAATAAAGTTGATTATACGCTTATAGGACTGTTGGTCGTATTTGGACTCATTTTAATGATGGGGTTTGGTTACTGGCTTTTAAAACCATCTATTGAGGATGAAACAGCTAAGTATCTTATATATTTTGATGAGTCCGTTTTAGGATTAAATTTAGATGCGCCAGTAAAATATAGAGGTATCAGTGTCGGTAAGGTTTCTCGCCTTAGAATAAATCCAAAAAACTCAGAGCAGGTTGAAGTTTTGATTAGTATATTAAAATCAACCCCAATCAAATCAAGTACAGTTGCAAAATTGACATCTCAGGGAATTACAGGCTTAAGTTACATCAATCTGAATCTTGGTGACAATGGTGCTCCAGCTTTAAAAGCCAATAAAAATGAAGAGTATCCGGTTATAAACTCAGAAGCATCCTTTCTTGAGAGATTTGGACAATCAATTGATACAGTATCTGATAAATTGTCAAATACTCTGAGTGGAACTCAAAGGCTTTTAAATGAAGAAAATCAAAAACAGTTTGCTCTTATTTTAAATAGAACGGCAAGATTTATGGATAAGATTGAAAGAGTTTTAGATGAAGAAACAATACTTAATCTTCAAAAGAGTGTTAAGAATTTTGAATCATCCACTGCAAAGTTAGATAAAATGATGCCACATGTTGATTCCTTTATTGATAATAGTATCCGTTGGGAAGGTGATATATCAAAAAAATTTGATTCTATTATGAATAGCTATCTTGGCATAAGAAGTTCAGCAGATGAGGTTAAGAGAGCCATTGCAAGTGGGGAATTTAATCTTAAAGATATAGCTGGTGATATGGTTCCAACCGTGAACACTACGCTGCTTGAGATGCAGCAACTAATGATAAAACTTGAGGGTGCATTAAACCAGTATGAAAGAAGCCCAAGTGATGTACTTTTCAAACAAGAGCAAATTAAAAAAGGTCCGGGGGAAAAATAGATGTATCAACTTATTTTTATAGTAATATCAGCTCTCTTTTTGTCTGCTTGCAGTCTAAATAAAGCTCCAATGACTGAGTATACAATTCATACAAATATGCAAGATGGCGATTTGACTTCAAGAGGCTGCGCAGATAAATCACTAAAAGTCTCACAAGCATTTAGTCCAAATAATCTTATGTCTTTGAAAATGAATTATGCTCAGGGAAGTTATAAGCAGTTCGCTTATTCTGAATCGCAATGGGCAGATTCACCAAACAGGGCTATAACAGCTGAAATAATCAAGCTTCTTAGAGAAACAGATCTTTTCAAAAGTATTCAGACCGATAAATCAAGAAGTAAAAATGATTTTATATTAGAAACAAATATAGAAGACTTCATGCAGTACTTTACAAATGATTCAAATGAGTCTTATTCCAGTATAGTGATGAGTTTGAGTTTACTTGATTCCAATACAAATACTATCGTTTCAACGAAAACATTGAGCGTTAAAGTTAAATCTGATTCGCTTGATGCAAATGGCGGGGTTGAAGCATTAAACAAAGCCTTGGAGGATATCTTAACTCAAGTGCGTAATTGGCTCAACGAAGTTTGTAAATGATAGAAGAAACCGAATATAAAAAAAGAAGAGACTCTTTAGCTAAAAAGTTATCCGCTAATTCTGTTGCAGTTTTGTTTAGTTCTGAAGTTAAAACTCGTTCAAATGATACAGAGTATCCATATAGACAAAATAGTAATTTTTACTATTTAACAGGTTTTAAGGAAGACGATTCTTCTCTTGTTTTTGTTAAATCAAAAGGGAAAGTCAAAACTATTCTGTTTGTGCAAGAAAAAGATGAGAAAGTAGAGTTGTGGAACGGGAAAAGATTGGGAGAAGAAAAGGCTAAAGAACAATTTTTAGTTGATGAAGTTTATGCAAGTAGCAAATTGAGCACCAAGCTAAAAGAATTTTTATTGGATAAACAGTCACTCTATTATGATTTTAGCCTAGATTATTCAAAAGTAAAAATTCTTAAAAGATATTCTAAACAACTCTTTTCTTATAATAATATTGCGACCATTGTCAACAAAATGAGACTCATAAAATCTTCTTCAGAGATAAATTTGATTCAACAAGCAATCGACATAACTCAACTGGCGCACCATAAAGTTATGAGTTTAAAGAAGCCGGGTAAGATGGAATATCAACTCCAGGCTGAGATAGAATATGTGTTTAAATCAAATGGCGCGTACAGTGATGCGTACACTTCCATCGTTGCATGTGGAAACTCCGCAAATACACTGCATTATATTTCTAATGACAAACCTTTACTGGAAAATGAGCTGATTTTGATAGACGCTGGATGTGAGTATGAATATTATGCCAGTGATATTACTAGAACTATCCCTGTCAGCGGCAAATTCACAGAGCCCCAAAAAGAGCTTTATGAAATGATTTTAGATGTGCAGTTACAAATCATTGCAATGATAGCTCCACATGTAAAGAGAAGTGAGCTGCAAAAAAAATCAGAAGAACTTCTTTGCAAAGGATTAGTAGAACTTGGTATATTGCAAGGTGATTGTAAAAAGCTTATAAAGCAGAAAAAACATAAAAAGTATTATCCACATGGGATAGGTCATTGGATGGGTATCGATGTTCACGATGAAGCTCCTTATAAAGATGAAAAGGGAAAAGAGATTCTACTTCAAGAAGGCATGGTTATGACAATCGAACCAGCAATATATATAGACAAAGATGATGAAAATGTTCCCCAAAAATATTGCGGAATCGGCATAAGAATTGAAGATGATATTTTAATTACAAAAGAAGGCTGCCAAAATTTATCAAAAGGTATCGCGAAGAGCATAGATGAGATAGAGAGCTTCTTGAATCACCAATAAAATCCAACAATAGACTAATATCAGTTGTTTTATATTAAATTTTATATTTATATAATAGAAATTAAATGTATACGTGCTACAATACATGCAAGTAGATATAAATATATATTATATTTGAAGAATTTAATTTTAAAATAGATAATCAAATGGATGAGAAAAGCGACTATGAAGAATAATAGTAAAGAACTATCGATACTCTTAGAATTTGGTAGAATCCTTTCTCAAGTACATGATTTAGATAAGCTGCTGATTAATGTTGCAGATTATGCTAAAAAACTTGTTGATGCTGATAGATGCAGTGTATTTGTTTATGATGAGAAAAAGCATGAATTATTTACGAAAGTTGCACATGGAGTCAGTGAAATTAGAATTTCAGCTGATCAGGGAATTGTCGGTTTAACTGCTAAAACAAAAGAGATACAGATCATAACAGATCCATATGATGATATAAGATTTAGTCCTGAAACAGATAGGAAGACGGGTTATTTGACAAAAAATATTTTAGCTATTCCTCTTTTAGACAGTAATGAAAATATCATAGGTGTATTTCAAGCAATAAATAAAATAAAAGGTGTCTTTACTTCTTTTGATATTGATATGCTAGTCCTTATTGCGAATCAGGCTTCGGGAGTACTTGAAAAAGCGATACTGTTTAAAAAGATAATTGAGACACAGGAAAAGATTATTACAAAACTCTCTATAGCCACTGGCTATAATGATGATGAAGTTGCATACCATCCACAAAGAGTCGGATTGTATAGCGAGCTTATTGCAAAGGCCATCGGCTTAGATCAAACGACTTCAAATCTTTTATTATCAGCAGCTCCAATGCATGATGCCGGAATGGTTGGTGTACCAGAGTATTTAATAAAGAAAAAAGACAAATTAGCAAAAGATGAATTTATCTTACTTATGAATCATACGATTGTTGGTTACAAAATATTATATGACGAGGATGATGAGTTATTAAAAACAGCAGCAATTATTGCTAAAGAGCATCATGAGAAATATGATGGAACAGGATATCCGGATGGACTGAGGGGTAAAGAGATATCCATATATGCAAGGATAACTGCTGTGGCAGATGTTTTCGATTCTCTGACAGTGAGAGCTTCAAATAAGCAGTCATGGACGATTGAAAAAAGTTTAAGTTTTTTAGAACATATGAAAAACAGGCATTTTGATCCAACTCTTGTTGATGCATTCATAGAAAAAAAGGATGAAATCATAGAAATTTTTTCAAGGTACTCTTATGAATAAGACAGTTCATCAGTTTAGTGAACAGCTGAATTATGTTTTTATATTGTGGATAAATATAGCCAAAAAAAATAAGAGTGTAAATGAGAATGAGATTTTGTTGCTATCCAAAAGATTGATAGAAGAATACAATGAAGAATCTGTAGAGAAATCTATTGATGAGTTTGAAAGATTGATTGACACTATCAATATCGATGATATTATAGATGAAGTCGCAAATTTTCCTATTAATCAAAAGTATAGGATTTTGATCGATTTTTTTATGGTATCAACTCTCAATACTATTAACAATCAAGATATACAGCTCTTGCTTCAGTACCATCAGTTTGATATGGATGCCATGACAATTCTGGGGGTTAACGATGAATCTGTTGCGTTGATGGAAGAGATTTTTAAAAGATGTGGTGCATTTTTTTTATATGAGACTCTTTTTAAAATATTGGATAAAAATTATTCTGAAGCAAATATGATTTTAAAAAACTCCCAAGAAGAAGTTGAATTTATATGCATTAACAATTACAGAGTATTGGGCCTCACCGAAGAAGATGAAAACTTTGATCTTGAGTTTTTACTTTTTAAGATAGTAGATGAATATTTACTGATCAACATTCAGGGGAATGATATTCATCTTTATGATTATAATGAAGTTTATAATTTTGATGCTTTGGATGGTTTTATTGAAAAACTTGAAGAGGAAAAATTTCTTTTTACTAAAAAGCATATGCGAAATCATTCAGTTTATTCATTCGGAGAAAATACGCTTTTACAAATAGATAATGGCAACATAAAGTATTACTTGAATTGTGCTTTGTTAAGACTGCTCTTTGATGATGAGAGAGCAGAACATGCTGAGTGTTTTTTATACAGATATCCAAAGATGGAAACAAACAGCGCCTTTGTAAAAAAAATAGAGATTGAAGATGAAGATAAATGCAACAGTTTAGACGCCATATATAAGATTCAAGCTACAGATGTCTCATGTGGATATCAAAAGAATAAAGCTATTAACTTTAAAATCAACTTTGAGATTAGTAAAGGGGAACTTGTAGCTATTATGGGTCCTTCAGGTGCAGGCAAATCAACTCTCATGAAGGCACTTATAGGAGATGCTTTTGTATTGTCAGGTGAACTGAAGATCAACTGCAACGATAAAATTCTCAAAAAAGTTATGAACAAAATAGGTTATGTTCCTCAGGATGATGTTTTGATAGATGAACTCAGTGTGTATGATAACCTCTACTATAATTATCGATTGCATTTTGGAGACGATGAGCCGAGTGATCTTGTGGAAAGAAAGATTCATACACATTTAAGAAAATTGGGAATATATAGCATCAAAAATTCTAAAATTTACAAAAATGGAAAGTATCAAATATCAGGCGGACAAAGAAAAAGGGTCAATATCGCGATGGAGTTGATCAAAGATGTTGAACTGCTCCTTATAGATGAACCAACAAGCGGACTTTCTTCTGTTGATTCTGAAAAAATTATAGATTTATTGAAAGACATTGTAAATGATGGAAAAATTATTATAACCGTTATTCATCAGCCATCTTCATCCATGTACCAGAAATTTAATCAAGTTATTTTGTTTAATCAGGCAGGACATAATATCTATTCTGAAAACTCCATGGATGCACTGAGAATGTTTAAACTTATCAATGATGAGAAAATATATAATATCGATGATATACATGACTATGCAGATGTGAAGTGTCCAGCTTGTCATGCAACAAACCCTGAACTTTTACTTGAAGTTCAAGATCATGAAAAAAATGATTTTTGGAATCTTATAACCTATGTTAAATATTTTATGGCTAAGGATAAATCATGAACTCCTTGCTCACACAAATTAAATATCAATTAATTATTCAGTTAAAAGTTAAATTGCAAGATCCGTTTACATTGGTAATATCATTTATTATTGCACCTCTTTTAGGGTTGCTCACTGCTCTCATCTTTCACAGCAACAACGATATAGTCTTTAATGATTCTTACTCCTCTTTTTTGTTTTTTATGCTAGTTTCGGCTATATTTTTTGGACTTGTCAGTAGTATCTTTGAAATCGTTAAAGACTTGCCTATTGTTAAGAGACAAAAATTGGGGAATGTATCAACTTTTTCCTATTATATCTCTAAATATTTTGTACTTTCAATTTTTGGATTCATTCAAGTTCTGTTATATATTTTGGTTGCAATGTTCATCATGGGAGGGATGCTAGAAGATTATTTATATAATTTTTTTATTATGTATTTATTATTGCTTAACAGTATCGCGCTTGGTCTTTGGATATCATCCATAGTTCCATCCGCATTCATGGCAGCAAACTTAATACCATTAATCATCGTTCCTCAAATATTATTAGGGGGTATGATCCCTTATAGCAGTCTGGATAAAATTTTATTTTTTGGAGTTGAGAGCGCCATTCCTCCTGTAGCTAGGATAGTACCGATTATGTATGCTTATGAAAGTTCCCTTACCGGTCATATCAATTTTCATAATGAAGATGAAAATATAAACGACCACATTGTAGAACTTATTAGTTATAATGAAGGTGATTTTTTAACCCTAGATCAAGCAGATAAATTTTATTGCAGTGATATGTATTTTTGCAAAAAAACTTGGTCATACGATATAGGTATATTGTTAATATATTTATTTATATTGCAATTAATTGGATACTTTACTTTAAAAAGGAGACTAAAATGAAATTTATACCTATTATTTTAATGTTGCTTATGATGAACAATCTTTTCGCGGGGGGAGCTTGTATCCCAATCAACGAGATCAGAGTTCTGAAAAAAGCCATTGTTTCTTTGGAGCTTGATAAAAAGCAATTTAGTGAGTTTGTCAAACTCGAAGATGCTTTAAAAGAAAATATTCAAACAATACAAAAGGATGCAAAGCAGGGAAAAAATGGTACTTTTTCCTCTTTGTTTAACAAAACTACTTTTCAAAGAGATGAATTTTTAAAGAGTACAGGTAAGCAAAATGAAAAAATCAGCATTGCAATTGCAGAATATTTTGAAAAGTTATATGCAATGTTAAATAGCACTCAAAAAGAGTTATTAATTCAGAAGTTTGAAAAAATTGAGCATAGAAAGAGTAGGAAATAAATTAATTGTAGCTATAGCTCCAACCAGTGAGACTTTTTTCTTTAGCCTCATAGAAGTTGTCTGAATCTGCTAAAAAATCTATAACATGCATAAGTGCATATGGGATAGATTTTTGATCTTCCGGTTTTACTAAAAGTATTGGCATAGGTGTTTCTTGTGTACTCATCGCAAAGCCGACAGGCATTAGCTGACTCATTACTTTTATAGGTTTTATGATGGCATTTTCTTCTAAAAATTTATTTAGTACAGGTTCTCTTATCTCATCTGGGAGCTGCTCCGGTGTATTTAAAAATATTGTAAAATGTATTGGATTTTCCTTAAAATAATCCGGTGCAGGAGTCGCCATTATAATGTATTCCACATTTTTCAAATGCTCATTTATCTCATGAACTTCTAAATATTTATTTGTTTGTATTGCCTTAGCTTCCATAGTACTAACTGTTTTCCTTCTCTTTTTCTATATCCTCTTGTTGCCTTGACATCTCTAATCTTATCTCATCCATTGTTTGTGGAGGAACATCGCCATCTTTAGACCATTTTACTTCATCAATATGACCGCCGTAATCAGCGCCAAAGTCTTCAACTTTTTGAGAATACTCATCTAAATCATGACAGATTACAGTTCTTTGTCTGACTGTATCTGTAAGCTCTATAAACCAGTTTCCCTCTTCACCCACTTTGATGACTGATTCAAATACTACACCCATTATTTTTCTTTATGTTTATCGTCAAAAGATTTTGCAAAACCTTGTAAATCTTTTTTTCTTAAATCGCCAGCGTAAACTATGTCTTTGACATCCAAATTATCATCATTTAGCATTTTTGGAACAGCATCCGAGTTATTAATAACTTCCATGTGTGCATCGAGCTCATCTTCACTATATGCCATCTGCATGTCAGCAGCAACAACATGTGGAATCTCTTCTATGATATGTAGCTTTTCTAGTTCTTCAGAAACACCACTTCCCTCTATAGTTACAATTATTCTGCCTTTCTCATCATGCATGTGATAATCGCAAGCTTCACAATCTTTTAAAGCTTGTACAACTTCATCTAAATACTTTGGCACTGTTTGAACTACTATACTTGATATATTCATTTTTTATTCCTTAATTTTATTTAATTTTTTATTCGTAAATTATCTTTCGTTGCTTTTCACCGTTTTCTTGGCGCATTTTATCATATAATTTTTGATGTTCTAGTTTTTCATCAAAACTAATTGGAGTTCTTAAAGATTTATACTCAACTAGCTCGCCATTCTTATAAACACCGGAAACGATTGCCTTTACCCAATAGTATCCTTTGTCTTTACGAAGGTTTTTAACTATACCAATCCACTGCTTTTTATTTTTGATAGTCTCCCATAGGTTTTTAAATATTGACGCCGGCATGTCAGGATGCCGCACGACACTATGGGGTTTACCTATGAGTTCTTCTAGTTTATATCCGCTAATCTCACAAAAGGTTTCATTTGCATGTGTAATAATTCCTTGTAAGTCAGTTCTGGATATGATTAACTCATCTTCTGGAACGGCTGTTTCTATTAAAAATTCAGATTCATTATATTGCATGTTTTGCCTCTATTTAATTTTATATAAATTGATGGTATTATCATCGCTAGACACTAAAAATTCTTCTTCATTTATAAATAAGATATTTGTTAGTGTCATTTTATTCCCGCCAAAGACACCTAAAATGCTTTGTGTGCTTGTATTGAAAACAGTCACATTATTATTTTCATCACTTGAGTAACCCGCAAGTTTAGCGCTTGGTGAAAGTCCAGCACTATAAATCAAAAATGAACCCATTTTATAGTAAGCAGAGTTTGATTTTGTATCATAAATAACAACTTTTCTATCTTGCCCTGCAGTCGCAATAATTGAATTTTTATAGTCAACTTGAAAAACATTATCTAAATTTTGACCACTTAGTTTTTTTACAAATACTCCATCTTTCGTGTTGTAAATTTTTAAATCCCCACTTTCATCAGCAACAACGACTTGTGTTTTTGTTTCATTTAATGCAAAATTTGAGAACTTAGATTGTGAAACTTGCGTACGATAGTTGATTTTTTTATTTTTTACATCATAGGATATCAGTTCGCTGCCTAATAGAGCCAGCAATATAGTATTTTCATCTAAAAATTTTGCTTTTGCAATTAAAAGTTTTTCTGAATATGGGATGATGAGATTAAGGGAATCATTTGTATATATATGAACTCTTCTCGCACCTTCCTTTGCTTGAGAAAGTAGTAAAACTTTGTCTTTTATAACATCTACAGAATAAACTTTAGAGTCAATTATATCTCCCATAAAGTCAGTAATTTGGTCTACTTTGATTTTTTTGATAATTTTTTTTGTTTGAAAGTCAAATATATCTACACAGCTGGCATCAGTTGCGCTATATAACTTACCTGCGGTATACACTATATCAACAACAGCACCGCTTGACTTAAATTCGGAAGTTGGCTGCATTATGTTTGCACTAAAGAGGGAGCTAATGAAAAGGGATAATATTAGGATTTTTATCATAAACTACTCACCTCAATAGCATATGTCGGGCATCTGCTTATGCAGAATCCACATGCTGTACATTTTGATTCATCTATGACTGGCATAAACATGGCTTTAAACTCTATTGCATCGTCCAAGCATGGGTCTTTGCATGAAAAACACATGACCCCACTCCAGCTGAGACAAGTGCTTTGATTGATAACAACATTAGCATCAATCATCTTTTTATCTTCTATGTTTAATACACCAAATTCACAGGCAGTTGCACAATCATCACAATAGGTGCAACCACTTTTTGAAAAATCCAGTCTTGGAGTTTTGTCATCTTCTATGATTATTATCTGCTCTTGGCACAAAGTGGCACATTTGCCATCACAATTCTGGCACTCTGTGTCAAACGCATTTATATCATTATAATATGGAGGTCTTAATATTTGTTCTTTAACTTTTTTCTCTTCATCTTTTAGAGATGAAGAGAGAAAGCTAAAAAGCTCTCTTCTCTGCATAGTGATTATTTACCATGAATGGTATCGATACCTTCCATAAGTTTAGTTCCACTCCAGCTAGATTTACTAGCACCATCTTTACTTGTGTAAGCAGCTTCAAAAGTATTCTCAACTGCTAAACCTTCTGATTGTGGAGCATGACACTGAGAACAGTTAAATCTTGAGCCTTGAAGATTATCTTCTTTTTTGATTGAAACAGCATTTGATTGACTGCTAGCAGCGAGATCAACAACGTTTCCATTGTTCATCAATTTTCCATCTTTTGTCAAAGCAACAGCAGGTCTAAAGTCCGTAAAGTGTGATACTGGAATTGGCGTAGCACCCATAGAACTTGCAACCTCCGGCATGTGACAACCAGTACATTGATTGTTGTCTATAGTAATCGGTAACATGCCCTCTGTATCATGTGGAATCATAGGTGGAGCATCTTGAAAAGCTCTTTGAATTTTATGTCCACTACCTGCGGCACTTTTTCCATAGTTAGTTGCATCGCCGGTTGTATCTTTTTCTGAGTATAAGTCAGTCTTTCTCAACCCTAGTGATTCCTCACTTACAGTTTTTGCAACTTTAGTATCTGATGTAGGTGTAACATTATTGCCACATCCAACAAATAGAAGAGTCGCAGCAGCTAAACCAATTGTTATCTTACTTATTATTTTCATTTTATTCTCCCGTTTTTTTATTTTGTGCTAGTTTTCTTATTGAAAATCCTAAAGCATCATCATCACACACTTCGATACATCTGGCACAATTGGTACACTCACCTGATAAAACAGATAAGCTCTCCTTACCAACCATGTGCAGAACCTGATGCTCAGGACACACTATTTTACATTTCATACATAGAGTACAGTTCTCTTCTTGATGATGTACTCTGATTAAACTAAACTTTCCTAAAAGTGAATAAAATCCACCAAGCGGACAAACATGTCCACACCACCCATTTTTTAGGACAAACAGGTCAAAAAGAAAAATGATGAGCATCGCTGCCCAACCAAAACCTAAACCAAATACAATCCCTCTATGAACCATAGATATAGGCGATACAAATTCAAAAGCTGTTACACCCATAACAAATGAGATAACCAAACTTAGAGCTAAAATCCAATAACGAAGATTTCTAGATGCCGGCTGTCTGATACCCTGTACTCTGTCAATATCAAGTTTTCTTCTTAAAAAATTTGCTGCATCAGTTATCATGTTTATTGGGCAAACCCAACTACAAAAAGCACGACCGCCTATGAGTAGATAAAACACGGTTGCTATTGCTACGCCTAAAAGTAAATCAAGGCTTAGCACTGCACCTGCTGCTAGCATTTGCAGTGCTGCATAAGGATCACTCATTGGAACAAAATCAAAAATTCTTGATGAACTAAGATTCCCTTGAAGAATAATCCAGCCCCAAGCATTAGCGCCAAAATACAGTACAAGCAAACTAATCTGTACTAGCCTTCTTAAAATCAGGTATCTGTAGTTATTCCATAATGTTGCCATCAGTAACCCTCCAGACCATCATTTAAAGAGTCAATAGCAGAGTCTTTACTTAACTCAGTTGTTGTAGTTTTAGATGTAGCATTTTCTAAACGCTTTTCATCTTCTTTATCCCAACCTTTGACATAATGACTGCCTGCTTTACCTTGAGCTACTTCTCTAGGTAGTACAAATATAGAAGCTTTTTCTGTAACACAAGCTCTCTCACACATACCACAACCCGTACAGACATCACTTTGAATAACCGGTTTCATAAATGCGTGTTTACCGGTTCTCTCATTTTTTGAGTACTCAATTGTTATAGCTTCGCCTAAAATAGGACAAGCTCTATAACATGCGTCACATTGGATTCCCCAAAATGCTATACAACTGTTACTATCAATAACCGCAACACCCATATCGGCTATTTTTATATCTAAAACTCCGTTAGTTGTTACACTAGCTTCGTCAAGTGCTCCTGTTGGGCAAACAGGTACACATGGAATATCTGGACACATGTAACAAGGCATATCCCTAGCTATAAAGTATGGAGTCCCTAAAGGTTTGTTGTCTCCTGGCTTAGCTAGTAATAGCGTATCGTATGGACAAGCTTCAACACAAAGCCCACACTTGATACATGTTTTAAGAAAATCATTCTCTTTTATGGCACCAGGGGGACGAAGAAGCAGTGATGAAGCTGTTGCCTCATCAATATATGCACTCCAAATAAATCCACCCATAGTAGCGAGACCTACGCCTCTAGCCATATTAAGGATAAACTTTCGTCTATCACTTAATGGTTCTTTTTTCTTTTTTATTTCATGTTTGTTTTCGCTCAAAACGATAACTCACTTTTTTTTAGTTTTATGCTTTATAAATCTTTACAGCACATTTTTTAAAGTCTGTTTGTTTTGACTGTGGACATGTTGCATCAAGACAAACTTTATTGATAAATACTTTTTCATCAAACCATGGAACAAATACAAGTCCACGAGATGGTCTATTTCTACCACGAGTTTCAACTCTAGCTTTTACTTTACCACGACGAGATTCTACCCAACAAAGTCCACCTTGAGTAAGTCCTTTGTCTTTAGCATCTTGTGGGTGCATATAACATAATGCTTCCGGTACCGCACGATATAGTTCAGGTACACGCATAGTCATAGTTCCTGAATGCCAGTGCTCAAGTACACGACCTGTACTCAACCAAAGTGGATATGCTTCATCTGGCATTTCTGGAGGATCCATGTACGGACGGGCAAATATTTTGGCTTTATTAGGTAAAGGTTTCGGTGTTTTATCAGTTACATGTGTTAAATCACCTTGCATAAGTGCTTTTGCTAATGTACCGTAGAACGCATGGGAGTTCCCGCTTTCTTTAGTAGCTTTTGCAGCATATGGATCGTATTTAGCATTGAATCTCCACTGAGTTTCTTTACCATCTACAACCGGCCATTTAAGTCCACGAACTTTATGATATGTTACAAACGGAGCAAGGTCATGCCCGTGTCCTCTACCAAAACTTGCATATTCTTCAAAAAGGTATTCATGAATCATAAATCCATAACCTTTGAAAACTTTGCCGTCACTGCCAACAACATTTCTGCTATCACCAAGAACTTCAGAGTTATCATAACCTTGTTGAGGGAATGAATTTAAATCAACTTTATAAGACTTAGCTTCTTTATTTGCAAAAAGAATCTCAAACATAGTTGTGTCTTCAGTATAACCCATAGCTTTTGCTTGCTCAATTACACTTGGAAGTCCATTAGGATTTCCTTGTTCATCTTTACCTCTTAAAGGTTGAGCACCCCAAACATCTTTAACTGTAAATCTTTTTGAAAGCTCAACCCATTGCCAAGTATCAGACATTGCATCACCTACAGGAAGAACTTGTTGTCTCCAGTGTTGTGTACGACGCTCAGCATTTCCGTAAGCTCCCCATTTTTCATAAATCATTGCAGATGGTAAGATAAGGTCTGAAACTTTTGCTGAGATACCAGGGTATCCATCAGAAGTAACGATAAAGTTATCCATTTCACGCGCTGCTTTAATCCAGTGACTAGCACTTGCAGAATCTTGGTAAGGGTTACAAACATTTACCCAAGCAAATTTAATAACACCATCTTCAATATCTCTGTGGATTTTCATGATGTGCTGATTTCCGATATGGTTTATCGTACCTTCTGGCACTTTCCATCTGTTCTCAGTTATTTTTCTATGTGCAGGATTTGCTACCATCATATCAGCCGGTAAACGGTGACAGAATGTACCAACTTCACGAGCTGTTCCACATGCCGAAGGCTGTCCAGTTAACGAGAACGCACCATCTCCCGGTTTAGCTTGCTTGTTTAGTAGAAAGTGAACATTGTAAGCAAGTGTATTTACCCAAGTACCACGAGTATGTTGGTTCATACCCATTGTCCAGAATGATACAACTTTTCTGCCTTTTTCAATATACAGATCTGCTAATGCTTTAAGTTTTGCTTTGAATTCATTGATATCTTCATCAGGATTACCTTTTGAGATTTCCGCTACATAATCAACTGTATACGGATCCAAGAATTTTTTGTATTCGTCAAAAGAGATTTCCCAGTGAGCTAGATTTCCAAGAGGAGCATCTTTATTTGTCATAACATCGCCCTCTTTATAACCATATGGTTTAAGAGCAGGTGCTTCTTTAGCAGACACTACTTTACTCATCTCTTTATTTATTGTTTGCATCTCTAATGCTGAGTATTTACCGGCACTGCCATCAGGATTCACAGGTGTGATTGATTTGTCTCCAGCTTTTCTCATACCATAACCTATATTTACAGGTGAGGCAGCAAAAATGATATGTTTTTTAATGAAATCCCAATCTATTGATTCAGGATGGTTATATACAATTTCTCTAGCAATATAGTTCCATAAAGCAAGATCTGTATTTGGTGAGAAAATGATTTCAATGTCTGCTATGTCAGAAGTTCTGTGTCTGTAAGTTTGAATAGAAACAACTTTAACACGATCTGGATCAGACAGTTTACGGTCAGTTACACGAGACCATAAAATAGGGTGCATCTCCGCCATGTTTGAACCCCAAGATACGATAGTATCTGTTAATTCAATATCATCATAACAGCCAGACGGTTCATCAATACCGAAAGTTTGGTAAAAACCAACAACAGCTGATGCCATACAGTGACGAGCATTTGGATCGATTGCGTTTGAACGGAATCCACCTTTCATCATTTTTTGAGCTGCATAACCTTCCATAACAGTATATTGTCCAGATGCAAATACACCTACAGCTTCAGGACCTCCATGTTTAAGTGCTTTTTTGATGTTAACTTCCATCTCATCAAAAGCTCTTTCCCAAGATACTGGAGCAAATTTACCATGTTTATCAAATTTGCCATCAGCACCAACTCTTAAAAGAGGTTGTGTAAGCCTGTCTGCACCATACATAATCTTCGCATTAAAATAACCTTTAATACAGTTAAGACCTCTGTTTACAGGTGCTGCAGGATCTCCCTTAACAGCAACAATTTTGCCATTTTTTGTTGCCATCATAATACCGCAACCCGTACCACAGAAACGACAAGCTGCCTTGTCCCATCTCCAATCATGTTCAGCTTCAGTAGCTGCTGCCGCTAGCTCAGCTGGTACAACCATACCCATCGCTGCTGCTGCAGATGCTGCTGCTGAACTTTTAAGAAATTCTCTTCTAGAAAGTGACATATTTTCTCCTATTAAATAATTTTTGAGACGATTACACATCCCATTAATGAGAGGAAGAATGGAGAAAAATAATACTTGTTACACATAATTAATAATAATAAGTAAGATGATTTTCTTCATAATTTACTCCCTCCGTGAGGTTTTCGTTAAGGTTCCTATTAACGTCTCAATATTATCACCATGAAGCTGAAAGACAGTTGACTTAGGCCAAATATCTATCTTTTTTTCTTAAGATATCTTTTATATATCTGAAAATGTAGATTATTGTAACACTGATATTTTTAAAATATATGGAATAAAAATTGCTTTTTAATAAATAAATTACAGTTAGATTAGAATAAAAAGGGAGGTGTATGTGTATTTTATAGAGGCTTTAAAGCTTAGGCATAAGCTTTTCTTTCTTTTTATTTTAACTACACTAGGCCTGATTGCCATTGGAATTACAGGTGCCTTGAATATTAACGGGATGAAAAAGCATATAGATTCGGTATATTTTGGATCTTTGATACCCGTAGCTGAATTAAATGACATACTGCAAACATATCATGGGAGTTTAGTGACTGGTGTGTATATGGCAAAAAGTGCAGGAAAAAGTAAAAGTGAAATAAATTCTCAAATTGAATCATCTTTAGCCAAAATAGAGAAACTTTGGAAGAATTACGAAACCCATTTTAAAAGAGATGAAGAGATTGCTTATATTGACTATGTGTCTTTAGAGATAAAATCTACAAATAACTATTTTGTTAAAATCGTAAAAGCTTCCAATGATGGTAAGGATTTAAGGCTTCTTTCTATAGACTCCCTTGAAAAACGTATTTCGCGTATACATTCGGTTCTAAAAAAACTTATAAACTATGAGGTGGATGTAGCAAAATTTGAGAGAAAAAACTTTTTATCAAGATATCATTCAACAATAATAGAAGTTGGGATTATGCTTGTAATTGTAATTTTAGCTGTACTGTTTATCTCTCTTTACGTTTTTAAAAGTATTCAAAAAGATCATACGAGACTCGAGATAGCAACCAAAAAACTTAAAATTGCAAATAAAAAATTGGAAAATGTTTCCTACACAGACTCACTCACTACATTACATAATAGAAGATATTTTAATTTAGTTTATGAAAGAGAATTAAAACGAGCACAACGAACACATAGCTATATAACATTTATGATGTTAGATATAGACTATTTTAAGCAGTATAATGACACCTATGGTCACCTCGAAGGTGACTATGCTCTTAAGTCAGTCGCAAAAGTGTTAAAAGATACACTCAAAAGGCCGAGTGACTATGTATTTAGGTTAGGTGGAGAAGAATTTGGGGTTTTACTTACCCAGACAAATGTTGAAGACAGCACTAAATTAGCAGAAAATATTTGTGATGCTGTTCGAGAAAGAGAAATAAAACATGAAGCTTCCAAAGTTCATGCATTTTTGACAATATCTATCGGTGTAGTGTGCTGCATCGCAGATGATGCGCTTTTAGAGAACATTTTACTTACTCGTGCAGATGCTATGCTTTATGAAGCTAAAGAAAATGGGCGAAATCGTTGTGAAATCAGCACCTATATAACTGAAGCCACACCTCAAATGGTGGAGGAAAATGAAGAAGAGGTACTTACAGCTTAGTGCCCATGTTTAAACCTAAACCCAGATTCCACTAAAAGTTCTCTTACTTTATCTTTGATTTCACCTTGAAACTCCATCCAGCCATCTTTATAGCTTCCGCCGCAGCCCAGTTTTTTCTTTAGAGTTTTGAGTATAGCAGTGGTGTCATTGCTTGGCATGTGAAACTCTCCAACCAAGGTTACAGTTTTGCCGCGCCGTTTTTCTTTTTTGAAAACTAAAAAATGTTTGGATGGTTCTAAGATTTCATTTGAGATAGGAGTTTTTCTTTCACTTTTTACTACAGTCCAACTATCATCAATGTCAGCACCGATAAAAATATCCAGTTTTTTCCCTCTGCTCAATTTTTTACCTAATAAACTTTTTGTGCTAGAACGCTCATGCTGTTTGCATCATAAGAGCGGTTCTCTACAGATTTTAAAATATCTTCCGAACTATTTTTATTTTTGTCATAAACAGCGATGATAATTTCATCCCCTGCTTTTAAAAATGTTTTCTCGCCGTAAGGTGTGTATCTTGTAGCACCTATGCTTATAATTGCTTCTTTAGGGTTTCCACATGCCAACATGTACTCCTCAATGGATTCAAGTGGACCAAAGTCTTCTTGAGAAGTTAGTTGGTTGAGCATCCAATCAAGAAGTTTTTCATAAAAATAGCTGTAGCCTGTAAGTTCTACATCCTCACCATAAGCTTCAATTTTAGTGTCACGACGGAGAAAGCTTGTGATTGCGTAGTTGTCCATAACTCCCCCCTCACTAAATTTATCAATTTTTATAAGAGTATTGCTCAGGCCTTTAGATTCTTCACCCCAGTTTTTCTTATCGCTTATTTTATTCGCTCCTGCTACTCTTATGGAACAGTCATTGTAAGCCCCAAAGTAAGTAGGGATGATTTTAGATAGCTTTCCTGCAGTATATTCTAAATCGCATATCAACGCAACTTCCGGCTCAGCTTGTACATTTGTTGTAGAATTCGGAAGTTTAATATTTGAAGTGGAAAGAGGGTACGTTTGTAAAATATCTTTCGCTCTTAAAGGACTACCCTCGAGTTCAGCTTTAGGGAGATAAAAAGGGAACATCCCTTTTGGTGCCGCTTCTTCCGCTGTGATAATGTCCTTGAAATCTTCCAGCTCTCCAGCTTGCGCTAAATGAAGTGCAAAGTTTCCTGCTATTCCAAGTCCAATAAATTTTTTATATTTTGCCATTGAATTTCCTATTAGTTGATGTAAAAGATTTTTTTAAATGAGAGGTGGAAAATGGCTAGATATGTCCATTTTCCTTAGCTTCTGCAAATTCTTCGTATGTTCCTTTGAAATCTGTGTAAGTTCCATCTTCATGGAGCTCGATTATACGGTTTGCATAAGCATCAAGTAATTCACGGTCATGAGATACACAAATAACATTTCCCTTAAATTGGTGAAGCGCTTCACCGAGTGCTACAATAGCTTCAAGGTCCAGGTGATTTGAAGGTTCATCTAAAACTAAAAAGTTTCCACCCTCCAGCATCATTTTACTAAGCATCATTCTATGTTTTTCACCACCAGATATGCTTACAACTGATTTTTCCTGCTGTTCACCATTAAAAAGCATACGACCCAAACAGTTTCTAATCTCAGCGATATCACGCTTTGGATCAAATCCTCTTAGCCAGTCATAAAGAGTTCCATCTCCTTTAATTGTGTCAGCGGTATCTTGTGGGAAGTAGCTGTTTTCAATAGTAGCACCCCAATGAACTTCACCGGAAGTTGGTTTCATCTCTTCCATGATGATTTTGAGTAAAGTAGTTTTTCCAACACCGTTTGAGCCGATAAGCGCAACTTTTTCACCTGGTTCAAATTTTAAAGTGACATCTTTTAAAACTTCGTTATTTCCGTAAGAATGATTTATTTTTACAATACTTAATGCTTCATCACCCATAACTCTTGCCGGTTTAAAAACTATACTTGGATCACGGCGAGAAGATGGTTTGATGTCTTCTATAACAAGTTTATCAAGTTTTTTCTGTCTTGATGTCGCTTGTTTTGCTTTAGAAGCATTTGCACTAAATCTTCGAACAAAAGCTTCAAGTTCATCTTTTTCTTTTTCTTTTTTAGCATTATTAAGTTCTTGTTGCTTTGCAATAACATTTGCGGCAATGTACCAATCATCAAAATTACCGGTAAATTCGCGGATTTTCTGATAATCTACATCCAAAATATTTGTTACTACAGCATTCAAGAAGTGTCTATCATGAGATATGACAACCATAGTCCCTTCATGTCTTTTTAGCTCATTCTCCAGCCAACTGATAGTTTCAATATCAAGGTTGTTTGTAGGCTCATCGAGGAATAAAACATCAGGTTTAGGGTAAAGGACCTGAGCTAAAAGAACCTTGAACTTATCAGCACTGTCAAGTGTGCTCATGAGTTGATTGTGTTCTTCTACAGGGATTCCGACATTTGCCAAAATTTTAGCAATGTTTACGTCATACTCATAAGTCGGGTCTTCTTCAACACAGATCACTTCCAAATCAGCAAGACGATTATTTGTCGCATCATCTTCGAAGTCACCTGTCATGTAAAGTTCTTCTTTTTCTTTTATGGCATCATAAAGTCTCTTGTTGCCATATAAAACAGCATCCATAATAGTGAAGTTTTCAAAAGCAAATTGATTTTGACCTAAAACTCCGACTTTAAGACCAGGAGCTACTCTGATATCTCCCTCATATTCGTTAATCTGACCACTGAGTATTTTCAAAAAAGTGGTTTTTCCGGCACCGTTAGCACCGATAAGACCATATCTTTTATGACGGTCAAGTTTAAGGTTTATATCTTGAAATAGGACTCTACTTCCATAACGCATTATTAAATTTTGTACTGTTACCATTATCTTTTCACTTTTTTAGGCGCATTTAGAGCGTGCCTATTATTTTTCGGAATTATAGCGAAATGATATTTAAAAGATGATTATCAGAAAGGTTAATGATTGTTCTTAATAATTTTTTATTTTCCTCGTTCCCGCACACTCTATGGGAATGAATACTGCAATAACATAATCATATCAACATATTCTTTCGATCTCAACGAAAAATACCACCTGAATCATTTCTAATAAAAATATTTATAAACACTGCTTTTTTTGTTGATAACTCCAACAGTTTACTGTTTTTTAATATTCTTTATGTGATACTGAGCACATTATAAGTGGGAGTATTCATTGAAAAAGAAGTTAAAAATAATAGAACGCCAAAACAATGTTCTTCATAAACTTAATGAAATTGCGGCAATATCAGACATAACGCCTAAAGAGACCCTTAGAAGAGCTTTAGAGATAGGGAATAAGTATTTTGGTGTAGAGTTTGGAATTGTCAGTCATATTGTTGGTGAAGATTATACCGTTGATGTTCAGTCATCACCTCCTGAAACATTATTTGATGGACAGTTGTTTGCCCTTGGTTCAACGTACTGCAAGACTACCTTAGAAATAGATGATACTCTTGCGATTACAGATGTCACTACATCTAAATATATAGGTCACCCGTGCCACAGAGACTTCAATCTTGTATCATACATCGGTGCTCCAATCAGAGTAAATTCTAAAGTATACGGCACTATAAATTTCTCTTCAGCACAGGCTAGACAGCTGGAATACGACGAGATAGATGACGAATTCATGAGACTGCTTGCCAGATGGGCTGGTTCTTTTTTAGAAAGACAATTTGCTCTTGATGAGCTATCGCTTGCGAAAAAACAGTTTGAAATGCTTTTTGAGCACAACGCATCCGGAATACTGGCTATAGACGAAAGCTGTCAAATTTTAATGGTTAATAAACGATTTTGTGAAATTATCGGTTTTTCTAAAGAGGAACTTATAGGACAAAATGCAAGACTCTATTATTTGGATGATATATCCTATCAAAAAGCTAGGGAAAAAATTTTAAATACTGATAAAAGTTCTTACATGACATTAGAACATCAACTCAAAAGAAAAGACAACAAACTGATATGGTGTGAGTTTGTTGGTTCCCAAATAGAGTTAACAAAAGACAACAATGCCATGCTCTGGAGTATTTTGGATACTACAGCTCAAAAAGAGATGCAAGAGAAGCTTGAACAACAAGCGACAACAGATTATTTGACAGAACTTTACAACAGAAGATATTTTACAAGTAGACTAGAAGAAGAAGTATTTAGAGTAAAACGTAATAAAGAAGCTGAAACCTCTTTGATAATGTTTGATTTAGATAAATTCAAACTCATTAATGATACGTATGGACATTTAAATGGAGATATTATACTGAAAAACTTTACAAATATTTTGAAAAAACACTTACGAAAAACAGATATTGCAGGAAGACTCGGCGGAGAAGAATTTGCAATGATTTTACCAAATACCGGTATAGAAAACGCCGTAATCTTAGCAAATCGAATCAGAGAAGAAGTTTCAGGTCAAACGATAAATATTGATGAGAAAAATATAAAGTTTACTGTTAGTATAGGTTTGACGTCTTTGTCTTATGATGATATGAGTTTTGACAGTGCTCTTGCACGTGCTGATAGTGCACTTTATACGGCAAAAGAAAATGGACGAAATAGAGTTGAAAAAAAATAGTCAAAAGGAAAGGAATACTGTCATGTAGCGTTTCTTTAACTGCTTATTTTCTTAAATTCTTCACTCTCTTTTATATTTTCAAATAATACTTCGCCATCAATCTCATCTCTTAAATGCGGAGATTTTTCTATAGCTGTTTGTAAGTCTTCAATCGCCTCATGCTTGTTGTCAAGAGCCGCATTTGCGCAAGAGCGTTGCCAGTAGGCATACCCATATTCCGGATCAATTTCTATGGCTTTATTACTAAGACTCAAGGCCCACTCGTACTCATCCATGTCAAGAACTGCATCTGCTTTGTAAGCATAAACTTCCGCATCATTGCTGTTTACTTTTAAAATTTCATCATATAGGTCTATTCTTGACTGGGGATTTGTCTCCAAATTTGAGCGCATCCATAAAGAGTGGATATACTGGGTGTTGTATATTTTGTTTTGATTGTCCAATATTTTTTTTGATTGCAGTGTCAGCGTGTCTTGAAGAGTTTGCATCTGAGCGTTGTATTTTTGTGTGATTTTATCTAATCTGCTTTCAACTATCTCTTCAGTTTTTCGTCTTATATCTCTAAGTGAATTCCATCCGGCAAAAATAAGGATGGATGTTGCAGCTGCAATAAGGTAAAACATATTGCCGATTGTGTCGGTAATATATCTGGCCGCCCTGTCTGTCTGCTCAACTTCGGCTCTTGAAATTCTTTTTTCAACCTCATTTTTTACTCTCATGTTCTCCATTCGTAAATCTTTAAGTTCATCCATGATGTATCGCTCAATCAACGGTTTTTCTAACTCTTTATCAAGACCTTTGATTTGAGAAGTATCAGCATTTACTGAGGTGTAAAAAATTAGAAAAGAGAGAAGTACAAAAAATTTCAACACAATATTCATAGAGAGCCTTTGGTAAACAAAAATCGGATTTCATTATAACAAGTGCTGCTTCAATAGAAGTTAATTATCAGCCATCTCTTCTCTAGACTATGTGTTGTAATAAATCACCATGTACCACGGTATTGCTACATGCGATAATATGGTCATCTAAGTTGTATTTATCCCCATTTTCGTTGGAAATTTTCCCGCCAGCCTCTTGAACGATGAGTATTCCGGCAGCTACGTCCCATGGCTTGAGATTGCATTCGTAGTACGCTTCAAACTTTCCACATGCCACATAACACAAATCAATCGAAGCAGCGCCTAGTCTACGAATATCTCTTGTTACAGGAAGAATCTTTGCCATAGTGCTGAGTACCCATTCGTAATCTCTGCCTTTTTCCACTTTTGTGTAAGGAAATCCGGTGGCGATTAACGACTGCTGAAAGTCAGTTTGTTTTGAGACATAAATCCGCTCACCATTTAAAAATGCCCCACAGCCGAGTTCAGCACTGAAGCACTCATCTAACACGGGATTGTAGACCACGCCTGCAACCGGTTTTCCATCTTCCCATATACCCACTGAGATTGCACAAAATGGCAGTCCATGGACGAAGTTAGTCGTACCGTCTATGGGGTCGACGTAAATCGCTTTTTTGGGATGAATTATTTCTTTTGTGCTCTCTTCACCGACGACCGTGAAATCTGGAAACGCTTTTTTTAGACTCTTTGTGAGACGTTTTTCCACAGCCACGTCGTATTCGGTGACAAGATCCACCGTACCTTTGTACTTGACATTTTTGTCCGCGTGATATCCTTCTAAGAAGAGTTCACGACAATCTTTGACTATATTTATAAGTTGTGTTGTTATCATAAGCGCCATTTTTATTGTATAGCCAGTATAATCAGAGGCGGATAGATGAAGAGTCCGATATATGGCAGAAAGTTATTTATTGGAGATAATAGAGCTAATGTTAAATCTTCTGAGAGCTCTTTTTTTATAAAAACTTGTTGTATTAAAAGTATTTTTATAACAATATCTATGGTCTTGATAAAGAGTAAAATCATCGCATAAACATTGTATTCGCTTAGCATTAAAAACCCTATACTGAAGTAGAAGGTTGGGTGCATGATTAAAAATAGAAAAATATTTTTGGAATAATACCGGTACATTCGAGCCAACATACCCATGACACTCTGTGCTTTCTGCCAATATACTTCATATAGTTCTAGTAAAACAAAAAGGAATACATAGTTTAAAATAAGTTCATCTATCATTTTAAACAACTATAATATGAAGTAACAATCAACATGTAGTTCCTTTGTGCAAGTGGCAAAAGTATATCATTTTAGTTATTTATCTTTCATTATTCTATTACCGTGTATAATAACAATCAAAAGTTATAGTTATTTAAAAATTATGATTATTTTGCAGTATTACTATATAGTGGACTAAATAATGCTTGATAAATAATAGAAGTTATATACGAAGGAGTATTGAATGATAAAAACATTATTAATTAATCCTATAACAAAAGAAACTACAGAAGCTTATGTTGATGTTCGTTCACTTGAGCAGCTTTACGAATTTAATGGAACAAGCGGTTTTAGTATCCCCTTGGTTCTTGCTAATGGAGATTCATTGCTATGGCATGTGGATAGCCCAGAAAAAAAAGAGTCTGGTTATTTTTTTGGACTAAAAGATAAGATAAAGAACTTAAGTTTTTTAGATAAATCCCAAAAACTATTGAAAAAAATCTAACAAATTATAAATAAGACAAAGATATTAGATTCTCAGCTAAAGCTGAGAATCATTATTTTCCAAGATAAAGTTGTCTAGGTCTAGAAATTTTTGTTTTTGTTTCTTTCTTGTACTCAATCCATTGTGTTATCCATCCCACTGTTCTTCCTATTACAAAAACAGGAGTAAACATTGATTTTGGAATTTGAAGTGCTGTTAAGATAACACCTGAATAAAAATCAATATTTGGATAAAGTTTTCTGCTTATAAAGTATTCATCACTTAGAGCAATCTGTTCAATTCTATTGGCTATTTCCATGAGATTTGAATCAAGATTTAGCTCAACTTTCAGTTCATCTTGTAGTTCTTTTAAAGCTTTCGCTCGTGGATCAAAATTTTTGTACACACGATGTCCGAATCCCATTAATCTAAACTCATCTTCTGGGTCTTTTGCTCGAGCTATAAACTTATCTACATTTTCTACACTTCCTATCATTTCTAATTGTGCGATAACTGACTCATTCGCTCCGCCATGAGCTCTTCCCCAAAGTGCTGATATACCGGCACTTATAGCTACATATGGATGTGCTCCGGTTGAAGCAACAGTACGGACTGTCGTTGTAGAAGCATTTTGTTCATGGTCGGCATGCAGAGTAAAGATTGTATCAAGAGCTTTTATTTCAATTTCTCTTATAATATCTTCGCCGTTAGCATTTCTATGCATTTTCCCACCTGGATATGCTCGAAGCATATACAAAAAGTTCTCTGTAAAACTTTTGTCAATGTCAGGTTGAATAAATGGTGCACCGATGGAGTGTCGATAAGCAAAAGCAGCAATTGTCGGCATTTTCGCAATGATTCTTCTTGCCATCTCTTGGTATTCTGCTTCACTATGTATGACTAAATGGTCATAATAAAATGATGATAATGCAGATGCAGCGGAAGAGAGAGTAGCCATAGGATGGGCATTGGATGGGAAAGCTTTAAATAAGTTTTTTAAACCCTCATGTAAAAAGGATCTATGTCTCAGTTCCAAGTCAAAATCTTTTGATTCTTCTTTATTTGGAAGTTTTGAATTCAAAAGAAGATAACATACATCGAGATAGCTGTTATTAGAAGCTAGCTCACTTATTTCAATTCCTCTATATCTTAATTCACCCTTTTCACCATCTATAAATGTTATATCAGATATACAACTAGCGGTAGATGTAAATCCTGGGTCATAAGTGAACATTTTTGTTTTTGCATAAAATGTTGATATGTCAACTACACTGGGACCCCTTGCCGCGTCTAATATGTCAAATTCAAATGACTCATTTGTTCGGTTGTTTATTATTGTAAAACTATTTTTCATTTACTAACTCCTTATTGAATTTCTTTTTTTTAAATTTTGCACCTAAAAAGTCACAAATAAGTTCTGCATCTTTATACGCATTTCCTAAACAGCTTGTAGCCCCAGGTGAAGGTGTCATGTTGAAAACTATTCCTTCTCCTGTTTCTATCTTTGCTTCACCGAGAAAAAGTTTTTTACTTACTTTATCTATAACCTGAGGTCGCAGTCCACCAATGCCATCAGCAAATTCTATGTCATCTTCAGTTATAAATGGCACTATTTTCTGCACTTCCTTGGCGAAGAGTTTAGTTCTGATGCCTGGGACTTCATATAGAAAGTTTTTAATAGCATACTCTCTGATATCATCGTCATACATAAGGTCATAAAAAACTTCAAATACCTCTTTAGATGGAGCAAGTGTCTCTATAAAATCTAAAAAGTGAGCATGATGATATCTTTCTAGTTTTGGAAGTACTATAGCTGTTGGACCAAAACGAACAGTGTTATCATGAATAATATCTGGATCACCATGAATAGCTGCAAAGGGCAGTTTCGGATTTTGTATGGTGTAAACCTTTGATTTTAGTGAATCTATTTTGGAATAGTAAAAACTTCCACCGACAGGCAGACAAGAAAAATTTTGGCCATGTCCCATTTGATGAGCCAGAAGAAGTGAATGCGCACCGGCGTTGACAACTACATAATCACTATAGTATGGTTTTCCTTCTACTATAACTTCAAATTTGTTCCCAATTTTTTTAATCTTTTCTACCTCTTTGCTAAGGTAAACATCTATATCAGAGTTCTCTTTTTTTGCATTTCGCACAAAACTTTTAGCGATTTCACCAAAATCTACTGCACTCCATCTTTTGTCTGTTCCCATAGCAGCGATATCTTCATTTGCATCTCTGCCTTTTAAAAGTGCCGGTTCAATCTCTGCCAGTTTTGCTTTATCCCAGTATTCCATGTATGGAAAAGCATCTTTAAACTCTTTATATCTGTCTTTAATGAATTGAACCTCTTTGTCTCCTACACCAAGCGCCATCTTTGGGATTTTAAACATATATTTGTTTTCATATCCATAAAGTTTTCCGTAGTTTTCAACCATAGTCGCAGTTTTGTTTGTTTTGATGGCCTTTTCTAAAGTGTAATTCGTTTCTATGTCTCCACAGTGCAGAGTTTGCGAGTTACCTTTTGCATTAGAGTTCAGCGTGGCAATGTCATTATACTTTTCAAAGAGTGCTACAGTTTTTATATTTGTATATTTAGCAAGTGTATAAAGCAAGGCTGTACCTGAAATACCGCCACCAACTATTATCACATTATAATAGTGATTGTTAGGCATAGAACCTCCTTGAAATTTTTATGTATCATTGTATCTAATTATTGTAAAATTATAAAATTTTATATTTAAGGGCATAAATGCAAATTAGAGAATTAGATTTAAAAGAATTATTTACTGCTTATGAAGTTGTCTCGCAGCTAAGAATAGAATTGTCATACAAAGAATTTGAGGATTTGATATATGACATGCGATATATGGACTATAAAATGTTTGGGATTATGGAGGGTGAAGAGTTGATAACTTATGCCGGAATAGTCATTCAAACAACGCTAAAAGACAAAAGGCATTTGAGAGTTTTTGATTTCATTACAGATAACGATAAAGATGTAAAAAAGTACGATGCAATTATGCTTGAATATCTAAACGACTATGCAAAAATAGCGATGTGTGAGAAAGTGCTGTTTTAAGCGCAGCACTTTTTGTATTTTTTTCCACTTCCGCATGGGCAGGTTTCATTTCTCTCAATCTTGGAGTTATAAAGTAGTCCGTCACCATATCTCCACATGCCGTCTTCTTTTTTAAAGTTACTTTTCTCATGCAAAACTTTTAGCCCCTCTTTGTCGCGGTAGTAGGCTTTGAACTCAACAGTGTCACCTATTGCGGACAGCACATCAAGTTTTAGCCATTTTACAGAGTTACTAAACTCTTCTATGAGTTCAATATCTTCATCATAGCGGTTATCTTTAACAGCACTTAAAACCAGATATCTTCCATCGCCTTTTACGTAAGCGCTGTAACGACTTCTCATGAGTTCTTGCGGTGTCAGAGCATCTTTGTTTCCATTGATTATTGCGCCGCAACATTCGTCATACTCTTTATCAAGCCCACATGTACAGTTCATAAATGTTTCCCTTTTTTGATATACTAACATATCTTTAACTATTTAGGTCAATCATGAAAATTAAATCTCTCTATATTTCTGCCCAAGAAAAAAATGCGGGTAGTTTGTTCGTAACTATGGGGATGATGGAAATTCTCAAAAGAAATCTCCACCGAGTTGCCTTCTTCCGCCCGATTATCTCCTCTAAAGATGTCAGAGATGGCGATATAAGCTTTATGCTGGAGAGATATAATTTGCAAATGGAATACGAAGATGCTTATGGCTTTGATGTAGAATATGTTGAAGACATGATAGCTTCAAAGCGTGATAATGAGCTTATTGACCAACTTATTATAAAGTTTAAGAAGCTTGAAGATAAGTATGATTTTGTTCTGTGTGAAGGGATTCGACGTTCATTTTTAACTTCCACAATAAGCTATGATTTAAATATGAAAATTGCTCAAAATTTTGCTTCTTCCTATGTCAATATTATCAGTGCAAAAAATCTTACAGCTAAAGAAGTTTATGAAAATATATTGATAGAAAATGAGAATTCCACATGTCAAGGGTGTACCCATTTTGCAACTTTTGTAAATAGACTTGATGATAAAAAGTATAAGGCTTTAGAGAAAAAATTAAAAAACTATGAGCTTAATACTTATCTTTTAAAAGAGATTGAAGAGTTAGACATGCCAACTATTGCAGATGTTATAGAAGGCATAGGAGCGAAACCGGTTTTAATGAAAGATCGAGACCGCACTCGTGTAATCCGAGGTGTTAAAGTTGCAGCACTGACGGTTGATAATTTCTTAGACCACATAGAAGAGGATGATTTAATCATAGTTCCGGCAGACAGGTCAGATATAATTTTGGGTCTTTTGGGAACGATTTATTCTAAAAGTTATCCAAATATAACCGGAATGATTTTTCCATTTGACATGCGTGCTCATCCAAACATCCAAAAGTTAATTTCCGGACTGGATAGTTTTACAATTCCCGTTTTATCGGTAGCTACAGATACATATATAACAGCAAGAGATCTCTCTCAAGTGAATGCAAAGCTTAGAGTGACCAGTGAGAGAAAAATTGCGTTGGCTCTTGGACTTTTTAACTCAAGTGTGGATATTGAAGCAATTGAAAAAAAGATTTCCAGTACTGCTAGCACGGTTCTTACTCCTATGATGTTTGAATATAAGTTATTTGAAACAGCGAGGTTGAATAAAAAGAGAATAGTTCTGCCCGAGAGCAGTGATGAAAGAGTCTTACGGGCGGCGGAAATAATTTTGCGTAGAGAAGTGGCAGAAATTATTCTCATAGGGAAAAAGGAAGAGATTAAAGAAAACTATTTGAGATTAGGTTTAGACTTAAGCAAGGCTACTATAGTAGACAAGGATAATCCTAAGTTAGTAAAAGAATTTGTAAAAACTTTTTATGAGATGAGAAAAGACAAGGGTTTGACTTTACAGGCTGCTGAAGACGCAATAAATAATGTTAATTATTTCTCAACCATGATGGTGCAATTGGGATATGCAGACGGGATGGTGAGCGGTGCTATTCATTCAACTGGAGAAACAATCCGTCCGGCACTTCAAATCATTAAAACTGTACCTGATGTTTCGGTAGTTTCAAGCGTGTTTTTTATGTGTCTTAAAACTAAGGTTTTGGTCTATGGAGATTGCGCAGTAAACCAAGACCCTGATGCAAAAACTTTGTCTGAGATAGCTATCTCTTCTGCTAAAACTGCAGCATCTTTTGGGATTGAGCCAAAAGTAGCCATGCTGTCTTACTCAACCGGAGACAGCGGAACGGGAGCAGATGTAGATAAGGTGCGAGAGGCAACAAGACTGGTGAGAGAAAAAAATCCAGAGCTTCCTATAGAAGGACCCATCCAGTATGACGCTGCAGTAAATAAAAGTGTTGCCAAAACCAAGCTTCCAAACTCAAAGGTGGCGGGGGAGGCGACAGTCTTTATTTTTCCGGATTTAAATACAGGTAACAATACTTACAAAGCAGTCCAGCGTTCAAGCGATGCAATTGCCATCGGTCCGATACTTCAGGGACTAAACAAACCGATTAATGATTTGAGCCGCGGTTGTTTGGTGGAAGACATTGTAAATACAGTGGCAATCACAGCTATTCAGGCAGGACAAAAAGCATGAAAATAGCAGTTATTAACTCTGGAAGTTCTTCTATAAAATTTCAACTTTTCAATATGCCAAGCGGAGAAGTTCTAGCTCAGGTTCTGGTCGAAAAAATAGGAGAGTTCAGTTCTCGGACTACTCTGAAATATGATGAACATAAGCTTGTTATAACTTCTGTTATTAAAAATCATCATGATGGTTTGGAAAATATTATCTCTATGTTGTCGGAACATGATATCTTGCAAGATTTTGCTTCACTTGATGCGGTTGGACACAGGGTTGTTCATGGAGGGGAAGAATTTAAAAGTGCTACACTCATTAATGATAGAGTTATAAAAACCATAGAAGAGCTTATCTCTTTAGCCCCTCTTCATAATCCAGCCAACTTAGAGGGTATTTTGGTAGCACGAAAAAAAGCTCCATTTGTCCCGCAAATCGCAGTTTTTGATACAGCTTTTCATTCCCACATGCCTCAAGAAGCATATCTTTATGCTCTTCCTTATGAGATGTACGAAAAGCATAAAATTAGAAGATATGGCTTTCATGGAACTTCCCACGCCTTTGTGCTAAAGCAGGCTGCAATTGAATTACAAAAAGATGTAAATGAGTTAAATATTATAACGCTTCATCTTGGCAACGGAGCGAGTGCCTGTGCCATAGAAAATGGAATCAGTATAGATACTTCTATGGGATTTACCCCGCTTGAAGGTCTTGTCATGGGAAGTAGAAGCGGAGATATTGACCCTGCTATTATTTTTTACATGCAAAGAGAATTAGGCCTGAGTGTAGATGAAGTCGATGCCATGTTAAATAAAAAGTCTGGGTTGCTAGGTATTTGTGGCAACAATGATGTGAGAAGTATAATTGAAGCCGATGGCGAAAAATCAAAGTTAGCGCTTGACATGATGATAAGAAGAATTAAAAAATACATAGGTGCATACATGGCAGTTCTTGGAAGAGTGGATGCTATTGTTTTTACGGGTGGAATTGGTGAAAATTCAGCTTATGTTAGGGACGCTGTTTTGGATAACAGTTTTACGAAGGGAATTAAGATTTTAGTAATAAAAACTGATGAAGAGTTGGAAATCGCTAATGAGTGTTTAAGTGTTTTGAAAAAGTAGTTTTTGTGGAGTTTTAAAAAGAAGAAATTACAGGCAAGATGCCTGTAAAAGTAAAACCTATAAAGGAGTTACGTTCTCAGCTTGAGGGCCTTTTTGACCTTCACCGATTTCGAAAGTTACTTTTTGCCCTTCAGCTAAAGAAACACGACCGTGACCTGAGTTGTTTACTTGACGAAAGTGTACGAATACATCTTTTCCGCCGTTATCTTGTTGGATAAATCCAAAACCTTTTTCTTCGTTGAACCATTTAACAGTTCCGTTTAGTAATTCTGCCATTACAAATACCTCTTGGTGTAAAATACGCTTCATTTAAGAAGTGGAGTCAAAAATTGGAGAGTCTTTAGGTTTTTGTATACGTACAAAATTACACACTAAAGATGAACTCGAGCCTCATCTTTTCATCGAAAAAAGTATACCTGAATTATGTTAAATTACCAAATATTTAACCAATTTAACTAATTTATCCATTTGTCGATTTTATAATGATGTAGGTATATACTCTAAATAAAAAAGGATAAGTCATGCAAATATCATCAAGTGCAGGGTTGGTAAATTCAACTCTTAAGTCTATGGGTAAAGAAGAATCCTCTGGGATAAAAAGTTTATATACAGAGAAGCTTACGAACGATGAAGCCGCAGAGTTAAGAAAGCAGATAATGGAAAATGCAAACTCTTATGCATTTAAATCTACAAATATTCAAACCAATATTTTAAATCCTGCTGATCAGTTTAAAAAAGATTATCAGGACTTTCAAAGCTTTTTGAGCGGGATTGGTTATGAAGGTAAACCGATAGCTGATTTGTCTCAGAATGAAGCAGCTGCACTTGTAAGTGAAGATGGAATCTTTGGTGTCAAACAAACTTCTGAGCGTATAGCAAATTTTGTGATAAATGGTGCAGGAGGAGATGAAAGTTTACTTCGTGCGGGGCGAGAGGGAATGCTGCAAGGTTTTAAAGAGGCTGAGCAAATGTGGGGAGGGAAACTTCCGGACATATCTCAAGAGACAATGGCTAAGGCTACCGAAATGGTAGACATGGCTATGATTGATTTAGGTTTTTCTCTTTTAAACAAAGAAGTTTAAAAATTTGATATGATGTCAAATAATTAAAAGGAAGAGCATGAAATTTGAACTAAAAGATGATTATATAGAACTTTTTAAACTCCTGAAAGTTTTAGATTTGGTGGATAGCGGGGCTCAGGCAAAGATGCTTATAGCAGATGGTTATGTTAAAAGAAATGCAGAGACTGAGCTTAGAAAAAGAGCTAAAATAATCACTGGGGATGTTATAGAAATAGCAGATGTAATTATAGAAGTTGAGTAAAACTAATTCACATTAGAAAGAAATTCACTTGTGTTGCACTGCAAGAGAAAGGAATTAGAGCGTAAGCAAAATTTATTATTATTTATGATAAAGTATTTGGAATTAACTAAAGAATTGAGTGGAAATGAATATTTTAAAACAGACAAAACGCAATACCTTATCCTTGATAATATCCATTATTGCTGTATCTATGCTGATAGGTTATTCTTTTTTAAAATACCAATTTAAAATCTCTATAAATGAACAATTAGATGAAAATTATAAAAGTATAGAAAAATTGTTTAATAGAAATATTGAACATGATAAAGAAAAATTTACATTGGAACTCGATGCAATTGTTTCGATTCCAGGCTTATCAAAAGCTGTGGCTAGACAAGATCATACACAACTTGAGTACTTGGTTTCTGAGTACTACACAAATCTAAAAAAGATTTATCCTGACATTAAAACCCTTACCTTTCATTCAAGTGATGATATTACAATATATAGAGCACATAAACCGGAACTTTACGGCGATAAAGCCAGTGAAAAAACAAAATTAATCACTGATACAGATAAATTTGAGAAATCATTCAGCGGGTTTGAAGTTGGAGGATTTGAGGTGACATATCGAGTCACATATCCTATATTTAATGAAAATAGATATGTTGGAAATGTTGAGGTTGGTTTGGACTCAACATATTTTTTGACTGAGTTGAGTGATGTTTTCAATTTGCATGCAGGTTTGTTGATAGAAAAATCATTAAGTAGTCTTATGTTGAACCCTGAGAGTATTTCTGTTGATAATGAACATGTACTCTTAAATGCTGATAAAGCTATACAGTCATATTTTCTTACAAATAAAGGAGAACAATCTAATTTTATTTATAATGAAAAGCTGTTACATGTGAAAAACAATATTCCGTTATTAAATCATGAGGGGAAAACTTTAGGTTATTTGGTTATTGGGATTGATAAAGAAAAAATAATTGATAAAAATAATTTATTTATATATCGTTTTTTTGGATTAGTACTAATCATGATGATGATTGCAGGTTTTGTGATGAGCAAAGGTTTTCAAAAGATTTTAGATTTTTTTACAGAGCAAATATACATAGACCAGTTAACAGGGTTGAAGAACCGTATTGCATTAAATGAGCTTCTTATTTTAAGCAAAAAACATGTTCTCATACTCAGTGATATAAAAGACTTCAGTATTATAAATGAGCTGTATGGCGCGCAGGTCGGTAATGAAGTCTTGAAGTATGTTGGAACAGCCTTTAGTACTTTTGCCGATGAACATGGTTTTCAAGTTTTTCGTATAGCATCTGATGAATATATTTTATACAAAGAAGATGAATTTTTTGATCCGGATGACTATAGTGATACTTTAGAATTGTTACACACTACTGTTAGTTCTCTTAAAATAGCTATCGCCGGTATAATTGACATAATCAGGGTTGATATAAACTCTGGAATAGTCTTTGACGACGAAGACTCGCTTGAAAAAGTTCAAATGGCTTTGAAAAAAACAAAGAGTTCAACTTCTCCATATCTGGCGTATACCAAAAATGTTGATACAAAAGAGAAATCGGAAACAATTTTACAGATAAAAAGTGCAATTAGAAAGGGGCTTGAAACCAATAATATTGTTCCATTTTTTCAGCCAATTACTGACAATATGGGTAATATTACCAAATATGAGTCTCTCATTAGAATTGTTGAATTTAACGATGGCATTAAAAACATCATCTCACCTGACTCTTTTATAGCAATATCTAAACAGGGCGGTTTTTATACAGAAATATCAAAACGAATGATTGAATCCAGCCTTTTGTTTTTTAGAGGCAGGGATGAAAAAATTTCAATTAATTTATCTCCAGGTGACCTTTTCAATACAGAAATAATGGATACTTTGATAGAAAATATTAAACAGTTTGATACTCCGAGCAGGATTGTCATCGAAATCACAGAACAAGACAGTTTAGAGAATTTTGACAGATTTGTACATGGGATTAACATGTTAAGAAGACTTGGTGTATTGATTGCAATCGATGATTTTGGCAGCGGTTATGCAAATTATGCGCATATTTTGGTTATCAGACCTGACTACCTTAAGATTGACGGCACCTTAGTAACTGAGATTATGACGAATAATGATATACGAATACTGGTTAGAAGTATTGTTTCTTTTGCTAAAGAGTTAAAAATAAAAACTATTGCTGAGTATATTGAAACTGAAGAGATTTTTGAACTTTTAAAAGGTTATGGTATCGATGAATTTCAAGGTTATTACTTTGGTAAGCCAATTGATTTTATAAATCAAAAAGATTTATAAGATAAAAGAACTCACCAAACCGATAGCTCTACCAAAACTTTACCTTCTGATTTTTCAAGACTATACAATCTTCTTAAAAACCCTAGAGTAAAGGGATTTTTGATACTCTTAACTACAAACGATTTGTAATAAACCTAACTACTAAAAACACCAACATGCTAAAACCTATGATTACTGCTGCTAGCGGAGCACTATAGCTAAGACCATAACTATTAAATCTATCAAAAATAAGAACAGGGGTAGTCAAACTGCTGCAACAAATGTGTACAAAAGATTAGGGATTGTACACGCAAAACGATTTTTAAACCATACAGAAATTGATACAACAATGAAATATTTGAATATAGATGATGATATGGAACTAGTAGATTATGGACTTTAAGGTGTAAATTTTTAAAAATACACTATAATTGTATAGTTAATCTATTTTTTAACGATTATCGACTACGAAAGGAATGAAATGGATATAGCGATAGAAAAAAGTTTACTAAACTATAAAACTCATATTATTGATCATGCTACATTATCCTCCATATTGATTAATAATGGCTATTCTAGAATTAATGATAAAATAAATAACTTAAAGAAAAAAGGAAGCTTACAAGCTTTAAAAAGAGGTTTGTATTTACATAAATCTCCTTTTGTAGAAAATTCAATATCAAAAGAAATTATTGCAAATACTATGCTAAGTCCATCTTACATATCGTTTGATTATGCACTCTATTATTATGGCTTAATCCCAGAGAGCGTATTTGATGTAACTTCTGCTACAACAAAAAGATCAAAGTCGTTTAAAACTGATATTGGAACTTTTAGCTTTAAAGAAATAAAAAAAGAGTTGTTCCATATTGGGTTGACAATACAATCAGCAAAAAATGGTAACTTTATAATAGCAACAAAGGAAAAAGCCCTTTGTGATAAAGTTTACTATACAAAAGACATACAAGTCACATCTAAAAAATCTATGATAAGCTTTTTAGTAGATGATCTAAGGATTGATGTGGATGAATTCGAAGATTGTGATATGGATATATTTATAAAATATTTTAAAATAAGTAAATCAAAAAAAATCAAATTTTTAATAGAAGCGTTAGAGGATATAGCATGAATATAATAGAACAGATGTTGTCAAACTATGACATAACGAATGAGGCTGACCTTGTTAACGCTTTAAAAGAGGTATTTCAAGAGATTGCGCTTTTAGGATTATATCATGGTGGTTTTTTTGAAAAAGCTGCTTTTTATGGTGGAACAGCTTTGAGAATTTTATATGGCCTACCAAGGTTTTCAGAAGATTTAGACTTTACACTTTTGCAAAAGAATAGTGATTTTGATTTAGAACAATATTTTGGCTCTATCGTAGATGAGTTTGAGGCACTAGGGATAAAGATAGAGATAGCAAAAAAGGTAAAAAAAGATTTCAGTAGTGATATAGCTTCTGCATTTTTGAAAAATGGTACTTCTATCCATACACTAAAAATTCAAGCTGATGATCTAGGAAATATCTTAGATGGAATACATAGTGGCAAAAAACTAAAAATCAAATTTGAAGTTGATATCAATCCACCACTAAAATTTCAAACCGAGTCAAAAACTTTACTACTTCCAAAAACATTTAATATTATCTCAATGACTCTTCCAAATTTATATGCAGGAAAAATGCATGCAGTTTTATGTAGAAAATGGCTCTCAAGAGTAAAGGGTCGTGACTGGTATGATTTTGAATGGTATGTAAAAAGAAATACCTCTTTGAACTTGGAGCATCTACAAGAGAGAATGTATGAAAGTGGCGACTTAGATAAAAGTATAAAACTTGATGAAAGATTATTTAAAGAACTGATGTATAAAAGAATTGAAGAATTAGATGTCGATGGAGCGATTAAAGAGGTCAGTCCATTTATTAAAGATAAGAGTGGTTTTGAGTTTTGGTCAAGCGATTATTTTAAACTATTAACAGATAAAGTGATGTTTGAGCAGTAGTTTCGCCGCAGGGGAAACTATTGCGCTCCTAGTACTTGTTATATTCTTATGCAAGTTTTAGTCTTGTACTTTTAGTGTATTTCGATAGTCTATTGAATTAGGTATTGCTTCTTTCTAGTATATCTTCATGTTGAGTACTTGTATTTTTTAAATTATTGTTTATATTTGGGTGCTCGGTGCTCCCGCTTGTTGTCTGGCGCTATGCGACAGATGACTAGCGGGTGTTCAACCCGCGCCCCCGTTGTCCGGTCGCGTAGCGTCCGGACAACGACTGTCTTGAGAAATACGAACCCGCGCTTTGGGTTCGTATTTCTCTCCAAGTTCTTGTTATGTACTTTTTATAGTTATCTGTTACTTGACTTTAATAACAGTGTCTGCATCTTTTTCAAGCGCTTGAGCAGTGCCGCCTTGTTTTACACATTTAAAATGTAATTCAGTAGAACCAAGTCTTCCTGGTGCAGCAGGAATGAGTGTTTCTCTTAATGTCATTACTTCAAGACCTTTTTTTATACAAAAAACATTTGCTTCTTGATAAACTTCTGCTTTATTACTTAGCGATACTCCAATTCCAGGATAGCCATCTTTTTTACCAATAAAGTATGAGTCTTGACTCATAGGAATAACCCCTGTACTTGAGCAACCAATAAGTAAGAAGCCTAAAGCAATTGTTAAAATTATTTTTTTCTTCATAATGTTCCTTTGTGACATAACGGTTGAATAGAGCCAATAAGTGACCGCTAGGTAACTTATTGGCTCCTATGTTTTGTTATAGATTTTGTTCTAATATCAATGCTTAATAAATCAAAAAGATAATTACTTGTATCGGTATCTTCTAGGGAAGCTGTTTTTGTCATACCAGCGGCTTCTAAAGTTGGAATAACATCATTATCAGTATCTTCTAAAGACTCAGTAATAGTTCTTCCGTATATATCATTATCAGTATCTTCTAAAGATTTTGTGATTGTTCTTCCAAAACTATTGTCATTGTCAGAATCTTCTAAACTTCGTGTCATAGTCGATGCTGAAATATTATTTTCTAATATAATTTCAAAATTTGACAAATAAGGCTTTTTCATTTGTTGCTCCCAATAAAAATATAAACTATAGTTATTATAGCCATAAACAATAAAGTCCTATGTAAAAATAACTCTATATTTTTTATATAACTAACATGTGCTTGTGAAAATAATTCAGTCCACCTCATATTTGAATAATAGAATTTAAATTTACTGTACTTAATAGTTGTATCCGTAAAATCATCATAAGTTTCTCTAATAAATGTACTTACTGACATAGACTGTAGATTAAATATTATCATGTTTGTGAACAAAATTAACAAATAGTAAAATAATATTTTCAAGATTAAATTTCCATCAATTGTTTTGTTATAAAAACAAGTTAAACTAGTTAGCTGTGTGAATATTATAGATATAAAAGCAGCTACTAGTGTAATATAAAAAGTTCCTTTTGTTCTGGCTGTATTTTTTGAATCATTATAAACATTTGTATCATCTTTTAAAATTTCAATAGATTCGCTTTGCAGTTTAGAATCATATTGATGATAATTACTTTGAAAAAAACTATCAATTTCAGTTTTTGTTTTATCAATTTTTTGACTTATAATATTTTTTAAAGAGAGTAAATAAAAAAAATCAAACTTTTCTTTATATGTAAAAAAATAAATTTTATAACTTCCAAATGGAATCATAAAAAGTGAAAACCTGTATCTAATCTTTTCACTATTATAATCATTTTCAATAGTATGAAAATTTTCATCATGAGATAATTGTAAAAAAGGTATATCTGATAAGATGATTTTTTTAATATATTTAGCAATAGGATGATTTATTTCATAAATCAATCTGATTACCATAAAGTATGTAATAACGATTATATTAAATAAACTAACATTATATATAGTATCAAGCATCTAAATACCTCATTATCTTATCTGAAATATCCAAATGTAATTTGTTTTCTAGCCATAGCCATTGTCCATTTGGATTACATTCTAAAAAATAATATATATTATCTTTTACCATATAGTCAAAAGCACCAAATTTTAAATTCGTAAAATTAATAAATTTCATACATTCATCAAATATTATTTTTGGTGTATCAATAAGTTCATATATTGCATTCTTATTATTTCTCCAATCTACCTGATTTGAGGTTATTTTGACTGTATAAAAAACATTATCTATAAATGTTATTCTCAATTCATAGTCTGCTTCTATTTTTGTTTGAAAATATGTTGGGCTAAGTTCAATATTATCAATTTTTTTATTAATTGTATTTGTCAGAACATGTTTATTTTCTGTAATTTTACCTGTAGATAATGGTTTTGCAATCCACTCATAAGGTTCAACTTTTTTATTAATAAAATTGGAATCATTAGAAATAATACTCTTAGGACATTTGAAACCTAATTTTTTTGCAATGAACAACTGATAAATCTTGTTTTCTATTTGTCTTAAAAAAGTTGGTTTAGATAAAACCTTTCCTTCAAAAGAATCGACAAAACCAATTATAAAATTGTATATTTCTTTTTGCATATAATTTCTATATTTTTCTTCATAATCATTTAGGGAAGGTAAAAATATTTTTCTAAAATATATTGATTTTATTTGTCTAAATAAATCTTTAATAATTAAATTAGCTTGTGTATCTTCATAATATATGTAATCATTTGTAATAGAAATTTTATATTTTTCTAGTTCATCTAAATTTAATCTAATAGTATTATATTTTACACTGTACTTTTGAATGAGAAAATCTACTGTCGTATCGTATGTAGATGTTACAATCAAAATATATTTTTTCATTAGATTCCTTCGTATCTATAACTATTTATTAATTCCCATTATAGTGAACTCAGACTTAATATAAAGAAATAAAGGAACACATAAAATGTTCCATTAAAAATGCAAATTTAATGAATTTCATAATATATTGTCACAATCTTAATCTTTTGTACTATTATCCTTAAAAATAAAATGTCCTTTTATCACAGAAATAACCGTTATTTGGACAAAGTGTCTACTATTTGTTAAATAACCCATTAAAAGGACATAATGTCCCTTAAGTAAAAGGTATAAATATTTGTACTTTAAAAAAGGGAAGGGGAGTTGAGAAGAAAAAATGTAACCGTAGTGTCACCGTAAACAGTCAAATTCATAGTAAAACTGTTACATAAAGCTCGTAAAGCCCTATTTAGTGGAGAATATAAAACTTTTATTGAATTTCAAGATATACCTCCAATATAAAAGCAGAATTATACTAAAAAGATATTATGATGCGAATAGTAAATTTAAAGAAAGAGAATATTATGAAACAAGAGAGTTATGAACTATTTAAAAATGGAAGTGTTGAAGAAATAATCAAAGTTATAGATGCCGAGTTAAAGACAAGAAATGAATCTCCATTTTGGACAGATAAGGTTGTTCCATTTTCAAAAGCAATTTTGAGTGTACTTGTTCCTTTGAGAGATAATAACATGCTTTTCACACCAGAAAACTTGCCGGTAAATGAGTTGACGCCGGAATTATTCTTTAAATGGAGTGATTTTGTAAGTTTAAAAACATTGGCTTTTACAATTCAGAAGTCAAATGAAGCGGGAGAGTTGCTTAGAACCAAATTGGATAGTTCTACATGTAAGAATTATAAAGAGATTGATTTGAGTAACTTAGGGGATTATCTTAGCAAATATACAGTTAACCTTGAAAATGAAGCTCTGGATTTTCCTATTTCAAATTACAACCTGCACCAAGGTGTAAGTAATGTTATAAAGTCTTTATTATAAAAAAAGAGATAGATCCAATTCGATTTATCTCAACTATCTTAATCTAATAAACGAGACTCCATGAATAAGCTGATAGAGTATTTTATACAGAACAAACGACTGAATTATGCACTTCTAATATTTTTAGTTTATCTAGGAGTTCATGCATACATAAATATTCCAAAAGAGATATTTCCGGATGTTGAATTAGAAATGATTAGTGTTCAGGGCTCCTATGCAGGTGCAAGTGCTGCAAATATGGACAAAATGGCTGTTCGTGAGATAGAAGATGCTATTAGCAACCTAAGTGGTATAGATAAAACTGAAACAACCATTACTCCTGGTAAATTTATGATTATGTTAACACTCAATGAGAACTCAAATAGAATAAATACTTTAAATAATGTAAAAGATGCTGTTGCTTTGTCCAGACAATATCTCCCCTCTGACATGATAGAGCCTATTTGTACTCTTATGGATAAATCAAGATCTCTTATAAAATTATCCGTCTCATCAGACAAACTCTCTTTAGGTGAGTTGACCGTAGTTGCTAAAGATGTGAAATCTAAATTGTCAAAAATCAAGTATATAAGTGAAATTGAAATCCGTGGAGATTCGGATGAAGAAGTGACTATAAAAGTTAATTCACAAGCTGTTTTAGCTTATGGGTTAAATCCATCAAGTGTTACGAAAGCTATCTCAAATTTATCTTACATCTTTCCTATAGGCGACATTGAGGAGAGAGGAAACTTTGTATTTATCTCAACCGTAAACGGAAAATCTGATGTAGAAGGATGGAAGCAGAGCATACTTGAAATAGACTCTAAGTATATAAAGCTCGGTGACATAGCAGATGTAGAAATACAATATCCTCAAACAAATACTTTATCAACTTTTAACAATAATGCTACATTAACTCTTGTGCTTTCTAAGTCAGAGAAAGGAAATTCTATAGAGTTGTCAAAACAGCTTAGCGCTTATGTTAAGAAGATAAGTAAAAATTATGAGGGTGTTATTTTTGATTTTTATCAAGACAGCTCCAAACCAATTGAAGACCGTTTAAATACCGTAGTATCAAATATGATGCTTGGACTTATTTTAGTATTTTTATCTATGTATATTCTTATAAACTTTCGTATCGCTTTTATCGTGGCAATTGGAATTCCCTTTTCATTTATAATAGGACTTTTATTTATTTATCATCTGGGGTATTCTATAAATATAGTCTCACTTCTGGGCGCACTTATAGTTATAGGTATAGTTGTAGATGATGCCATAGTTGTAAGTGAAAATATACAGAGGCATATAGATGATGGCATGAATAACGCAGAAGCTGCTTTGCGTGGTGTAAAAGAGATGATGCTGCCTGTAACTTTGGCGACTGTTACGACTGCCGCTGCTTTTTTACCAATATTTATGTTACATGGAGAAATTGCACTATTTTTGATTTTAGTACCAATCGTTGTTGTTATGATTTTATTTGGCTCACTTCTAGAGAGCTTTTTCTTTTTGCCACTTCATGCTACAGAGTTTTTAAAAAAAAGCAATAATCTTATAGATTGGAAACCTTTTCAAAATCTCTATGAAAGAACACTTCATTTTCATATAAAGTATAAAAAAACATTTTTAATAATTTTTTTGGTTTTGATTCCAATTCTAACAGTTCTAACTGCAAAATCAATGAAATTTCAGTTTTTTCCAAATTTTGACGGGAGTAACCTTTATATATCTGCAAAACTGGATATGAATACACCCATAGAAGATACTTTTAAAATAGCAAAAGAGATAGAAGCGGACTTAATGAATCATTCAGAGGAGTTGTCTATCAAGTCAAGTTCATCAACGAGTGGATATAGAAGAAGTTTATCCGGTGAGACTGAACTAAATAACAATGTATTGTATATCACTTTGGAGCTGTATGATTTTCAAGATCAAGACTGGATGAATAAGTATATAAATCCAGCTTTAAATTTTTCATTTGATTTTAACAATCCTGAAAAAATCAGAAAAAAGAAAACTTTTGAACTATCCCCAAGAGTGAGAGATATCATTGAAAAATATAGAGATAAATATAAAATGGTGGAACTCGGTGTTGCAGAAGATAAGCCAGGATTGATTCGCAGTGATATACAGATAAATTTATCAGGAAGCAATGACGCTGCACTAGAAGTTGCTATAAAAAAACTCGAAGACAAGATTGCGACAATAAAGGGTATTTCAAATTTTAGCGATAATATCCACTATGGAAAAATGGAGTATAAGATAAAAATAAACTCCTACGGAGAGAGTTTAGGCCTCAGTGAAGGCTCTGTTGCAAAACTCTTAAGTGAATATTTTTTGCAAAGTCGTAAGTCAAATACCTTTAATGACAGAGGTGTCATGGAGATAAAAACAGAAGATTTATACAAAGATGAAACTCAGACTTTGCTAGATTTCAGCATACCTCTAGCAGGTGGAAGATTTGTTAAGTTAACAGATATTGCAGAAATTATCAAGATGAGAGACTATGAAAAAATAGATAAGCTAAATGGTGCCATAGTGAAAACAATATTTGCAAATGTTGATAAGAGAAATATAACCCCCGAAGAGATTTTAACTGTGTTGGAGCCAATGTTTGAAGAGATATCTGCTTCTGGTATTGAAGTGAATTTACTTGGTGAAAAAGAGAAAAACAAACAGTTAAAAAGTGATATGAAAAATACGCTTGTACTGGCTTTATTTTTGATTTTTTTAACACTTCTGCTAATTTTTTCAAAAATAAAATATGTGTTGATGGTTATGAGTGTAATACCATTGTCAATCTTGGGGGCGCTCCTTGGACATAAACTTTTAGGGATTCCTTTGACTATGCCCTCTATCATAGGTATTTTAGGGCTTGCCGGAGTTGTTATCAATGATGGGATTATTATGTTGGATTTTTTACATGGGACGCATGAGAGTGATGCATTTTTCAAGCGGGCTAAAATCAGACTCCGACCTATTGTAATCACATCTGTTACAACATTTTTAGGTCTGTTTTCACTTATCTTTTATGCGACTGGACAAGCTGTAATCCTGCAGCCTATAGCAGTTTCTATCGGGTTTGGACTTCTTTGGGGAACAGCTTTAAATCTTATATATCTTCCAACTTTGTACGCCATGGTAAATGATATAAAATATATTGAAAAAAATCAATAAAACATCAGATACAAAGCGCCCCAGAGCAGAAAGACAACTAGTCCAATAATTGCGAATAAAGCAACTACCCTTATTGTAAAGTGAAAAAGGAACTTTACAAAAGTTGGCATTATTTGTATGGCACTATAGGTAGGTTTTTACCTTGTGCGTACATCATTCCACCGAGTAAATTTGTAACCTTGTATCCAAGTTTCTCAGATAAAAATTGAGACACCATAACTGTTCTGCTTCCAGTTCGGCAAATGAGCGCAAAAGGTTTCTTTGTGTCAACTTTTGCATTGAGTTCTTCTAGAAACTTAGGTATATCATAAGTGGCTTGTTCGCTGAAAAACATAATTGGGATTGCCCCTTTGATGAGACCCGTTTCCTCCCACTCGCCAGGCGTTCTTATATCTACAATCGGTATGTTGTCATTTAACATCTTTTGTGATAGATATTCATTAGTAAGTTCTGCAAACAATGATACTGTTAAAATTAGCAGTGATAAAAATATTTTCTTCAAATTTTTCTCCGAATTAAAGTGTATAATTATAACATCAAATGAACAATAGGTTAAAAATGGCAGCATCTCAAAAAGCTATAGACAATTCAACAAGACTTCGTTACATAAGGGCATTGGAGAGATTTCATAATGGCGTTGTTTCTTATCTTTCAAGCACAAATCTGCTTACTACGGAGAGTTATGTCAAAAAAATTGACAACTCTCTAAAGCTTTTAAAAAGAGTTGAAGAGATAGCCCTTTACAAAGGTGAACTGCAGGATTTGCAAAAGCTGGTTGGGAAAATGATTTCGCTAAAAGATTCAGACAAAGATATAGAAGAGATTAAAGAAGAAATTTTATACAGTTCAAACCAGCTAGATAAAAGTAAGAATGCCAGACGCTACAAAAAAGATAAACACAACAGTGACAAATATCAGGATTGGGAATAACCTACAGTAACTTAAAAGAGATCTGCATGCCCAAAAAATACCGCTTGTTTATCATTTTTTCTCATATCTTCTAAAATTTTCTTAGCTTTTAGTTTTGTTTCTTTGTCAAAATATATCAGCATGTTTCTTGAAAAAATAAAGTCAAATTTTCCAAGGGATTTAAAAGATGGATCAAATAGATTTGTCAGTTTAAAAGTCACTAACAATTTTATGTCAGTGTTTAAAGTGTAAAGGTTTTCATTCTTAAGGAAGTATTTTGAAGTTATCTCTGGGGTTAAATTTCTTACATTTCTTTCTCTGTAAATTGCTCGTTCTGCTTTTTTAAGAGCATCAGAATTTATATCTATACCTGTTATGCTAAACTGATTTGAAGCAACTCCAGCTTCAAGTAAAGCAATCGCTATACTGTAAGGTTCTTCTCCTGTAGCAGATGGTGCACAAAGTATCTCAACATGTCTGTGAGCTTTTTTTACAAGCTCTGAAAGTTCTGCTATCTGTTTAAACTCTCTATAAAAAAAAGTTTCATTCGTTGTCAAATAGTCAGTGAGTTCTTGTTTTAAACTTTTATCATGTTCTATAGTATTCAAAAGTTTTTCAAATGAACTTATATTTCTGAGTCTACAAAAAGTAGTCACTTTATTTTGTAAGATACTGACCTGATTATCAAATGTAACTCCTGTTTCATTTTTAAAATAATTAGCTATCAGTTCAATATGAGTATAGTCTTGGGGTTCTTTAATTTTAATCTCTTCTTCTAGTGGTTTTTTTTTCTTAAAAAATCTAAACATCAGCTACAAAACTCCTCAATTTTTTGTATTATCTCTTTTATATTTAATGCTTTTATATTTGGCACTGTTTGTCTTGCACGGCTTGTCATTCCATCAACAATGGCGCTTTGTTCTGTTTCTGTTAAACATGTACAGCCGCTAAGGCTTAGCTCTTTGCATCCATCTACCCCATCATCTCCAATGCCCGTAAGAATTACTCCCATAATTTCAATATTTTTTGCAAAAGGAACGAGAGCGTGAAATAGTATATTTATATTCGGGTTGTAACTATTTTCTCTCGATGGGACATGTGAAAAAACCAAAGCAGAATTACTTTTTGTTACCTTTGTATGTCCATCGCAAAGGTATATATAACCTGAAAATAAAGTTTTTTTATCTTCAGCCATAGATACTGAGTTTTTTGTATGCTCTTTGAGTCTATTCATAAAACTTGGAATAAATCCGTTTACCATATGTTGTGCAATTATTACAGTTGTGTTTTTTAGCTCCGGCAAAGATATGATGATTTTTTGTATTTGTCCCGGACCTCCTGTAGAGGCGCCAATTAGGACAATTTTATCAGGTACGGAAAGCTTCAAGTTTAGCGTGGAGGTCGTCAGTCATAGAGTTGAGATGATCAGCCGCAGCTGCAATCTCTTCAACATTTCTGGCATTTTGTGCAGATAATTTATTTATCTCGGTTACTTGTGTAACGATTGATTCTACATTTTTACCGGTTTTTTCAAAATCACTTACTGTTTTATCGCTAGCTTTTACAGCTTCATGTACAATCTTAACAGTTGCATTTATTTTTTGTTCTACATCTGTTGAAACATTTGCAAGTTCTTGAACTTCTGCTGAGTTAGAGTTCATCTGTCCGCTAACATCTCCAATAGACTGAACTATAACATTGATAGTCGCATTTATTTCAGTAAGAGATTTTTGAGTTCTCTCTGCCAGTTTTCTGACCTCATCGGCTACAACTGCAAAACCTCTGCCATGCTCTCCTGCGCGTGCTGCTTCAATAGCTGCATTAAGTGCAAGCAGGTTTGTTTGGTCTGCAATGTCTGAGATAACTTCAAGAACAGATTTTACCGCATTTGCTTCACTTGACAAGGTATCCATTCTGTGCGCCAATTCAACTTCAAGCTCAGCACTTTGTTGGACTCTTGATGTGAGAGCAACTATATCATTACGGGCAGCATTAAGATTGTCGTTTGCTTTAATGATATCTTTTTTACTCTCCTGCGCATCTCTGATTGCTAAAATAATTTCATTTTTAATATCATTTGCTTTTGCACTGGCTGTATCTATCACGGTTACAGACTTCTCAACATTCGCTCCAACACCGAGAGCTGTTGTTGAAAGCTCATGAGAGATGGAAGCATTTTCTGATGCACTGAGTTTGGAAGCTTCTATAAGTTCTTTAAGACCGAGTATTAATTTGTTAAAGCTATTGGCCATTAAAGATAACTCTAGTGGAGTATTCTCATTGACTTTGAGAGTTAAATCTTGATTTGTGCTTATGTGAAGGAGAATGTTTTTGAACTCTTCTAGTGGAGCTGAGATAGATTTCTTTGTAAAGTAAAGCAGGAAGAAAATAAAAATAGTTATAGCAATAACCAAGGATATTATAAGAATAATAATTTTACGTTCAGTATTTGCTATTTTGTTGTCTATATTATTTATTACATCTTTAAAAAGTTCTACTTCAACACTCCTTAGTATCTCTATAGAACCTGTTACATTAGTAAACCAAACAGAAGAATCAATTCCAAAACCGCCTGATTGACCTTTTGTTTTTGCCAGTTCTATTGTAGCCATGGTTTTTTCTACAGTTTCACCTTTGTAGCTGTCCTCGTAAAACTTTTTTATTTGAGGAGATGCTAAATTCAAAAATTTGCGCAGATTTACAGTGTATGTACCAATACTGGCAGTAAATCTAAAAAATGAATCATCTGCAAAAGTATCTTTAGTAAAAGCTGCACTTAAATTTGCTCGAATTTGTCCGAGTTGCTCTTTTGATGATGAAATATGCGTGTATGCTTGAATTGCATTGCGTCCGTCTATTTCATTCATTTGCGATGGTGCTTCTGAAGAAGTATCTATCAGGGTAATTATAATTTTAGTAAAGTACGAGGCCGTTTCTGGAACGTTCATGGAAACTGCATCTATTGCACTTCTTTTTTGCGCCAGTTCATTCAAAGTGTTAAAAAAAGAGTTATTTGCAAGTGTAGAAGCGTAAACTTGTTTTGCCACTTCTATCGTTTTATCAACTTCTTGTCTTATATTTGGAAGTTTATCTTTGTTGTTTACACCGCCCGAAGCAACATACCCAACACTTAAACCTCTCTCTATTTGCATAGAATGAACAACTGCTGCAAGTGTCTGAGATTCTAAAATACGATTTTTTGATGCTAAAAGGTCATCATCTATATCTATATCAGAAAATATAATACCTACAGATAATCCTATGATAGTCAATATTGGTACTATCATTAAAATCATCAATCTTGTTTTAATACTTGTCTTCATCTTCCCTCGTCCAATTTAAATTTTGGGAAGTATATCAGAAGAATAGATTGAATCATAATTTTTTATTATCTTACCATGAAACTTAGTGCATTGTTATATTAAGATAATAGGTATATCGTGTCATTCAATAAAATAATGCTATTTCATCTCAAGATAGTATGTGATAATATTGGTTCAGTTAAATAAGGTTCATCTGCTAATCCCCATATTTTTATAATAGGATTTGCTGGATAAGCCCCTAACTGATCAAACTTAAGATAAAATTCTAAATAACCGTAATCTCCAAAACTAATTCCTTGTTCTCCATAAAAAGTTTCATAATCATTATTATCTTTACCATTAATAAGATCTATACTCACCTGTGAAGTTAAAGCGGTACTCTCCCAGTCTGGACTAACTGGTAACGCAAACAATCCATCTCCAATAAACCTATTTTTAGCACCATTTCCTGTAACTGCTTTTTCTCCTGTAACTGGTAAAGCAGCATCAGTCCTACAATCAGCCCAACTATATCTGTCTCCTTCCTTGTAACAATAAAATCTATTTGCATCCTTTATGTGATCTGAAAATTTTAAATTTGAATTAAGAGGGCCTTCTATTGAGCAATTATACCATTTATTACTATTTGAAACAACATCTATCTTTTTTTCTTTTAAGGTTAAAATTTTAAATGCCCCATCTCCATCAGCCTGAACCCAACACATTTCATTAACACAATCTCCCGGAACATCTCTCCAATTTGCTTTTAATGTCTCTTTTATTGTTTTTTCGGCAGAACCGACTTTATCTAAGTCATTACTCAAACAAATATGGCTACCTTTATCATTTTCTTGAATCTTCCCTAACTTATCTTTGGTACAACAATTATTTTCAGTAACCCCTTCTAACCAATCAAAATCCCTATCACACGCTGCTTTAAACTTTAGATCATCACACGAATCTTTGTGATTATTAACATCATAATTCCATAAGTCAACTATGGCATCGTCCCACTCACTACAGTCTTCATCAACACCATTCCCACAAATTTCATCTTGTGCCGGTTGAGTGCAAACTTCCTCTAATACACCTAAATTATTTTCTAGTATGGCGCAGTTATAACTTCCATAAATCTCTCCATCATTATATGCACAATCAAGGGTGTTTGGAACTCCATCCAAATCTATATCCAACGAATCTGGTAAATTAGTCACCTCCGCCCACTCGAATTTTTTTGTTCCCTGAAGACATTGAAATTTTAATTTATCTAGTCCATTTTTTTTATATCTTTTTTTTTCTGTTGTAGACATATCTTTAGTTTTTTCACTATATTCTGGATCATCTATCAAAATTGTTTCTTTTAAAGTATCTTTATCACAAGCAAACCAAATTCCTTTTTCACCACACACATATGAAAAACTAGCAACATAAAACTTCATTTTTAGGCAGGCCTTTGCTCCTCCATCACCACCATCACCAACATCATCACCATCCCACTCAAAAGAATCTGAAAAAGCCATTGTAGACGCTTCTTTAGAGGTTATTGTTCCTTGGGGTACATATCCAGCTATACATTCATCTGGACCATATTTATCAATATCATACATCCCAACCACACATTTTCCATTATTTTCCCTATAACTATTAAGAAACTTATCCCAACCACAATTTCCAGGATGGACAGTTATATGTTTTCCATCATCTAATATAGAAGAAGTTGCCCCTTGGTTATTACAATCAAGTTCGGGATCACCGTTCCCCCCATAAATGATCTTACTTTCTTTTAGAGCACCAATAACACTCACACTCATACCTACTAAGAACAGTATTAATACTACAAACATCAATCCTCTTTTTAATCGTACCATGTAATCATTAAAAAACAATACTCAAATATTTATAAAGGTGTCGTCAACAATTAAAGTTAAAACCCTCCAAAAACTCTTTCATTAATTCCTAATAACACATTATTTTTTTGTTCTAGAAGTGAGTAAGGTGCACACCGACTACCCCATCCACTTAATTTTTCTCCATGACTAAAAGTTGTAGAACTTTTTGGTTCCCCAAACTTGTCAATTAATTTTTTAGATAATTCTGAATAAAGGGCAGAGGGATTACTTGAAGAGAAAGTTAAATTAAAATCACTTTTTTCAACTGGGAACCCACTTAATCCAAAATATTCCAAGACCTGCTCATTGGTTCCTTTCAAAAGGTTACTATTTTCACACGGAGGAGTTTTTACAACTACTTTTAACCTTACTTTTCCTTTTTTGGTAGCTTCTTGTCCTATTCGATAAAAACAATTTGCTAATTTCCATTGTGCAATCCTAACCCCACCACTTCCTTGAACTCTTGTAGGTTCACCATATTTATTTTTAAAGTGATCAAAAAGATGATCATAAGGTTTTGATTTATTTTGGGAACCAAATTCTAGCTCGCCTCCGTTAAAGTTTGCACTATACACTAAATCTGTTTGAAAATATTGGTTGGCCCTTGAAGTCACATCTAATGAAGAAATATCTAAACAAGAACCGTGGTTAAATGCACTCTTCGCCCCACCCTCTTTAGTTTTAACTTCAGGAACAATCTTTCCTTTAGTCCCTTTAACTTTAACTTCAGGAATAACCTTCCCTCTGGCACCTCTTGCCTCAAATTTAACTTCAGGGAAAGTAGTATCCTTCCCAATCAACTTATCTAATATTTCAATTTGTGAATAAACTAAATCCCCCTTTTGACCCCAGATTTCAGAAAAATGTTTAGAAGCATAGCCATAAATCCTTTTTCCACCTTTTGGAGGTGTGTACTCAATTGTAGTCCAATAAAGATCTTCCTTTAAAGATTCCATTCCTTCGTTTAACCCTTTTTCAATTACTAAAGAAAAGTTTTTGTAAAGTTCTCTTTGATCTTGTTTCCAGTGAGCATACTTCTCACTCATCAATCTTCCATCACCGCTAGCGATACCAGCTATCAATCCAACTGTGTCTCGATGAGTTTTGTTACTTAAAACTCCACCTTCTGCAACTTTTTCATCCAACCCTAAAAACTCCCCTGGCTGTTCTCTAAAAAACAATGCTCTGTCTATAGAATCAACTGCGCTTGCCCGTACTGCAACCAAATACCTTCTTTGTAAATTAACGTCTTCACGAATTTTTTTCCTTTCTGGAAACTCCGCAGTAGCATAATCTGCTAAATTCTTACTAATCTCAGAATCAACTTTTATACCAACGGCAACGGCATCCTTTAATTGTTTAGTTAAATCTAGAAACCCTTCTATTTCCAACCGCGTCCTCATGGTTTTAGCAACTTCTGGATCAGGAGAAAACAAATTTAGAACCATTGCTTCTAAAACTTCATTCGCTAACGGACCACCGTGACAATTACTATATTCACCAGAAAATCTACTAACTGTATGAGCAGCTTCTTTATATTCAGCCTTCATAGCTCTGGATGGTTTAAAATGATCTAACGCGCCCCAAGAACCCCACATGTTACCTCGCAAATCAGTTTCATATTTTTTAACAACTGCTTGACAATCTTTATCGGTAGTATCAGCTTTAGCACCAACTATACCAAGTAGCCCAATTCCAATACCAATTCCCATTCGTTGTAAAAGATTCATTTTCTAGCCAAATAAAATCCTTGAACTTTATCACCCTCTCCTAATTTAACTACCAATTCTTCTATTTTACCTTTACTATTTTTTAAAGCAAAAAAATATTCATCCGTACCGCGTCCTAAATAAATTCCACTTCCATCTAAAAGAATCTCTTTAACTTCTCTTTCGGCGGGTTCAAGTAAATTATCTTCTTGTTTTAATAAGGAATGAACATAACTTATTGCTACTTGCGTTCTATCCACTAAATCATGATCTAAATACAACTTTTGTCCTTGTTTAATCCATCCAATATCTACAAACATATCATCCCCGAACGCGGAAGCGATATCTTCTTCAACGTTAAACATGCTCCTAGCAAGTTCATACTTTCCTTCAACGGTTTTCTTTTCTTTCCAATCTGCGACCCTCTTGCCAACATTTAATTTGCTTTCCCAATAATTAATTTCTTCTGAACTTAAGTTATCTTTTCCAATTTCTAATCCTAAAACCTTTCCGGCTCCAGTGAAATCTCCTTCTTGATATAACCGTTCTACCTTATCTCTTAAACTTAATTCTATTCCTGCTGCATAACGAACTGGAGGAACTGCTAACCCAACTCCTCCTAAAACAAGTCCCGCTGTAACCAAGCCTCCAAAAACATAAGATAGAGGTTTCATTGATGGGAAAGAAATAACTCGTTTCCCCTCCACTCTTTCAGTCAGTTTTAAAGTTTTTTTCCATTCCCTTGTAAATCCGGGGGTAGAACTTTCTCTCCGTCCTTTGTTATAAAATAAAGAGTCTCCCACAAAATCCCCGCTTAGTTCTAATTCTTCAAGATCTTCAAGATATACATCCACTAACCTTTCGAATGAATCGTTTTGAAAATGATTTACAATTGCACTATGTACTCCGCTTAAATTACTCAAATCTACTTTTCCAGTTTCTCTTGGCCTTAGTTTTAAATGTGATTTTCTAACCAGTTCTGCGTACTTCAACGTTTTAGAAACTTGTTTTTCAAGAATAACGGCAGGATCATCAAAGACACCATATTTACGCGGATTTGTAGCAACTTTTCTCCAATGCTCTGCTTCAGAAACTAATTTTTGTAACACTACTGAACTAGGCATTGCTTCTTGACTATAAACAACCCTCCTAACCCTATCATTTACTCCTTCTCTAAACCCTAATTTAAAATTAGGAACAAAAAACAATTCTAAGAACCGTTGCAAAATATAATTTTTTTTTGATACTGTCCCTTCATCCGCACCTTCTACCTGAAAAAACTGTTCTGCAGCCCTTAAAGCTCCATAAAAATCGCTATGCTTAACCACCTTTCCTTTGGCATCTGTCCTGATTGCTCCAGAGTATAATGCCCTTTCTAATTCTTGTCCAAATAGTAAGTCATCTAAATGCTTCTCTTGCGCAATTTTCATTATTTACACAAAAAGACCATGAATTTTAAAAAAGTTAGCCCATTTTAGTAACAAAATGATAAAAAGCACCCTTTCCAAAATAGCAATCCTTGCGGCCTTAGCTTTACCTGCTTGCAAGCCTTATACCGTAACTACTTTGGAAGATTTGCCCAAACCCGCTGCACAATTTGAACTAACAGAATTCGAAAAAAGAGTTAGTTTACGTCCAATTGAAAGAAAACGTGATTTAAAAATAATTGATGTAGAACTTTGTAAGGGATCTATTGATGATAAATGCTTAGAAGTTACTGAAGTCCAGGATGGAACTCCGGTTTACTGTAGAACCACTTTTTCCACTTTAGGATTACATGAAGATAAAATAAAAATTAAAGTTGGTTCTTTGGCTGTGCAAGATGTTGTTGTGAAAGACTACGAATTCTCTGTAAAACTACCGCTTACTAACTTAAGTATTGGAAAAAATGATTTAGAAGTTACTGTTAGTAATGAAACTCATAAATTAGAAGCCAAATCCCCTGCATCTCTTAATTTAATAACTGGAGATTATGTAAAAATTAAATCGCTTGAATTATGTGCAGGGGGAACTTGTTCTACAAACACCTTTAGAAGAGGGAAAACCATGCCTTTTTCTACACCTAAAGGAACAAAAAATATTGATTTCGAGGTTGAACTTGATTCATTAAAATATAATGCCCCTACTCCGAGCTTTATTGGAGCTTATACTTTAACATCTCCTGATGGAAAAATTGTCCGAGAAGGTGTTCTTGATTCTACTGAATCACATTTATCTGGAGAATTTAATTCAAAAAGGTTAGAACTGGGGCCATACAAATTAAAAGTTAAAATAGTGGAAATGGATGGAACTTTAACCACGCAAAGAGAATATCCCCTTAATATTACTGGACTTGAGGTTAGCAACCCAATTAGATCTTATGCTTATTATTCTAATATGGGAGACCTTCCTAAAAAATATAGAGGTTCTTTCCCAATTTGGGATCGTTCAAAATTAATAATTTTCTTTGGTTTTGATGTTCACTCTTATACTGGGCGAGGAAAAAATCTACACCTAACTGGAAACTTCAAATGTAGAAATGGAGCAACCGGTAATTTATCAGCTTCAGAAAAAATACCTTCCAATTATTTAGAAGGTCCACCAATAGAATTAAAAACAAATTTTGATTGGAACAGTGATATTTCTTATGGAAAAACCTGTGTTTTTGATTTTAAAATATCTAACGGACTTTCCACAAAAACTAAAAGAACAACTGCCAAAATTAGAAGGCTAGGTTCAAATACACCACTTAAATATGATATTTCAGGAGACGACTAAAACTCTTTCATTTCAATTACCTTTCCAAACGCTTCCATATCCTTAGCTAACCGCATCCCCTCTATTGAAGATGCAAACGTGCTAAACACAACCTCAACCTTATACTTCTTACAAACCATGATGTTTGCAGAAATTCTTGCCATCAACCGCGCTTGATTCCTACTACTCAAAATATCTGCTAAGGAAACAAAATAAATTTTCTCCTTCATAAATTTGGCAACAATTTGATCTATCCCACTTCGTAAATAATGCATGCTATCTTTGTAATGGATCCGCTCTAACCCCATCACTCCAAAAATCTTAGTTTTCTCAATTGCAAACCTTAACACATCTTCATTTAAAGGAACCAATATTACTTTTTTCTTAGTTTTCTTCAAAGCAGAATTCAACTCTTTAACACTTGCTGCTTTAACAATTACAAAATCCTCAGAAAAGTAAGTCTCAGAATAACCTAACTCAATACTCTTCTCAAGCAATTCTTTACTTTTTCCAGTTAAAAGATAATTATCCATAACCCTTACAATTAAAATTCCTTTAAAAACCTTTATAAAAAAAGAACCTAAATAAGAACTACCTTTGCCTTATTAGGAGACGGGGGCCAAAAAATGAAAATAAATATTAACAGCGAACTAACTCGTACTAGCCTACAACACAATCTGCAAGGCACAACTGTTCTACATCTATTAAAAGAACTAGCTATTAATCCTGAAACTGTGTTGGTAGCAAAAAACAACGAAATTCTCACTGCTGATGACTGTCTCCAAGATAACGACTCTTTAATTTTCTTAAGTGTTGTTTCCGGGGGCTAAAAATGAAATGTAACAAATGTGAAAACAAATCAGTGATCGAGTTACAACACGGTTCGCTCTGTAAATCACACTTTATTTCTTACTTTGAGACTAAGGTATTTAAGACCATAAAGAAGTTCAACCTCATTGACCGAAACGATATTCTCTGCATTGCCACCTCTGGTGGAAAAGACTCCTTAACGGTGCTACACTTAACAAAAAAATACCTAACTCAACACAACTTTCCAACCAAATTGTTCGCTTTAGCTATTGATGAAGGAATTTCTAACTACAGGAAACAAACTCTTGAAGATCTCAAACTATTTTGTAAAAATGAAGAAGTTGAATTAAAAATTGTTTCTAATAAAGAAGAATTCAATTATACTTTGGATGAAGCTTTCCCTATCGTAAATAAGGGAACAAAAAAGAAACCATGTAACATTTGTGGGGTTTGGAGAAGATACCTATTAAACAAACATGCCAAACTAGAAAATGCCACCAAGGTAATTACTGGGCATAATTTGGATGATGAAGCTCAGGCAATTATGATGAATATGTTTAAGGCTAACACTAAACTTGCGGCTAACCTCGGACCTGTTTCAGGGATTAAAGAAACCGAATATTTCGTCCAACGTGTTAAGCCATTATACTTCTGTACTGAGAAAGAAACACGATTATACACTTTTTTGAAAAATTTCCAGGTTGAATATACTGAATGTCCTTATTCGGCGCAAGGTTATCGTGCTAATATTAGGGACCTCCTAAACAACTTTGAAAACCTTTATCCTGGAACAAAGCAAGGGGTTATCAAATCATTCCTTTCCCTCCTTCCTATTATGAAAGAACAAGCTTCTCAAAACATGCAACAAATCCAACTTTGCAAGAAATGTAAAGAACCTGCAAATAATGAGTTTTGTAATGCTTGTAAAATCTCTGAGGTGCTTGCAAATGCCTAGATACGCCCGTCAACGCATTTTAATTGGAGACACACAACAAAACCGGCTTAGTAAAGCAAAAGTTACCATAATTGGAATGGGAGCCCTTGGAACCGTTTCTGCGGAACTTCTACTAAGAGCTGGTGTAACTAACCTCACTTTGATTGATCGGGACATTATTGAGTTATCTAACCTTCAGCGCCAAACATTATATACGGAGGAAGATCTAGAAAAAAGTAAAGTTGTTGCGGCAAAAGAGCACCTTTTGAAAATAGATTCAACTGCAAACATCAAAATAGAATCTATCCACCTTAACCCTAGCAACATCCATTTAATTACTAACGATTTAATTTTAGATTGTACTGACAACTTATCTACAAGATTCCTGATTGACGATTTTTGTAGAAAAAGCGAATTGCCATGGATTTACGCTGCTGCAATTAAAAGGGAAGGTTATGTTATGTTCATCTCTAAAGAAGGGCCTTATTTGAGAAATTTCTTAACTGAAGCAAATTTAGAAACTTGTGCATCTGTAGGTGTCTTAAACACCACCACCACAATGATCTCTTCTTTACAAACCACTTTGGCTATTAACTTTCTTACCAACAAAGAAACACCTCCTTCTTACCTTTACCATTTAAATTTAGAAACTTTTGAAATAAAAAAATTGAAAATCACTTCTAAGCCAATTCCAGATTTCAAGTATCTTCTTCCAATAAAAACAAAAACCATCCAATTTTGTGGCACTGGAAGATTCCAAATAACTGGAAATCCAAAAGATTTTAATGTTCTAAAACAATCTTTAAAGGGTTCAACAACCAACCAACACGCTCTAAGATGGAAGAATGTTACGTTATTCAAAGATGGCCGTGCGCTAATAAAAGCAAAAAATGAAGCAGAAGCCCAGTCCTTATACAGTAAATTCCTTGGTAACTAACTTCGCATGGAACTTTTTCCTCTTAAAACAACCATCTCCATAAGAAACCATGGGGTCTTTTTACAACCTATAAGATATGGCTTTTATAAAGGGAATCTTTAAATAGTACCCCTTCATTTATAAATGAAAGAAAACTAATCAAATAACTTTTAGGAGATACAAAATGGCAAAAAAAGAATCTAAGAAAGAAACTAAAAATCCTAAGCAAGGAACAAAAGGATGGGGAAAGAAAGAAATCCGAATTGTAAACATCGTTGTATCAACAGCTCTTGAGAAAGACATTCCTTTAGAAAAAATGGCTGCAACATTACCTAATACTGAATATAATCCTGAACAATTTCCCGGATTAGTTTTAAGAATCAAAGATCCAAAGACTTCTGCCTTGATTTTTTCAAGTGGAAAAGTGGTTTGCACTGGTGCTAGAACTTTGGAAGATGTTGGAAAAAGTATTCAAAATATCATCAAATGCCTTAAAAAGTTAGACATTAATGTAACTATTACGCCTGAAATCACCGTTCAAAACATTGTAGCTTCAGGTTCAATTAGTATGGATTTAAACCTTAACGTTTTAGGTATCAAATTACCAAACACGGAATACGAACCGGAACAATTTCCTGGTTTAGTTCACAAATTAAAGGGAACTAACGCAACTTTCTTATTATTTAGTAATGGAAAAATTGTTTGTACTGGAACTAAAACTGAAGAACAGGTGCATGAAGCAACTGATAAGCTTATTGAAAACTTACGTAAAGTTTTATTAGCTAAATAATTTTTTATTATCTAAAATAAAGATAATAACTTTATTTGGATCTAAAAGATTGGTTCAGTTTATCAAACTTTTATGATTTTTTACATTGAGGGGGGAAGCAAGTTAGCTAGGGGTGGCTAAATAAACATTATAGACACTTCTAAGACTAAGAAAGCTGTAAATTCATATGGACGTCGATGAACAAATAAAACTATTTAGAGAATTTATCGAACAGAATTACTACCCCCAGCTCCTTGAGTCCGTTAGGAAAGGACAAGAATTTTTAATCCTAGATTTTGCAGAACTTGTTAAGTTTAATACTGAAATCTCCGAACTTCTCCTTGAAACTCCTGAAGAAATCATTAAAGCTGCTGAGCTTTCAGTGCGAGAGTTTGATTTGCCAAGAAAAGTAAAAAAGTTCAATGTCCGATTTAGAAACCTCCCAGAATCACAGCGAATTAACATTTCCGATGTTAGAAGTAAACACTTAACTAAACTTATTTGGACTGAAGGTATTGTTAGGCAAAAATCGGACGTAAGACCTCACGTAACTGCGGCAAAATTTGAATGTCCATCTTGTGGAAATATTCTTAACGTTCTTCAATTGGATACAAAATTTAAAGAGCCTACAAGATGTGGTTGTGGCCGTAAAGGTAAATTCAAAGAAATTGCTAAAGAACTGGTAGATGGGCAAGGCCTTATTTTGGAGGAATCTGCAGACGATTTAGATGGTGCGCAACCTAAAAGAATTAACGTTTTCCTTAAAGATGATTTAGTTTCTCCTTTCTCTGAAAGAAAAACCAGTCCCGGGACTAAAGTTAAGGTTAGTGGGTTAATTACAGAGATTCCAATCACTTTACGGTCCGGTGGGCAATCTACAAAATTTGATTTAGTTTTGGAATCTAACCTTATCGAACCTGTCCAGGATGACATCGCTAATATGAAAATTACCGAGGAAGATCTTGAACAAATTAAAGAAATTGCTTCACATGAAAATGTATTATCTAATCTTGCAAGAAGTCTAGCACCTTCTATCTATGGTCACGATAAAATTAAGGAAGCACTTGTTCTACAGCTTGCGGGTGGATGTAGAAAAGTACGGCCAGATGGGGTTATTACTAGGGGAGATATGCATATGTTACTTATTGGAGATCCTGGATCAGGTAAATCACAACTTCTAAAACGTATTACCAAAATTGCACCCAAGGCCAGATTTACAAGCGGTAAGGGCGCTTCATTAGATTATGCTGAACCAATTTTAACAAAGGAAAAAGGGATTATAAATTTAATTCCTATAGGAGATTTAATAGAAAATAATTGTATTGATAAAGAAGGAGTATTCCTTCCATTTAAAAATCAAATTGAAACTCTTGCTTTTAATCCTAAAACATTAAAATTACATTGGAAAAAAATAGATTATGGATATAAACATAAAACTACGGAAAAACTATTCAAAATCGAAGTAGAATCTGGTCGAGAAATCACTGTAACTGGTGACCACAGTATTTTCTTTGTTTGTGATGGAGAAGTCTCACTAAAACCTGCTTCCAAATTTAAAAAAGGAGACATTGTACTTGTTCCTAATTCACTTAAACATGAAGGAAAATTACACGCTCCAGAAATTGCGGGGTTATTGGGGTATTTTATAGCTGAAGGACATGCCAGGGAATCTAAGGGATCATATAAAATTGAATTTACCTTGCATAAAGATGAACAACATATTGTTAATGAAATAAATCAATATACCAAAAAACTGTTTAATTATGAAGGTAAAGTATATACGCATGGAACGGGAGGAATAAGATTAATTTTGTATGGTAAAAAGGTCCATTCTTTTTTTAAAAAATGGCTTGGAGAGATATATGGGAAAAAATCTACAGCTAAAAGAGTTCCCTCCCTTATTTTTTCTATGAATCAAGAATCTCAAAATAATTTTATTCGAACATATTTGGCAGGAGATGCAGGTGTTACAAAATCTAAATGGTTAATGTCTGATTTATTGTATTTATACTTGAACCAAGAAATTATAGCTGGGTGTAATACCCGATATAACAACCATTTTTCATACATTGGAAAAAGAAAAATACCTCACAAAGGATTTCGATTCGATCTAAAATCTCCTCATCCAAAAAAAGAATTCAAAGGAAGGTATAATTTTATTCCCTTGGAAGGCCTCAATTCGGAAATTGTAGATAAATATTGTCAAAATATTTTATCAAGTGGATACAAGAGATTCTCCTGGAACCGGTTAAGTCACGATAATTTAATTGAACGAATTTTGTATGTTGGAATACAAAAAGAAGTTTCTGGTCCAATTTTAAAAAAGAAATTTGGGAATTCTGTTCTTGAATATATTAAAGAGAATTCAAATATATATATAAAAATAAAAAGGGGGAGAACCACATATACTTCATTAACAAACTATGGTAAATATTTGTATAAAAAGTTACTTAAAACAAAATTATTAAATGATAGCGATTTTGGATTTTGTCGAGTTAAAAAAATAACAAGGGTCCCTTCTTCAAAACCACACGTATATGATGTTTCAATTAAAGGTTTTGAGAATTTTGTAGGTGGGTTTGGAGGAATACTATGTCATAATACCGGCGCCGGGCTTACCGCTTCCGTGGTCAAGGACGAATTTCTTGGTGGATGGTCTTTAGAAGCAGGTACACTTGTCCTTGCAAACCAAGGGTTTGCAGTTATTGATGAGATGGACAAGATGAGTAAAGATGACCGTTCCGCTCTTCACGAAGCCCTGGAACAGCAAACTGTAAGTATTGCTAAAGCAAACATCCAAGCAACATTAAACTGTCAAACAACCGTTTTAGCTGCCGCTAACCCAAAATTTGGTAGGTTTGATCCTCATGATTTAATCGCTAACCAAATTGATCTCCCTCCAACTTTAATTAACCGTTTTGACCTAATTTTCCCTGTTAAAGATTTGCCAAGTAGGGAAAAGGATGAAAAAACTGCGGCCTTTATTTTAAGTTTTCATAAAAGTCCAGAGAAAGCAATTTCTGAAATACCTACTGAATTATTAAAAAAGTTCTTTGCCTATATTCGAAAAAGAATTGAACCAGTAATCACCGATGCTGCAATTGATGAGATTAAAGAATACTACGTTAGTATGCGTAATTCGGGAATTTCAGAGGAAGCTGGTATTAGAAGTATTCCCATTACTGCAAGGCAATTGGAAGGTCTTGTCCGTCTTGCTGAAGCTTCAGCAAAAATAAGATTATCAAAAAAAGTAACTAAGAAGGATGCTCAGAAAGCAATTGAATTGGTTAATTATTGTCTTAACCAAATTGCCCGAGATTCAGAAACTGGAAAAATTGATATTGACCGTCTTGGTAGCAGAATAACTGCAACCCAAAGAAGCATTATTGGTACTGTTAAAGAGATAATTTCCGCTTTGGAAGAACAATCCCATAACAAAATGATTCCTATTGAAAACATTATTCAAGCCGCAACTGAAAAAAATATACCTAAAGAAAAAATTGAAGAAACTTTAGAAAAACTAAGACGATCTGGCGACGTATTTGAACCAAAACGAGGATTTATCCAAAAACTATAATGACCGATAAAAACACTTTCGTAAGAGAACCAGCATTACCTTTACTTCTTCAGCAAATTGAGCAAGGATCTATTGAAATCAATGAAGAAAATACTCCTTTCATAAAAATTAATGAAAAAAAGGTACAACGGGTAAATATTGTGGGAATTGTTGTTCAGAAAGAATTAATTGGATCAATCACTAACTTAATTGTTGACGACGGTACTGGTAAGATAATTGTTCGTTCTTTTGAAGAGATTAAGGGACTTAATACCACGGAAGTTGGAACCGTCCTTAGGATTATTGGTAAAATACGCATTTTTAATTCTGAAAAATATGTTTCTCCCGAAATTATTAAACCAACTCCTGCTGAATGGGTTAAATATCAGCATAAATTACTACAAGAGTTTATTACAATATCAAAGAATGACAAAACCGTTATTGAAGAAATTGAAATAATAAAAGATCCAGCGATAGAAGGGCCTATTAAAACTCAGGTTACCGTTCCCCCTCTGCCTTCTCTTAAAAATGAAAAAAAAGTAAACCTTGAAACAAATATTCTTGTTGGGGAAGAAACACCAACCCTACCTTTTGAAAAAATAGCAGTCCTTATTAAAAAGTTAGATTCCGGCCCGGGTGCTTTAATTGAAGAAATCATTGAACAATCTACAATGGAAGATACTGAAAAGATAATTGAAAAGATGTTAGAAAATGGAGAAATTTTTCAAAACCAACCAGGAAAAGTTAAAGTTCTATGACTACTATTTTTATTATATTAAATGAACAATAAGGGAGTGATATATACTTCTACGATACCTGCAAAAACAAGTAACCCTATGCTAATTAGTATTAAATCTAATGCGTCAATTAAAACTTTTTTATTTCCAAAATTATGTTTTATTAATGCTATTGAAATTATCCCTCCTGCTAATCCTGCTACAAAATATGCTAAAATTTCAAACACTCCGTGGGTCATATACCTAAAAAAACCAAAGGTGGCAGCTCCAAAAAATGTACCAGTAGAACTTAACAATTGTTCTCTTATAACGGACCCCATTGCTGCGGCAATAACTGAAGCATTCCACGTTAAAATAAATAATGCACCCGATCCATATAATAAAGAAAATATTATACAAAAAAATAATACTTTAATATTATTCAAAAAAATCTTCCCAAAATGGAGGTATCCCTCGATTGCCCCTCCCTGGACATTAGCATTAACATTTTGAATTGCTTTTTGTTGCATGATAAATGTAGAATCAACCACGGAAATTGGAAATAATACATATATTAATACAAAAGAGAAAACAACCCCCATAAAAAAAAACATTAAAAATAGTAAAACTTTTGTATGTTCTTTAAGTAAAGTTATTTCCCTATCAAACTTTAAAACTAATTCTTCTTCGTTCTTTATTGTAGTGTATATTATAGGCAACCCTGCAATTACTACCAAAAAAACCATTAGTAGTCCTGAAATTTCCCTAAATACTACATAAGATAATAAAAACGATACAAAGGAATATAATGCTCCCGCTACAAACATTTGCCAAGGGTGCTTCTTTACAGAAAATGGGTTAAAAATAGACTCTAAAACCATACCTTAACTAAACTAATTCTGTTTAAATACTTTTGTATATCTATAATTTTGTGATTTAACATTAAACTAATTGAAAACATATTATAAACTGTTATAAAAATATTATTAAAAACTATTTTACATTAAACAAACAGCCACCCCTTGATTTCCTATGGAACTTTAATTAAAAAAAAGAAACTGTGTGTCTTCCCTCTGTAAAAAACCTTTATTGCGATAAAACACAGATATACTTCACTTCTTTTGGAAAATTGTGTCAGTTAAATGCAATCCCTTTTTTTAACATTAAAAACACTAACAAATCTAACTACATCTCGTTCTTTATTATTATTATTATTATTATTATTTTCTATATAGACAATATATATATATATATATAATATATAATATAATAAGATTAAAAAAAGTTAAATAAGTTAAAATAAAAGAAAATGAAAAACACCAAAAACAAACCAAAAACCACAGTGACCTCAAATTTAACGAAGTAAATTCTAACCTATCTTTACCATTTACAATAACTATTTATACTTCCTATTCCATCAACGAGATAGGTGGTCAAACATATAACTTACAAAACATCAATTGTGGGATAATTTTGCCAATATGGGTCTGACAACCACCTCTCACAACAACAAAAAATAAGTTTCCATAAGAAATCAAGGGGTGTATCATCAATGAAAATAAACAGTTTTTTTGAAAACTATTTGAAAAAAGAATCTGTCTTTAGAGATAGAACTCCACTCTTATCTTCTTACCTTCCAGAAAATGTAATCTATCGTGAAGAACAAATTCAAGAGGTTGCCAACATCCTTGCTCCAACTTTAAGATTAGAAAAACCATCCAACATTTTTATTTATGGTAAGACGGGTACTGGTAAAACCCTTTCAGTAAAATATGTATTAAAATCAATGCGAGAGATTGCCGAGAAAAATAACATTTTGTTTAAGTCAATTTACATTAACTGTAAACTTAAACGTGTTGCTGATACTGAATATAGGTTGATAGCTCAACTAGTTAGAGAGTTTGGAAGAGAGATCCCTTCTACCGGATTACCAACTGATGAGGTGTATAATATATTTTACTCTTTATTAGACATTGAAAAACAGGTTATCCTTCTCGTTCTTGATGAAATAGACCAATTAACCAGAAAAATTGGTGATGAAATTTTGTATAATCTCACAAGAATTAATTCTGAGCTTAAAAATGCTCAAATATGTATTATTGGAATTTCCAACAATTTAATTTTTGCTGAAAATCTTGATCCGCGTGTAAAATCCTCTCTAAGTGAAGAGGAGTTAGTATTTCCTCCATATAATGCCATTCAAATTCAGGACATCCTTCGTTCTCGTTCTTTGCTTGCTTTCCAACCAGATTCAGTTCAAATGGGCGTGATTGAGAAATGTGCGGCTTTTGCTGCAAGGGAACATGGGGATGTCAGAAGGGCGATAGACCTTTTACGTGTTGCTGGAGAAATCGCTGAAAGGAGTGGATCTCCAAAGGTACAAATTGAACATTTAGATGAAGCGGAAGGGAAAATTGAATCTGACAAAATAATTGATACGGCGGTTAACCAACCTAAACAAGTTCAAAGTGTACTTTATTCTATTCTGTTACTCTCACCACAAAAAAAAACATTTTTCACTGGAGAAATTTATGAAGTATACAAATCCATTTGTCGACAAACAAATTTTAATGTGTTAACTCAGAGAAGAATTTCAGATATCCTTGCCGAGCTTGACATGTTTGGAATTATCAATGCAAAAATAATTTCTAAGGGAAGATATGGCCGAACTAGGGAAATATCTCCATCTATTGACCAAACAATTCAACTTAAACTGAAAGAATTACTAGAAAAATCATTACAATTATCATGACGGATAACGCAAAAAAAATAGAGGAACTTTTCAATAAAGGGATCCTTATTAATAAAGAAATGTTGGGGGCTGATCTAGATAATAATCTTTTAGAAAAAATTGAATCTGAATCTGACTTACTTGTCCTTAATGATGATTACACTAAAATTGTTAAACAACAAACAAATCTGGTTGATTGGTATGAAATTGATAAGTTCAGGGTAAATAACGAAAAAGATCGTGATGATGAATTATATCAATCTCAACTACAAACTTTCCGTCAATCCACTTTAATTTTAGATGACTCAAAAGGTCAAGAACTTTCTAGTTTGGAAGCAGAGTTAGATGCACAAGACGCTTCATTTAGTTTGGAAGGGGAATTTTCTCCCGAAGATCCTTCTCTTGAATACTCTTCACCCCCTACCTCTGAAAATTTGTTAGCGGATTCTGCTGTAACTATTGTTCTTTCCTACAAAAACATTCCAGAGAAATATGAAATCCCCCACTTTGCTAACATATTTCTTAGTAGGTATAAATTTTTGGAAAAACTTTTACGTCCTCGTAGGGAACTTAAGAGTATAACGTCTATTGGCAGGCTATCTTCCAAAAAAGAACGAGAGTCTGTTGCGGTAATTGGTATAATCAGTGATATTGGCGAAACAAAAAATGGAAATTTAATTGTAACGCTTGAAGACCCTACGGGGATAATAAAAACAATCATACTAAAAAACAAGAAAGAATTATTTTTAGCGGCTAAAGATTTAGTGGTTGATGAAGTCATTGGCATTTCTGGTGTTTCTGGTGAAAACATAATTTTTGTTGAAGAAATTGTTTGGCCAGAAGTCCCCCCTACAAATGAATTAAAATATGGGCCTGATGAGGAATATGTTATTTTTCTTTCTGACATCCACGTTGGATCTACCTATTTTTTAGGGGAAGAATTTGCAAAATTTATTAAATGGGTCAATGGTGAAGCTGGAAACGAATCACAAAGATTGATTGCTTCAAAAGTAAAATACATTGTAATTGCCGGGGATTTAGTGGACGGTATTGGTATTTACCCTGGTCAAGAGAACGAACTTAATATTAAAACAATGGATGGGCAATACGCTGAGTTCACAAGATTAATCAAACAAATTTCTGTAGACAAAAAAATAATAATGTGTCCTGGAAACCATGACATGGTTCATTTGGCGGAACCTCAGCCGGCCTTTTATCAAGAATTTGCACCCGGATTATTTGACTTGCCTAATGTTTCTTTGGTAACTAATCCCTCTATAGTTAATATTGGTAAGAAGGAAGGTTTTGAAGGGTTTAACATTTTACTTTATCATGGTTATAGTTTTGATTACTATGTTGCTAACGTTGAATCTATTCGTAATGGTGGTGGGTATAAACGGGCAGATCTAATAATGAAATTTCTTCTTAAGCGTCGTCATTTGGCTCCTTCATTTAAATCCACTCCTTACTTTCCTGCCCACCCTGAAGATCCTTTGTTAATTAAACTAGTTCCTGATTTTTTAATAACTGGACACATCCATTATTCCAGCATTGCTAATTATAGGGGGGTTACTATGATTAGTGGTAGTTGTTGGCAGGCAAAGACTGGGTTCCAAGAAAAACTAGGACATGAACCAGAACCTTGTAGGGTCCCTTTAGTAAATTTAAAAACAAGGGAAATAAAAATTTTAAGGTTTGATAAATGAGTGAAATTAAATCAAGTCCGGAGATGAAACTATATTTTAAAGATATTACTGATAAGGTTAGCATCTGCTATAAATTGGCCGCTAAGGCTCGCGCTAAAGGATTTGATCCAGAAAAAACAGTCCCCATACCTCTAGCAAATAACATGGCTGAGAGGGTAGTTGGCTTGATTTCTGTTGTAGTCCCCCAAATTCTAAACGCGGGAATCCCTGAAAGAATAATTGAGTTAGAAAATGAATATGGTCTTCTTGATTGGCGTGTTGGTTTAAAAATTGCTGTTGAAGTCGCTAAAGAAAAGTTTTGTAAATTTGATACAAAAGAGTTGGCTATGGAAGGTGGAATACGGGTTGGTTTTGCATATTTAACGCTAGGAATTGTTTCCGCCCCCCTGGAAGGATTTATTGGTCTTAAGATAAAGAAACGAAGGGATGGGAAAGAATACTTTGCTTTGCAATATGCTGGACCTATTCGTGCTGCGGGCGGAACTGCTGCATCCACATCCGTAATTCTTTCAGATTATGTTCGTGTCCAGATGGGTTACTCTCCTTGGGATCCTGACGAGAAAGAAATTCTTAGATATATAACTGAGGTTAGAGATTATAATGATCGTGTTGCTAATTTACAATATAACCCTTCGGATGAAGAGCTTAAATTTTTAATTTCAAAGTTACCTGTGGAAGTTGATGGCGATCCTACGGATAAGTTAGAAGTATCAAACCATAAAGACCTTCCAAGAATTGAAACCAATTTAATTAGGGGAGGGGTTGCGCTTGTAATTGCTGAAGGGCTAGCTCAAAAAGCCCCAAAACTATGGAAACGTCTTTCTAAATGGGGTGTAGATTTTGGTTTAGATTGGGGATGGATTCCTGAGTTTTTAAAAATAAAAGAAGCCGTTCACGCTTCGCACGGATCTGAGAAGAAAGACCCGAACGCAAAAAAATCAATTTCCCCTAACAACACTTTCATCATGGACATTGTTGCGGGGCGTCCCGTTTTAACCCACCCTCTTGCACCTGGGGGGTTCAGGTTACGTTATGGGCGTAATAGAACAACCGGATTTTCTGCCGCAGCTCTACATCCTGCTACTTTAATTGTTTTAAGAAATTTTATTGCCATTGGAACTCAACTAAAACTGGAACGTCCAGGTAAGGCTTGCACTATAACTCTTTGTGATACTCTTGAAGGTCCTATTGTTAGATTAAAATCTGGTGAGGTTATTCACTTACAAGATGAAGCTGCAGCTAAAGCCATTTTTCCTCAACTGGAAGAAATTTTATTCCTTGGCGACATTTTGATTAATTATGGAGATTTTTCTGAGAATGGACATATGCTGGTACCTGCTGGGTATTGTCCCGAGTGGTGGGCGTTAGAACTTAAAAAAGCGTTAGAAACAATTGCTATAGAAAAATGTACCATCACGAAAGAAAGAATTGATGAACTTATCACTAACCCTTTGTTTTCTTTTCCAACTTTAAAAGAAGCGGTCGCTATAAGCTCTACTTTTGACATTGCTCTACATCCAAACCATACTTTTTATTGGGACTTTTGTTCTGCGGACCAATATAACAATTTAATCACTTGGCTTAAGGAAGGAAAAATCAAACTTGATGAGAAAGGAATCCAAAAAATAATTCTCCCCCTTCACACCGATTTTCATAAAGAAACTAAGAAGGTGTTAGAATTTTTAGGAACGCCCCATCAAGTAATCGCTACCGAATCTATAATTCTTGAACGTTCTGCTGCCAAAATATTTGCTCTTACCTTTGGGTTTAAAAATCAATCAGAACTTTCTGAGTTATCCATACCACAAATAACTTCCACTGAAACGGACATTATTAACAAAATTTCTCCATTAAAAATAAAAAACAAGAGTGGCACTTTCATTGGTGCCCGTATGGGGCGTCCCGAGAAGGCTAAAATGCGGAAAATGAAAGGATCTCCTCAGGTAATGTTTCCAGTTGGCGATGAGGGGGACCGTCTTAGATGCTTCCAATCTGCAATGAAAGTTGGCAAAATTACTAGTGCGTTTCCACTATTTTATTGTGAACCTTGCCAAAAAGAAATGATTTATACTCGTTGTGAAGAGTGTGAGGGTGAATGTATAAAAAGGTACTTTTGTCGTTTCTGTGGTGATTTAACTAAAGACACCTGTCGCCATGGCTCTGCTAACATATACAAAACTCAAGCGATAGACATTAATTACTACTTTGAAAAAGCTGTTAAGAGGTCTAAAGAAAAAACATTTCCTGATTTAATAAAAGGGATTAAGTCAACTTCAAACAAAGAACATTTGGTTGAGCATTTAATAAAAGGTATTTTGAGAGCAAAACACGAAATTTATGTAAACAAAGATGGGACCACACGTTATGATTGTACTGAATTACCTTTAACCCATTTCAAACCTAAAGAAATTAAAACTTCTCCGGGAAAACTAAGAGAACTTGGGTATCTGAAAGATATCCATAATAATCCTTTAGAAAATGAAGACCAACTTTTAGAGCTTAAACCACAAGACATTATAATTCCTGGGTTTGGTTCTTTGGAACATTCTGGTCCAAAAGTTTTACGCAGGATTTGTAATTTCATTGATGAACTTTTAATAAAATTATACAAAATGAAACCTTTCTACAATATTGAGAAAGATGAAGATTTGGTGGGTCATTTGGTTATTGGGTTAGCCCCACACATTTCTGCGGGGCTTGTAGGGAGAATAATTGGGTTCTCTGAAACACAAGGACTAATCACTCACCCAATGTACCATGCGGGTATGCGTAGAGATTGTGATGGTGATGAAGCTTGTGTTTTATTGTTAATGGATGGCTTGTTAAACTTTTCAAGGCAATACCTTCCTGAACGTAGGGGTGCAAAAACTATGGATGCACCGTTAGTTTTGACTTCCATTCTTAATCCAACTGAGGTTGACGACCAAGTTCACGGGATGGATGTTGAGTGGTCTTACCCTTTGGAATTATATGAAGCGGCTTTGGAACTAAAAAACCCTTGGGAAGTTAGATATGGTGACAACCAAAAAATTAAACAATTATCTGATCGGCTTGAAACGGAATTACAGTTTGAAGATTTTGGGTTTACTCACCATGTTGACAACTTCAATAAAGGCGTACAATGTTCTGCATATAAAACTCTACCTTCAATGAGGGAAAAATTGATTGGTCAGATGGAGATTGCTAAGACTGTCCGCGCTGTTGACATGGACGATGTAGCTAGGTTAGTTATCGAACGTCACTTTTTAAGAGATATTAAAGGTAATCTTAGAAAATTCAGTATGCAAAGGTTTAGGTGTGTTAAATGTAACACTAAATATAGAAGGCCACCTTTAACTGCAAAATGTACGGAATGTCAAGGCAAACTTCTGTTTACTATCACTGAAGGTTCTGTTATTAAATATTTAACCCCTTCTCTAGAATTGGCAGAGAAATATAACTTTTCTCCTTATTTACAACAAACACTTGATATGCTAAAAATTAATGTTGACAATATTTTTGGAAGAGAGAAAGAAAAACAAGTTGGGTTGGGAAGTTTTATCCAGTAACTATTTGTGCGTGTGGCACTTTATTAACATATAAAATTTTATCACTCATTAAAAGATCTAGCTCTATCCCCATTGCTACCGCTTCTTTTCCTGTTAAAACAATATGTCTAGCAAACTTAATCAACTTTTTAATCTCTGCTTTATCCATTTCTTCGCCCAAATAATACTTTTTAGTCAAATCAAGGTGTTTTTTCCCTTCTTCAAAAGTTTTACCAATTAAATCAGAATCTGTTACTACAATCAATAATCCTTCTGGGCTTTCTTTTTGAGAAACAATCATCATATTATTTTTACCGGTTTTTTAACTCCGCAAGCTTCACATTTAAGATACATTATGCCTCCTTTCCCTTCAGAGATTTTTGTGTCTGGGGATTGACATTCTGCACAAGAAACAAATTCACTAAAATATTTTTTAATCTTTTTATTAATTTTTACTGCTGAAACTTTTGATCCAAAAATTGCCCTTCCTCTGACAAATTTTCCAGGGGTAGCTAATTCTCTTAATAAGTATTTTAACAAGTGTTCTGGTGCTCGTTGCAAATCTTTTGCAATTTTTACCAAGTTAATTATAACTGTTTTGTTACCTTCAAGATGCCCTTTAACCTTTTCTAGGGTAAACCTTTCTCCCCCTGAGGTATGTTCTGGTAACTCCTTGTGTGCCTTTGCTAATAACTCTTCGTACTCCATAATTACCTTAATCTTAAGTTCTTTTTATAAATCTTTCACCTAAAATGGCAACGCAACCTTTATATATCCATAAAATCTTCTTAATAACACAAAAAAGAGGTGAATTTATATGGCTGGGTTAGAATTAGCAGAGGTTATTCTTGCAGTAATTATTGGTACTCTTGCGGCAATAGTTTACTCATTACGAGTTCTTATCTTACTTGAACGTCGTGTTGCATCTATGGAACGAAACATCCACAGAATGACTTCACAGGTCCTTAAGGAAGAAAAAACTATTGAGCGTCTTATTAAGAAAGTACCTGCTCGAAAACAAACTACACGTAAAAAATCAAAACGTCGTTAGAATTATTTCTTTTTATTTATTACTTTTTTATCGGTTAATTTAGAATTTTTTTCCTTCGTTACTTTCTTTTTAACAACCGTTTTCTTTTTAACTTCTTTCTTTCTTTCAACAACTTTCTTTTTAGTAGTTGTACTTTTTCTTTTTGATGCAACCTTCTTTTTAACTTCTTTCTTTCTTTCAACAACTTTCTTTTTAGCTGCTGTTTTTTCCCCAGTGGTTGGTTTCTTGGCTACTTTCTTTTTTATACTCTTTTTAGCTACTGCTTCTTTAGCCACTTTTTTCTTAAGGGCTTTCTTCTCCCCTATTTCTTTCTTTTTAATTCTTACATTTTTTCTTCTGGCATGTCTACTTGCTATTAACATGTCCATTTCTTTTTCATGAGTTTTAATTTTAATCTTTAATTGTTTAATTAAATCTGCATTATCGTCTTGCATTAACAAATCCCCAGTATCTGGGCATCTAAAATCATATTCCATTGCATCATCAAAATTCATTCTAGTCATTTTGTCTGGTGAAACAAAAAACAATTCTTTTTCTTCTTCCTCTAACCTTCCTCTCAACCGTTCTAACATACTTTTTCTGGATTTAAAATAACTAAATTTTATGCTTTCCGGGACAAGGGTCCAGTAATAAATATACCATCCTTTTTGCTTGTCTTTTTTTCTGTTAAAACAAACTAAATTATGATTATAAAGAATATATAATAACTTTCTAACAACTTTGATATCTAACTTTGTTCTAATTGCTAAATCAAATTCAGACACATTTTCCTTACCCATCAATTCTTCTATTAAAGGGACTCCTTGTTGACCTAAAATTCCAATCAGAATTTGTTCAGTTTTTTTTTGTGTTAGCCGCATTTTAGGTATAGAACTCTATCTTTACTAGGAGTGACAACACTTATAAACCTTTCGCTTAGATTCTACTAACCTATTAAATCTTCCTTTCGTAGGCCGCGTAACCGCGCTTTTTCCTTTGTTATTACCTTATGTTTTCCAGTTTCTTCTAAATCTTCTAACATCAAAAAGAACCAATCTTCTCCGGCAAACTTAACTCCAACCCAGGCCTCTGCACCAAATTTTGTTGCAAAAAACGATAATTGTTTAATTTCTTCGTTTGTAAAATACTTCTTTGCATCTTTGGTAACTTTACATTCGATGGCAACTCTTCTAATGGCATTTCCTGCTAAAATATCGGGTGCTGGATAAATGCTACTTCCACTTCCTGCCACCCTAACGCAAACCCATCCTTGTTCATTAAAAAATTTAACCAACTCTCTTTCTCCTTTAGATCCTTTGGCTTTCCAGTTTGGCATAACTTTACCAATACCAAAGAACTTATATATTTAATCCTCACCCTAAGTTGTATGGGAAAGAGCGTTATGATGGTTGTTGAGGTCATAATTATTCTAGCTTACCTTGCTACTGTAATTTTTGTTATTGACACTTCTACTCTTACCGGATTAATTATAGTTGGTGTGATGACTTTAGTTATGATTGGGGTTGTTTTATCAATGGAAAAAAAACGTGAGGCTATGGAAGGAACTGCTCCTTTAGAACCTGCTACAGAACAGCAAGCAATAAATCATTCTCAACCTGGAACTCCTCCACTAACCGAACAACAAGTACCACCACCTGCGGCGGAATCTATTGAACAAACTCCTCCTCCGGCAGCTCAAGAACCTCAACAATAAAAACTAAACATCTATTTTCATAAAATCTTCTGCCACAATGGCATCATCAAAATATTCTCTTGCTTCAGAAATAATATCTGCTGAACTTTTATACCTTTGACTGATATGTGTTACAATTAACTTTTTCGCATTATTTTTTGATGCAATTAATGCCGCTTCCTTAACTGTCAAATGCTTAGTCCTTCTAGCATTTTTTTTAAGGTTATCTAATAATGTACCTTCTAAGATTAGTACATCAACATCTCTTGCTAATTCATTTGCACCGTCACATTCTTGTGTGTCTGTCACATAACTTACAGATTTTCCTAATACGGGATAGGTTACATCTTCACTTCTAACCTTTTTTCCATTTACACTAACATCCTTTCCTTGTTGCAATTCTCCCAGAACTTCTCCTTCCAGCCCTAACTTTTTAGCTTTTTTAACATCAATTCTTAATCGATCTTTTTCTATAAATCTATAACCTACGCACGGCACTGTATGATCTAATGGTTGAGCTTCAATCATAAACTCTGCATTCTCAAAAACAATTCCTGAGTTAACTTCATGCACTTCGTGTTCAATGATATCTTTAGCTGCAAAAAATTTAAACATGTGGTTAAAGTAAGCTTTTGACCCTTTTGGTCCATAAATTTTTAACTTTTTTGCAAACTGATCAGACCCCATGGAACTCATCAATCCTGGAATTCCAAATACGTGGTCTCCGTGCCAATGGCTTATACAAAGAATATTTATTTTTGCAGGCTTAACTCCACAGACTCTCATTTGTCTTTGAATTGCTTCTCCACAATCAAACAAAATGTGTTCTCCACCATATTGTAATAAAACTCCTGCATGGTTTCTAGTTTTTGTAGGCTGCATACACCCTGTACCTAGGAATGTAAGTTTAATCATAGCTGTGCCTCTAACTCTCTTAGTGAACTGATTCTTGGAGAATAATCTCTAGAACTTCTTCTATCTATTAAGACCCCTTTAATTCCCACTTTCTTTGCAGCTTCCATATCACTTAAGATGCTATCTCCCACAACCACGCACTCTTCGGCTGTAACATTAAGCTCTTTCATTAAGTTGTTAAGGAAAATTTCATTAGTTTTCAACATTCCCTTCTCACAAGAAAGTGCAATTACTTTAAAGAACTTTTCTAATCCATATTTATCTAAAACTTTCTTTACTGAGACGCAATCAGTGTTACTAACTAACACTAATTCGTATTTTTCTTGCAACTTTCCTAGAACTTCTTCAACTTCATCATATGGTTTAGCTAACATCCAGCTTTTGTTCCACATTCCAACTAAAGCTTCCAATTGCACATCTCTGCATTGAATTCCAAACTCATCTCCAACTGCCACAAACGCTTCTTTCAAAGATGGAAACTCTTTTGTCATCATTGCATTCTCCATTCTTAGAATATAATCTGAGAACGGCATTCCTAAATTTAATATACGTTTCACTTGTTTAATTGGACTCCAAACTCCATTCTCTACTAAAGTCCCCCAAAAATCAAATAGAATTACTTTTCTCATATTACTCCCCCAGACTACAAAAACAAGGTTTGCTATTTATACTTTACGTTATAAACCACTACCTTTTTATAATCTTTCGGCATCCCAAACAATATGAACACTAACGAAAAAATAGCTTTAATCAAAGAATTCGCGGAAGAAATCATCACTGAAGAAGATTTAGTTACTTTATTTGAAAAAAAAGAAAATCCAATTGCTTACGACGGCTTTGAACCTTCAGGCCAGATTCACATTGCCCAGGGTCTTCTCAGATCCATTACTGTAAACAAACTAACTAGCACTGGAATCAAATTTAAAATGCTTGTAGCTGACTGGCATGCCATGATTAATAACAAGATGGGCGGCGATTTAAAGAAAATTCATACCGTTGGTGAATATTTTATTGAAGTTTGGAAATCTTGCGGGATGGACCTTGATAATGTTGAATTTGTCTGGGCTTCTGATTTGGTTAAAAATCCAGACTACTGGCAAACTGTTTTACAACTTTCCATGAATGCAACCGTCCAAAGGGTATTAAGGTGTGGCCAAATCATGGGTCGGGAAGAATCAACCAGCAATCCTTCTTCACAGATAATGTATCCTTTAATGCAGGCTGCAGACATCATTCATCTTAAGGCAGACATTGCCCAGTTAGGTTTAGACCAAAGAAAAGTAAACATGTTAGCTAGAGATGTTTTCCCTAAACTTAAGCAAAGGAAACCTGTTGCAATTCATCATCACATGCTTTTAGGTTTACAATTTGATCAGTCTAGTTTGGAAGGTGCTGACAGAAAGATTGCTATGAAAATGTCTAAGTCCAAGCCAGACACTGCAATTTTCATGACAGATTCTGTTAAAGATGTTCAAAGAAAATTTAACAAAGCTCATTGTGTTGATGGGGTAGTTGAAGACAATCCCGTTTTAGAATATGCTAAGTACATTGTTTTCGAATTAATGCCTGAGTTAAACATTGACCGCCCTGAGAAATATGGTGGAAATTTATCATTCAAATCCTACAAAGAAGTTGAAACTGCTTTCAATAAAGGAGATCTGAAATCTATTGATCTTAAGCAAGGTGTTGCAGCTGCTATTAACAGTTTGTTAGAACCTACTAGGGAACATTTTAGTAAAGGAAAACCAAAAGAATTATTGGAAGCTGTTCAATCTTTCAAAGTAACTAGGTAACTATTTACCTTGTAACACAGTCATTGTGTAATTGTTAAAATACTTGTTAGCAACTCGTTTAACATCCGCAACGGCAACTTTCTTAACTTTAGAAATATAAGTTTTAAGTTCTTTAGCATCTCCAATTTGTTCCCAGAACAACATCTCATCTGCTCTTTTTTGAACTTCTTCCAGTCCAATTAAATAATCACCTTCAATGAAAGTTTTTGACTCTTTGATATCTGTTTCATTTACATGTTGTAACTTTTTTAGCTCTGCTAAGACCAATTTTTTAACTAGTTCAATATTTTTAGTATCAATTATTGAATACGTTGCAAAGTAACCAAAAGTTTTCTCGCTAACGTTTTGTGAACCTACATCATATGCTAATGCTCGTTTGGATCGAATTTCGTTAAACAACCTTCCACTTTGTCCCCTTCCTAAGATGCCGTTAATCACTTCCAAAACTACTGAATCTTTATGTTTTCTTGAAACTGTCTTAAATCCTAATAATAAGTATGAATTAACAATAGACTTTTTCTCTCTTACAGTTCTATTCTTTTTCTGTAACGGCTCGCTGTATTTCACTCTTTTTGGTACGGTTCCGCCATTTAATGTAAACGCTTTCTGAACCTTACTTTTCCAATTTGGAACTCCTCCAACGATTGAGATCACCATATTTTTTGCAATGTAGTGTTTAGAGTAAAATTTCATTACTTGTTCTCTGGTAAGGTTCTTGATAATTTTTCTATCTCCATATGTTGGAAATTTGCATGGGTGTTTAACAAAAAGATTTTTCTGTAATAATAGCCATTGGTAAAACCTTGGTTCATCATTAACCATATCAATTTCTTTTAGAACAATATTTTTTTCTTTTTCAACAAACTCTGGTTTGAATACTGAATTTTGTAAGATGTCTGCTAGTATGTCTAGGGCTATGTTGAAATGTTTTTTCAAAACTTTGATATAAAAACAAGTTTTATCTCCTGTTGTGTAAGCATTAAATTCTCCTCCAATTCTTTCAATTTCGTTTGAAATTAACTGGTTGGTTGGCCTTTTTGCTGTTCCTTCAAAAAGGATGTGTTCTAAGAAATGTGCTATACCTCTTTCTGTTGGTTTTTCATCGTTACTCCCAACTTTTACTAGAACTTGGATAACTACACTATTACCTTGGTGATTCTCATATAGTACAGTTAATCCACTCGGTAATACCGCTCTTTTCATGGTAAAAAGAATATTTTCAGGGTTTATAAAGGGTTTGGTAAGGGTTATAAAACGTAAACTGTAAAATCTACATTATCATCGCTTACAGGAATCAAATGCTGCTCATCTAACAAAGTGTGATTCCCTTCAGAATCTGAATCATATATTTCTAAATGAAGTAAACCGCAATCTCCTAAATAAGGCCTTGCAATATTAGCATTATTGTAGTTTCCTAATATGCCAACGATTGAATCATGAAACCCATCTAACTCTCCATTAACAAATTCACCTTCGACTCGATCTTGGAGGCCCATTCTTTTTCTAAGGTTGTTGCTTCCTTGATAAACATCTGCAAATTTTGGAGCTGGCAAAATTTCTGTCCTTGTAAATATGTTTTTAAATCTCATTACCCTTAAATCCCTTATGTTTTTTATAAATCTTCATCAAAGAAACATTTTTAACCACAAAAACAATCAGTCATAACATGAAACTAAAACTATTCCAATCATACCTCAAAAAAGAGAACATTGACATTGTCCATTTGACTCATGAAGATCCCGCTTTAGCTTATTTTACACAAACCATACCTTCTTATGGTATTCTTACAATAACCCCTAAGATTGCTTCTTTCTTCATAACGGAGCTGGACCAAAAACCAACCATTAAAAATATTAAAACTCTAACTTTTAATAAGGACACTAAAAAGAAACTGCAAAGTTCAGTTCACAAAAGTGTTGGAATTAATAAAGAAAAAATTACAGTTGCACAGTTAGCAAGGCTAAAAAAACTTTACTCAAAGGCTAAGTTTGTAGACGTTTCCAAACCTTTGGAAGACTTAAGATTATCTAAAACTAAGGAAGAACTTGCGCTTATGAAAAAGGCGTGCAAGATAACTAGTGACGCCTTTAACAAATTAGTAGAGGAGCTACCTAAAAGAACACTAAAAACTGAGTTAGACGTCGCTATTTTTGTTGAAAACTACTTTATTAGAAATGAAGCCCAGGTAGCTTTTCCAACAATTGTTGCTTTTGGAAAGAATGCTGCAACTCCTCACCATCACACTTCTAGCACTAAACTTAATAGGGGGTTTCTCCTCATAGACTTTGGTGCTAAGTACAAAAATTATTGTGCTGATATGACTCGAATGATTTTCTTAGGAAAACCAAAAAAGGAAGAACTAGATTATTACAACCTCTTACTTAATGCACAAGAATCTGCGATAAAATCTGCTAAACTCAACATTCCTTTAAACGATTTAGACAAATTAACCAGAAAACTTCTTGGAAAAGATGAAATCCACTTTATTCACTCTCTTGGTCACGGTATTGGGTTGGAAGTCCACGAAGCTCCTTCCTTCCAAACTGGAAAAGTCGAACTAAACGTTCCTTTTACCATTGAACCTGGAATCTACATAAAAAATAAAATCGGTTTAAGAATTGAAGATACCTTGGTTTTGACACCTAAACTCACCATTTTAACCACCGCATCCAAGAAATTACCCCAAATCCATCAGTTTTAACCGGAAATCTTTTAAACTGAATCAAGTTCGCAAAAAACACCGTAACCTTTATAAAAGGCGGTAAGGGGTTGTAGTGTAGCTTGGTTAGCATTAATGGTTTGGGGCCATTGGACCCCGGTTCAAATCCGGGCAACCCCATATTTTTTATTACGAGGAAAAAAAAACATGCCAACAAAAAGATTCGGAGCTCGATACGGGCGTAAACCAAAAAAGAAATTTGCACGTGCTGAGATTCAGCAAAGAGCTAAACATAAAAGTCCGTTCTGTAACAAATTAAGTGTTAAACGGGTTGCGATGGGAATTTGGTTTTGTAAAAAGACAGGGGTAAAATTCGCTGGGAAGGCGTATTCACCAAAATGAACTATACATGCTTAAGTTGTGGAAAAAAGGTAGGAGATGACTACTTACGATCAAAGGTAAGATGTCCTTACTGTGGATTTAAAATTCTTTTCAAAGAACGTAGTACAACTGTAACTGTTAAGGCGAGGTAAGTATGGCTTCTGACAAAATAGAGCGATTACAATTACTTCAGCAGAATATGCAACACCTTCTTCAACAGAAACAACATTTTGAGTCACAAGAAACCGAGTTTGAATCTGCTATTACTGAGCTTAAAACTACTACTAATGCCTACAAAATTGTTGGCAAAATTATGATTTCTACTGACAAAGAAACTCTTTTAAAAGAACTAGAAGAAAAGAAAGAAACTAACCATGCTCGCTTATCTAACATTTTGAAGCAAGAGGAAGCGCTTAAGGTTAATCTTGAACAAGTTCAGAAGGAAGCAATGTCGGAAATGAAAAATGATCAGTGAAATTTTTCAGGAAGCGATTGAATTCTTAGAGGCTTTGAAGGAAGAAAGTAACTTCAGTAAGAAGTGCAAAGAGAAAGCAACCAAAGTTATCACTATTCTAACTAACAATCAAGAATTAGCGTTAGAGAAAGCTTTAATGGAACTAGAAGACCTTAACACTGTTGACATGCCTTCTTATCACAGGACTCAAGTGTGGGACGTTGTAAGTCTCTTAGAAAGTGCTAAGTGATTCATTTTTAATAAAACTCAAAAAATGTTAAACTATCTCTAATCTTTCTTTCTAACCCAAAACTTAGTTTTCAAGAATAAATTGTTTGGGACGTAAAGAATATCTCCATTATCTGTTTTAATTTCAGTTTCTAGGTATCCAATTTTCTCAACTCTACCTGAAATTTCTTTTACATCAACTCTTCTACCTACTACAACTTTACCTTTCCGTTGCAACAAAATCCACGCTACAAAATTTGGAATGACGTCTTTCAATCCTACTAAGAACGTCAATATTAACAGGGTCAAAATTGCTCCCACTACAATATACATAACTATAGAAGTAATCCCTAAGTGCTTAAGAAAAGTGACAATTGTAATAACATAAACAAGGTACATCACAATTGTGCTTACTGTTTTTTCTAGGTTATGTGTAAACCCTACATTACTCATGATTCTATTTAAGTGCACTTCTTTTAAAAATCTGTAAACAATCTTTCGCAGCAAAACACCTAATGCAAATCCTCCAAGAAGGATAATAATGCCTATGCTAATGTCATAAACATACTTTTGTGCAAGGGTAAATATTTCTGCTACCATAGATTGTAATTCTCTCAAATTACTTTATAAACCTTTCTTTTAGACAAACCTTTTTAAGAGAACCGGCTCTTTACACCTTTAATGGTGGATTATAGTAAGCAAATCAAGGAACTGCAGGACGAAATTAAGAAAACGCAGTACAATAAAGCCACTCAACACCACATTGGTAAGATTAAGGCCAAGATTGCCATGTTGAAAGAGAAGGAAGAATCTCGAACTTCTAAAAAGACTGGAAAATCTGCTCACGGTTATTCGGTAAGAAAATCTGGTGATGGGACTGTTTTACTTTTAGGATTCCCTTCCGCTGGAAAATCAACTTTGTTAAACAAGTTAACCGATGCTAAATCTGAAGTTGGAGCTTACGCGTTTACTACGTTAACTGTAGTTCCAGGAAGCATGGAATACAAACAAGCTAAGATTCAAATTTTGGATGTTCCAGGTATTGTGAGTGGGGCGGCTTCCGGCCGTGGCCGTGGTAGAGAGGTTCTTACCGTTATCCAGAATGCAGATTTAGTTTTGATAGTTATTGATGTAAATAATCCTGAACACCTTCCGGCCATTTTAAGAGAAGTGAATGAAGCTAATATTAGAGTTAACAAAATAAAACCTGAAGTTTATATTAAGAAGAGAGGTCAGGGTGGGCTTCACGTTGGCCGTACTGTTCCTACTGAAATTGATGATGAGACTATTAAAGATATTTTAAGAGAATTCAAAGTTGTTAATGCTGACGTTCTTATTAGATCTCCTGTAGATGTTGACTCTTTCATTGATTGTATTGAAGGCAACAAAAAATATGTTCCTGCCATAATTTGTATTACTAAGGCGGACACAGCTTCTGCTTATCAGATCAGTAAATCTAAGAAAGAACTTAATGCTGACATTGCTATCTCAACTCATGAAGATTTAGGTATTGGCGCATTACGTGAACTAATTTTTAAACGTCTTAATTTCATCCGTGTTTACATGAAGGAACCTAAGAAAGATGCTGATATGAATGAACCAATGATTATGATTACTGGTGCCACTATTAGGGATGTTTGTAACAAAACCCATAAAGATTTCCTTAAACAATTTAAGTTTGCTAGGGTGTGGGGAACTTCTGCTAAACACCCAGGACAGAAAGTAATGACTAAACATATTTTACAAGATAGTGACATTCTTGAATTACATTTAAGCTAATTTTATAATCTTAAAATTTAACTTACCTATAATTAAAAAAGTAAACTTATCTGTTATAAAATCTAATTTCAGAATTACTAGTTGAAATTCTTTTTTTCAAATTATTCATACCCTGTATAGAACTTCCTTCATCTCCACAAGTAAATATATCTGCCCAAAGTGTTCCATTTTTTCTTTGCCTTAATATAAAATGAGATTCTGCCAAAACTAGTGCTGTTGCTGAGCTATCTTTTCCATTATAAAGCATTTCTCCAACTACTGTAAATCCTGCAGTATGGGCTATCTCTCTCATGGTATTTAACCTTTCAGTATCATCCTCTATCCATCTATCTCTAACTCCTGTAAAGTAACCCGTGGTTTGAGTCCCGAATTCATATGGTGTAGATAAATCAGATTTATTATGGTCTAGTAAAGATGAAGTTGTGAATCCAAGTACTTCAGAAATCCCATTAACAATTCTTAAACCTTCATTTGGGTCACTAGTAAGTGCATCTAATGCCATCGTCCCTCTTTCTGGCCATGTGTGCCCTGTAACTTGTAAATTTTCCCCTAGGTACAAAAAAGTAACTCCTTGTGGATTAAATTGGTGAAAGTAGGAAGAGGTTTTTCCTTCATCTCCTATAACTGGGTTAACTACCTCATATAAGTCTCTTACTCTAGATAAAACCCTTTGTGAAGTACAATTTTGTAAATTCATTAAGTGATGTGTTTGTTGGTTCATTTTTCACAAAAAAAGGTGGTTATTTAAATAACTTATTTATATTTTATAACAAATTGCTATTTTAACAAAACACCCTTAATTTTATAAAAAACGCCACTAATTAGTCACCTATGTGTGGCATCATAGGAATATTCAATAGTACTAAAGCAAAAGAACAGGTAGCTCAGGCTCTAACAATTCTAAAAAATCGCGGTAAAGACGCATCATCTTCCGTAAAAATAACTGACACTTCTTACTTGGGTCACACCTTACATGCAATCATTAACCACATCCCCCAACCAATTACCAATAAAGGAACTTTAACGGCTAATTGTGAGATTTACAATTGGGAAGAACTTAACACAAAACACAATCTAAAAGCAAAAAACGATGCAGAATTACTTTTAAAATTTTTAGACACTAACAAAGATTTAGAACAATTAGATGGGGTATACGCCTTTGCTTACCTAAATGATAACCTTCTAACTTTAGCAAGGGACCTTCTAGGAATTAAACCAGTTTGGTTTACTTATACTGAAGAAACTTTTGCTTTTGCCTCAGAAAAAAAAGCTTTGGAACAACTTGGTTACATTGACATTCAAGAATTAAATCCTAGAAACATTCTTACTTATAACATTGAAACAAAAGAATTGACTTTCAAAGAAAGGGAATTTTTCACTTACCTTCCTGAGCACAAAGAATCTTATGAAGAACTAAAACAACAAACTAAAATTCTACTACACCAAGCAATCAAGAAGAGAATCCCAAACAAAAAATTTGGTCTTCTTTTCAGTGGCGGTATTGATTCTACCTTCTTAGCGCATTACTTCAAAACCCACAACTATGATTTCACTTGTTACACCTCTGCTTTGGAAACTGAACACAAAGCTCCTGCAGATCTTGTGGCAGCAAAAGAGGTGGCACAACTTTTAGACCTCCCCCTAAAAATTAAAACTATTACTAAGGAACAAATTCCAGAATATCTTAAACACATAATCCCTTTAATTGAAGATAGTAATGTAACTAAAGTCGGCGTTGCTTTAACTTTCTACCTTGCCTGCGAGTTAGCGAAAGAAGATGGTTGCAAAGTTATTTTCTCTGGGTTAGGTTCTGAAGAAATTTTTGCAGGTTACGATCGTCATAAGAAGTCCGCTAACATTAACCAAGAGTGTGTTTCGGGGTTAAGAAAGATGTATGAGCGAGATTTATACCGTGATGACGTTTTAACTATGGATAACAATCTTGAACTACGGCTACCTTTCCTAGATAAAGAACTGATCCAATTCTCTTTAAAGATTCCAGAGCAACACAAAATAAAAGGTGAGCTAACAAAATTCATCCTAAGGGACATAGCAAGTGATCTTGGAATTCCGGAACAATTTGCAAACCGGAAAAAGACTGCTGCTCAGTATGGCAGCAAGTTTGACAACGCTCTAGGGAAGCTAGCGAAACCTCTCAAAAAATCAGAATATTTAAGACAATTCTATCCGGAGCATAATGTTAAGTTGGGAGTTTTATTCAGTAGTGGCAAAGATTCAGCTTCTGCGGCTTACATTATGCAGAAACAAAACTATGAGCTAGCTTGTTTGATTACAATGAAATCTAGTAATCCTGATTCTTACATGTTTCAGACTGCTGGAACTGAACTTGTAGAATTGCAAGCTGAAGCAATGGGCCTTCCAATAGTAATTCAATCAACAAAGGGTAAGAAGGAAGAAGAACTTCTAGATTTAGAGTTGGCAATTAAGAAAGCTAAAGAGTTACACAAAATTGAAGGAGTGGTTTCTGGCGCACTATTTTCCACATACCAACGGGACCGCATTGAAAAGATTTGTGACAAACTAGGTTTGAAAGTTTTCTCACCGTTGTGGCATAAACCGCAATTGACTCATATGAAAGAAGTTATCTCTAACAATTTTGAAGCCATTATAACTGCGATTGCTGCTGATGGGTTAGACAAATCTTGGCTTGGAAGAAAGATAGATTTGGCTTTGTTAGAAGATATTCAAAAATTAGGAGAACTCAACATCGCGGGGGAGGGTGGTGAGTTTGAATCTCTTGTGTTAAACTGTCCTTTATTCAATAAGAAACTTATTATCAATAAATCAAAGATAGAAATGGACACTAAATGTTCCGGAAAGTTAATAATAGATAATGCGGAGTTAGGAAACAAATGACAACCGTAATGTGTTTTGGAACGTTTGACCTTCTTCACATTGGCCATCTAAACTACTTCCAGCAAGCCAAGAAACACGGAACCTATCTAACTGTAATTATTTCCAGAGACAATAAAAAAAAGAATAGCATCTTCACGGAAGAAGAGCGAAAACTGTTAGTCCAATCTTTAGAGATGGTTGATCAGGCGATTCTTGGTAATAAAGAGAACCATTTCCAAATAATCCAAGAACTTCAACCAAATATTATTTTCTTAGGTTATGACCACCCCTCCATTGAAAACCAACTTAAAGAGAAATTCCCACAAATAACTGTCTTGAGGGGAAAATCTTACAAACCAGAACTTCATAAAAGCTCAAAAATCCGTCTTCTCCATAATCTTTAAATATAGCCTCTTCTAACTCTAAATTATGAAATACGTAATACCTTTAATCATATTAACCATTTTTCTTGTATATTTTACTTCAGGCCCAGATACAAGTGACTTTGCTCAATGTTTAACTGACAATGGTGCAAAGATGTTTGGCGCATATTGGTGTGGCCACTGTAAGGAACAAAAAGAACTATTTGGTGACGGATTTAAAAACATAAAGTACATTGAATGTTCCTTGCCTGGAGGAGATGGTCAGACTGAACTTTGTAAGAAAGAAAACATTGAAGGTTATCCTCTTTGGGAATTTAAAGATGGTTCAAGAGAATCTGGTCAACTTCCTTTAGAAACTTTATCTGAAAAGACTGGGTGCCCTTTACCTTAAATCTAATTTTTTGTTTAATTTTTTTTAATCTTAATTTTACAAGTTTTCAAGTTCAACAATAAAGACACTATTGAATATCCTAACATTATTACTGCTATAAATTTCAATTCTAACCCTTTCCATGGTAGTAAAGATACAACTCCTGCTAATCCTATGAATGAAGCTATGGTAATTGAGCAAGCTGAACATCCAGCTGCGAGTATCCCTAAAAAGCTACCTGCTGCGGAAACAGAATTTTCTTTTACGGAGAAAGAGTTAAACATTAAATATTTATGAATTGCAATTGGGAAAAACCCCGCCATTTGAAATGTCAAAACTGCCTGGACACCTATTTGCTGTAACCAAAATTAACTCTAATCATCTCACTTGCTGTAAAGGAAGAAAAAACATACCAAGCTACTGCTCCAATAATTAATCCAAGAAGAATATTCCTACGTTTACTAAACACTTCTATAAAATTATCTTTTAAAGCATCTATCTTCATATTAAAAATAAAAAAATAAAAATGGTCTAGTTAAGACCTAATACTTGTTCAAATGCTGCCCACGGTTGCGCTCCTGATAACAGTTGCCCGTTAACGAAGAATGCAGGTGTTCCTTGAACTCCTGCTGCACTTCCAGCTGCTAAGTCATTAGCAACTTCACTTGCTTTCTCACCAGAGTCAAGACATTTGTTAAACTTTGCAGTATCTAATCCTAACTCGCTTGCCCACGCTTTAAGTTGTGTAACTCCTAAGTTTGTTTGTTGTTCAAACATCTTATCGTGTAGTTCCCAGAACTTTCCTTGATCATTTGCACATTCGCCAGCTTCTGCTGCTTTTTGTGCGTTTTGATGAAAACTTAACGGGAAATCTCTGAACACTAATTTGATTTTTCCAGCTTCAGCTAACTTCTTTAATTCTGGAACCGCAGCTTCCCAGCTTGGGTCTCTTGATTTAAATTGGCTAACTAATCCTTCATGTGTTCCCATTGCTGCTCCACAGTATGGACATTCAAAGTCACTAAACTCTACTACAACAATTTCTGCATCTGCTGGTCCTAAGAAAGGGTCATCATCTTGTAAAGCTTCTAAGTCCAATGTTGGTGCTGCGGCAGGAGCTGCTGCTGCTCCTCCATTATCTGCCACTGCTACTACTCCACCAGTAACTGAACCTGTACTTTCACTTAACAAATCAAGTCCACCTAATTGCACTGCAATTATTAGTAAGATTACTACTTGAACTACTGCCACTGCTGAAAGAAACTTGTTAGTTCCAAATGCATATGCTCCCGTTTTTTGTGGGGTTAGCTTATGCGCCGGCTTATCAGCAACATGTGGTTTTTCATTAAATTCACGTTTATTTTCTTGCATGTCTGTATCCATATTAAATTCGCCTCAAATTATTTTAATAGTAAAAATAACTTTACTTATATATACATTAGGGTAAATACAAATCACCTCTAAACACTTAAAACCCTTAAATATTACCGAATTACTGTTCATGCCACCAGCATGATTGAAAATTCTTAAATTTTCATTTCATGCCTAATTTAAACTTAGAAATCCAATGTACTATGTACGCTCATGGTTTTCCCAGACTTTTCCCGGGTAACTAATCCTTTTTTTTCCAAATCTGAAAGAACTTGACTCAGCTTTGCTTTTGACATGTCAACACGTAGCTTAAGTGTTTGTTGTGTTATACCTTCTTGGCTACGAACTGCAGTTAAAACTTCTTTTTCAAAAAAATCTAATCCTCTAGCTAATATTGAAAACTTCTCTTCATCAGCTAATTTATGTTCATGCTCCCCTAATTTACTTAATACGGCAGCTTCACCGCTTGAAAAAAATATCATGTAAACTCCTAGTGCAAGAATGAACCCAAATGCTCCAAACCCAAAATGAGCTAATCCGATCTCTTTTTGAACTTTTGCGCAACCTTCTTGCTCAAAACAACCTATCGCTTCACCTTTTTCTGATGCAGAATTAAATAACATAATAAATATTCCTAGTAATACCACACTAATAAATAATAGCACTCCGCCTATCCTTTTGTTATTCATAATAAAAATAAACAAACCTCCTATAAAAAGGTTATTAAAAAATAGGCTCCGTAGAAACCCTCTTTTTCTTTTGTATTAGCGCCCTGGCTTGCCAAGGCGCACGAGGATAGTGTAACTATTCTCGTAGTATGCGCCGTGCTCTAATACAAAGATTATTGAGGGTTTCTACGGAGCCTAAAAAATAAAAATTAATTAACGTTTTCTGGGTTAGTTATGTGCTTTAACGCTTCTTTTAAGGTTAATACACCAACCATTTTTTCGTTTTCAGTAACTACGCAAGTAACAACACTTTTGTCAACCATGGCCTTGTAAGCTACTTTAACTGCGGTATCATCATCATAAGTTAAAATATCTTTACACATTGCATCTTTAACTGTAAATTCAGCAACGTTTTTCTCAGCGATAACAACTTTTTGCATGATATCTGTTATTGACAAAATACCTACAGGTTTATTTTCTGAATCAACAACGTAAATTTGTCTGTGATGGTTGTCTTGCATTTTTTTAGCTGCTACTGCTAAAGTTTCATCCTGCATACAGGTGAATGGTTCTAATAAATAACACTTTTTAATCATTTTATTTTTCCTCCTATGCTGCCTTTCTAGGCACTATGTAACCTTGCTTTGGTTGTTTTCCTTGTAATGCATCATAGACATGATCGTCTGTGTGGTATGCATCATACTTTGGCAACCTATCTTTTAGTGGTTGTCTTTTTGGTATTGGAACTACTTGTCCAAGTTCTCCTAACAACTGGTCCAATGATTTTTCTTGAACGTATTGTATTACTTGATCGTCAAACTTCTTTCCACCTCTGTAGAAAGCTATTCCGCTTGCACCCATTGAAGCTATTTGTGCGTATGGTGTTATTCCACCTAGGGCCATTCCTAAGTATTGATCAATAAGTTGTGGTCCAAATCTCGCTATTGCATTTTCAGCAAGTCCTTCTGCTAAAGGTCTTAGAACTCCCGGTTTTGAAACAACTCTCCAGGTTCCATCTTCCTTACTCATGTAATGTCTACCTTCTAACTCATTTCCTTCTGCTAGTGCATTTTTCATTCTCATTGCATCGTAAAGGTCTGCTCCGGTGTTTATTGCTCCACCTGTAAGTAACCATCCTAACCCATATCCTCTTGCTGCGACTGCACTTAGTGGACCTCCTGCTGCGATAGCCAAAATGCCTCCTGCTGCGCTTAATCCGCCCATAATGTTTGCACCTAATCCTGCATACCTAGCTACTGTGGATAATTTAGATCTTCCAGTAAAATATTTTTTTCCAAATGTATCAAAATTCTGTTTTGTGATATCTTCTAATCTTGCCAGAACTTTTCCTTTGGTTCCTTCATTTTCTGCTTTTCTAAGAAGTTGTTCAATGTCACTATTACTAGTCATATAATCCTGGGACCGGTTCCAGAAACTATTTGCATCATCTATTCCTGTGTAATGTGGTGATACATAATCTGCTAATGCGCTATCTAATGACATTTTAATTATCCTCCCTGTTTCTGTTAATAAGTTTTGCTACTCCTTCAGTCACTTTATTTTTTAATCCTTTAACTCCTCTCATAAAATAAGTTTTAGCTCCAACATAAGCTAACGCTCCAACTACTAAAACACCACCAACATCTGCAACATTATATGCTAACGGTGATGGTCCAAATAATCTTCCTGGATCTGGATTCTCTACCATGTATGCTTCATCATCTTGAGCTTTCTTAACTTCTTTGTTAACTTTACCCATCTCTCCTGCTAACTCTGAGTCTAACTTTCCAATTCTTTCTGAAGTTTTTGCTAACTGTGCTTCAATTCCACCTATTACTTTATCTTGTGTTTCTTGTGTGAAATAAGTTCCAACAGTTTTATACTTACTACGTAAATCTCCTAATTTGAAATAAATATTCTTAATCCCTTTCAAAGTTTCAGCTCTGTTTGAAACATTTTTAGCTAATCCTTCCAAATCATTTAACAAAGTTTTAACTTCTTTATATTCCTGGGTATTCCTCGCCATGTCTCTTTCTAAAACTTTCAAGGTGTTAGCTTTATGTTTAGTTAAATACTCATTAATTGTTCTTAATGCTGCAGGATCCCTTTTATCTTGATATTCTCGTAATGCACTTTCTATTACGTTACCATAACCTTCGGTAAGTTCTGCCATTGCAACTTGTCCTTTATGTGTTTTCATAATTGAACCTGACCACTTCATATAATTGTCAATTGTTCTCTTTTTAGTTCCACTAAGACTAATGGTGTCCGAGCTAGCTTCTCCTCGTAATTCTGCCATAGCATCTTCAAACTTCATTCCTTTGGATTTCATTGAATCTAATTTTTCAACAAGTTTATCTCCATGTAACCTTCTTATCCCTGAGTTTCTTACAGTTTGATATGCATCCCAGTTGTTAAGTTCCGCAATCTGCCCAACTACTTTTTTCATACCTGGTATTTTTTCTACTTGTTCAACTAATAAGTCTCCCAAGGTTACTGGCATTCTTATAGAATAATCTCTTAGTGTGTCTTTAGCCCTGTCGAGTCTTGCTTTTCCAGAATTGTAATCTGCACTAACTGCTCTCATTACTGCTAAAGCTTCTTGCAGAGGCGTCTCTACATCATATTTGACATCTAATTCACCTAACTTTCTTT